>Ga0180432_10007496_pt1 | contig 13838 bp, 11 predicted proteins | sample SS_ome_10_FD_132414 | JGI IMG/M metagenome (GOLD analysis project Ga0180432, IMG submission 132414) | Hypersaline lake sediment archaeal communities from the Salton Sea, California, USA - SS_1_MS_2 metaG | ecosystem: Environmental > Aquatic > Non-marine Saline and Alkaline > Hypersaline >...
ATCGCCGAAATCGTACCGGTAGCTGAACTTGCTTTTCGTCCTCAACCCCAACTCATGCAGTGTCACATCGCCTTCATCAAGCACTCGTAGGTCGGAGAAATCAGCGTCGAACTCCGGATTGCCATAAGTCTTGCGCCCAATCTTGAACTCATGCAGGTGTAACCCATCCCAATCCATGACAGTAGCTATGATCTGCCGAAGCGTCTTTAGGGTGCACTCAGCGGACACCTCAATACGTCGCCAGATTTGCGGCTTACTTCCTGCCAGTATGACTTTTATCTGATAAATCTTAGGTGCATCCTGTGCTTCCATTTCCTCTTCTCTTTCTCTAGCCCTACGCAGTGCCTCCGCTCTTCTCTTCCTCTCATTGCTCTTTGCCTGTGCCTGCGTCTTCTTGCTGCTCTTCTCTGCTTCTCTCATCCTCTTCTTGGCCATTTCTCCATATCATCCTTGTACGAACCAGGGTTCCTACTACCGATATGCCGATCCACGTCTCAGCGCACGACCTTCACTCATACACCCCGTACTTCTTGCAGCAGCGCCAGTAGGTTTCCAGATTCTGCCTCGGGGTACCTTCGCGAAAGCTATCCGAAGAACCGATGATGAAACCACCGCCCGGCTTGGCTATCTCCATAGCTTCAGCTACCGTCTGCTCGATGAGTTCCGGCGTCCCGTGCTGGATGACATACAACAGGTCCACATAGCCCTTAATAGTCGTCTTAGGCCCGATCTTCTCTTTTGCAGTGCGCAAGTCGAAGTCACAGATCGGTGGCGGCGTGCAGGTCTCCAGCACGTCTATCCCAGTATTTGCGATCATCTCTATGCTGTCAGCGAGGTTGCCGTCGTCATAGAAGTCGTAATACGCCCCATACGAGTGCGTCAGCTCCACATGCTCCCGCAACTGCGGAACGAAGAGCTCCTCATACATCGCCGGCGACCAGCCGGATGACAGCGAGTTGTAGTACCAGCTCCCGAAGATGAATTCGACACCGCCCTCGAGTGCCACTCTGATTCGCTCCACTGAGCGCTCATGAAAGATTTCCAGCAGGCGGTCGAACAGTTCCCGGTTAGTGTAGTAGTCAACCATCAGGTCCTGCATGTCGCGGGCCTGCCCGGCATTGTGATCCAAGCAGCTCCGGATGCAAACCATCACCACGCCGCGGTCCCCGACTACCTCCTTGGCCTGGTGGTAGTAGTCGAAGTTGGTACTTATTTTGGGCAGGATGTAGGCGAGTCTCTCCAGGTCCTCCGCGTCCTTGACCAGGTGTTCGGTCTTTATGGCGTTGGGCGAGACGCCATATTCACGGCCGGAAGGTGGGATTTTTGTGCGGTCGGAAAGATCTCCCGCCGGAGTATGGAATACCCGCTCGACGACATTATAGTTGCCCTCATCGTAGCGATTCTGCTCGACCTCGACCTCCGGCAGATCGTATTCATCCCGGCAATTGCTCACATAGTCAGGCGTACTGTCACCCAGGATGTGCATGAAGTCAATGTCCGGCAGAATCTCGTCACGCACTCGTTCCAGAGACACGCTCCCATACTCTGCCTGCAGCCACGCACCATAGCGTGGCGATATCGGCACCCGGTCCGGTTCCTCATGCGCTAGCGCAGTCAGCAGTCTCTGTCGTCCCGTCATCTCTGCCTTCGCCATCGGTTTCACCCTCCCATAAGGGTGCGGATGCGGGCATTTCTACCGCAGCGCGAGCTCCTCCAGCACATTCAGCCCCGCCGCCACCATCTGCGCTTCAGTCCCTGGCGCGGCCATCGCCCAGCGGCATAGCCACGTCTCATAGCCGCCCTCTTCCAGCCCTACATCCGTCGGGCAGTAGCCCACGAAATCGTTGGCAAGCTCGATCGTCATCGTCCGCATGAACGGCGAACGCGCCTTGATCTGCAGGCCGTACTCGACGAACATCTCCCCCGGCACTCCAACGATACCCAGATCCCCGATGCGGATTCCCATCACTGGCACCGGCCGCACCAGCGGGAACTCTGCCACCTTCACCGCCTCCAGGGCATAGATCCAATCCCTGTCCGCTGGGTCATTCTTGCTCTCATACAGCTCTCGCGCCCGAACCAACTCATCCTCCGATGACTCCCGCCGCCTGAAGTCAACCATTTCAGTTATCGCTCCCAGCACCGGCTCAGTGTCATACTCGCGTATCTGCTGCCACGCTGCATAGGCTCGTGCGGCGACCACACTCGCCACCCGCTCGACCTGGTAGTGTGGATGCGGCATCGGCGGCGCCGGTCGGGTCACATCGGGGTTGTTGATATTCCCGCAACAGCCGTTCGCCATTATCGCGACGAACTCACTTCCCGCGATCCGCTGCAGCGCTCGCCCGAACGCACCGAAGTAGTTGGCCGAGATAGTGTTGCTCGCCGACGAACCGACATAGTGCAGCGAGTAGTTCGCAATTGCCGCAATTGGCAGGCTATCCTCGCCGATGAACACCGCGACGGCGACTTCGGGGTCCGTCGGCCCGGCCGGCCGCAAGCATTCCGGGTTTTGATAGCCCGGATTCATCTGCACCGTCCCGTCCTTCATATGCCAGCGCCGGTTATGTGTTTCCTCCGGACAGCTCCCCGACGCATGACCCACTCGCGCTGCTTGTAGACGATTGTGAGCTAACTTCACCGCGTCAGCCGTCTTCGCCATCGCCCACTCCGTGTACTCCGCCTCATGCGGCAGATGTGCAAGCTCCAGCGTATTGGGCCCATAGTGCGTATGCGTAGCGGAGATGAAGATATTTTCCGCGGGGATGCCGGTCAACTCCGACGCCCGCTCCTTCGCCATGTCCACATGCCGCTTATACAGCCCGATGACATCGCACACCACTATCGCGATGGCATTCTGCTCATTCTGCAGCACGACCGCCTGAGCATTCAGTTCGTCATAGACATCCTCGGCCACCCGGTCGGCGAACGACCCTTGCATGTGCGAGCCGAGCTTGGGTGTGATATTGCTCCTCGCGGCACCGACATATAGTTGTGCAGTCATCTGACTTCCCTTTCTCTCTTGCGCCATGACTACCTATTTCGCTAACTCATCCAGCACACCGACGGCCGCTGCGACCATCTGCACTTCAGTACCGGGCGCGGCCTTTGAGGTGCGTGCCAGTCGCGTCTCATAGCTGCCCTCTTCCAGCGCGATGTCGGTCGGGCAGTAGCCGATGTAGTCATTGGCCAGCTCTATCGTCATCGTCCGCGCAAACGGTGACCGTGCCTTGATCTGCAAGCCGTAATCGGCGAACATTTCCCCCGGCATGGCGGCGATCCCCAGGTCCCCGATGCGCATCCCCATTACCGGAGTCTGCCGCACCATCGGCTCCTCGGCGAGCAACAGCAACTCCCGCGCGTAGATCCATTCCTTATACTCCGGCATATTGACTTGCCCTTCTTTGAAGTAATCCTCCTCGCGATTGCCTTCGTACAACTGCCGCGCGCGCTCCATCTCTTCAGCCAAAACCTCCCGTCGCCGGAAATCTACCATCCGTGTCACCCCACCGAGTTCAGCTTCCCCCGTAAACTCTCGGATCTGCTGCCATGCTCCGTAGGCGCCGGCAGCTACCGCATTCCCCGCTCGCTGCACCTGGTAGTACGGGTACGGATTCTCCGGCGCCGGCTGCAGTGGGTCGGCAACATACAGGTCGCCGCAACATCCGTTGGCTGCTACTGCTACGAAGTCACCGCCACCCATCCGCTCCAGACTCGCGCACAAGGCACCGAAGAAATTGGCCGACACCGTCTGAGCCGCCGGGTAAGCCACATAGTGTACCGCATAGTTGCACAGCACGCTCACCGTGCGGTCATCCTCACCCAGGAACACTGCCACTACCACTTCCGCATCTTTCGGCCCGGCTGGACGCACGATGTCGGGACTCTGATACGGCGGGTGCATGATGACGCTGCCGTCCTGCATGTGCCAGCGCCGGTTATGCGTCTCCTCGGGGCAACTCCGTGACGCATGGCCGATCCGCACCGGCTGTAGCCGGTTCTGCGCCAGTTTCACCGCATCCGCCGCCTTCTCCAGCGCCCATTCGGTATAGCCCTCGTCGCGCGGCGTACCCAGTGCGGGAATCGTCGCCGGCCCCGAATGCGTGTGCGTGCAGGTGATGAGCATATTCTCGGCGGGTATCGCACTCAACTCCGACGCCCGTTGCTTGATGACCGCCATATCCTCCCCATACACGACACCGAGATCGAGTACGACTATGGCCAGCGCGGTATCGTCATTCTGCACGACCAGCGCCTTCGAGTAGATCGGATCGTGAATGTCTTCGGCCAGGCGGTCGTTGAAATATCCGAGCACGTGCGTGCCCAGCTTCGGAGTGATGTCACTCCTGGCGACACCGGCATACAGTTGTGAAGCCATCTTTGCCTCCTCAGGACCGTGCGGGCTCTATTCTCTCCAATGCAAAGATCACCGGTCGGAAGCCGTCGGCGCAGGCGACCACTGTCTTGCCGGGCTTGGCCCCCACGAAGTTCCCTCCCCGCGCCAACGTAACGAGGTATGAGTGTATATCATGCCATGCCCAACTGCAGAAGCCCTCCGGCATCTCGATACTCTCTCCTGACACTATGAACTGATCACCCTCAGCCACTTTCTGACAGGCGACTATGTTCCCTGCGCCATACTTGTCACAAGCGTCCTCGATGAGCAGGCGTTGCAGCACAGTTATTTTCACATCCGCGACCATTCTCGCCCCTCTTTCAGCGTGGCATCGTCTATTCCGCAAGGCCATTCAGCACCCGCACCGCCGCCTCGACCATTTGTTTCTCGGTCCCGGCCGCAGCCTTCGCACTTCGCGCCAGTCGCGTCTCATAGCCGCCTTCATCGAGTGCCAGGTCCGTCGCGCAATAACCTAGGTAATCGTTGGCCAGCTCTACAGTCATTGTCCTGGCAAACGGCGAGTCGTCCTTCACCCGCAGGCCGTACTCGACGAATATCTCTCCCGGCATCCCGACGATCCCCAAGTCTCCTATCTGCAGGCCCATTATCGGCGTCGGCTTTACCAGCGGCTCCTGCGCCACTTCCAGTATCTCGTTAGCATAGACGACTTCCTGCGGCTCGTGAGCCTCGGCATCTGCCACCATCTCCCTGGCCTCCTGCAACTCCTCTTCCGTGGATTCGCACCGCTGAAAATCAACCATCTCCGTCGCAGCCCCGAGCGGTACACCTGCCTTGAAATCCCGTATCTGCCCCCACGCTCCATAGGCTCGCGCAGCCACCACATCGGCTACCCGTTCCACGGTGTAATACGGGTACGGGTCCGCTATCGCCGCCCTAGTGAAGTCAATGTTGTTAATATCCCCGCAGCAGCCATTTGCCATGATCGCGACAAATTCGCCGCCGGCCATCCGCTGCAACGCATTCCCGAACGCCGCGAAGTAGTCGGCCGAAATTGCCGTCCCCGACCCGCCGCCCACATAGTGCAGCGAGTAATTCGCCAGCGCCGCAATCGGCTTGTACTCATCATCCACGAAGACCGCAACTGCAACCTCCGGGTCAGTCGGCCCGGCGGGCCGTACCAAGTCCGGATTCTCCCGCCCCGGGTTCGTCCGTACGGTTCCGTCTTTCATGTGCCAGCGCCGGTTGTGCGTCTCCTCTGGGCAGGTACCTGAGGCGTGGCCGAAACGTGCCGGCTGCAGCCGATTCTGTGCCAGCTTCACCGCATCCGCTGCTTTTCCCGGCAGCCACGCCATATACTCCTCATCACGTGGAGCGCCTAGCAGGCCGCACGGCGCCGGTCCTGTATGGGTATGCGTCGCCGACACGAAGATATTCTCCGCCGGAATACCGCTCAGCTCCGACGCCCGCGCCTTCAGAATGTCCGCATCCTCCTTGAGTATCACGATCAGGTCGAGGACCACTACGGCTAGCGCCGTTTCCTCATTCTCCAGCACGATAGCTTTCGCATGAAGCTCATCATGCACATCATCAGCGAGGCGGTCGCTGAAATAGCCCGCCATGTGCGCACCCAGCTTCGGTGTGATGTTGCTCATTGCCGCTCCGACATGCAGTGCCGAGGCCATCTCTCAACATCCCTTCCCAAGTCACGCTTTTCTCTCCGTAGGTGCGCCACAATTCGCCGCCTCCGCCATCCACACCTTCAGTTGTGCCATCCCTCGAAGGTCACGGATTTGCCCTACGCGAACTGTTACCTGCTGCTTACTCGAGTACAAGCCCTGACGAGAGGAAACCTCGAATGCACGTCGCTGCTTGCCTGCTGCATCGGCGACGATCGGGGAGCCATGATACTGTCCCCCACTGCGTTCGTATGCTATAATCTGCTGGTCTGCGCACCCGCAAATCCCGCCCAGCCATACGCGACAACCAGAACCACCAATTGCCGGACGTGTTCTCACGCTCGGCCTACAGGGGGTAGATTCACTTGAGTTGGACCTGGAAAACCATCGGACTAATCGGCTTCCTGGGCCTTGCTGCCGGGACCGTCTCTTCACTCCTTGGCATCGGCGCCGGCATCGTCGTTGTTCCTATGCTCAGTTTCATGTGGGACAAGACCTGCGACAATCCCCAGAAGCTCGCCCAAGGCACCGCTCTTGCGCTCATGGTCCCTATGGCGCTGGCCGGATGTATGCGCTATCACTTCGGCGGTGAACCTGGCGAGCCTGGCGATTGGAGGCTTTCCATACCCATTGCCGCCTACGCGATAGTCGGCTCCGTTATACTCCTGGCCATCCCCCTGCTGATCGCTCGCCACATCGGCTATGCGGATGTGCTGGGTAATGTGAGTTGGCCCACTGCGGCGGCGATGCTGCTGGGCGCGATCATCGGCAGTGTCTGGCTCGGCGCACCGCTGGCCAATTCACTGCCGACCGAGACTTTGCGCAAGTGCTTCGGCGTCCTGGCCATCGTCGTCGGCGTCCGCATGATGGGCTGGCACACGGTTTTGCTCGCCATATTCGGCATTACCCCGAGCGGCTGAGGCATACTTGGTGCGTCTACGCCACGCCCGCAACCACTCAGCAAACTCCGCTGGGATGCCCAACATCTTTCAAGCTCCGTGTCTGCCGCAGGACTCCGCTGTACCGACGGCGAACCTATCCCACACAAATCTACAGGTCTGCAACTGACGTCCGCTGACAGGAGCGTGACACCGATGGTACTAGACGGCAAGACCGCACTGATTACTGGAGCCTCGAGGGGTCTTGGCGAGGCCATTGCGCTGGCATGTGCGGCAGAAGGCTGCTCGGTGGCAGTCAATTATGTCGAAGAAGCCGGGCATGACAACGCCGCCGACGCTGAGGCAGTCGTCACTGTGCTGCAAGCCACCGGAGTTGATGCCATAGCACTGGCCGCCGACGTCACCGATGAGCAGCAGGTGGACGATATGGTTGCCGCAGCCATCGCTCATTTCGGCCGGCTCGACATCCTCGTTAATAACGCAGGCATCTTCCGCGACAAAACCATCAAGAATCTCGACAGGTCTGACTGGGATATCGTCATCGCCGTCAATCTGACTGGCGCCTACAACTGCATGCATGCCGTTGTCAACCATATGCGCGAGCGCGAGGCGGGCCGCATCATCTCCATATCGTCTGTGATCGGCCAGTCGGGCAACATCGGCCAGGCCAACTATGCGGCATCCAAAGCCGGCATCATCGGCCTCACCAAGTCCGTGGCCCGCGAAGTCGCCCGCCGCAACATCACCGTCAACGCCGTCGCCCCCGGTTTCATTGACGCCGGCATGACCCGCGCCCTCGATGACGAGGTAGTCCAGGCCGTACTGCCCCAGGTACCGATGGGCAGGCTGGGCCGCGCCGAGGACATTGCCGCCGCCGTTGTCTTCCTTGCATCAGACAGTGCCGCTTACATTACCGGACAGGTTCTCGCCGTCAATGGTGGGCTCTACATGTAGGTATCGCCGGCCGCTCGGCCATGGTGAGGGAGGAGATTATGGCAGCGAGAGTCATGACCCCTGAAGAGGCTGTTGCACTGATTCCGGATGGCGCAATGCTTGGTGTCGGAGGCTTCGTCGGCGCCGGCCACCCGGAGGCTCTCACGCGGGCTATCGAGGATCGCTTCATCGAAACTGGCAAGCCGACGGGCCTCGGCGTCATGTATGCCGCAGGCCAGGGCGACAACAAAGGCCGCGGCGTCAATCACCTCGGCCACGAGGGTCTCGTCAAGCGCGTCTTCGGCGGGCATTGGGGACTCGTCCAGGACCTCGCCAACCTCGCCGTCGAGAACAAGATCGAGGCCTACAACTGGCCCCAGGGTGTGATTGCGCTTCTCTACCGCGACATCGCCGGTGGCCGCCCCGGCACGATCACACACATCGGCCTCCATACCTACGTTGATGCACGCAACGGTGGCGGAAAGCTCAATGACAGAACCACCGAAGATATGGTCGAACTCATCGAGCTGGATGGCCGCCAGTGGCTCTGGTACAAGGCCACGCCGATCAATGTCGGTCTCATTCGCGGTACCACCGCCGACAGCAAGGGCAACATTTCGATGGAGCGTGAGGCGATGCACGGCGAGATGCTCCCGATCGCTCAGGCCGCGAAAAACTCCGGCGGCATCGTCCTCGCGCAGGTCGAGCGTCTCGCAGCCGCCGGAACTCTCCATCCTCACACGGTCAAGGTACCCGGCATCCTCGTGGACGCAGTCGTCGTCGCTGAGCCGCACGAGCATCAGCAGACATTTGACGAACAGTACAACCCGGCCTACTGCGGCGAGCTACGCATTGATCTCAATACCATGAAACCGATGCCGATGAGCGAGCGCAAGGTCATCGCCCGACGCGCGGCAATGGAGCTGTTTCCGGGCGCTGTCATCAATCTTGGGATCGGCATGCCCGAGGGTGTCGCCAACATCGCCAACGAGGAGGGCGTCATCCAGGAGATGGTACAAACCGTCGAGGCCGGAGCCATCGGCGGCGTCCCGGCCGGGGGCCTTTCCTTCGGCGCGGCCACCAATCCCGACGCCATCATTGACCAGCCCAGCCAGTTCGATTTCTACGACGGCGGCGGACTCGACCTGGCATTCCTCGGCAGCGCCCAGATTGACTGCCACGGCAACGTCAATGTCAGCAAGTTCGGCAACCGCCTCACGGGATGCGGCGGCTTCATTAATATCACCCAGACCGCAAGTCAGGTGGTATTCTGCGGCACACTTACCGCCGGAGGCCTCGAAGTCGAAATCGCCGGCGGCAAGCTCAACATACTCCAAGAGGGTAAGCACAAGAAGCTCGTAACCGACGTCGAGCATGTCACCTTCAGCGGAGCATACGCCACCGAGAAGGGCACCAGAGTCCTCTATGTTACCGAGCGGGCGGTCTTCCAGCTCCAGGACGCACGAATGACGGTTATCGAGATCGCGCCCGGCGTGGACCTGCAGCGCGATGTCCTCGACCAGGCCGACTTCAGCCTCAGGGTCTCTGAGCAACTCAAGCCGATGGCCGCCGAAATCTTCCGCCCCGAGCCAATGGGGCTAGCCAAAAGGATTGGCATCCAAAGATAGCACTTTGCCCTTGCCTTTACCGTCACATTGTGCCATTTATGCATCTGTCCGCACGCCGAGGGTATTAGCTTCGCCGCTACGCTTTCCCATGTACTGTGCCCGCGCCGGAGAGCCACCAATCGGAAGCACAATCGCCGCTGGTGAGGGCATCATTGCCACCTGAAAGGACAGGCACCCAGCGATGAAAGATATTATCATCGCCGCAACAGCTCGCACAGCCGTAGGAACATTCGGCGGGACGCTCAAAGACATACCGGCCCCACAGCTTGGTGCTCACGCCATCACCGCCGCCCTCGAGCGTGCCGGTGTACCGCCGGAGCAGGTCGCCTATGTCATTATGGGCAACGTTATCTCGGGGGGCTTGGGCCAGAACCCGGCCAGGCAGTCCGCCATCGGTGCTGGAATTCCTGTCACGACGCCAGCCCTCACGGTGGACATGACCTGCGGCAGCAGCCTCCGTGCAATCAATACCGCCGCCGAGATCATCACCCTGGGACGCGCCGACATCGTCATAGCAGGCGGCATCGAGAACATGAGTGGCGCCCCCTTCATGGACACGGCTTCCCGGTGGGGAAGTCGCCTCGGCCACTACAACTTGCTCGATGCCATACTTACCGACGGTCTCGAAGACGCCTACAGCCGTGAGCACATGGGCGCGCTGATGGACAATTTCGCCCAAGAGCTCGGCATCAGCCGCCAGGCGCAGGACGAATACGCTGCAGAGAGCCAGCGCCGCTGCGAGGTCGCGCAGAAAGAAGGCCGTTTCGACGCCGAGATTGTTACCATCGAGATCTCGCAGCGCAAGGGTGACCCGATCAGCTTCGATACAGATGAGCACCCCCGCGCCGGTACCACGGTCGAGATACTCGCCAAGTTGAAACCGGTCTTCCTCGCTGACGGTACGATTACGGCCGGCAATGCCTCGGGCATCAATGACGGTGCTGCGGCCGCCGTGGTGATGACCGCCGAGCGCGCCGACGAACTGGAGCTTGCCAACCCGGCCCGCATCCTCGCCTGGGCCGAGGCGGCAGTCGAGCCGGCGCATTTCGGCATCGCTCCTGCGCCTGCCATTGAGACTGCGCTTGCCGAGGCGGGCATGAATCTCGGCGATATTGACCTCATCGAGGCCAACGAGGCCTTTGCTTGCCAGACCTTGGCGCTGACTGCAGAAGTAGGCTGGGACCTGGCCAGGACCAATGTGAATGGCGGTGCGATAGCCATTGGCCATCCGGTCGGTGCCAGTGGTGCTCGCATCCTGACCACACTACTCCACGAGATGCACCGCCGCGACGTGACGGTAGGCCTGGCGACTCTGTGTTGCGGAGGCGGTATGGGCGTCTGTACGATTGTCGAGCGCATCTAGCCCGAGGCCGTTGCTTTTGGCGTTGGCTCTCGCCGCACTATACGACACAAAAACCTCCCATGGAGGGAGACCCGACATGACCGTCAACAACATTCTCGTTGTTGGAGCAGGAACGATGGGCCGAGGCATTGCCCAGGCCTTTGCCCAGGGCGGCTTTGACGTGCACCTCTACGACGAGGTCACCGGCATCGCAGCCGGGGCCATCGAGAAGCTGCAGGCAGGCCTCGCCAAAGTCGTCGCCAGGGAGAAGATGTCACAGCAGGACGCCGACGCCATTATCGCTCGCATCCACATTGTAGAGAACCTGGCACTCGTCGCCGCCGATGCGCAGTTCGTCATCGAGGCCGTCGTGGAGGACCTCGCGGCGAAGACGGCCCTATTCGCCGATCTGAACGATATCTGCCCACCGGATGCTATCTTCGCTACCAACACATCCAGTCTCTCGGTGACAGAGTTGGGCCATGCCAGCGGCCGCCCTGAAGCCTTCATCGGCCTCCACTTCTTCAATCCCGCCCAGATCATGAAGCCCGTCGAGATCGTGGTCACTGCCGATACCTCCGCCGAAACCGTCGAGACGGTCGAAGCGCTCGTCGCCGCAATCGCCAAGACCCCGATCCACGTGACCGACAGTACCGGCTTCGTCGTCAATCGGCTGCTGATCCCGATGATCAACGAAGCGGTGCGGCTTCTCGAAGAGGGCGTCGCTACTGCCAAGGACATTGACACTGCCATGAAACTCGGCTGCGGCTTCCCGATGGGCCCGCTTGAGCTATCCGATCTGATCGGTAACGACATCACCCTCGCCGCTATGCGTAGTCTCGAGGCCACATTCGGGTCGGCCAAGTACCGCCCTGCAAGCCTTCTTGAACAGATGGTGGCAGAGGGCAAACTGGGGCGCAAGAGCGGCGAGGGCTTCACAGATCAGCACTGAGCAGATCGGAGAATCTGTTCACAATCACACTCGGAGGGCCACACAATGACCAATGTACCGATGACCAGACCCGATGAACTGCTCGCCATGCATGAGCAAAACTATGGCCACTCGGTGTCCTTTGTCGGCCTGGAGGGCGGCCGCATACTCGAAGGCACCGGCGCTGAGTTTATCTACAGCGACGACGGGGGGATCACCTGGTCTGCGCCCTATCCGGGCCTCGATCACACCGGTGAGCCGCTGCCTGCCAGTTGCACTTCACTGGTCAACCTCTCCGGCGACGCCATCGGCATTGCAACCCTCCAGTACCTGCCTGGTTCTACCAGTTCCCACGACACTCACATGGTCTTCCGCACCTCGGAGGATCAGGGCCACACCTGGTCGCCGCCTGTGATCATGAATAATCGCCTGCTCCGCGCCCATGCGCTCCAGGACGTAATGATCCGCACCACTTCCGGTCGCATCATCCTGCCGGTCTATTTCAGCGTCGGCCAAGGCTCGTGGCACGAAGAGGGCAAACCCTTCGTGGGCGGCTATCTCAACGGGAATTTTGTCTCCACTGACGGGCATTTCATTGACCCGCATTTCGCCGCCAGCTACGTGCTGTACAGCGACGACGAGGGTGTCACCTGGCAGCCTAATAGTGATGGCGAGCTGTTCATCCTCAGGGAGTTAGCCGGCCCGGCTGAGGGTGCGCCCGAGCCGGCAATAGTCGAAGTGACGCCGGGCAAACTTATGATGGTGGTTCGCACCGGACTTGGTCGGCTCTTCCAGGCATGGTCTGAAGACAATGGCGAGACCTGGTCACGCCTCGAGCCCACGCAACTTGCCGGCACCCAGGCTCCCGGTCAGCTACGCAAGTTCCCTGACACCGGCCATCTGCTCGTCGTCTGGACGCAGCAGAGCGAGACTGAGATACGCCGCGGCTTCATCCGCACGCGCCTCTCCGCTGCCATCAGCAGAAATGGCGGTGGCCTATGGGAGCATTTCTACAACGTGGAGTCTCTCCATGAGGAGACTCATGTCGAGCCGGGCCCGATCTACCGCGTCCGTCCCGAGGGCGCTTATGGCATCCATGCCGGGACCTCGGCTCAGGAAAACGATAACGACTACATCGTCCCGCTGCCGGAGGGCTACGGCCGCTGGTCATACCCTTCAGCCTTTGTCGCTGAAGACCGCGTCCTCATCTCCCACACCTACTCGATCCATGACTCCGTGACCGGCGAGGTCATCAACCCGGGCGCCAACCGACTCAAAGTCCTGCCCATCTCATGGTTCTACGGTGGGGACGATCCACAGCGCAAGAGCGGCCTCCTCGAGAAGCTCGAAACCCAGGCCCCCAAGCCTTGAGCATCCCATGCCGTTGCCGTACTTTGCCGCTCCGTGGAGCGGCGGGGTGTGGGGCGGAGCCTCACGACGTTGCCGTTGGCCTTTTGTCGTCGCCGTATGGAAGCCCCTACTCCGGGCTCGCATACACCTCAAACTCGACGACCTGGAACAGTGCGTTGGCGGAGTTGTGCAACCCCGTAAACCGCACATACTTCGCACTCCGGGGAGCGAACCTGTCCACTTGCCAGCCCCGCCAGTCGCCGTCACTCTTGTCCACTGCCGGCTCCCAGTTCTCGTTATCCAGCGAGGTCTCGATGCGGTACTGGAAGGCCTGCTGGGCCAGGTCGTGCAGCATCGTCTGGGTGCGCGCGACGGTCGCTGTCTCGGCCAGCTCAATCGTGAATGATCCCGGCCAGGCGAAATACCCGAATCCGTTCATTCCCCCGTACAAGTAGATGTCCCCATCTATGATCTTCTCAGGCGCCAGTTCGGGTTGGTCTTCGTGCCGTATGCAGCCATGTATCTTCGCTCCATTTTGCGCCAGCGCCAGGTTATTGCTGTTGTCACGCACTACGAAATCCAGATCGGCCAGACCCACACTCCCCGAAGCCTCGTATGTGCCCTTCACAAAACGGTACACGGCATCATAAAGCTCCCTACCGACGCCCGGCGATTCGGCGAAGAGTTTCACCGCCGAGCCGCCCTCATAGTAGCCCAGCAGC
>Ga0180432_10007498_pt1 | contig 13834 bp, 10 predicted proteins | sample SS_ome_10_FD_132414 | JGI IMG/M metagenome (GOLD analysis project Ga0180432, IMG submission 132414) | Hypersaline lake sediment archaeal communities from the Salton Sea, California, USA - SS_1_MS_2 metaG | ecosystem: Environmental > Aquatic > Non-marine Saline and Alkaline > Hypersaline >...
CAGCATGACAGGGAAAATCCACAAGGCACGGTTGAGAAGGCTCTTCAGGCGGGTTGACGGGGCGGCGGATGCGCTGCTGCTGCAGGGGGACGCTCAATTGATGCGCTGGCTCACGGGCACGGCCGAGGGGATGGCGGTGGCGACGCGGCGGGGCGTCACGATGGTGGCGCACCCGATGTTCGCCGAGGCGTGCTCGGAGACCCCGTGGCCGGTGACGGTGCTTTCGGGCAAGGCGGCCGCGCCCAAGGCGGTCCGCGAGGCGCTTGGCACGGCCCGCAGCGTGGGGGTGCGGTTCCAGGCGGTTTCGCACGGCGCGTTCCTGCAGATGAAGAAGCAGCTCCGGGGGCGGACGCTGGTGGATATCACCGACGCGGTCGCGGCGGTCACGCGCAAGCGGGACGCCGCGACGATCGCCGACCAGCGGCGCGCATGCCGGATTGCGGCGCGGGCGGCGCGGGCCGTTCCGTCCATGTGCCAGGAGGGCATGACGGAGATAGACCTGATGGCCGAGATCTCGTTTCACATGGCGGGCGAGGGCGCCATCGGCGGGGGGATGGCGGCGTTCGGTGCGCACACCTCGCATCCGCACGTGGTGACGGGCCGCCGCCGGCTCAGGAAGGGCGACCTGGTGATGGTGGACTTCGGCGCCAATGTCAACGGGGTCGGTTCGGACATCACCCGCACGTTCGTCTTCGGCAAGGCGTCGGCCGAGCGGCGCGCGCTCTACAGCGAGGTGTACAGGGCGCAGCAACTGAGCTTCGAGCTGATCGGGAAGAAAAAGGACGTGCGCGCGATCAACGCGGCGGTCTCGGCGCTGTTCGAGAACGACGGTTACGGGCCGTTCATCCATTCGATCGGCCACGGCCTCGGCGGCTTCGGCGGCGCGTTCCACAATACCGCCGGCGCGATCAACACCGTGGAGCCGGGTCTCTACGTGCCGGGCTTCGGCGGGGTGCGCATCGAAGACGACATCCTCGTCACGGCGGCGGGCGAGTTCGAGCTGCTCACCGGCGCCAGCCCGAGGTCGAAGCTGATCGAGATCTAAGTCAATCACGGGGAAGACGGGGACGGGGGAGAGATTGCCGGCAGACGAACAAGGAGTGTCTCATGGCGGCTGATGAGGGCACAGGCGATCGGCCCGAGCTCAATGAGGAGACGCGGCGGATCTGGGACCGCAACGCCGAGTGGTGGGACGACCGGATCGGCGACGGCAATGCGTATCAGATCGAGCTCATTGAGCCGGCCCAGGAACGGCTGACGCCGATCGAGCCAGGCATGATGATTCTCGACGTCGCCTGCGGTGCGGGACGTTTCACGCGGCGGATGGCCGAGCGTGGTGCGCATGTGGTGGCCTTCGACTTCAGCGAGCGGTTTATCGAGCGAGCGAAACAGCGCACACCTCCGACCATCCGGAACATAGAGTACCATGTCGCCGACGCAACCGACACGAGGCAGCTCCTCGCGTTCGGTCGAGGCCGGTTCGACGGCTCCGTGGCCACCATGGCGCTTATGGACATTGCCGACATTGAGCCACTGTTTGGTGTGCTTGCAGAACTCCTCAAGCCCGGAGGGTGGTTTGTGTTTTCCGTGATGCACCCCTGCTTTCAGTCAGCGGAGATCCGCAAGTTCGCGGAGATGACGGAGACCGACGGAGAGACGGGCTTCCTGAATGGCGTGAAAGTGACCAGGTACCTCACGCCACGCGTGTGGCGGGGCGAGGGCATCGTGGGTCAGCCGGAACGGCATCACTACTTCCATCGTCCGCTCTCTGTCCTGTTCGATACCGGCTTCAGGAGCGGATTCGTGCTCGATGCCTTGGAGGAGCCCGCCTTTCCAGGCGGGCAGGCTGACGTCAAGTCCGTCCGGTGGCGCGACATGCCCGAGATCCCGCCCGTGCTCGTGGCGCGGATGCGGCTTGCCTCGCCGCCTGGTGACGAGGGCCAGGCATCGGGAACGCCTTCCTGAAGCGAAAGCAGTGAACAACGGGGGCGATACAGCGTATAATAGGCACAAGAGGCGGTTGCTCCGCCGCGTAGGGATACAGTTGGCTGAGCGAGGACGGATCCGATGAAGTTGAGATTTCCCTGGGCGATGCTGCTTGTGGCCGGGCTCGCGTTTGTGTGGTGCGTGAACGGCTGCAACACGGATGAAACCGACAACCCCACCACCGATGCGCCGCCGGGTGTGGACGTTTCGGGCTCCTGGACCGGCACGTTCGACACCGCCGATACCTCGGGGGATTTCAACTTCACGATGACCATGGACGCCGACGGCGAGGTCAGCGGCATCAACACGCGGCTGGGCCGCTTCACGGGGGACGTGAGCGGCTTGACCTTCAGGATCGACGCCACCGACGTGTTTGCGACCATCTCCCCGAACGGCCTCAGCATGACCGGCACCTACACGGACTCTGAGAGCGGCGACGTCGCGAGCTTTACCTGCACGAAGGACTAATGTCCGCCCGGAAAAAATAGGGACAGGCACCTATTTTTCTGCGCCAGGGTGTGTCACATGTATTCAGCCCCCACAGAAAAATAGGTGCCTGTCCCTATTTTCTATTTTTAGAACTCGACGGGGAGTTCGGCCTTGCGGCCGCTTTTCTTGGCTGTCCGTGCGAGGTTGTAGGCCTCGTTGTACTGGCGGGTCACCACTTCCCAGCTCACGACCTGGTCGAGGTATCGCTTGAGGTTCTCGCCCAGGCGCATGCGGAGCGGCTCGTTGCATGCGAGCTGGATGACGTGCTCCCTGAGCATCGCCTTGGTGGTGAAGAGCAGGCCGCCCTTGCACTCGATGGCCTGGGCGGTGAGGCCCTCCATGGGCGCGGTGGTGATGAACGGCTTGTTGACGGCGATGATGCGGGCGAGCGTGCCCGACTGGGTCTCGTCCACGGTGGGGAGCACGACGAAGTCACAGACGGCCATCATCTTGTAGTAGACGTCGCCGCGCGGGACGAACTCGTAGTAGTGGGCGATGCCCTTCTTTTCGAGGGTCAGGGCCTGGGCCTTCCAGTTCTCGTAGTCGGCCTTGTGGTTGGGGTCGCGCATCGTGCCGGCGGCGAGCAGGTCCCAGTCCTCGCCCGTCCGGCGCAGGATCTCGTTGTGGATTTCTTCCCACATTGAGAGCAGGATGTCCCAGCGCTTGTTGGACTGGATCCAGCCGACCATGCCGACGATGTTCTCGGAGAGGGTGGGGTTGTTGTTGAGGCCGAGCTCCTTACGGAGCCGGGGGATTTCGTGCAGGCCCCAGCGCTTCTTGCTCTGGGCGCCGTGGGGCACGACCATGATGTTGGTCGGCATGCGCCAGCCGCGGCCGTGGAAGGTCCACTGAAGGCGCCACTTCTGGTAGTGGCACTTGAAGAGCACGACGTCGGCGCGCTGGCAGAGCTTGTAGATGAAGTTGGCCTCGAAGTCGTCGAGCCGGCCGTGCACGGTATGGGGTTCGACGATGACGGGGTAGTCGTTGATTGCCTCGACCAGGTTGAGGAACCCGTTGTTGCCGTCGCCGACGCCGCGCTCGTCGTGGTACTCGTAGAGGCCGTACTCATGCTCGATGTGCACGGCGTAGGGGCGGAGTCGCTCGATCTCGCGGGCCACGGGCTCCCACCAGTCCGGGCGGTTGATCTCCATGATGGGGATGACGCCGACGCCGGCGCCGTCGGTGTGGCTGATGACGAGGACGTCGCGGCCCGGGTTGGCCTTCTGGATGAACTCGCGCGCCTCTTCGCAGAACGTGCCGATGCCGCACAGCCGGGGCGGATAGCTGGAGATCATCACGATGGGGCCGTTGTTCGAGGTGCGGCGGCGCGGCCTGCGCTCCGCGTGCATGGATTGCTCTCCTATGCCGAGATCTTCTCCGATCGTTCGAGGCGCAGTGTACTCAACGAAAGGAGTGCCAGCAAGAAAGCAATGACGGACTCGGCGCCCCGGTTCCGGTTGACGCCCTGCGGGTCGAGGCCGTCGGCGACCGCTCCGGTGCGTGGGTCGTAGAGCGCGGCGTTGAGCCGGTTGCGTCCGAAGAACCAATCGAAGCAGTGGCGGGCGGCGCTGAGGTAGCAGTCCCGGCCGGTGATTTCGTAGGCGGCGATGCACGCGGTGGTGAGGTAGCCGGCCTCGATCGGCTGCTGGCTGAAGATGGCGCGGGCGCCGTTCTTGAGCCACCAGCCCTCGTTGCCGACGAAGTCGAAGTACCGGCCGTTCCACTGGGTGCGGATGAGGAAATCGAGGCTCTCGAGCCCGCACCGGCGCATCGCGTCGTCGCCGGTGAGGTCGTAGGCGGCGAGCAGCGCCTCGCACAGCCGGGCGTTGCCGTAGGTGACGATGTCCTCGAACCAGTGCCAGCCGCCGTGGCGCGAGCCGTCCTCGCGCGAGCCGTTGTCGCGCCAGCCGTTGTCGCGCCAGCCGTTGTCGCGCCAGCCGTTGTCGCGCCAGCCGTCGTCGCGGTTGACGCGGTAGAGGTCCACGAGGCCGTCGGCGAGCTCTTCGAGCGCGTGGCGGAGGGCGTGGGTGTTCTCGCGGCACCTGAGGACCTCGGCAAGGCCGCAGACGGCGTAGGCCTTGGCGCGGGGGTAGGTGAGGGCGCCCAGGTGCGGGGCGGCGTGGTCGAGGAGGCGGGCCGCGCGCGCGCGGAGGCCCTCGTCTTCGGTCCATCGGAGCACGGCGCCGAGGCCCCAGACGACGCGGCCAAAGGTGTCTTCGCTGCCGCGCTCGTCAAGGAACCGGCCGCCCACCTCCATGAAGTTGTGGAAAGCGCCGTCGGGCGTCTGGGCGCGTTCGAGGAAGTCGAGGTAGCGGCCGATGAGCGGGGCCGGCCCGTCTTCGCCGTGGTGGTTCCGGGCCTGGGCGAGCACGACGAGCGCGCGCCCGACGTCGTCGGCGCTGTAGCCGTGGCGCAGGTCGGGCGAGCTGCCGTGTGCGTGCTGGACGAGGCCGAACTCGTCGGTGAGGGCGGATAGGTAGTCCAGGTTCACGTCCGGCAGTCCTGACAGCGTGAAGAGCATGTCTTTCGCCTCCCGGGCGGCGGCGAACGTGCCCTGGGCAAAGGTGCGCTGGGCAAAGGTGCGCTGGGCAAAGGTGCCCTGGGCAAAGGTGCGCTGTTCGTTGAGGATTTGTTCGAATTCTTCGACGTAGCGGCGGCCGACCACGTTCCAGGTCATCCGGCGGCCGAAGGCGTAGGTGGCGCGTCGGAGGCGCAGCCGCAGCGCGTCGTCGCTCACGAGCCGTCCGATGGCGTCGGCGAGCCCTTCGGCGTCGCCGAACTCGACGAGGATGCCCCGGCCGTCGGCGAGCAGCTCCTCGGCGTACCAGTAGGGGGTGGAGATCACCGCCTTGCCCATGGCCACGGCGTAGGCCAGGGTGCCGCTGGCGATCTGCTCGCGGTTCAGGTACGGGGTGAGGTAGATGTCGGCGGCGGCCAGGAACTGCAGCAGCTCATCAAGCTCAACGAAGCGGTCGTGGAAGATGACGTTGTTGGTCAGCCCGAGGTCGCGCACCATCTGCTCGAGGCCCTCGCGGTAGGCTTCGCCGTGGCGGCGGCGCACTTCGGGGTGGGTAGCGCCGAGCACGATGTAGGCGAGGTCCGGGACGCGTTCGACCACGGCGGGCAGCGCCTCGAGCAGGCTCGCGATCCCCTTGTTGGGGCTCAAGAGGCCGAAGGTGAGAATGACCGGCCGGCCGGCGAGGCCGAACGCGGCCTTGTACGCGTCCGGTTCAACGAACGGCATGTCCGGGGTGCCGTGGTGGATCAGTGTGATCTGCTGCTCGGGCATGCCGTAGACCTCGCGCAGGATGCGCACGGCGCGATGGCTCATGACGACCAGCCGTTCCGAGTAACGGATCACGTCGAGCATCGAGCGATAGTAGGCGGGCGCCGGCTCCTCGAGCACGGTGTGCAGCGTGGTGACGACGGGCGTGTCGAGCCGGGCGAGCAGCTCGGCCAGGTCGCCGCCGGCGTCGCCGCCGAAGATGCCGAACTCGTGCTGGAGGCAGACGAGGTCGGCGCCGGAGTCGTTGATGAAGCGCGCGGCATCACGGTAGTCGTCGAGGTGGTCCTGCCTGATCTGACACGTGACGGCCTCGGGGTACTCGTGCTCCTGTGTCGGACTGTCCATGGCCACCACCTGGAGGTTGGCCGTCGAGATTTCCTGGGCGACGGCCCCGTAGAGGTCCGTGGTGAACGTGGCAATGCCGCACTTACGCGGGAGGAAGTTCCCGACGAAGACTACGCGCAGGCGTCCGTTTTCAGAGGAGGTGATGCCGTCCATATGTCTCCTTTGCTTCCTTTCGAGAATCTGTGACCCGAGGGCCGTGGCGGCCAAGGCGCCGGCCGCGGCCGCTGAGAGTGCGGCCCGATGAACAAGCGGGCTGGACGCTTCCTCCTCCGACGTCGGCGCAGCCTGCCCAGGCGGCGCCTGTCCCCCGCACCGGCGGCCGGGGCACAGGGCCGAACACGCCGACCGTTCCCCGGGCCCCGTGCTGCACCCTCACCTGGGGCGACGGCCTGTCCGGCCTGTTACTGTTTTTTGGCGGGCTGGGCCAAAGCGGGTTCTGGTCGGTGCGGGGTGCGTCCCGTGGCTGGTGGTAGGCACAGGAGGTGTGAGCCTCTGCCGGGGCTCGCCCAGCGCTCTGCAAGCATGGCCGCAAGTGCGGCCGGCATGCGCGGCCCTCCGCGCTTTCCACTCTAAGACGAAGCCGCCTCCGTGTCAACAACAAAAGAAGCGGCCGCCCTGGTTCCAGGCCGGCGGGTCGAGGACAAGCGTAAATCGTGCCAAATCAGGCGGTTGCAGCACGATCACGTCTGCCGAGTCACCGGTATCGCTTGTTGGGAAGGCGTTCGCCGACAGGGAGAAGCGGCGGAAACGGCGCGTGGGGTTCGGCCTGGTACCAGTAGGCGCTCGAGGAGTAGTCGTTGCCCTGGTTGTTGGCGTGGCCGTGCTCGATGGTGACGCGGATTGACTTCTTGAAGTGGACGGGGTCCTCGATGTGGAAGCGGTACTGGCTCCATTTTCCGGAGGCCTCGAGCGGGTCGCCGGCGAGGCTGACGCCGTGGTAGGGGGTGTTGTGCTCGCCCATCGGGTAGCACCAGGCGGAGCAGAAGTAGTCCTCGGTGCCGGTGCCGTGGAGCGACGGCGGCCACTTCTCGCCGTCAATGAAGATCATGTCGTCGCCCTCGCCGAACCAGGTGTAGTTCTGGGTGAAGGCGCCGGTGTTGTCCACGTGCAGGCAGCAGCCGGCGTAGTGGCCACGGCCTTCGGCTTCGAGGATGACGTAGTTGTCGTCGCCGGTGACGTTGCACTCGTTGACCGAGTCGCTCAGCAGCTCGCCGGGTTTCTTGGGCCACTTGATGGCTTCGCACGGGTTCTCGCGCCGCCACTGGCAGTGGAAGCGGCCGTAGTCGCCTTCGAGGGAGTCGTACTCCTCGTAGTCAATGTAGTAGAAGAGGGCCTTGAGGTCCTTCTCGCCCTGGTTTTCGACCTCGATGCGGGCGCCGTTCGAGTAAGGCATGGGGAAGAAGCAGTTCATGCCGGCCTGGGTGCCGCGGCCTCTCTCGCGGATCATGTTGAGGGGCAGCGAGACCCAGTAATTGGCGACGGCGTGGCCGACGCCGAAGAAGTCTCCGAGCGGGCACTCGACGCTGGGGTGCTCCTCGCCGTCCCACCACATCCGGAGCACGATCTTTCTGAGGTAGTGCTCCTCGTCGCTGGCCTGGGTGGACCAGATGTGGCGGATGCAGCCGGCGCCCTTGAGGTCGGCGATGGTGACTTTTTGCCCGGCGGGGATGGTGACGTTGTCGCGGTTGGCGCCAGTGCGGTCGTAGCTCGATTCGCGTTTCGAGCGCGCGTTTCTGAGCCTGGCGAGGCCCGCGAGGGGGCTGGCGCCGTCGTAGAGGCCGTCGGTCATGGGTCCGTCTCCTGTCGGTTGCGGTACACGTTTGCGGTGCACGTTTGCGGTGCACGTTTGCGGTACACGTTTGCGGTGCACGTTGAGCGGGCAGTCTAGGCCAAGCGGGTGCGGTTGGCAACGGCGGAAGCGTTTGTGCGCGGTTGCGGTTGGACGCGGTCTCGCGTACGATAGTCGTCGTGGGGTTTTCCCGGGCACGGCCGGGTCGGAGGGCATGGTCCGAACGGGCGGAACAACGGCGTCGGAGCGGGGTCAGACAGGGTCGAGGCTGAATGATGGAGTCGCCGGGAGGTTGTTTGCCATGAAAGCGTTTCGAATCAGCGCGATCCTCGTTGCCGTTCTCGCGTCCTTCTGCCTTTGCGACGCCTATCTGGTTGGCCCGCCTTTGGGGCTGGACCAGCTTGTTCAGGAGTCGGACGTCATCGTGAAGGCCAAGGTGATCGTCTCGAAGCCCGTCAAGGATGAGTGGTTCACGGAGTACGGCGGCTTTGAGGCCTACGCGACGGACATGCGGGTCGTCTCGGTCATCAAGGGCGACATGGGGATCCGGACGATGACGTTCCGGCACTACGGCCTCTCGAAAGATACGCGGGGCTTCATGATGATGCCGCAGCATTACGAGTTTCAGGCCGGCAGGACGTACATCGTGTTCGCGAAGAAGACGGACGCGGACGGCGTGTATCGCCAGTTGTGGAAGAACCACAAGACCAAGGAGGACCAGGGCGTGTTCCTGGCGGGCGACAGCCGGCCGGTCGCCGAGGATAAGTCCGTCAAGGAGATCATCTGGGCGGAGCTGTGCGCGCTGCTGAAGAGCACGGATCCGGATGACGTCAGCTATTCAATCGGGCAACTTGACGAGATGAGCGGCGGACGCTTTTTCGAGCTTGATGATTTCGACCGGGGTCCGGTGCTGGAAGTGATCCATCCCTTCCTGTCGAGCGTGGACAAGGAGGTGGCGACCGTGGCGATCCGGGCGATCGGTGCGGACAGCCCGTATCTCAAGGACGACTACGCGCCGCACTGGCTCACGGCGACGGGGAGCGGCAGGATTCACGGGTTTGCCGAATGGAAGCGTGACCTGAAGAACCCGGGCGGCCACACGTACTGGCGGGAGCTGGCGGCCGTGGCCGATGGCGGCGCGGCGGAGGACATCCGCGCGCTGGCGATACGCGCCCTGGGGCGGGCGGGCGAACCCGGGGTCATGGACTGTGTGGTCCGGTGGGTCATGGACCCGGACCGCCTTGTCAGGCAGGCGGGCGTCATTCTGCTGGCGGACTTTCCGGGCAAGAAGGCGTCGGGACTCCTCGCCAACCTCTCCAAAGACGAGGCCGCCGAGGTGAGGTTGGGCGTTGCACGCGCCGTCGGGTTTGGACAGTTCGAGGACCTGCTGCCGGTGCTGGAGCGGCTGCTCGCGGACGAGGATCCGCGCGTGGGTGCTGCGGCGGCGCTCAGCCTGATCTCGTTTCCCGCCGCCAAGGTGGACGCGATTCTCAAGGCGCACGTGGATGACGCGGAGTTCAAGAGCGTTTTCGTCAATGCCCTTGCGGAGACGGACCCGGAGCCGTATCTTGACGCGCTGGCGGAGATCATTCAAAGGTGCCTCGAGCCGAAGCAGTTCTGGGGCGGCCGAATCCCGCATGCGCTGAGCTGGAAGATCCTCTTCGAGTATCTTCAGGGCAAGAGCGACGAGGACCTGAGCTCCGGCAGCTTGGACACGTACATGGATGCGCTCGAGCGGGCAAAGTTCTACAGCTCATCTGAGCCGCGCGATCTGTATGCTTTCTACGTCAAGCACGCGATGATGGACCGTGAGGCGCTTCCGCGAGACGTGCAAGGCGACGTTGACCTATGACATTGACCACTATTTCAAGGCGGTAGATAAGGAGTGCGGGATCGGCCCGGGTGAGTAGGGCCGTTGTCTGCCTGCCCGGCAGGCCCAGCACGAGAAGGAGAGGGCCTCGAGAAGGAGAGGGCCTTGAGAAGGAGAACGCGATGAAGATCGTGATGGAGAAGGTGCCGTCTGAGCGGCTTGCCAAGTACCTTGAGAACAAGGCGTTGCGAGTTTTCGGCGTCACGCCGATCTCGGAGGGTTACCGGCCGGACCAGGAAGAGAAGATGCAGACGTCGTACAACGTGGAGATGCTGGTGCTGGGCGAGCTCCGGGAGAAGTTCGCCGTGCTGCTCGAGGGGCAATCGGGCGACTGATCACCTCGCGGTGCCTTCGCCGAACGTGTTGCGGCGGCGGGTGTCGCGTGCCCTGCCGTCCAGGCCTGCCCTGGTGCGCTTCCGTGTCATTCATGCTGCTTCCCTGTGGATGGAACCATTCGGGCCGGTGTGCGTTCTATCTAAACCGGGCATTGAGATGCCAAGGGCAAAGGACAAGAGAGCGCCGAACGCCGAAGAGTGGAGTCGGAACAATGCCAAGCCTGAACCTTTCTGCAAAGACTCGGACGGGCGCGGTGATGAAGGCTGTACCCGATTTCGACCGGCTTGTGCGGCGCGAGCGACAGTTCAACCTGCTTCGAACCATCCATGAGCTGCCTCGCGCCAAGAGCATGCCGTGGATGATGGTCTGCCGCATCGCGGGCCTGACCGAGATAGAGATCAGTCTCTTCAACGACGTGCTCATCGAGGAGGCCCGGCGCTCGCGCCGGGCGGCGTAAGCGCCGCCCGGGCTAGCCCGGATTTCTCACAGCGCGGGAATAAATAGGGACAGGCACCTATTTCCCACTCTCTTGCCGCGGTGAATGCCCCCAGCGTCTACGGGGAAATAGGTGCCTGTCCCTATTTATTCCCCTTCGCGAGCAGGCCGGCGCTGTCTGTCCGTGAGGAATGCGGGCTAACGGCTGGGCGCGGATTGCGCGTGGTCAGGGGGCGGTGACGGGGAGCTGCGCGAAGTCGGAGGCGTAGCGCTCGCGCAGCACGCGCTTGAGCACTTTCTCGGTGGCGCCCTGCGGCATGTCTTCCTTGCGGAGGAAGTGGATCCTGCGGGGGGCCTTGTAGGGGGCGATCCGGTCGCGGCACCACGCGAGCAGCGTCTCCTCGGCCAGCTTCAGCCCGTCGAGGAGCTCGACGACGCCGATGGGGACCTCGCCCTTTTCCGGGTGCGGCACGCCCACGACGACGGCGCGCGCGACGGCGGGGTGCTCGGCCATGGCGTCCTCGACCTCGCGGGCGAAGACCGAGTAGCCGCCGCACTTGATGATATCCTTGGTGCGCCCGACGAGCTCCACGAGCCCTCCCGGTATGCGGCGCGCGAGGTCGCCGGTGCGGAGCCACCCATCGGGCGTGAGCGCCAGGCGGGTGGCCTCGGGGTCGCGCCAGTAGCCGTTGGTGAGTCCGGGCCCCTTGACGAGGCATTCGCCCACGCGCCCCCAGCGGACGACGCGGCCGTGCCGGTTGAGTATCCGGACCCGGTAGGGCGGCACGGGGACGCAAAAGCGGGCCCGGCCGGGCAGGAAGGGGGCATCCAGGCTGAACATCGCGGCGCCGCCGAGCTCGACCATGCCGTAGGCGTTCATGAACAGGGGCCGGGCGGCGCGGCGGCCGAACAGGCGGAACAGGGCGCCGTAGCCGAGGAGCCGGCGGCGCGACTCGCCCGGCAGGTGGTCGCTCGCGGAGATCCAGATGCGGATGCTTTCGAGCGTGCGTCTTGGCGGGTCGGCGTTCAGGAGCCGGGTGAACATGGTGGGCACGCCGACGAACACGCTCACCTTGTAGTGGTCGATCGTGGCGATGGCCCTGTCTGCGTCGAAGCGGGTCATGAACCGCCCGCGCACGCCGGCGACGAGGCCGTAGATGACGGTGCTGACCGTCATGATGTGCGCCCACGGCAGGGCGATGAGCGCAAGGTCGTGGCGGCCGACGAAGGGCGAGTACATGGCCGCCATTGCCAGGCCGCCGAGCAGGGCCCGGCTCGAGAGCATGGCGCCCTTGGGGAAGCCCGTCGTGCCGGAGGTGTGAAAGATGGCGACGGTCTCCCGGGGATCGAGCCGCGCGGGCGTGACCGGCGGCGCATCGAGATAGTCGGGCGAGAGGCGGTGGAAGCCGTCGAGCCGGGGGGTGCCGTGGTCGTCCTGGATCCAGTGCTCGACCGGCAGCGCGTCGCGGGAGCGGACCCTCCCGGCAAACAGGGCGCTGTCGGTCACCAGGATCCGGGCGCCGCATCGCGTGAGGATTTTCTCCACCTCGGCCCGGTGGAGCATGGGGTTGAGCGGCACGGCGATGCCGCCGGCGCGGATGATGCCCAGGAACCAGCGGAAGTAGCGCGGGTCGTTGGTCTTGTAGATGGCGACCAGGTCGCCCTTGCGCAGCCCGATCTCCTCGAGCAGGAAGCGCGAGATGGCGTTGATCTCGCGGTACAGGTCGCGGTAGCGCTGCATGGGCTCGGGCCGGCCGTCGATCCCGATCAGCTCGTCGTGGTAGCTCACCTCGCGGTCGCCCAGGACCGGCAGCAGCTCGTCCGGCAGCGTGGCGAGCGTCAGGTCCCTTCGTCGCGCGAGGCGCAGTCTCGCGAGCATACTCAGGCGGCCTCCCGGGAAAGGGTGGCGGGGCGCTTGCCCCAGTTCGACTCGAGGCAGTAGCGGAACAACTTCTCGAGGTACTCGGTCACCTTCGGCGCGTGGATGCCGGCCGGGCCGAGCAGCTCGTCGGCGTGCGTCGTGTCGTACGTCGTTTTCATGCGGAAGTACGGCAGATAGAACCGGCCGTTGCGGAGCACGCGCCGCCGCTTGCCCCAGACCGTTATATACAGCAGCGGGCGCAGGACGGCGAGGAAAAAGGCCGGGTCGAAGAACCTGGGCGGGGCCAGGCCGAAGAAGGCCGACGCATACTCGCCGATCTTGCGGATCGTGGCGTTGCCCCCGGGTCCCGCGCACAGGTGGGCGCACCGGCCGACGGCGCGCTCGTCGAGCGCGAGGTGGGCGACGGCGTCGGCGACGAAGTCCACCGGCACGATGTCCACCACGGCGTCCGGTCGGCCGGGGACCGTGCGCCAGGCATGCTTGGCGTAGACCTTCAGCGGCCAGTAGAGCGTCTTGAAGCTCGTCGTGATGCCGGTGCGGGAGTCGCCCACGATGATGCTGGGGCGCGCGATCACGATGGGCAGCTCGTCCATGTGGGCGCGGACGAGGGCTTCGGCTTCGCACTTGGTGCGTTCGTAGGTGTTGCGGAAGCCCTGGCCCGCGTCGAGCTCGCGCTCACGCACGAGGCCCGTGCGCGTGCCGGCGACGAATGCGGTGCCGATGTAGGTGACGCTGCGCAAGGAGCCCTGCCGTTGGGCTTCGTGGGCCAGGTTGATGACACTCTGTGTGCCGCCGACGTTGATGCGGCGGGCCGTCTCGAGCGGATGGTCGAACCGGACGGTGGCGGCCGAGTGGATCACGCGGGTGGCGCCGTCGGCGAGCGACGCGTAGGCGTCCTGGGAGAGGCCGAAGCGCTCGAGGGTGAGGTCCGCGGGATGGACCTCGAGGCGGTCGAGGACGGCGGCGTGCTCGGAGGACGGCCACAGCTCCTCGACCAGGACCCGCACGCGGTCGGCGGCGGACTCGCCCTCTTTCCGGCGGACAAGCAGGACGAAGCGCGCCTCCGGCAGCCGGTCCACGAGGCGCCGCAACACCTCCCGGCCGAGGAAGCCGGTGGCTCCTGTTATGACGAACTGCTCCCTCAAGCGCTTCTCCCTCAACTGACCTTGACGGCACAAGCGCGTTGACGATAGCCAAGAACAGCGTCACAATCAAGGCCGATGGCAAGTGCTGGAGCAGCGAGAGCCTCGTGCTCGTCGCGGCCGTCACGATCGTGCGGGGAGAAGACGAGGGCGGTCAGTTGCCGAACCTGCCATTATGCGCTGGAGGTCGTCGGCTGAGGCCGCTTGCGAGACGAACGGAGGGTCGGTCATGAAACAGGTTGCCCATCTCATCTTGCTCGTGGGAGTCCTTGCG
>Ga0180432_10007499_pt1 | contig 13834 bp, 20 predicted proteins | sample SS_ome_10_FD_132414 | JGI IMG/M metagenome (GOLD analysis project Ga0180432, IMG submission 132414) | Hypersaline lake sediment archaeal communities from the Salton Sea, California, USA - SS_1_MS_2 metaG | ecosystem: Environmental > Aquatic > Non-marine Saline and Alkaline > Hypersaline >...
TACTGTGTCGAACCCGTTGCTACTGGGCTTCTGCCACGTTTGGCCATCCCCACCAGCATACTGGTCCTGAAAGACATACCCGGCCTCGACTAGAGCTTGCTCGACGGGCACCTTGAACTGTGCGGTGCGGTTCTGTCTGAAGCCTCTGGGGTCCAGGTAGAAATAAGTTGGGTCTAGCTGTGGGCTGTTTGGGTTGCGTCGTAGGGCCTGTTTAATGGCGTCTATTGGGCCGCTCGCAATCAGCACTTCCTCTATCTCTCCGCACGCTACATAAATCTTGGTTGGCTCACTCATTTTTGTTTTCCTTTGGTACGGGATTTGCTCTATGTATTATACACCTACCAGACTACTTGTCAAGCGGATTTCGCTGACTACAGACTATTGGCAGACGAGCGGGCCGGTTCGGCTGTGACACGAGGGGGCTCCCCCTCATTCTCTCATTTTTCTTTTTGAATGGCACGCCGTTTGCTACCCAGCAACTATTATACCATATCGGCAGGAAAACACAACCCCTCCAATGTTTTTCGTAAGTCGTTGTTATGTATGGGTTTATGACGACGAGCGGCCCCCCTCGAAGTCGTAAGTCGTTACGACATAGGGAGTTATGTCGATTTAAGTCGCAAGATATTGCGACATAAGAAAAGCCCCGCACGCCGGGTGGCGTGGGGGCTGCAATACAGCGGGTGGGTAAACGACTTTCATCACTCCCTTTTACCTTCGGGGGGTGACCGTAACACCCTCTGTTTCACGCTACTCTGCCGCTTCCTCTGCCTTGGGGGGTGCCATCATGGCCTGCAAGGCGTCCATCTGGTCGTCGGTGCGTCGGGCACCCTTCTTGCCTGCCGCCAACTGGGGGAACACAACCGGCTTGGTGGGGTGTTCGCCCAACTGCTTCACCCGCTGGGTGACGTTGTTGTACACCTTGCGGTAGCCATCGGGGGTATCCTCGATACCGGCCTGATTCATCAGGTCGCGGACAACATCCCCGCGAGTACCCTTCTTCTCGGCGTGTGCTTGCTTTGCCCATGCCTTACACAACTGCTCATTCGTGAAAGTGGCCTTTGCCATGTCGAAACTCCAATCTAAAAAAAAGTGAAAGTGGAAACTACAATTGTTCGCTTGTGCCCCTATTATATCACACCTTACGAGATTGTCAAGTCGAAATGTTTGGCAATTCTCGTGATATATTCCTCGGCGGTAACTTCGTCATTACCAACGAGTAGGGTGATACTCTTGTCTTGGCCGTCCATGTATGTGGTGGTCGTGATAGCATTGCCCTCTTCGTCCACCCAGTCGATGCTTGCGGCTTGGCTGTTGCCGTTCATGTTGACACGAACATGAGGGATAGCCACGGCACGCTCGACCGTAACCTCGCCGGTCTTGGCGTCGAAAGTGCCCTTGTCCTCGCCTTGAATCTCAGCCAGCACTTCGGCCAAGTCCTCGCCGCTCAGTTCTTCGATTTGCTGGTGCAACAGGTCACGTGCTGCCGGGAACGACATGGTGTTGCTGCGTATCCTATGGGTGGGGAGCATGGGGACCAACTCTCCAACCTCGGGCTTGGGTGCGGCGGGTTTGGGCTCGCTCAGCACTTCAATTATGCCAGCCTTCTCGAAGAGGTATTGGCGGTCAGCTTCCTTCTCTTCGTCTATCCCAAAAATCCTATCCTCACCAACCTTGGTTACTTCAACCGTGCGAAACTTACCAGGGTTACTACCACCCCAGTATGCAAAGTTAAGCCTTTGACCTACCTTCGCTTCTGCCAGCGTCTTCATTCTCAATACTCCTGTTCGGTATGTGATTTGTCCGTCGTGCTTATATCATATCACAACTATCGGATATGTCAAGCCATAAACTTGAACCAATTCATAATTATTCTAAGTCTGTGTGGTATAACGAGTTACGAACACACCCCGGCCCCCGCATCGACGTAAGTCGTTACAGCATAAGGACTTGGGGAAAAAGAATCCCCCGACCGGGATACCCCAGTCGGGGGGTGGTTGTTACCTAACCGTCAACCCACCAAAGTGCTAGGCTGATTATTGCCACGAGGATGATACTCCCCGTCATACGGCCACCAACTCACCAACTCGCTTGGCCACCTGTTTGGGGGAGAGGTTGTCCGCTCTGGTGCGGAACCTATCCCACTCGTCGCGGTCCATGTTGGCGAACTCGCCGCCGATGGTATCGAACCGTACCCACTGGTCATTGTTGTCGAGTCGCTGCCCGGCTCGCGTAATGCCGTTGGTGAGACCGTAAGCGGTCTTTCCATCGTTCAGCCCGAGAAGGCGAATCTCCTCATTCCAGCCCTCATATACGGCGGCAACCTGCTTTTTGCTCAGGCTGTAATCGACAGCCGTTTGGGCCAGCAAATTGGTGGGGTGGGTATCCCCACAACCGAAGGCTCGCAGCCCGAGGAGTCGCTCGACCCCCTGGGGGAGTAGTGGAATCTGCTTTTCGAGGTTCTCGATAATCAGAACCTCCAAAGCCTTGAAGTCCACCTTGCCGCGATGCACCTTGTTGATGCCCTCGCCCGCTTGTTGGTCCCAGATGCAACCATTCATGCAAATGGCCCGAAACACGCTGGGGAGGCTGGAAATGCGGCGGGTGCCAATCTCGCTGTTGCCCACGCTCAGCATACCACCAAAGTCCGAATCCTCTTCGGCCCGAATCGTATCGGGAATGAGGATGTTGCCGTAGATGGAGTCCGCATCCCCATTCCAGTGGGATACCATGCCACCCGGCAGTGCTTTGCTCAGTACGTCGAGGAACCAAGCATTGTTGACGATGGTGTATTGTTCGGACAGAAACGCCCGAAGGGTGCCATCGGTCCACGTGCGGAACAGGCGTATCTTTTCCTGGTCCACTCGCTCGCTATCGAACAGGTGAATCTTGATGTAGTCGCGGAGAACGGCATAGTCCTCCACGGTACGCTCGCCACCCTTCACGGGTATGGGCTCGCCATCGTCGTCCTTTTTGGTGGCGTGGGGGATAGGGTCGCGGAGACTGCGAACCGTCCACGAGGAAAGGCCACGACCGACTTGGCACATGAGGTTGAGAGCGTGGTCGGTGGGGGTGTAGTCCCGCCCGCTGGGGAGGTGGCGAAAGGCCACTCCATTGTCGATAACCACAACGTCCCACTCCTTCAGGGGGGCGTGGAAGTCTTGAATCTGCTGTTGTTCGGTGGCCAACTTCTGCTTGGCCTCATCGAACGACATGCAACCACTCTCCAGCCAGATGCCCGAGACGTGCGAAAATGCCTTATTGAACTTGCCGCTATCCTTTCCCATGATGGAATCGGAACCGAGGATAACGTCACCGCTGTAGCTTCCCTGTCCTTCGCTGGCGATGGATTGACCGGGCTGCTCGTTACGAGTGTTCATAATGAACTCCTGTGAAAGTGAAAAAAGTGAATTGCCTCCAACACACGTATCATATCACAGTTATCGTATAATGCAAGCCCCAAACTTGACAGATTATGAAGTTTCTTGGGAATTGACGTAAGTCGTTGCTACGTAAGGACTTAGGGCCTGCGGGTGGCCGGGGCGTCGTCGTAAGTCGTTATATACCAAGCACTTACGAAAAAACCCGTGAGCGGTCGCCACAACCGCCCACGGGCACACACCACACTCACTCCACCCAATCGGGGGATTTCTGCCATCCCCATATTTCGTAGTCTCTCACTTTACGTATGCAGCGGAAACCCCCCATTTCGAGCTGGTCGCCCACATACACTTGCCACGTGCCTTTGCTTGTCCAGCCTTTTAGGCTATCTGGATTTGCTCGAATGGTCACGTAAAGCCATCCCCCCACAGCGAGGTACGGCATTATCTCCTGTATCACTACCACCCTATCGTGGTATTCGGGTATCGTGTTCAATACATACGTACATAGGACAGTGTTGAACAATTCCCCCTCATCGGGGAGTTTGGGTTGGTAATGTGGGTCATATCCATACGCATTGCGGATAAACCGGACATCAGCCCCTCTACCACAACCCCAGTCTAGCACGGGGCCTAGTAGCCTCTCCTGCTTAGCTAACCACACGCACGGGGCACTTGGCCCCCTACGTGCGATTGCCGTCTTGTGGCTATTTGCGAGCATAGCTCCCCTTTCCTTTGAGGGCTTTGAGTGCCTCACTCGCGGGGGTGCCTTTCGGCTGAACCCCATGAATCAGGAGGGCGAACGAACCCCCCTCAGCGGCGGCGTGGCTGTCGTCGTGGTCGATAGGCAACCCCAGGCTTTCCGCCTCTTGTTCGGTGAACACTACCACCGCTTGACGGATACCCAACGAGGGTATTAGACTATCGTACTTGCCGCCCTCACTAACAGTCATGCGGAAGTTAGAGGGGAACTCCACCCCCTCCAGGAAGGGGAGACTCTTGGTGTAGGCGTAGAACAGCACGTCGGGCCGACTTTCGGCCAGCATGACAGCCCCCTGAAGGTAGGCCCTCTTGAAGAAGTCCCCCGACACGTGGTAGCGTATCACGCCCGCATTTTTGGGCATACTATCGGCCAGCAGTTGATAGCACTGCTTGGCACCCCTCATCTTGCGTAGACACTCGTGGTTGTGCCGACGATTGCGACGGGCAGCGGGTGAGATAAGCTCGGTGGTTGCCGAGAAGCATCGGAACTGACACTTCGGGCCGTCTTTGATAGTCCATCGGGAGGGGTCGTCTTTTCGACGCTCCACCATAGACTTACAATCCAAGGCCCCAGGACAGGTGCGACCGGCGGTCAGGTCCAGACTATAGACCTTACGCTTGCCACCCAGGAATGGGGCGACAGACGGCACGCCGTATAGGGAGGCAGTCTTGGCGTTAGCAGAAGAAAACTTTAGCATCGTGTGGCTCCGTGTGGGGTGTGTGTCGAACATGCCCTGATTATATACCATGTTATCGGAATGTCAACCGACAAACTTGAATAATTCCATAATTGTCGTAAGTCGTTACGCTGTAAGGGTTTACGTCCACGGCCCGGCCCCCTCGTCGCCATAAGTTCAAGCCCCACAACAACTTACGTCATTGTAGGGCTTAGGTCGTGTGGGTGGCAATCGGTTACCGATACTCCCTATGGGTTTTGCTCCGGTCCCACTACCTGTATTAGTAGCCCAAGGTAGGAATCAAACCTACTTCTATCATACTGTCATATCCCTAATGTACCATGTGGCCGTTCTGGCGTGCTTGAACTACCAGAACTCACGATTCAGCACTCCACAGGGGGGCGTGGCCTTTGCCTCACAACATTAGGTCAAGTCGGCATGTCCGATTATCAACCGGCCCGAGGGCATATTATGTTAGGTGTTCTTCAATCAACTCTTGCTTGTACTTCTCGTAGTGGGCACTGTGTATTGCCAGCGGCAGTAGTTGGTTCCACCGCTTACGTATTTTCTCAGCCAGTTCTTCACTCCACACAGTACACCACGCCCCAGCAAACGCCGGGTTAATTGTGTAGTCGAGTTCCTTGAACTCTTCTTCTCTAGCTTCTTCCTGTGCGGCATCACAGAACGACTTAGGCCAGCCCATTGCAACACCAAACAAGTTGCCGGTGTGGATACTATATTCCTTGACTACCTTTAGCATGGTATTCCTTACAAATGTCGCTGACTACTGCTTATCGCGGCCTCACTTGGCCGCTTCGGGTGTGACAGTGGAGTTGACGGGAATCGAACCCGCGATTGTGCCAGCAATCTTGACAGGTGTGTTTAGCACACCCCGACTACAACCCCAACCAACACGAGGAGAATGGAGGGTAGTCCCCACGGGCTCATGGCCAGAGCTTGCCCGTTAATGTGCAACGTGTGTTGCTTTGTCCCCTCGTGTGCTATCATTATACTATATGTTATCGGATTGTCAACCCATAAACTTGAGAGATTCCAAAGTTTACGTAAGTCGTTATGTCGTAAGGCTTTACGTCGATGGCCCGGCCCCCTCGTCACCCTAAACCTAGAGCCCGCACCAACTTACGTCGATGCGGGCTCGTTGCGAGGCTCATAACCTTGCTTGATAAACAGTGAGGGAGCGACAGCCACCCGCTGCCGCATTACTCCGTTGTGACGGTCCCTATGTACGAATGATTGCACGAGTTTCGGTTCGAGGCTAAACTTTCGTCACGCCGTCCCCCACGTGCCATTGTGGGGGCCATCCCGAACTATCGGCTAGGCTGGTGTAGCCACACGCTGAACGTTTTGCCGCTCTGAGTTTCGGCGTGTGACCCAGGATTCAAACTCGGTGTGCCTGCGACCCTGTACAGTAGGGCAATTAAGCGCTTGGTCAAAACAGGTCCAGGGGCACCGGAGTTTACGACTGGGATTTAAGTGGCGGGTATAGGTGTCGAACCTATCATCCAGAACTTATGAGGCTCTAGTGGGCACCGGCCCACCCGCACTGTGTTTTACCTTTCGTCTCGCGTTTGCTTGACGGTCTTACGCCCACGCCCACGGGCACCCTTTGACTTGCCACCCTTCTTCGGTCGGCGGTCGATGCTGGAACCCTTGCTCTCCAGGAAGTTGACCATTTCATAGCCGCTGCTCGTGGTGAGTTCCTTGCCGTTGGCCAGTTTCAGACTGAAACAACCCTCGGGCTCCTTCTTCTCGACGTGCTTGGGGGAGGGCGGTTCCGGCAGTTCTTCAAGGCCGTAGCACGTTCGGCAGACCTTGCTTTGCTTGACCGTCTCTTGACCCTCACTACCATTGGGGTAGGTCACGTCCCTGACTGAATCGACCACTACCAAAGCCTCTTGGCCGCTGGTGGTCACTCTACCGCACTTGTCGCAACGATACATCTTTTTGTGACTGAGCATTTCTGCGTCAGCCGCTCCAGTGAAGTGTTGTTTGTCTCACGTGCCCCGATTATACAACAGTTATCGTAAAACACAACCCCTAAACTTTAGGAATTTCGTAATTTCTCTAAGTGCTTGCGTAGTAATGGTTTATGTCGATGGCCCTGCCCCCTCGTGGTCGCAAGTAGTTATGCCGTAAGGGTTTACGGCACAACCACTCTTTTCACACCAATCGTTTGCGGGCCGGTAACTTACCCCGAAGGTACATGAACGCCACCTTCAAGGGGGGAATCAGTCGGGCAGATTTTTCCACGCCGGAATAGAACGACTTGATTTTGCCGTTCGTGTCCTGGCACGTAATGAGGAACTGGCCACGCTCCACGTGGGGGCGTCGGCGGATACTCGCGGGGGACAAGGGGCGGCGGTGCGTATCTCGCACGCCCACCACTCGGCAGATTCTTTCCTCGGCGGTGTCGCCGTAGGTCAAGCCAATCACGTCGTTAACACGACAATCATCGAGCAAACTTTTCACGTCACACCTCTCGTATTTGGGGTAGAATGTTGTCCAAAACAATTCGTAATTCTCCAACCGACATATTACAGGCAGGTTCTTCTGCCGGGCTCTTTTTGCCGATTGCAGTAAGTTGATTTATGCGACCTTTCAAGTAGAACTCCAACAGGTGGAGTTGCCGCTTGTAGTGGTCATTCTCGATTGTCTTTTGGTCTGGCTTGCTCATGCTTATATTATAGCACACCGTTGGGGTTTGTCAACTGTTGTCGATGGGATTGCAACAATCGTTTTTCACAACGATATTAGCGTGGGCAATCCCGAGTGCTTCCAGAATCTTACGTCGTGAGCAGGCAACACTATGTATGTCACCAATGGGCTGGCCGCACTCACGGCATTTCTGCTTGCTTTTCACAGATATGGTGGTGACCGACAGTCGGTCCATGAACTCGACCAGTCCAATCTTTTCATCCATATCTTTTCGCATATGCCCACGCCACCCGTCAGGGTCCATTATTTCCAGTTCGAGCATTTCTGCCCACACCACTGGCTTGTGGGTTTCGGTTGCGTGTTGGAACAACCACTCAAGTGTCTTATGCATGTTCTCTCCTTTTCGCTGACTAATGCACCACGGCGGCTCAGGAAGCTGTATTGGGTGTGACACACGTGGGCCTCTCGCCCCCCGTTAGTCCTTGCGGAGTGGTCGGGCGGGTTATCGGAATATCACGGCTACCAACAGTGTTACTAGTATTTGCTGTCAGTCGGCCCGTGTGTGTCTCACATGCCATCATTATATCACATGTTATCGTCACGTCAACCGGAAAACTTGAGGAATTACGAAATAATCGTAAGTGCTTATACCATAAGGGTTTACGTCGTCGGCCCCGCCCCCTCGTCGTCGTAAGTATAAGCCCCGCAAGGACTTACGTCACAAGCGGGGCGAGGGAGAGAATCACATTAGTAGGTGCTCGTATTCTCCGTCGTTTTCCAAACACTCTTGGACAAAGTAGGTGCTGTGGCAACACTCGCTGGAGGGGGAATCTGTCCCGTCCCAAACATTGCCGATAAGAGGGGAGTCGGGGCACCCACATTGGTGGATGTCACCATTTGGCTTGACGATGTAATCGCAACACATGCAATCTGTTCCGTCCCGCTCTATCTCTTCTTCTTCGAGACCAAGCAACTCGATTGCCCGTCCGTATGGTTGGGGGTCGTGGCTTTCGGTGGTGTTGCGTACCCCAGCCTGTTGTCCCCAGTGTCCCCCTGGGATTCGCTCGAAAGCATCAATCACCCGTTGGTCGATTGGGTCGTGGTATATGTCTTGGCTGAGTTGTGCCCCCAGCTTGCAATTCTCATCGTAAGCAAGGGAAGCCAGCACCAGGGCACGGCGGGTGACGCTGCCATTTGTGACAACGAAAACACCTTCGTCGCACATGGCCATGGATTCGACAAGCATGGTATCGAAATCCTTGTGGAGAGTGGGTTCTCCACCCCCCAGTGTAACGTTGTCGGCCAGACTCAGTGCCGCACGGAACGTGTCCAGACTCATGTCCTCCCCCTCTTTTGTGCAGGAGAAGCAGCAATGCTCACAGGACATGTTACAGCGAGTAGTCAATTGAAGGTACATGGATTCTCTCCAGGGTGGCGAAAGTGGCGGGGACTATCCAGACTTAGCACTCTCTGCAATCACTGGATTTGTGTAGCACTCGTCCCCGTCACTTCCTGAATTATACCACAGTTTCCTAATCTGTCAATTCGTTTTCTTTAATATCGCAACCGGCAAGCCAGACTATCCGGCCACGGTTGGCGTCGTCGTCCGTCAACTCCTGAGCGTCCCACGTCCCGTATTCCGCCAACTCGTCACGGATGGGAAGCCACCCAATAGCGTCAAGCTGGTCGGTGACTGCTGAATCTTCCAGTACCCAGTCTACCGCCTCAGAGGCATCCTGACCCCCAGCCGATACGGCACGGACTTGTTCCTCAGTCAGTTCCAACTCAAACCGATTGAAGTAAGCAAACATGGTTTCTCTCCTGCTAAGTGTTTCACTCGAACAACTGCATTATACTACACTATATCGTAAATGCAACCCCAAAACTTGAGAGATTTAGGAATAATCGTAAGTGCTTACGCTGTAAGGAGTTACGTCTTCGTGGGGGCCGGGTCGTTGCCCTAAGTTAAAGCCCCACAACGACTTACGTCGTTGCAGGGCAGAGGGAGAGAATAAGAATAATACCTACGTCATTCCGAGTTTTTATTGTGGTCCTACAACGCTAAGCCCCACTTCCCCACATGAGTTATGTACACTCCCTCACATGAGTGGCATTTGCGGTGCCGATTTACGATGGGGTAGGGCTTATTCGCAGGGAGCAACAGAGCTTTGCGTGGCTACACCTATACCCCTATTGTCGTGTGAGCATCCCCCTACGTTGGGGTAGCGTACCTCACCACGGATATTCGCAATGCTCGAAAATGTCATATTGGCGTTGGAGTGTGTCGCTCGGGCAGCAGTAGTCGCAACCCTCATCGTCACAGTTCAAGCATACGGGTTCGTTGGCTTCAATTCGTTCGTTTTCCATGTCTCTCTCCCTGGCTTGTGTTGCTTCAACTCCCTGATTATACCACACGCCTCCTCTTTGTCAACCCCTGTTTATAGGAAAATTCGCAATCCTTTTAGGGCTTGTATGGCGAGGATAAGGGCACACTTGAAATTGATGCCAATGCTGTCGCTCTGGTTGATTCGCTCCAGTTCCGCTTGCAACTCTACAATTCGCTCGAATACGTTCATTGTCCAATGCTCCCTATAAAGTCGCTGACTACTGCTCATGGTAGGCCAGCCACGCTGGTTCGGCTGTGACAGAAAGGGGCCGCTGCCTCTGGTATCAGGCCGCTTGGCTAATGTTCCCTCATTAGCACCCCGTATCACTTATGCCCTCATTATATCATATGTTATCGGTATGTCAACAGGGAAACTTGAGGAATTCGGGAATTGTCGTAAGTCGTTGCTACGCAATGGGTTACGTCGATGCGGGGGGCGGCTCGTCGTCGTAAGTCCTTACTATCAAAGGACTTACGTCGATTTTGCACAGCAAATACCATGCCAAAAGAAAACCCCCACCAGCGAGGTGCTGGCGGGGGCGAGAGAGAGGGTTCATAAAGGTGGTCTCTAGTCCTCCTGTTGTGGGGGGTTGTCGTGGGCGTCAATCATTGCGTCGATGGTGTTGCGGAGGGTGTCGAGCCCCTCCCTGGTGGTGAAAACAATGACGTTCCGGCATTGCGTCTTGTGGTCCCCTTCGTGGAGGTCCATTTCCCGCCATTCGAGGTAGATGACCGGCTCGCGGTCGGCATCCCCGTCTTTCGGGTTAACCACATGCCCCTTCGGGACTAGTTCGGGCTGGGTTTGCGTGTGTACGGATACTGAACATCCGTTCCGGTCGATTCGATAGTCAATGCTCATTCGTTTCTCCCTCGAATGGTGGCGGTTGGTCCCCTCAGACTCAGTAGCTCCCGTGCAGATAATCGTTTGCGGCGTCGAACTCGTCGTCCCCACTAATGGGGTACTTGGCTTCAATCAGAAGGGCGAGAATCGACCCTTCCTGAATATCTTCGATGCAGACTTCCTCTCCTTCGGAGGGGTACAGGGTAACGTCGATTGGGTACGACCCGTCAATCTCGATTCCCCCCTCCTCTGGGGCGTGACGGGTGGCCGGAATGATGCGACTGAAGTTAAACTCGACAGCCCAGGTAATCTCTACCCCGTCAGCGGGGTGCGTCATGGCGATAGCTTGGCTCATTTTTTCTCTCCCTTTTCCACTATTATATAGCAGACTAGCGTAATGTCAATAACCCTATCGGCGGGCTCGACTCCCAACCATGCGAACCGGGCCGACCGATAGGCCGCATACCACTTGGACCGCATGTCCCCTCTGTTGCGTCGTTTCCGTTTGTATCCATCCGGCATGACTCGCTCCTTTGTATGCCCTGATTATACACTAAGTATCGTCTATGTCAATGGGTAAACTTGACCATTTGTCGAAATAGTTGAAAAAACTTTGTTGGAGTTTGGCACGCTATTTGCTTAGCAAATGCCATGCCAATGCCTTCCCTGCTCATGGGGGGATAGCACTTTGGCACGAGATTTGCAGTGAGAAATTGACGTAAGTCGTTGGTATCAAAGGACTTACGACGACGAGCCGCCCGCCCCCCTGTCGTAAGTCCTTACTACATAAGGGTTTACGTCGATTCCTGCCGTGCCCCCAGAACCATTGGTGGGGGTCAAAGAAAAACCCCCTTGGTAGGGGGTTGTGTGCGGCCACAGCGGGCTAGATGGGGTGTGACAGTAATACCCCTAGCATGAGGGGTAGCATACCATCTCCCAGTTCCCCGACTCCATACGGTGCCAAGTGTACACCACATCGAAGAGGGGCGTGTCAATCCCCAGTGGGGTTACCTCGACCCGTCCCCGGCCATCGTTAGTATGGATGAGGGGTGTGTCTTCCTCCATTTGGGTGGCTACAAAGCCGTTGTCTCGCAACACCCACGCCAGACGGATGAAGAACGCCGCTGGCGAGGGGTAGTAGGTGCCCATGCCCCCCGTCGAGAGGGATGCGATTGCGTTACGTGCTTTGGTACTTAGTTTGGCCATGTCTCTCTCCTCAGTAGTGGGGTATGAAGGGAACGCTGACTAGTCCCCCCTTGCGGGGGGACACGTCGCCACCCCCTAGTCGGCCATCACGTGGGCCAGCTTCTCAGTGGGGCTCTCACCCCCCCAGAAGCGTGTCCATTCGTCTTCGGCGGGGTCGAGTGCTTCCCCCTCATCGGTGGGGTCATCGGCCTCGCTGTCGGTCAAGGCCCCCAATCCGTTGGCCACCCGACTGGTCATGTCCAACACCCTCTGTCGGTGGGCTGCCTTGGCCACGTCGGCCTCACCCCTCTTCTGGTCTGCTTCGCTACCACTGTTGGAGGTAATGTTCCACAGAGGGGTCTCTTTCCCCTCCAGTTCGGGGAACATAAGCTCACCCTTATGGGGGCCGTCTACATGCCTCATTTGGCTGGCGTCAATGTAGAACCATGCGAATGGTGCTGTAGAGGGGTTCAGTTCGGCGGCGTCGAGCAGGGCTTCTTCACTACTTATTCTTTGCATGTCTCTCTCCTCATTAGGGGGGTTAACGCTGGTCGCGTCCCCCGCAGGGGACAGGACGAGCGTCCCCCCCGAAGGGGGGACAACCCTGCCCGGTCTAGCCCACCTTGTAGTGGGTGCCGTCGATGCGGGCCTCAGTGACCCCCTCAAGGGTTATGCGGCGGAAGGCGACTGCCGACTTGCCACCATAGGAGGGTTTCAGCAGGTCCGCGACTGCTTCCCGCTCGCAGGGGGTGCCGTCCAGACCGTACTCGGTCCCCCCGCTGGCGGGGTAGAACGTGATGTAGCGGGTGCCGCACTTGGGGTTGCTGGCCCCCTGCTTCCCCCCGTTGTGGGTACTGATGCACGTTCCGTCGTTGTCGAGCCAGTTGACGGGGGCCACCTCGACACTCTCCAGGGGGATGCCGTTGGCCTTGGCCTTTTTGCGGTCATATCGGGCATTGACCATCCCGCTGTAGCGGGAGACCTTGGTAATTCTGCCGTGGTCCCTCTTGAACCGGGCCGACTCACCCCCCGTCCAGGTGAGACTCAGAATCTTGGCACCCTTGAGACCCCCCAAGATGGTGGCCAACTGGTCGTGACTGATGGCGACTACTGCTTCCGAGGGGGTGTTGACTTGACTGGTCATGGCGAAACTCCTAACTAGGGGGTGGACTGTGCCCCCCCGCGTGTGCGGGGGTCGGCTGCGGTGGGGTGCTTGGGTGGCGTTTCCTCGCCACCCCCTCGCCCCCCTCCCGCAATTTCATTATATCAAATGTATCGGCACAATCCAGAACATTCTTGAAAGTAATTTTCGGTTTGTCGTAAGTCGGTACTCTGTAAGGGTTTACGTCACGAAGTATTTTCTTGGGATTGCCTAGTTTGCTTTGCCGAACATAGCTTGCCCCCCGGTTTTCGAGGAGTGCCCCCCATAGGTAGAAGTCGAGCAAATGCCTATATACAAGGCATTTTCGAGTGTTTGGGTGCTAGATTGCAAGGGCTTGGGAATCTGTAGAGGGGGTGCGGCTGCTTTGGCACGATATTTGCAGGCACTAGCAAATGCCATGCCAAACGCCCAGCCTGCCACCTGTTGGCGGGGGTTGTCCGCTCTGGCTGGCGGATACAGATAGATAGATGCCCCCCATCGGTTGGGTTTGCTGCTGCGGCTCGCTCGGGCTGGATTCGACCTACCGCTTCTGGGTGGGGCGATGCCCGTGGGAATGGAACCCCCCTTTTTATAAATGGTGCCCCCCAGGGTGTCCCCCCCCTCTGGAGGGGACGGCCTGCAAAAGCAGCAAGCGCAAAAAAATTTCAAACCACCACTTTTAATCAAACCACTACTTTTCCCTCTCTTCTCTGAGCACCGCTCCAACCTCATCCACAATATCGTGGTCATCTATTTCGCTCTGTGTTCTCGTTACTATAGCAACTA
>Ga0180432_10007503_pt1 | contig 13830 bp, 11 predicted proteins | sample SS_ome_10_FD_132414 | JGI IMG/M metagenome (GOLD analysis project Ga0180432, IMG submission 132414) | Hypersaline lake sediment archaeal communities from the Salton Sea, California, USA - SS_1_MS_2 metaG | ecosystem: Environmental > Aquatic > Non-marine Saline and Alkaline > Hypersaline >...
ATTCCCTGCCCGCGAAGAGCTTCTCGAGAGCGCTGACGCACTCCGATGAAAGCCCTTGCCCCTCAGAGATAGACGAGCTGCAAGACAGTGCCCTACAGCGCGTCTACCCCCGGGAAGATTCGAACTTCCGACCTACGGTTTAGGAAACCGTTGCTCTGTCCTGCTGAGCTACGGGGGCATGTTAGAATTCCTCAAGCATCAAGTATAGCTGCTTCGCCGCGGCCTGCTCGGCCTCTTTCTTGCTTCGGCCGCGGCCGACGCCGCGGTGACCGGCGACGCTGACCGTGACCGTGAACTCCTTCTTGTGTTCCTTCCCTGCCGCGTTCGTCACGTTGTACGCCGGGCGGCAATCGAAAAGGCGTTGGGCCGTCTCCTGAAGCAGGCTCTTGTAGTCGCCGGTCGCCGACTGCTCAGCGACATATCGCCGGATGTCGTCTCGAAGATGCCGCACGACGAACTTGGCCGCGTAGGCGTAGCCCCGCTCGAGGTAGAGGACGGCAACGAGCGCTTCGAAAGCATTCCCGAGGTTCGTCGGACGGTTCCTTCCCCCGTTCGACTCCTCCCCCCGTCCGAGCCTGATGAACTCGGCGAACCCGAGCTCAGCCCCCTTCTCGGCCAGGATCGGTCGACTGACGGCAACGGACTTCGCTTTCGTCAGCCTTCCCTCATCCGCGTCGGTGTACTCCGTGTAGAGGTGTGAGGTCACCGCGAGATCGATCACCGCGTCGCCGAGGAACTCGAGGCGCTCGTTCGAACCGCGAGGGTCTCCAACTTCGTTTACGTAGGAGCTGTGCAGGAAGGCGCGTTCGAGTGCGTCCGGCGCGATCCGGAGGCGAAGCCTTCGCGCGAGTTCCTCGATCGGTTTGTGCTTCATCGGATCCTTCCCAGCGTGCGCGGGTCCACTGCCTGATTGCACCGCAATGCGCCATCTGCACGAATGATACCCGACTGGGGCAATTCGCTCGAAACGTCACGCCCGATCCGAATCGGTTCAGAGCGGGACGGAGGATTCGGAACCTCGGCCCTTCGCCGAATCCTCGGATGCCAAGGGCTTGCCGAGAGCGCTTCGCGCTCCGACGGAAGCCCTCAGCTCCAGTCCTAACCAAGAGCCCGACGGGGTTGTGGTTGCAGGGGCGGGAGGATGGCCCACGGAGCGAGTCGGCCGCTTTCCATGGGCTTGGGAGTTTGCTTCGCAAACTCTGCTCCTAGGCACGGAGGTTCTCATCCTCACCAACAGAAGAAGCCGAAGGGGCTCTTGATCCCTCCGGCTTCTTCTGTTAGGGCGGGAGGATTCGAACCTCCGATCACGGCTCCAAAGGCCGCTGCCTTACCGCTTGGCTACGCCCTAGAACGTGACATCCTCCGTCGGGATTCCGTCCTGCGGCCTCTCGGCCCCGTTCCCGACGACTTCAAGATACTTCTCAAGGACGGTCCGTTCCAAGACCAGTCGGAAGTCGTTGTCGATCGGATGCGCCGTGTCCCGGAACTCCCCGCTACGGACTTCCCGGCTCGGCATCGCGACGAACAGGTCTTCCTTCCCTTGGATCACCTTGACGCTGTGAACGATGAACACGTCATCGAACACGACGGAGCAGAACGCTTTGAGATTGCCCTCGTCGCGCATCGGACGAATCTCTACCTTCGTGATCTTCACCACGAACCTACTCTCGGTCAGTCAGGGCCCACGGGATCTTAGCGGAAGGAGGGAGACTCTGCAATCGCTATTCACGTCTCCCCAAGCTCAAACACAGTCACACCGTCCCCTCCGAGGTTCGGCGGCGCCACACCGAACGATGAGACGAATGCGCAGGACCCCAGATACGCGCGAATCGCGTCGCGAAGTGCCCCCGTCCCTTTCCCGTGCAGGATGCTCGCCGATCGAATGTCCGCCAAGAGCAGCTGGTCGAGATACTCCTCCACGTCGCGAAGAGCCTCGGCGACCGTCTCCCCGCGGACGTTCAGCTGGAGCGGGACGCGCCCTCCCCGGGGGCGTCGAGCGCGCGAGGGCTTCGGCCGCGGTGCCTCTTGACCACGGCGCTCCGGCGGGCCGAGATCCTCCACGTCCGTCGTCACGCGAATGCCGTCCAGATCGACCGAGACCCGGCCGGTCGAATCGACATGAGTGATCCGTCCGTCGGCGTCTACACTGCGCACGTGAACGAGTCGACCCGGCTCAACGGCCTCGGGGGCGAGGGACTCGGATTCCTCCCTTCGCTGCCACCCGGTTTGCCGTGCGCGCACGTCCTCGCGAAGCGCCGAGACTTCGTGCAGCCCGTCGCGGACGGCCTCGGCTCGCGCCGCGGCATTCGCCTTCGCGAGGATCTCCTCCAAGCGTGTCTGCCCCCGACGGAGAGCCTCGTCAAGCCCTCGCAGTCGCTCGGAGAGGCCCTCTGCCGCCTCCCGTTCGAAGGCGGCGAGCTTCCGCTCGTACTCGCTTCTGAGTCGACGCATCTGCTCACGGTCGCGATCGGCCGCCTCTCGGTCACGGGAGAGCGCCTGCCGTTGTCGGTGCAGCTCCTCGATGATGTCCTCGGCCCGGATCTCGCCGTGAGACAGGAATCCGCGGGCTCGCTCGACGCGGTCCGCCGCGAGCCCTAGACGTTCCGCGATGATGAACGCGTTGCTCTTCCCCGGGATCCCTTCGATCACCCGGAAGGTCGGCGAGAGAGAGACCAAATCGAACTCCATCGACGCCGTCTTGATCTCCGGGTGCTGAATGGCGAAGAGTTTCAGCGGCGTGAGATGCGTCGAGCACGCCACGAAGGCGCTGCTCTCGAGCAGTGACTCGAGGATCGATAGCCCGAGGGCGGCACCCTCCTCGGGGTCGGTCCCTGCGCCGAGCTCATCCAGGAGAATCAGCGAGTCGTCGTTCGCCTCCTCGAGGATCGAGACGAGGTTCTTCATGTGCGCCGAGAATGTCGACAAGCTCTGCTCGATCGACTGCTCGTCACCGATGTCGGTTCGAACCTTCGAGACGGCGACGACCTCCGAGTCGGGGGAGGCAGGGATCGGAATCGACGACTGCACCATCAGCGTCAACAGGCCGATCGTCTTCAACGTGACCGTCTTCCCGCCCGTGTTCGGCCCGGTGATCACCGCCATCCGTTCCCCCGCTCCAAGCGAGAGCGAGATCGGGACAACGCCCGACGTGGGAAGAAGGGGATGCCGCGCGTCCCGGAGAGAAATCGACGAACCCAACCGAGGAAAGGCACAGCGATAGGCCCCGGCGAAGGCCGCCCGGGCGAAGACGGAGTCAAGATGGGCCAAGATCGCTCGATCTCGGAGAAGGGTCGATTCGGAGGCGATGAGCGTTTCCGTCAGCTCTCGCAAGACCCGCCGGATCTCGTCGCGAATCTCCCCGGCGACCTCCGCCAGCTGATTGTTCTCGCCGACGAGCCCGGTCGGTTCGGCGTAGAGCGTCTGGCCGCTCGACGATCGGTCGTGGACGACGAACTCCATGGCACCCGTCGCCCCGCTTCGGATCGGCACGACGAGCCGTCCTCTTCGGCGGGTGATCACGGACTCGCTGATCAGCTCCGGATGCCGATCGATCAGCGCTCGTAGCTTTCCTTCGACGCGCGCCTCAAGGCTCCTCGCCCGGCGCGTCAGCTCCTTCAACTCGGGGGACGCGTCGTCGCGGACGTGACCGCGTTCGTCGAGGACACGAACGATTCGCTTCCGGAGTGCATCTCCCCCCCCGGTCAGGCGCGCAGCGTGTGCCCCAAGCCGCGGCATCTCTTCCTCGTCGGCGAGCCGATCCCGCACTTGGCGGGTCCCGTCGATCGTATGCAGAACGACGAGGAACTCCTCTCCATCGAGAAAGGCACTCTCCTTTGCTCGATGCAGGAGAGGGGCGAGATCCCGAACTGCACCGAGCGAGAATCGGTCATGCCCCTCGAGATAGCCGATCGCTTCCTCGACCTCGGCAATCCCGATCTCGATCGCTGCTCCATCGGCGGTGGGCGCAAGTCCGTCGAGCGCTTCCTCCCCAAGCGAGCATGTCGCGTACTCCTTGACGATCCGACGCATTCCCTCGAACTCGAGGTCCCGAAGCGCCTTTTCATTCGCAACCTGCATACTCTCAACCATCTCCTCGCTCCACGGGAGGATGATATCCGACCTGCAGGCGGACTCATCCTCTTCTCGGTTCATCGGCGGTTGACCGGTTCCCGCAACGCTCGCACAATCCCCGAACAGCCGCCTTGACCGGGAGGAGCGTGAGACATGGGTAGGCGAGCGACGATTCGCATCTACGGCGCCCTGTTTGCTGCGATGCTCGTCTGGGGGTTCTCGTTCCTCGCGATCAAGGACGCAGTCGGCACGATCCCGGTCCTGTCTCTCAGTTTCACTCGGTTCGCCATCGCCGCCCTTCTTCTGGGGCTTCTCGGACTCGCACGCAAACGGCTCGCCGTCTCTCGACGAAGCCTTCTCTACTTGGCCGGCCTCAGCCTTCTGAGTCCCGTGGGGTACTTCCTGTTCGAGACCTACGGCATCTCGATGACCCAGGCGAGTCACGCGTCGATCCTGATCGCCGCGATCCCGATCGCTGTCTACGCGATCGCCTTCTTCCGAAAGCAGGAGACGGCGACGTGGAGGAAATCCGTCGGGATTCTTCTCGCTTTCTCCGGTGTCGCAGCAATCATCGCCTCGTCACCGGGTGAAGAGGGGGCCAGTCTGGCCGGTGACCTGCTGATTCTCGGCGCCGTCCTATGCGCCGCCGTCCGGACGACGCTGATCAAGGACGCTCTCCGCAGGATCTCGCCGCTCCAGCTGACGTTCTATCAGTTCTTCTTCTCTCTGTTCGTCTTCGGTCCTCTGGCGGCGACTCAGGGCTTCTCCTGGCTCGACAAGATGACGCCCCTTCTTTGGGCCGAGGTCCTCTTCCTCGGTGTCGGATGCTCCGCCCTCGCCTTTCTTGCCATGCACTACGCCCTCTCCCACCTCGCTGCAACCCGGGTTGCGGTCTCGGCGAACACGGTCCCGCTCGTCACGCTCTTCGCCGAGGCCATCTTGTTCGGTATCCCCCTCACCCCGATGAAGCTGATCGGGACGCTGATGACGATCTCCGGCGTGGTGATCGCCCAGCGCCGCTCCTCGGCTCTGACAACGCCCAGCTTGACGGAGCGGGGAGCCTGAGATGGACCTCCGAGATGCCGCGTGCCGCCTGATTCCGAATCGCCGGAATGCCCGAACGGTGATTCACCTCGCCTATCCGGTCACACTGGGTATGACGTCGTTCACTCTGCTCAGTCTCGTCGATACGGCGATGCTCGGCCGCCTCGGAGCCGCCCCTCTCGCCGCGTCAGGGATTGCCGGCGTCCTCTTCTTCGCCGTCGTCTTCACCCTCGCCGGCGTCGGCATCGGCGTCCAAACGTTGACCGCTCGGCGCTTCGGTGAACGGAACGAAGCCGAATGCGGCCGCGTCGTTGACTCGGGCCTCGTCCTTGCACTCGTCTTCGGCCTTCCGTTGACCGTCGCTGCTCCCTGGATCGCCCGTCTCTGCGCCCCGTTCCTTTCGCCCGACGCCGATGTCGTCCTCTTGGGCGAAACCTACCTCCGATACCGCTTCTACGGAGCGTTCCTGATGATCGCGAACTGGGTCCTCCAAGGCTTCTTCGCCGGGATTGGGGAGACGCGACACCAGATGGTCGCGTCGATCCTCGCCACAGGAACGAACATCCTTTTGGACTACGCTCTGATCTTCGGGAGATGGGGCCTTCCGGCGATGGGGATCCGCGGTGCGGCGATCGCGTCGACGATCGCCATCGGCATCGGACTCGCCTACCTTGTCATCGTCGCGCGAACGCACGCGCATCGCGAGCGATTCGGAGTCCTCCGCCGCCCGATCGTCTTCCGTCGCTGGATCGGTCCGATCCTCAGGCTGTCGCTTCCGGTCATTGGGCAGCGGGCGATCTCCAACGGAAGCTGGTTCGCCTTCTTCACCATCGTCGGCAGGATCGGAACGATCGAGCTCGCAGCAACGAACGTCATCCGGTCGATCTACCATCTCCCGATCATGCTCGGCATCGGGATGGGAACCGCTGCAGCGGCTTTGGTCGGACAGGGCCTCGGCGCACGGACCCCGGATCGCGCCGAACGGCTCGGATGGGAGGCAACGAAGCTCGCCGCTCTCGCCATGGGACTGATAGGGATTCTGTTCGTTGCCGTTCCCAGCTCGATCCTAAGGATCTACACGACCGATCCGGCCGTCATCGCCGCCGGGCGGCTCCCCCTCCTGATCCTCGGCTTCGTCCAAGCCCTCGCCGGAATCGCGCTCGTGTTGACACAAGCCCTCCAAGGGGCGGGGAACACGCGCTTCGTGATGCTCGCCGAGCTCGCCGTCTGTGGGACCCTCTACCTGCCGGCCGTCTATCTCCTTGGGCTTCGCGCCCGCCTCGGGCTCGTCGGAGCCTGGGCCGGCGAGTACCTCTACTGGGCCGCTCTCGCTCTGATCATGGGGCTCAAGTTCTCCCGCGGAGGCTGGAAGCGGATCGTTCTCTAGCCGGGTCGACCATAGCCAGACAGACGTCCGCGACATTCGTCCCGGTCGCCCCGGTGAACAGAAGATCTCCGCACGCGTCCAGGAATCGATACGCATCGTTCTCGACGAGGGAGCGCAACGGATCGAGGCCGAGCGCTCGCCCGCCGGAGATCGTCGTTCCGTCGACAAGTGCCCCCGATGCGTCGGTCGGCCCGTCGATTCCGTCGCTGGCAAAGGCCGCCAGCCAGATGCCCGGCGCCTCGTCGAGATCGAGCGAAGCAGCGAGCGCGAACTCCTGGTTCCGTCCACCCCGTCCCCGACCTCGGACGCTCACCGTCGTCTCTCCCCCGCCGACGAGGATCGTCCGACGCCGGGCCGACGCCGCAAGCTCAATCGCGCGGCGAGCGACCGAGCGGCCCGCCTCTCGCGCCTCGCCGACGACCGGCTCGGCGATCCGAGCCACATCGAACCCACCGACCTCCGCGGCCTGACAGACACCGTCGAGCAACGTTTCGTTGTCTCCGAGGATTCGGACTGAAGCCGAGTCGAAGATCGCCTCGCCCGGCTTCGCCGTCTCCTCGACCTCGCCTCGCATTCCGCAGACCAAGTGATCGCGAACCGACTGAGGAATCCGAGTCCACAGCCGATGCCTCCGAAGGATTGAGACCGCGTCGTCGAACGTCGTCGGATCGGGGACCGTCGGCCCCGAAGCGATCGACTCCGGAGCGCTCCCGACGACGTCGGAAAGGATCCACGTGACGACCTTCGCCGGACGGAGAAGGCGGGCGAGACCGCCTCCCTGCAGCGCCGAGAGGTGGCGACGAACGACGTTCACCGATTCGATCGGGGCTCCGCTCTCGAGCAGGAGCGCCGTCGTCTTCGCCAGATCCCAATGCCGAATCGATCCGGGCGGGGCCGGCACCAAGGCCGATCCACCCCCAGACAAGAGGACGAGGGCAGTATCGCCCTTCCGGACGCGCCCTGCCGTCGAGACCAACTCGGCGGCTGCGGCGAGCCCGTCCTCGTCGGGGATCGGATGCCCCGCACGGACGACGCGGAAGCATCTACGAGGCTCGTCGGCCCCTCGCGGCGCGATCGCCATTCCGCCTGCAAACGCCGACCCCAGGGCCTCGACTGCGGCGTCGGCCATCGGGACGGCCGCCTTCCCGATGGCAAAGACCCAGATCCTCCGATTGCCCGTCTCGGCGTTCGCCTCGGCCGCGCCAAGCTCCCCATCGGCCTCCCCGAGCGCCGCCCGGACGATCCGCCCCGCATCGACTCCCTCGAGGCCGGTCTCGAGCAGGTCGAGGAGCTTCGATCGTTCGGCTCCTCCTCTAGTGCGCCTCCGGTCGAACCGCGCGATCACGTCGTCCGTTCCTCCTCCCGCCGTCTCGGAAGCTGGCAGAGCTCGCCAAGCGGGCAGTCGGTGCATCGTGGCACACTTCGGCAACGCGCCTTTCCGTGGCAGACAAGCAAGGCGTGGTACTCTCTGACAAGAGACACGTCCTGCGGCAGCGCGACAAGGAACAGCCTCCGCAGCGTTTCATACGACTCGGCTCCCGAGATCCAGCCGAGACGGCGCAAGACCCGCCGCGCATAGGCATCGACGACGAAACTCAGCTTCCCCGCAGCGTAGACAACGATCGCGTCGGCCGTCTCCTCACCGATGCCGCGTAGACCGAGAAGTTCGCTCCGCAACACGTCGGTCGGGACGTCGAACATCCGATCGAGCGCCCCATCGTGCTCCTCGTTCAGGTGGCGGACGAACCCCTTGAGCGTCGCCGTCTTGGCTGTGTAGAAGCCGGCCGCACGAATCGCCTCAGTCAAGACGGATTTCGAAGCCCGCTCGATCGCGTCAGTCGAGAGAAGATCGGACCGACGCATGGCGGATATCGCCCGTTCCACGTTTCTCCAAGCAGTTCGTTGCGTCAGGATCGCACCGACGATCACCTCGAACGGGCTATCGGCCGGCCACCATTCTTGGGGTCCGTAAGCGGCGTGAAGGACGTCGTAGAGGTTGCGGATCCGGTCGGCGCACATCGATGAGCTCCGAGGATACACACCGGACACGAGGGGACCAAGAAGGGATTGACTTGAGAATGAGAATGGTTATCATTCTCGTATCATGACGCTCGACCAAATGAGGCCGGGAGACGAAGCACACGTCCTCGAGATTCGAGGAGGCCGCGGTCTACTCCGACGTCTGAACCATTTGGGGATTCACCGCGGTGACACCGTGCGCATGTCGGGCTGTGGGGCATTCCGAGGGCCCATCCTTGTCCAAGTTCGGGGGATGCAAGTCGCGCTCGGCCGCGGCGTCGCCCGCCACATTCTCGTCGAACCGCTCGAAGGAGCGCGCAGACCGTGGACGCGGCATCACCGATTCTGGGGTCCGAGACGATGAGCGCACGATCGGATGCGGCCCAGCTGCTCCGCGAAGCGGGCAAGCGAGTCACGCCGGAGCGCGAGCTTCTGGTCCAGATCATCGCGTCCAACCCCCATCTCGATGCGATGGAGATCCATCAACTCGCGCGTGAAGAGGAACCTCGGATCAGCCTGGCCACCGTCTATCGAACGCTTCACCTGCTCGAGGATCTCGGCATTGTCCGTGCCTGTGAGCTCGGAGAGGCGCACGCCCACTACGAGGTCAAGCATGACGACCACCTTCATCTCGTCTGCTCCGAGTGCGGCCGCATCATCGACCTTCCGTCCCCGCAGCCGATCCGCAAGCTGGCCGCAGCTCACGGGTTCCACGTGGAGCGAATTCGGCTCGAGCTGATCGGGCTTTGCAGCGCCTGTGCCAAGAAGCGCGCCGCGAGGGACGAGAAAGGCGCCTGAGGATGCCCGGAGCCCCCTCGAAAATCCTCCGTATTGCGCTCCTCGGGCAGCCCAACTGCGGCAAGAGCACGATCTTCAACCACCTGGTCGGCTACAAGGCGAACACATCGAACCTGCCGGGAACGACGGTGGAGTACCTCCGAAGCGAGGCGTGGATCGGCGGACGAAAGGCCGAGATCATCGACCTTCCGGGGACCTACTCGCTCACGTCACTCGATGAAGCCGAGGCGGAGACGCGGAACTTCCTGATCGACGAGCCGATCGATGCTGTCCTCAACGTCGTTGACGCGTCCCTCCTCTCCCGGAGTCTCGAGCTGACCCTCCAATTGCTGGAACTCGGAATCCCCATCGTCGTCTGCCTCAACATGGTCGACGAAGCAAGACGGAAAGGGATCGACATCGATGCGAGCGCACTCAGCGAGAGGCTCGGCGTTCCCGTGATCCCCACCGTCGCCGTTCGCGGAACCGGGGTGCAGGAGGTCGCAGCGGAGACTGTCCGAGCCGCACGGGAGCAGACGATTCCGTCCGCCCCTTCGTACAGCCCGGACGTCGAGTCCGCGATCGAGTCGCTCGCCGCGAACGTGCGGCGCCGGGAGCTTCCCGCGCCGTTGAGCAACCCTCGCTTGACGGCGGTCAAGCTGCTCGAGGAGGATCCGTTCTTCGTCGAGCAGACGACGAAGGCTGCGCCCGATCTTCTCGACGTCGCATCCGCCGCACGAAAGACGATCGCCGAACGACGAGGACGGATGGCGGAGAGCGTCCTCTCCGCCGAGCGGCACAACGGCGGGATGGAGCTCTTCGAGGAGGTCGCTACGGTCGGCTCTCCGATCACCACCCTCCGCGACCAGATCGATCGCGTCCTGATGCACCCGATCTTCGGTGTGATCGCCCTCGGTGGTATTCTCTACGGTCTGTTCCTCGTCGTGTTCAAGGTCGGAACGCTCGTCGAGGGACCGCTGGTCGGCCTGTTCGATCAGTCGGTCGCGTGGTTGGCAGGCCTGATCCCGCCGGACCACGTCGCGTTCTTCGTCATCGAAGGCCTAATCCAGGGGCTCGGGGGAGCAGTCGGCATTGTCTTGCCGTACCTCGTCCCGTTCTTGATCGGTCTCGCCGTGCTTGAGGACATCGGCTATCTCCCGCGCGCCGGCTATCTGATCGACGGGCTGATGCACCGGATCGGCCTGCACGGGAAATCGGTCATCCCCCTCATCCTCGGATACGGGTGCAGTGTCCCGGCGGTGATGGCGACACGAATCCTCGACTCGCGGCGGGATCGCTTCGTCACTTCGATGCTCGCCGTGATGATCCCTTGCGTTGCGCGCACGACGATCATCTACGGCCTGGTCGGGTACTTCCTCGGCCCGCACCTGGCGTTCCTTCTGTACGTCATCAACATCGTGGTGATCGCCATCGTCGGTCGACTGTTGACCGTCGTCCTTCCGAGCGTCACCCCCGGACTGATTCTCGAAATCCCGTCCTACAAGATCCCGTCCCTGCGAGTCATCGGCGCCAAGGTCTGGCTTCGCGTGCGCGAGTTCCTGGGATATGCCGTCCCTTTTCTCCTCGCCGGCAGCCTCGTGATGAGCCTGCTCGAGTACGTTGACGTGACCCGCTATCTGAATCTCGCCGTCTCGCCGATCACCTGGACGCTCGGACTTCCTCTTGTGGTCGGCGTCCCCCTCATCTTTGGGGTCTTCCGGAAGGAGCTGTCGCTCGTAATGCTCTTCCAGGCCCTGGGCACGGCGCACGCTGCGGCGGTGCTCACCGCCGGGCAGATGATGACCTACACCTTGTTCGTCCTGTTCTACGTGCCGTGCATCGCGACGATCGCCGTCCTCAAACGGGAGATCGGTTGGAAGCAGACTGGATTGGTCGTCGCCGGGACGACCTTGATCGCCTTTCTCATTGCCCTTCTCGCCCGCGGGATCGCCGCCGTAACGTAGCTCCACCAGGGCGACCTCCGCTCGCCGTTCCGGAAGACCGATGTCCCGTCTTCGCACGTGCGCAGTTTCGCTCGCCCGGCGGGCGATCGGGCTCCCCCTCCCCGTTCACCTCCGAGAGAATCCCAAGGTGAGTATGTACCCAAGGAACCGGAAACGGCGCACGCTGAGATGGTCACTCCCGATCGCTGCCGCCGGCCTCACGCTTCTGACCGGATGCGCGGCACTGAACGCGATCGGCGAGGGACCGACCGCCGCCCTCTCCGTCGCTCCGCCGGTCGGACCCGCTCCGCTCCTCGTCCGTCTCGATGCGGGCGCCTCGACGGGAACCGCCGGCATCGTCTCCCATCAGTGGAACTTCGGCGACGGTTCCGCCGAGACGACCGAGGCTTCGACGATCCAACACCGCTACGACCGATCCGGAACCTACGTCGCCAGCGTCACGGTCGTCGATACCGATGGGTGGACGAGTTCCGCGTCGGTCGAGATCACGATCGAGAACACGCCCCCGTTCCCGAGCTGCCGATTCTCAAACGACGCGCCCGTCGTCGGCGAGGCCGTCCAGTTCGATGCGTCCGGGTCCACCGATCCGGACGGCGACGTGATCGACGTTCGATGGGATTTCGGCGACGGCGTGACCGCGAGAGGAAGCCGGGTCACCCACGTCTACAGCGAGCCGACGGTCTGTTTCGTACGACTCGAGATCGAGGATAACGGCGGCGCCGTCGCGACGCTCGTCCACACGATGACCGTTCACCTCGGCTCCGGCAGCGGGTGTGGAGGCGGCGCTCCGATTTGGCTCTAGGCCGTGCCGAGCCGCCCCACCGAGCTCACCCCGAGTCCTTCCTCGGTCCGACGGTCGCCAAATAGGCGACGAATCGATCAGGATCCTCGAGACCGAGAAGCTCATTGATCGCGTCGTCATCGAAGGCGGCGATGGCGCACGCACCGGCACCGATCGACTCCGCTGCCAAATACAGATTCTGACAGATGTGGCCCGCGTCAAGGTGGATGTACCTGTAGCCGCGTTCGCCATACCGCCACGTCGTACGTACTGCGTCGGCGACCCACAGAAAGGTCGCGCCGCTCTCCTCGATCATCGCCTGACCGTAGCAGGCGGCAGCCAAACGCTCCGCACCGCTTGAAGCCAAGGGCCATTCGATCAAGGCGTGATCGACCGCGGCGTACTGGTAGAACGCCGCGTCAAGGCCCTCCACACTCCGAGCGAAGACAACGGTCTCGAACGGATGGCGCGCCCCGGCCGACGGAACGGTCCGGAAGGTCGCTCTCCCGGGAATGACCTCTCGCACCCCTTGCGTACACCAGAGCAGGAGCGAAAGCCCGTCCAGGGAGAGCGGCCGGTCCTCGTAGTCGCGCAGACTCCTTCGCCGATCGATGGCCTCTCGAAGATCGATCCGTCCAATCTCCAGGCTGCCCGGATCCGGCAGTGCCATCCGTCGACCTTGCCTCAACCCGACGGAGAGCGGCGGCTGGGGAAGCCCTCGCTGTTGCGGCGACGGCCCGAGCCGGCTGCCCCGCGTCTTCTCCATGAACTCTCGCCCGATCCCCATCATCGTTCATCGTCTCCTTTCGTCGCCGCCAGATCCATTGCAATCCTCGTCTGGACGCTCGATCTCATCGTACAGGGAGGGTCGCCGGACCGCTGCGATACCCTGAGCGTCCCCGGGCACGTCTTGTCGGGAATGCCGCGGACCCTATACTGGTGCAGACGACGCAACCATCGGAGACACCATCCCGAACCGGCCGCTCTCGGAGCGGCGGCAGACGTGGCATACCAGCCAGAGGAGGTTGTCAAGATGAAGCGATGCGCGCTTTCCCTGCTCACCGCGGCGCTGATCGCCGCCGTGGCCTGCTCGATCTCAGCACAGACAGACCTGGAGGCACTCGACGGCTACACGCGAAGCAGCCTTCAGCTGATCAGCCAAGAGAGCAAAGACCATTGGTCCGATCGCTGGACCGGCCCGATCGAGGCGGCGACGATCCTCGCTTGGCTCCAGGAGAACGGATATCCGGAGTTCGTTCGCGACTTCAACGAGGACGGAGAGATCGATGAGCTCGACACAATCGAGCTCGCCGACATCCTCGGAACCGGCGCGATGCGAACGCAAACCCCAATCGGGACGAACGACGCAAGACTCGTCATCGCCCTGGCCCGCTACGTCGCCGACCTCTACCCGGGGCAATTCGTCCTGAAGATCTACGACGAAGGGTTCCCGGGCGAGTTTGCCGCTGAGACCTCCGAAACGTTCTCTCCGAATGCGATTCCGGGAGTCGAGCTTCGACTGATGGGAGAACCTTCCATCGAGGCGTACGAGCACGAGCTGCTCTCCGCCGAAGGCGTGATCGTCGGCCTCGAGCAGTCGGAGACCGAGAATACGTACCTCGCAGGGCGATCTTTCCTGTACGAGGAGACCCCGGCCGGCTACACGCCGGTCGACTTCGCATGGTCCGAAGAGGATCGATTCGAGCCCGGACATCAGGGGCGCATTCTCGAAACCGTGGCGATGGAGGACGAGCGCATGTTCGTCGATCACCGGATGGGGTTTACGC
>Ga0180432_10007504_pt1 | contig 13829 bp, 11 predicted proteins | sample SS_ome_10_FD_132414 | JGI IMG/M metagenome (GOLD analysis project Ga0180432, IMG submission 132414) | Hypersaline lake sediment archaeal communities from the Salton Sea, California, USA - SS_1_MS_2 metaG | ecosystem: Environmental > Aquatic > Non-marine Saline and Alkaline > Hypersaline >...
CCCAGTGGCTGGACATGCATGTTTTCCAATAGGTTTGCGAAAGCCGTGGCGGCGATTTCTACACCACTGATATCTAAACCGGATGGCTGAGAGAAAACAGTATGAAAGCCATCCTTTTGTTCTGGCCGCAAGCGTTCCGAAAGCCCAATGAAGACTGCCTTGGCCCTGAAATCAAAATTTTCCCTGTCTATTGACTGCTTCTTTTGAGGCTCTACTAATTGGTAGTAGGGGATTGTGTGAATGCTTCCAGGCGGACCGTAAAGATTTAAAAAGCGGCTGTTCTTTCCCTGATACATCTTTATGAGCGAAGTGAGGGTTTGTCTTATACTGAGATCGGTAAATAGTGTTTTTGAATTCCTCAATTCCTTGAGTAATTGATCCCCAATCAAAGGCTCTTTCGAAAATATATCCCGCAACTCTTGAATGAAATTTACAAGACCTTTGCCGTTGAAAATACCGTCCGTGTCAGGGGGCAGCCTATCTGTGGTCCCGGGTCTGACGTTTCCTAATAATTGAATGAAATCGTCATAATATTGTAATGCGTAAAGCTGGAAAGCGACAACGGGCAAGGTGGGCATATCCCCAGCACCTGCTTTGAATGTCCAGTACTGGCTTACTTTTACCGGCACCTTTGGTAGGGGGAAAGGAGCCAAGGCTATGGCTGATTGCGCTAAGCGTGCGATCGGGGGCGATTGTTTCTCAATACGTAACCTCCCTTTAGGTGTTCCCGTTTCATCTGTGACGAGAATGACATCCTTTTTGAGACATGAACATAGGACAACATTTCGTGCGTTGTGGATTGCCCGGGCAAATATTTCGTCATGTTCGGGACGCGGTTCGTCGAAGATCATGTCATATGCAATGACAGAGACGCCTTGCTTTGCAAGATATTTAGTAAGATTGGCATGTAAGGTGCGGGGCCATTTTTCCGGCTCCTGCGGGAGGTTGAGGTGAGCGGCAGAGACCTTGTCCATACTCACGATGAGTACATCAGAGGGGGCTTTCCTTGTCCCCCTCAGCCTGAATAGAAGATCAACACCCACATTTTCCTCCAATTGATGGCCAAAAGGAAGGAGCCCTAATCCCAGTAGGCTCGTTAGCAGCCCAATGGTAATTGCTTTAGACCAACGGGACATAATATGACCTGATCAAAAAGTTTATTTCGTCGCTTCTTTTAGTCCCGGAAAAAAATCAAAGCCTGATGTTAGGGTTGAAAAGATAAAGAAGATGTTATTTTTCCCCTGCTGTGGTCATATGGGTGAAATTCCACTATATTGGGTTGAGGCACATTAGATCGTTGCAGAAATGAGAGCCCGGTCAGGCCATTTAGGGGAGCGCAACAGGTTCGGGAGGAAACTCGAAGAGATCTTGCACCACAAGGGGTTCCATATGAGAATGGATTATGGGGTCACTCCCAATAGAATTTCCATTTTTCTATCGGGAGAGTGGTATGACCATTTTGAATATCACTGATTGCCTCCTAAGACATTCTGATTGTTGAGAGATTAATCGGTTTGTTCTCTGAACAGGTCGAAGAGACAATGGGATCAAATACAAACTTCACATAATAAAATGTTACCCATATATTCCCATTGCTTGTCAAGAATTATTTTCTTAATTCTGATTTTGTTTCATGTCATTAGGCGGGGCAGTACCATTCTTCACAAGACATATTCGTGCGCCAACTTTATTTGCCTTCCCCGACACGCGATCACCGGATACGACTCAACACTTCGGGATTTTAGGGAATTTTTAAATCTGGTGACGTAAAGGAAAGGGCCTTGGCGAGATCAAGCTTAGATGTTATGATAAAAATACTGGGCATGGGTGTGAGGGCTAAATTTGATATCAAATGGCCGTTCTGCCGAAGTAAAGATGTAGGGGAAGCCTTATGAGTTCATTTCCAATTAATGATGAAATCATGTTGAAGCGTGCGGATTTCCTCCAAAAGGTTCCCCTTTTTTCCGGGCTGGGAGAGGAGGATCTCAAGATTCTGGCCAAGGATTTCCATTCCCGTAAATACAGAAAAAAAGAGATTATTTTCCACCAGGGAGATGACAGCCGTATTTTATATGTGATTATGAAAGGCAAAGTGCGCATTTTCAGTATTAGCCCGGCCGGCAATGAAACATCGATCCGCATCTTTTCCACGCATGAAATGATTGGTGAGTTTGCTGCGATCGATGGCGAGCCTCGTTCTACCACGGCGCAGGCAGTTGAGGACTGCACGTTGCTGGAAATGGATCAGGCCATGTTTATGCACTGTTTTCGTGAGATGCCAGAGCTGGCAATGGGGTTGATCCGGCAATTGGTGGAGAAACTGCGTTGGACAACGGCTTACGCTGAAACAATCGCCCAGTATGACACAGCCGGGCGTCTGCTGCATATTATTCTGCACTATAATGAAGTCCTAGGTGAGGAGATAGAGGCCGGTAAACGATATGAGTTGGATCTTTCCATGAATCAGACCGACCTGGCGTCACTGGTGGGTGCACGGCGGGAATGGGTTAACCGGATCTTGCGGAACTGGAGGAAGCGGGACCTGATTGATTACAAGCACGGCAAGATCATGATTCTTGATTTGCCTGCTGTTGAAGAAGAGAGGGACCGACGAATAGAACTTTATTCGGATGATGAAGCGTGGTGATTTTGGAAAAGTTAAAGCAACCTGCTTACGTCGTCTAATAGTTGAATCGCTTTATAGCCAGCCGAGATCCAATCCTCAATTTCAAAATTCATCTAATAAAAATTTTTTACATCCTCCTTTTTTCTTGACAAGTGCAAGAATATTTTGTATTTGGTATACCAAATATTTAATACCACGGAATTCTTCAAAGTGGACCTGAATGTTGAGAAAATAAGGGCTCCATCGAGCCTGAGTGAAAGGGCCTATGAGGCCATTAAAGAGAGCATCCTGAAGACAGATGTGACAAAGGTGAATGATGAGGACCGGATCGATGAGAGGAGTCTTTCTGAGAGTCTTGGGATAAGCCGAACCCCCCTGCGAGAGGCCATTAACCGGCTGGTCATCGAAGGTTTTCTTAAGGTCTTACCGCGAAAAGGGATCTATGTCGTTAAAAAAACTAAAAAAGAAATCATAGAGATACTTCTGGTCAGGGCAGTTTTAGAAGGCATGGCTGCACGACTGGCGACAGAACATGTAACGGATGAAGAAATTGAGAAGATGAAAGAGCTTTTTTCGCCTTTTTGTGAATCGAGTTCGGGAGGCCGGTTTATAAAATACGCTGACGCGAATATCGTATTTCACGAACTCGTCCTTAGGACCAGTCAATGTGGGAAACTGATTGAGCTGGCTGGCAACCTATTTGACCATATCCGCTGGATTCGTTTCAGGACCATTGTATTTGAAGATCGATTTACAAAAATGCAAAAAGAACATATGGCAATTATTGAGGCCCTTGAGAAACAGGACCCGGGGTTAGCAGAGAAACGGATGCGGTCCCACATTGAGGGTCTGGCGAAGTATATCGAGGAGAAGGTTGATTTTCCGTAACATCTCAATACGTATTTGGAGGCAAAACCCTATGTTTGAAAAACGCGTTCCTTTGGAAGATTTGGTCATACCCCCGTGCACGGAAGCCTGTCCGGCAGGCGTAGACGTGCCCAGGTATATCCGTGCTGTAAAAGATCAAAAGTTTGATGAGGCCGTGGGAATTTTGCGTGAAAAGCTACCCCTTCCCACTGTATGTGCGGATGCCTGTTTTGCGCCTTGCGAAGAGGTATGTGCATACAAGCAGTTTGGCGACGCCATTGCTATTCGTGCCATCAAGCGAGCGGCTATGGACAAGGGCGGCGATGCATGGAAGAAGAAAAAAAAGCTCGCTGATAAAAGCGGAAAGAAGGTGGCCATTGTAGGGACCGGTCCTGCAGGCCTGACAGCAGCCTACTATCTTGCAAGTAAGGGCCATGATGTTACGGCTTTTGACACCTTTCCAAAACCCGGTGGCATGATGCGATATGGGATACCCAATTACCGGGTACCCGAGGAAAGACTGGACAAGGACATCAACGATATCCTGGAGTGGGGGGTGACATTTAAGGGGGACACCACTGTTGGAGAAGAAATCACCCTGGACCAACTCAAGAAGGATTTTAATGCGGTTTTTTTGGCAAGCGGTGCCAATGGAAGTAGCAAGATCAATCTGGAAGGTTCTGAAAAGAAGGGCGTCCTGTGGGGATGGGATTTTTTACGAGACGTTGGCCTTGGTAAGACATTTGATTTTGTCGGAGACCTAATCGTGATAGGGGGCGGCAATGTGGCCATTGATGTGGCGCTTACGGCCAAGCGGATGGGCGCAAAAAACGTGCACCTATTTTGCCTGGAGAAGAGAGAAGAAATGCCTGCTCATGGGTGGGAGATTGCACGGGCTGAAGAGGAAGGCGTTCTTATTAACAACGCCTGGGGACCGAAGAAGGTACTGGGTGAGGAAGCGGTTACAGGCCTCAGCCTGATTAAATGCCTGTCTGTATTTGATAAGGCATCTAAATTCAATCCCACCTATGATGAAGAAATTACCACCAAGGTTAAGGCAAACCACATCATTTTGGCCGTGGGCCAGACCGCGGATCTTAATTTTGTAAAAAAAGAGAAGAATATCCATACAAACGCCGGTCGGGTTGAGATTGCCGAGACAGATCTTGCTACGGCTGAGAAGGGCGTCTTTGCCGGCGGAGATGTCGTGAGTGGCCCGGATTCAATCATCGGTGCCATTGCCCACGGTCGAAAAGCGGCTGCGGCTATTGATCAGTATCTGGGGGGTGATGGCAACATCGATGAGGTGCTGGCCACACCTGAAAAGGAGGTGGTTCTGCCTGAATTTGTATTGGAAGCAAGACCCCGCAATGATTTAGGGCTTTTAAAGCCCTGGGAAAGAATGTCAGGGTTTGATCAGGTTGAATTACCCTTAACCGACAGGGAAATTGCAGACGAATCAAGTCGCTGCTTGAGTTGTGATGCCAGGAAATTTGAGGTAATTCTCAATACCGAGTATTGTAAAGAATGTGGCTATTGTGAAGAAGTCTGTGGTGTAGGCACCTTTGGCCCTGCTGATTTTTTTAATGCCAAGGGCTATAGGCCAGAGGAGGTGAAGACCTCAGACTGGTGCGTGGGTTGCTTTAAATGTTATTTTGCCTGCCCTGACTTTGCCATTGATGTGGTCGAACTGACGGCATGAGACATAGGAGGATTCATATATGAAAAGATATTTGGAAACAGGAAATTTTGCGATCACTGAAGGGGCAATTCTGGCTGGATGCCGGTTTTTTGCAGGCTACCCGATCACGCCGGCAACCGAACTGGCCGAGGCCATGAGTGTCCGGTTGCCCCAGGTCGGGGGTGTTTATCTCCAGGCCGAGGATGAATGTGCAGCCTGTCATATGTGTGTCGGTGCGTCGCTTGGCGGATACAAGGCCATGACCGCCACATCAGGTCCAGGCTATATCCTCTACGCAGACCCCTTGGGTTGGGCCCTGGGGTGTGAAACCCCCTTGGTCGTTCTCAATTCAGGTCGAGTGGGTCCTGTGAGCGGTATCACGGGTGCCCCGGGACAGGGTGAATTCTATCTGATGCGCTACCCCACTCAGGGCGGGAATTTTGAGACCATCTGTCTGGCGCCCAATTCAGCCCAGGAATGTATGGCCATGGTGGTTGAGGCCTTTTATTTATCCGAGAGATTCCGGATGCCGGTGTTAGTCCTTGCGGATCAGCTTATTACGGATGGGTTTGAGGATATCAGCGTCCCTGAAAACGATGAGGAGATGAAGGAAATGGGCTTTCGCGTCTGGCCCAGGAAGGTCTGTCAGGGACCTGAGTTCTATCCCTTTACGGATGAGCTCGATATCCCGCCAGTCGTTTTAGGCCATAATACAGGCGCCATCTGTTCGGATTGGACACCCACAGTTGAGGGTTATGACATCGAAGAAGTAGAAGACCACCATAAGCACGCGTACCGCTTGATTTACAAGGTTCGTAATCACAAGGATGTTTTTAACCATCACTACGAAAAGAAATTTATGGATGATGACCCGGATCTGGTCGTGGTTTCCTACGGGAGCCCATCCCGTGTGGTGAATACGGCAGTGATTAAGGCGCGGCAACAGGGCCTAAAGGTGGGTGCCCTTCGATTGATCAATATATGGCCTTTTCCGGACGAGCATTTTAACAGAAAGACAAAGTACCTGACTGTGGAGCTTAACTGGGATGGAGAACTTGTCCGTGAAGTCCAGCGCGCAGCCCCAAAGGATTCGGAAATTCATTTCGTGGGGACGTGCGGGGACCTGCCCACCACCCCGGATTTAATGGAAACATTTGAAAAACTCCTGAAAAATGAACCCCTTCAACGTAAGGGTTGGGTATTGGAGGCATGGTAAATGGAATACAAATCGACCGAAATTACATCGAAATATTTGCGCTCAAGGAAAATTCCCAGTACGGCGTGTTCCGGCTGCGGACTGGGGATGAACCATAAGATCGTCGTGCAGGCCATTAAAGAACTGGGCCTTGAAGTCGCCGATATCGTATGGGGAACCTCCATAGGGTGTGCTGGCCGGCAGACATTTGCAACGTGGCAGGGGGATGGTTTTGCAGGCACCCACGGCCGGGCATATGCTATTGCAAGAGGGCTGCGAATCGCGCTGCCGCCGGAGAAGAAAATCATGTTAACGGTTGGTGATGGAGATGCCTTTGGCATCGGTTTGATGCACCTCATCCATGCAGCCCGGTCCAATGCGGACATGACTGTTATTGTCAACGATAATCTCGGTTATCAGTCCACGGGAGGGCAATACGGATGGACGACTCCCCAGGGGAGTCATACGGACAGTAGCCCTTATGGCATGTTCGAGCACAACCTGATGAGCGAGGGTATGGACGTGTTGGAGATCCTGAAGGGGGCTGGCGCAACATTTCTTGCGCGTCATGTATCCATGGACGGCGCATGGGCCGTAGAAACGGTGAAGAAGGCGATTCTTAACAAGGGATTTTCGCTTGTCCACATGCCGTATCCTTGCCCAACCAACTTTGCTTCGAGGGAGCTGGGTTCGAGAAATCAGGTCAATATTTTTAATTGGATTAAAGCGCATGCAGCGCCTTTGGGACAAGAAAAGGAAGACACATTCTGGGCCTGTGGCATATGGTACGATGCGAGCAATTCGAGACCTGAATTCCATGAACATGTTCATGAAACCGTCGAAAAAATCAGGAGGACAGGAACGCTATGAAAGAGAGAATTGAGATAGTTGCAAGCGGGTTTGGCGGTCAGGGGGTGGTCAGGCTTGGCCAGATTATCGGAGAGACGGGTGTCAAACAGGGCCTGCGGGTTGCCATGCTCAAAAGCCATGGCACAGAAATGCGTGGCGGATATGTGAGAAGTCAGGTGGTTCTGTCAAAAGACGTTATTGATAGCCCCATGTGCGAATCTCCGGACTATTTTATTGCTCTTTCAGGTGCTGCTTATAAAAGATTCAAAGATACAGTTTCAGATGATGGAGTTATTTTTTATGATCCGGCGTTTGTGGAGGAAATAGACAAGGATTTGAAGTGTACGCAAAAGGCAGTTCCTGCCAAAGAACTGTCTGTAAAAAACTTCGATAACCCACTCTTCGCCAATACATTAGTCCTCGGGGTGATTGCCAAGGCTGTGGACATATTAGAGAAAGACAAGGTTTTGGAAAGCATCCTGGAAATCATCCCAAAATTTCATGATCGGAATCGAGAGGCATTTCAGATCGGATATGATTATGTATAGCGCTAAATATAATATTTTTGGATTGATCCATCTCTATTTTTAGGAAACCAGTGTTGTGTCAGCTCAGAGAAACTCGAAACTCGAAACACAAAATCCCTATCGATATATCCCCGAGTTTCAGGTTTCCAGTTTAAGTCTCAACACACCAATACCCCGTATTCCTGTTCCGGGTAATGTCCCTTAATACATGACTAAGGAAGCCGTGAACGGGGAGAAAAGGAGCTCAAGAAATGCGTACCATCAGACATTTTATGGATGAGAGAGCCAAAAAAGAGCCCGACAAGATTTATATGGTCGCTCCTGAGCCCAAACTTGAGATAACCTATGGCCTGCTTAAAGAAGATTCCGTGGCTTTGGGCAAACATTTGATGCGATTGGGCATGAGAAAAGGGGACAAGGTCTCTTTCATGATGGGCAATGGCTATCAGACCACTAAGATCTTTTTAGGAACAATGTACGCCGGATTTGTAACTGCCCCCCTCAATCTATTGGCCCAACCCTCCCAGCTTGAATATGTGATTGATCATTCTGATACAAAAATCGTCTTTTTCACTGAAGACCAAAAAGCAAACCTGGAAAAAGGGTTGGACAATGTCAAGCGAGATATCAAACTCATTCAGATTGACAATGATGCTGAATCTATTTTCTCCGCCGATGAAGATATATCGGGTTTTGAGCTCCCGGATGTCACAGAAGACGACGATGCCCTGCTGTTATACACATCCGGTACCACTGGCGTTCCAAAGGGTGTGATTCTGTCTCACAAGAACATGGTGGCCGGGGGAGAATACACGGCCATGGCCCATGAGCTTACCCCCGAAGACAGGGCCCTCTGCTCATTGCCCCTGTATCACATTAACGGGGAAGTGGTTACAGCGGTTACGCCCTTAGTGAGCGGGGGCAGTGTTGTTATGCCCCGCAAATTCAGCACGTCTAACTTCTGGGAGTTGATTTCAGAGTATCGCTGTACGTGGTTCAGTGTGGTGCCAACGATCATTTCCTACCTGGCCAGCGGCACAAGTCTGGAGGGGAAAAATCTGAATCTCAACCAATTCCGTTTTGGTCGTTCGGCCTCTTCTGCTTTGCCGCCATCGCTCCATAAGGAATTTGAAGAGAAATTTAAGGTGTCCATTGTTGAAACCATGGGACTTACCGAAACGGCCGCTCCGGTTTTTTCCAACCCCATGGATCCCTCCAAAAGGAAGTATGGCTCTCCGGGGCAGGCCGTAGGGAATACAGCCAAGATCATTGACAAAAAAGGCAATGAAGTTCCCCGCGGGACACAGGGAGAGATCATGATCAAAGGGGATAACGTGATGAAGGGCTATTACAAGGCGCCGGAAAAAACGGCCGAGGCCCTCGAGCCTGACGGATGGCTTCACACAGGCGATCTGGGGTATATGGATGAGGATGGCTTTGTCTTTGTGACAGGCAGGATAAAAGAGCTTATTATAAAAGGTGGAGAAAACATAGCACCAAAGGAAATAGACGAAGCGTTCTATAAGCATCCAGCGATATTAGATGCTGCAGCAGTCGGAATCCCGGATAAAGATTACGGGGAAGAGATCATGGCCTGTGTGGTTCTGAAGCCTGATTCGACGGCTACAGAGGAGGAGTTACGAAACCACTGCCTTGAGCACCTTGGAAAATTTAAGACCCCTAAGGTGATAAAAATAATGGAAGACCTTCCAAAAGGTCCATCAGGGAAGATACAGCGGTTGAAGCTACCCGAACTCGTGGGGTAGCTTGATCGTTTGGCGAAATCCTTTTTTCAATCGAGGGGATCCAGATGACAGAATTCCTTCAGTATTTTCCACTTGCACTTACGTTCACCAATCTCCTGACATTAATCCTCGGCGTCATCGGCGGGTTGATTCTTGGGGCCACACCCGGTTTGAGTCCGACGATGGCTGTGGCCCTGTTGGTCCCCTTCACATTTCATATGGACCCGGCGACGGGCCTGATTCTTCTTGGGGCGGTTTATACCGCCACCGTAGCGGGCGGTGCCATTTCTGCCATCCTCATTAATATCCCCGGCGCGCCGGCCAATATTGCTACCCTGTTGGACGGTCACCCCATGGCAAAACAGGGCAAGTCCCAGACGGCCCTTTATGTTTGCTTTATCAGTTCATTAGTTGGCGGTCTGTTTGGTATGGTCATTATGATCCTGTTTACACCGCCACTGGCCAAGATCGCCCTCAAGTTTGGACCTTCTGAGATGTTCTGGATTGCCATATTCGGTATCACCGTGATGGCCGGGCTGTCCTCCGGTTCCATTGCAAAGGGTTTAATTGGTGGGATGTTTGGTCTTTTAATCAGCACCATCGGGTACAGTCCCCTTCTGGGGGTACCCCGGTTTGTTTTTCATGATGTGCTGACCGGGGGCATTGCCATTGTGCCGGCACTCATCGGGCTTTTCGCCATACCGCAGGTTTTTGCGCTTGCGGAAAAATTGCATGTGCATATTGAAAGACCGGACTACAAACCCCAGAAAGGTGTTTTATTCAAGACGTTTATCCAGAACCTGAAGATGGTGAAGGCCCTGAGTATCGGCTCTATTGTCGGATCCATTATTGGTGTCATCCCGGGAGCGGGTGGCCAGGTATCGGGACTCATCGCATATGATCAAATCCGGAAGTTCTCCAAAAAACCGGAGAGCTTTGGCACCGGGAATCCAGAGGGTGTTGCTGCTGCAGAATCCGCAAATAACGCGATGGTGGGACCTTCCCTGATACCGCTTTTGACACTGAGCATCCCGGGCAGCCCGACTGCGGCTGTTTTATTGGGGGGGCTTTTGATTCATGGTCTTTTTCCCGGGCCTGACCTGTTTTTAAACAATGCCCCTGTAACCTATACCTTTATAGCGAGTCTGGTACTGGCTCAACTGGCTATGTGCGTTTTTGGTCTTACCATGTCCCGGTATTCCTACATGGTGATGAGCGTGCCTAACCTATACATGATCGCTGCCGTTAGCGTTTTAGCCGTTTACGGCACTTATAGTGTCCAGAATAGTTTTGATGATGTCATTGTTATGTTTAGTCTCGGGACCTTGATGTACATCGGAAGAAAGTTCGGATTTTCTGCCGCCCCGGTTGTGCTGGGTATCATCCTCGGCCCCATCGCAGAAGACAATTTCCTCAAAGGTAAATTAATAGCAGATACGGATGTGGGAGCCTTTGCTTATTTTTTTACAGGCCCAATGAACCTTATCATCATCCTTCTTTGCGCCGCGTCCATAGGCTACAGCATTTATGGGGAGATAAAGGCGTATAAGAAGGCAAAGGAGAAAATGGCTTGAGAAAGGAATTGATCATTTCACTGGTTTTGCTGGCTGGGACGATTGGGTTATACAGTTCTCTGTCATTGATGGAAGATCCACGGGCCGCGACTTTTCCCAGGGTCGTGATTATAATAATGGGCGTTTTGTCCGTGGCGTTATTACTCCAGAGCGCAATTATCAGGCAGAAAAGTAACAAACCGGCACTTCAGGGCACAAATATCGAAGATAGAGATGAAAAAAACAGCACAGCGGTTAAAAACAAATTTCCGTTGGCACAGGTCTTTATTTGTTTTATCCTGATTATCATTTATTTTGCAGTGATGGAATGGCTTGGTTTTTATGTTTCCGCTTTTCTATTTTTCGTTGCGGTTACCTTTGTATTAGGGGGAAAGGGGTTAACGCTGCGCAAAGGAGGGGTGAAGGTTGGCGTGGCCTTTATCTTTACAGCAGTACTATTTGTATTGTTTAATAAACTCTTGGTTGTTCAAACCCCAAAGGGGATGTTCTTTTAGGGGTTTATTGGCAGAGGGGAAAAACAGTCATCTTTAACGAGAAGGAGGAGAGAATGAAAAAGGCACGATTTTTATCTTTCACGACATTGTTGGTAATGGTGGGAATAGTTATCTTTGGGATAGGCTCTGTTTGCCAGGCGGAGTACCCAAAGTCACCCGTAAGCATGGTCGTCGCCTACTCGCCCGGAGGAGCTACGGATTTTCAGGCGCGCATTGTGAGCATGATGGCCGGGGAGGAAAAGTATTTAGGGCAGCCCATCGTTATCATCAATAAACCGGGTGCAGGAGGACAGGTCGGCTGGAATTGGGTTATCCAGAAGGGCTCCAAGGATGGGTACACCATGACGGCATATAATGTGCCCCATTTTATTGCACAATCCATTGTTTATAAGACCAAATATGATATAAATAAATTTGAGCCCGTGGCCAACTGGGGGGCGGACCCGGCTGTACTGATCGTACCCAAAGACAGCCCTTTTAATACGGCCCAGGATCTCATTGATTATGCGAAAAAGAACCCGGGAAAAGTCACGGTTACCGGCGCCGGCATGTATGTCGGGCACCACATCGCTTTCCTGCAACTCTCCAAAGCTGCAGATGTTAAACTGACCTATATTCCGGAAAAAGGCGGGGTGCCGGCTATGCAATCAGTCGTTGCAGCAAAGGTAAAGGCAGGGTTTAATAACCTCTCTGACGCATACCGGAATAAAGACAGGATTAAAATTCTTGCTGTTGCCGATCTGGAGCGTCACGATTTTTTGCCGGATGTCAAGACCTTCAAGGAAATGGGCATTGACGTGGATGATTCCAGCGTCAACTTCCGAGGGGTTGCTTTTCCCGAGGGGGTCCCGCAGGAGATTATCACCAAGTGCGCCGACATTTTCCCCAAGATGTTCAACGACAAAAAGGTTCTGGGGAAAATGAAAACAAGTGGAAGCCCGGTGAGGGTCATGACCAGGGATCAGGTCATTAAGATGTTCCAGGATAGAGAGGTTTACCTGAAAGACCTACTTAAGGAACTGAGGAAGAAGTAAAAATAAAGGTTTTAATCGTCTTACCCATAGAAAGAGAGGCGTTTCGTCTCTCTTTTTTTTGGGCAGGGTGCTGATGATCCCAGAGACGTGTTTGGGTGACGTGTTCGTATCTGTTAAGGTAAATGTGGGGAAACGAAGATACGAAACATTGATAAGGGGGGACGAATTTGGCGAAGCGGGATTTCGAAGAAGACTTGATTTTTAACGATTTGGACCGTCGTTACCACATCCATCTTCCTTCCGATTATGATGTTTCCAGTCCCCTCCCACTCTTGATTGCCCTTCATGGCCGTCTCGGTACTGGGAAAAAAATGATCAAGCAGACCAATTTTAACCGAATCGCTGACAGAGAGGGATTCATTGTGGTTTACCCTGAAGGCTTCAAGCGGGGCTGGGCAGATGGTAGGGGTATAACTCACGCGGATAAGCGAGGTGTGGATGATGTGGCGTTTATGGATAGATTGGTCAAGGTCCTTCAGGGGGAATTCCCCATTGACCCCACCCGGATATATGTTGCGGGGCACTCAAACGGCGGCTTTATGGCCCAGCGGCTGGTCATTGAACATCCTCATCATTTTGCGGCCGTATCCGTCGTGGCCGCTTCCGTATCCGAGTGGCTGGCCAGCAGGTTTACTCCCGGCGGAACAATGCCCATCCTGTTTATCAATGGCACGGCTGACCCGGTTACCCCTTACTTAGGCGGCAGGCAGCCTGGTGGAGCACGGGTTTTATCTGTTGAAGATGCAGTAGAGATGTGGGTTCATTTCAATGGATGCAAAGAACCCCCGGAGGTCCGGGAAATCCATGAATTAAATAATGGACCCCTTGTTTCAGTGTCCACCTATGGCTCATGCAAAAAACACGGTCAGGTTAAGCTTTACAGAATTGAGGGTGGAGGGCATGTGTGGCCTGGTGAACCTGAAGATATTTCCCCATCAGGGGCTGCTAAGATAGGGCGAGGGATAGATGCCAGCGAAGAAATATGGAAATTTTTCAAAGGTATATCTGGCTAAATCGCTAAAGTCTTTTAATCGGCCTATTCAAACCATGATCCGATCGGTAAAGGCACGGCCAGGAAGAAATGAAATATCAAGAAAAAGAAGGTGACTACAATAGCACTGATTGCTACTGACTGGATGATATTTTTGGTGGTCCATCGGTCTTCGGCGAGGTAGGTATTGAAACAGGCATAAAAAATGTAACTCGCCGGAAGGAATCCTACTTTAGGCATGAAAAA
>Ga0180432_10007506_pt1 | contig 13826 bp, 1 predicted proteins | sample SS_ome_10_FD_132414 | JGI IMG/M metagenome (GOLD analysis project Ga0180432, IMG submission 132414) | Hypersaline lake sediment archaeal communities from the Salton Sea, California, USA - SS_1_MS_2 metaG | ecosystem: Environmental > Aquatic > Non-marine Saline and Alkaline > Hypersaline >...
AGTGCGCCTCTTCGCCGGTCGGGTGGACGATGTTCGTCTCTTCCAGCGTGCCCTCTCCAATGAGGAGATCCAAGCCCTCTACCTCGGTGCCGGACCGCTGCTCGCGCTGCCCATGGACGAGGTTTGGGCTGTGGGCGGGACCATCTTACCAGACTCGTCGGGATGGACGCACGACGGTATTCTGCACACCGGGGCGGGGGATGCCACGAACAAGGCGCAGCCCGGCCAGGTGGGAGCCTATGCCCTGGACCTTGACGGGGCGGACGACTACGTCAGCGTGGAGCCGCATGTGAGCCTCGATCTCAGCCGGGCCGTTGCGGAGGGCGGTTTCACCGAGGCTGCGTGGGTGACGACGCCGCCGGACGGCAGCCTCTATCCCGTCCTCAGCAGCGCGGCCTACGCGGCGGAGGAGGAGGGCTATCCTGCCCTCCACATCGTGAACCGGAGGCAGGTCCAGGTCTCCTTTGGCGACGGCACCGCACTGACAGAGTTCACCACCGGGGACGTGCTGGCCGATGAGGGGTGGAACCACGTCGCGGCGACCTTCGACGGCGAAGCATACGCCGTCTACGTGAACGGCGCGGAGGTGGCGGTGACGGACGCGTTCAGCGGCAAGCTGCCCGCCGCCACCCAGCAGTTCGACGTGGGGCGCGGCGCGTACGCCCAGGCATCCAACTGCGCCGACTTGGCCTGGCTGGACGTGACGCCGCACAACTGGGTGCGTCAGATGCGGATCACGTTTGGGGGCCGCGAGCTCGGTACGGTCCTCTGGCCCACCCGGGACAGAGCCGTGCGTCTGCCAGATGTCGGCGGCTTCTGCGGGCCGTCCGACCTCCAGGTGGAGCTCTGGAGCGATGCCCAGTGGGCATGGGTCTCCCTGGGAACCACGACGCTCAGCCCCACCCCCGGGACGGGGGACGACACGTTGTCCGTGGATGATCTGTCGGCGACGCTCTCCTGGAGGACCACAGCCCCGCCCGCAAGCTTGCGCCACTGGCAGGGTGGGCTGGACGACGTGCGCCTCTACCCCCGCGTCCTCTCGGCGCGCGAGGTCGAGGCCCTCTTCAAGGGCGGTTGGCAGGCAGCCACCCTCGAGGAGAGCGGCGGGGGCGTTCAGGCGACCTCGTGGGACGCTCAGGTCCCTTCGGATCTCGAGGGAGCGTATCAGTTGACCCTCCGCGGATGGGACGCCGCCGGGCTGGCGGACAACGCCGGGCCCACCAGGCACCCGTGGCAGGGTACCGTGGATACGATGACGCCCCGCGTCTCCATCACCCGGACGACGGTGGGCGAGCGCCATCGATACGTCACCGTGGCCGAGGACTTCAATCTGCTCCAGGAGGGGTTCTCGTCCCCCTGCGGCGCCGGCGTGGCGAGCGAGACGGAGAGCTACCAGGCGCCCTGGTACCAGGCCTTGACCGGGGCCCAGGGGGAGGAACGACTCTACAGAATCACCGCCGATTGCGAGGTGGCGACGACGGGCCTGTTCCCCACGGGTGCCTGGACGGAGCTGCCGCTGGTGGATGACAGCATCGTGGTATCGCACGATGTCGCCTACGTGCCCGCCGGGCCGCTGTGGGAGGTCGACGTCGAGGCGCCGGCGCTCCCGCGGTTCGAGATGGTGTACAACGGGTCCGGCGATGGGCGGGCCGTTGCAGTGTCCGGTCAGCAGGCGTACGTGGCCGACGGCGGCCGCGGCCTCTCCGTGGTGGACCTGAGCGATCCCTCGGCGGCGCCGACGCGGATGGATACGGCTGGCACGGCCAAGGACGTCACCCTGCACGGGAGCCATGCCTACCTGGCCGATGGCTCCGGAGGGCTGCGGGTGGCCGACGTGAGCGACCCGGGGAATCCGAACGAGGTGGGGCACTACGGCGCTCCGGGAGACGCGGTGGCCCTGGCGGTCTCGGCGCTGCCCCCGGGCGTGAGGCTGAGCGCTCTGCGCACACTATCGCTTGCCTCGACTGAAGTGCTGGATCCGGGCCCAGGAGACTCCACGGACGAGCTTGGAGGACCGGGGAATCCGCCGGCTGCAAACGAGGAAGAGAAGGCGCCGAGGACTGGTGGATCGGGAGCCGACTCCTCTCGTCTCCTGAGGATGGCCGACGCGGCAGCCTCTCTCGAGTCCGCCCCGGTTGGCGGGCCCGGCGATCGACCGGGAGCGCCCACCGGCTGGTCACCCGTGGATGATCCGCTGGTCGCCGCGCAGCCCCTCACAGCAGCGCAGGACGGGCTGCCCGATGGCCTGACTGCTGCGGATCGGTCCGCCCTCGAGGAGCAGATCCGCGGGACAGCCTATCACGTCGATTGGCGGGAGTCCACCGCGAGCTACGTCGGCTCCAACCCCACTCATGGCTGGCACCTCAGCTTCAAGGATGCCGGCTTGCGAGTCGCCAACCCGGCATCAGACTGGACCTGGCAGGTAACCTTGACGGGCGTCGGCTACCCGGGCGCCGTCCAACCGGTGGAGAAGCTGCCTTCGAGCCGGGGCCTCGAGGACGAGGAGAACCAGGTGGCCTATGCCCACCAGGCGGCGTCGGCCGCCGCCGATGGAACCCTCCGCCGAACAGACCCGACGGTCGTCGAATGGTACGTCAATGACGAGCGCGGACTCGAGCAGGGCTTCACCATCCACCAACCGCCCGCGCAGGCCCCGGGGAGTGGGGCGCCGGGTGGAGATTCGCACATCCAGATCGAGATGGCGCTGGAGACCTCCCTCTTGCCGGAGATGTCAAGCGACGGCGAGGCGATTCTGTTCCGCAGCCGGTTAGAGGATGCGGAAGGCCCGGTGGCGCTTCGCTACGGTCAGCTGCACGTGATGGACGCGTCCGGCATGCCCCTGCCTGCCCACCTGGAGCTCGATAGCGTTGGCGGGGGACATGCTGGGGCCTACGTGCTGCGCATCGCCTTCGACGACCAGGACGCCACCTACCCGGTCACGGTGGATCCGCTGCTGACGAGCCAGCTCAAGAAACGGACAGTGACAAGCAGTCGCGGCTTCGGCTTCTCGGTGGGCGTCGACGGAGACACGGCCGTCGTGGGAGCACGTAATACGGTGGTCGGTGGCAGGACCGCCCAGGGCAGGGCCTATGTCTACACGCGCAACCAGGGTGGTGCAGACAACTGGGGTCTGGTCAAGACACTGACCGCCCCGGACGGGGCCGCTTTCGACTACTTCGGGTGGTCGGCAGCCATCAGCGGCGACACGGTCGTCGTGGGGGCACCGTACCACGACGCCAGCGCCGCGGACAACCAAGGAGCGATCTACGTCTTCCGACGCAACCAAGGCGGCGCGGACAACTGGGGCTTCGTGAAGAAGCTGACGGCGTCCGACGGCGCGGGCGACGACCATTTCCATTTCGGCATGAGCGTAGCGGCGAGTGGCTACCTGGTCGTCGCTGGGGCTTCGGGGGCGGACGTTGGAGGCAATGAGAGTCAGGGAGCGGCCTACGTCTTCGCACGACACCAGGGCGGGGTGGACAACTGGGGGCAGCAGAAGAAGCTCGTGGCAAGCGATGGCGCTGCTGATGACCTTTTCGGAAGCTCGGTATCGGTCAGCGAAGACACCGCCGTCGTCGGCGCCTGGAAGGCTGACGTGAGCGGCAGGACGGACCAGGGCGCGGCCTACGTCTACCGGCAGAACGCCGGCGGCGCTAACAACTGGGGCCAGGTGAGGAAAGTCGTTGCGTCGAACGGCACGTGGAACGATCATTTCGGCCGGTCCGTGTCCGTCGATGGAGAGACGCTCGTCGTGGGAGCCGCCGATCGGAACGTCGGTACCAGTGGCGATCAGGGTATGGCCTACGTCTTCTCGCGCAACAAGAACGGGGCGAACCAGTGGGGCGAGATGGCCATCCTGGTCGCCTCCGACGGCGAGAGGTGGGACAGCTTCGGCGAGTCTGTGTGGGTCGGCGGTGAGACGGTCGTCGTCGGCGCGCCGGATGCTGACGACAGCCGGGGCACGGCCTACGTATTCTCGCGCAACCAGGGGGGGGGCGATGCCTGGGGCGAAGCCAGGAGACTGGTCGCCTCCGACCGGGCGTCCGAGGATAGATTCGGAGACGCGGTGGCAGTGGACGGTCGCACCATCTTCGTCGGGGCGTGGTGGGATGATGTTGGCAGCACGACTGATCAGGGCTCGGTCTACATCTTCACGCGTCAAGGAAACGTTTGGGGCCGGGAGAAGCTTATCCCGGCACCCAACGAAGCGCAGGATGAGGAGTTCGGGGGGGCCCTCGCCTTGAGCGGCGACACCCTGGTCGTCGCCGACGAGCGATCAGACGTCTGGAGTACGAATCGCGGCGCCGTATACGTACTAGCTCGCAATAAGGATGGGGAGGACCAGTGGGGCGTGGTCCGGACCCTCGCGAACTCGGGCGGCGGCTACGGAGATCTCTTCGGGTCCTCGGTGGCCATCGATGGGGATCTGCTGGTCGCCGGCGCGTGGTTCGCGGACAGTGGAGGGACCGTAACGACCAACGAAGGCGCGGTCTACGTCTTTGCGCGGAACAGCGGCGGCGCCGACCAGTGGGGGCACGTCAAGAAGCTTGTCGCCGGCGATGATACGGCGGGGGACCATTTCGGCCACGCTGTCGCGATCAGCGGCGACACGGTGGTGGTCGGAGCTCCGGATGACGACGTCGTCAGCACCGACGCCGGAGCAGCGTACGTGTTCAGCCGGAATCAGGGGGGCAACAACAACTGGGGCCAGGTCAAGAAACTGACGGGCTCCGACATCGCTTGGGAGGACAACTTTGGCACCGCGGTGGCGATACACGGCGACCTGATCTTTGTCGGGTCCCCCAGGGTCAGCCACGGTGGCATCCAGACCATCGGGGCTGTCTATGTCTTCGGCCGCAACCAGGGAGGTGCGAACAACTGGGGACAGCTCAAGAAGCTCACACCCGATCCCATCGATCAGTCGAGTCACTTCGGCGCCAGCTTGGCGGTGAACGGCGACATCCTGGTTGTAGGGGCCAGGTACTACTACTCGACCGGCGCGGCATTCGTCTTTGGGCGGAACCAGGGTGGGCCCGATGCCTGGGGCCAGGTGAAGCGGCTGATGGCGGCCGACGCTGCAGGCTCGGACAATTTCGGCGCCTCGGTAGCCACGGACGGCGACCTCATCGTGGTCGGCAGCCTGGGAGATAACGTGGGGACACACATCGACCAGGGATCAGCGCACGTCTTCGCCCGCAACAAGGGCGGGCCGGACAACTGGGGCCTGGACACGGTGCTGACCGCTGAAGACGGGCTGTCGTACGACTATTTCGGCCGTTCTGTGGCCGTCAGCGACGGCTTGGCAGTCGTCGGAGCGGACGGTGCCGGTCCCGCGGGCCGCGCCTACGTCTACCGCTGGACACACCTCACGGCTGCGGGCGAGAGCTACGTTGCGCAGGAGGACACGCTGTTGACCATTCCCGCGCCGGGGGTGCTGGACAACGACCTTGGCGGGGATGGAGCAGCGCTGACCGCGGTGTTGGCCGGCGGACCCGAGCACGGTGACCTGGATCTGGGACAGAACGGCTCCTTCACCTACAACCCTGCGCCAAACTACTACGGCGGCGACAGCTTCTCCTACCGCGCCAGCGATGGACTGGCGCTTTCCGGCGTCGCCACGGCGACCATCACCGTCAACTCGGTCAATGACCCACCGGTCACGAATCTAGACAGCTACACCACCGCGGAGGAGGTGACGCTCAACGTGAGCGCGCCCGGCGTGCTGGGCAACGACGGCGACCCGGACGACACCACCATCACAGCCCACGTGGACGATGATCCCAACCACGGCACGCTCACCCTGAACACCGATGGCTCGTTCTCGTACGAGCCCGAGGTCGACTTCTACGGGACCGATGGATTCATCTACTACGCTAGCGACGGGACAGACCAGTCGGACAGTACCGACGTCCGCATCACCGTGACCAACGTCGAAGACGCCCCGGTCGCGGTTGACGACGCCTTTGAGATACCCGAGGACCAGGACGCGCAGGTGAGCGTCGAGAGTGTGCTCGATAACGACGCGGACGCCGATGACGATCCCCTGACAGCCGTCCTGGACAGCCCCCTTACACCGGTACCCTGACACTGAGGCCAGATGGCCGGTTCACATACATTCCCCCGCCGGACTACCACGGCATCGTCGCCTTCACGTACTACGCCCAGGACGACACGGGGCTGGACTCGAACGTGGCCACGGCGAGGATCACCGTCACCCCGGTGAATGATCCACCGGAGGCCGTCGATGATACGTACTTCGTCAACCAGGACACGGTGCTCGCAGCGTCGGAATGGTCTGGAGTGCTGCGGAACGACGTGGACATCGACGGCGACACCCTGACGGCCGCCAAGGAGACGGACCCGGCCCACGGTGCCCTGACGATGGCGTCGGACGGCTCCTTTGTCTACACGCCCACGACGGGCTACTACGGGTACGACACCTTCACCTACCGCGCCGACGACGGGATTGCTCACGCCACCGCAACCGTGTCCATCACGATCAACGGTGCGCCGACGGCCGAGGATATCTCCGTCGCCACCCTGGAGGACACATCCATCACCATCAACGTCGTACCGCAGCACGTCAGCGACCCAGACCCAGATGGGGGCATCATGGGCCTCCTTTGGGTGGACGAGCCGTCCCACGGCACCGCAAGCATCACCGCGGACTGGTACGGCGTTATCTACACGCCCACCCTGGACTTCGAGGGCGTCGACGGCTTCTCCTACAGCGTGTGCGACATCTACGAGTTGTGCACGACCGCCTGGATCACGGTCACTGTGGGGGGAGTTAACGATCCGCCGGAAGCGTGGGACGATGTAGACGTGACCGATGAGGATGTGGCGCGGACCATCGACGTCCTGGCGAATGACAGCGACCCCGACGGTCAAATCCCGTCCATCATGGCCGTGGGCGCGCCGGCCCGGGGCACTGCCACGATTGTGGGCGGAGCCATTCTCTACGAGCCCTACCCGGATCTCTACGGCGTCGACACGTTCACCTACACCATCACCGACGGCATCCTCACGGACACGGCCGTGGTCACCATCACGGTGCGCTCCGTGGAGGATGCTCCAACGCTCGGTCCTATCCGCGACCTGGCGCTGGAGCCGGGGTCCGGCCCGCAGATGATCGACCTCACCGGCATCAGCAGCGGGGCCGCGAACGAAATCCAGACCCTGACGGTGACTGCCAGCTCCTTCAATGAGGCCGTCATCGCGCCGCCGACGGTGAACTACGCGAGTCCGGCGCCCACGGGCACGTTGACCCTCACCCCCGTTCCGGGGGAGGTCGGCGCTGCCACGATCTCGGTGACCGTGACTGACGGCGTCTCGTCCACTATGCGGACGTTCGACGTGACGGTGTGGGAGACGGACGGGCCCATCGGGGCCCTCGCCTCTGGTGCAGCAGGCCTCTTCGTGATGGACCTGACGCGCTCGGACAATCCGCGGCCCGTCGGCTGGCTGGACACGCCGGGCGACGCCCGCGATGTGGCGTTCCCCTACAGCGCAGGGGAGCTGGCAGGGGCGCCGCTGCTGCTCTTCGTGGCCGACGGCCCGGCCGGGCTGCTGATCGCGGATCTCTCGGCCCCGGAGAGCCCCGTCGTCGTCGGTGCAGCGGAGACACCCGGCTTCGCCAACGGGGTGGTGGTCTCGGGCAGCGTGGCCTTCGTGGCCGACGGCTACGCCGGCGTGACGATGATCGATGTCTCTGATCCGACGGCGCCGGCGGTCGTGAGCACCTCGGACACCCCGGGCTACGCTAGCAAGGTGGAAGCAGCCGGCCGGTACGTCTACGTGGCGGACGCCGACGGCGGCCTGCGCATCTTCGACACCCAGGCACCTCTGGGGCAGGCCACGGCCTGCGACCGGGCCGGCAACTGCACCACCGAACCGGCGACCGTCGTGGACACCGTGCGAGCCGCGGCTGCGGCCCAACCGCCGACCAGCACCGTGGCTATCCTCAGCGTACCGCCCGTCTTGGCCAGCACCGATCCTCTCACCATCACCGGCAAGGCCCAAAGCGCCGTCTCCACCCTGGAGACGCTGACCGTGACCGTCGACGGCGTGCCCATCCACGTCCAGCCGTGGGCCCCGGGCACGGTCACCTCGACGCTGTGGACCGCTCCCTGGTCGCCCCTGGGCTTGAGCGACGGAAAGCACACGCTGCGGGCGGAGCTCGTCACCGCGGACGGGGCGCGCGCAGACCACGCCCTGAGCGTCGTTCTCGATACCGAGGTCCCGACGCTGACCATTGTCTCACGAACCTTGACCCGCACCCATTACCACCCACCCGGGACCATGGATGTGTCCGGCACGATGGACGACGCCGGTGGCGTGAAGAACGTACAGCTCGATATTGAAGGGAGCACCTCCAACGCCGCGCTGGATACGGACACCTGGCTGGCCCAGTGGGTTCTGGGCGGCGGCCTGCTGCCTGATGGGGAGACGGTCACGGCGACCGCCCAGGCGATGGACGTCGCCGGACGGACGACCACGGTGACCGAGACACTGTTTGTGGACGTCGCACCCCCCACGCCGGTGGAGCTCTCCATGACCAGCGGCGCGACCCCCGTCCTTCCGGGCGCCACGCTGCGCACCATCTCGCCGACGCTTACCCTGACGTGGACTGCCAGCAGCGACGGTAGCGGCCTGAGTGACTACGACGTCATCTGGCGGTTGGACGACGGGCTCAGCGCCGCCCAGCATACCGCATCGGTGGCGCCGAGCGGCGTTCGCGCCAGCCAGCGCGCGGTCGGCGAGGCGCGGAAGGTGGGGGCCCAGGTCGCGGCGCACGACGTCCATGGACACGAGACCGTTGAGCGGTTCGCTCCCCTCTACGTTGACGGACCGCGCACCCCGGATTACGTGGTGCTGCGCGACCCCGACGGCGTCTACCGCGGCTGGATGGACAGCGGCTGCTCGATGGTGGGGACCGATCGCCGCGTGGACAGGACGGCCATGGAGCAGACGGCGTTGAGCACCGAGCAGAGGTTCTACGTGACGTGGAACGGGTCGCAGGGGGCCACCGGCGACGGCGCACTGCGCTTGGCCTGGACCGGCGCCAACTGGGCGACCGACGGCGACCTCTTCGTCTACCTCGACACCGAGCCGGGAGGGGCCACCGAGGCCTTCGACCCGTCTCCTCCCGCAGCGACCGAGACGCCCGTCGCCCTGCCCGACGGCATGGGGGCCGACTGGCTCGTCTGGGTGCGGGACGAGGCGACGGCGATCCTCATGGCGTGGGAAGACGCGGTGGCAGAGTGGCGCTTCGTCGAGCCCCTCGGCCCCGCGTCGTACCAGTTCAACGGAGACCTCAACGGAGGCCAGACCGATCTCTACCTGCCGTTCGCCGTCCTGGGCATCGTCGATCCAGCGGCGACGTCCCTCGACCTGGTGGCCCTGGCCGCCGAGGACGTGAGCCTGGAGGAATCAGGGTCGGCCCTCTCCATATGGGCGGTGATGCCGAACGTCAATCCCCTCAGCAGCGGCCGGGTGATCCAGACGAAGACGTTCGCCGGCTCGGGCCAGGAGCTCACCCTCGCCCACCGCTACCACTGGGACGCCCTCGATGACGGCGTCTGCCCCAACGGCAGCGACGCTCCAGGCACTGTCCGCGCTTTCCTCGACGCCGAACTGGAGGTCGAGCTGACCACCGACCCGCCAGGCGCGGCATTCAGCCTGCTCGGGGACGATCTATTCTGGCTGCGGGATCTGCTCATGAACGCGCCCGCCGACGTGACCAGCCATCTCGACTTCAGGTCCACCTCATTCCCGCCGCTGGGCGACGGGGACACGCTATCCTATACCCTGTCCTTCCGCAATCGGGGCACAGACCCGGCGTACGGCGTGTCGGCCGAGCTGACGAGCCTCTACGCCCTCAACCTGGGGTCCGTCACTGAAATCTATGTTGGCGAGATAGGGCCCGGGGAGAGGGTGACGCGCACCTTCTCCGGCAGCGTCGACACCGGCTCATCGCCCGAACCCTGGGCAGCCGTGCAGGTGGAGGCCTTTGACGCAGGCCACCCGGCGGCGGGCGAACCGCTGGAATGGCTCTGGGCTCACCACCGCGTGGACACTAGCCCGCCGGTCTTCTACGGGATCGAGCGGCCCAGGTACGTCATCGCGGCAGGGCAGAACCAGGTGTCCGGCTACGCCTACGACACGAGCGGCGTGTCGGCGGTGGAGGGACGAATCGAGGGCGGCGCATCCCTCTTCCAGTGCAACGGGTCCCAGGTCCAGGCGGGACGATGGTCGTGCGCCTGGCAGACGAGCGGGGCATCGCACGGACAGTCCTACGCCGTACAGCTGCGGGCCACCGACGCCTTCGGTCAGGCGAGCGCCTGGAGCCGGTCCGGGGATTTCGTGGTCGACGACGGGGCACCGGAACTCACGCTGGACCACGCGGCGAGCGGGGCCGTCCACGGCGACCTGGTGCGAGGGCCCTTCACCCTGGTGGGTGCCGTCACGGACGATGATCCCGCTGACAGCGGCGTGGCCAGCGTGCAGGTCTGCGTGGACGGGGCTTGTGGTGACGCTGCCCTGACCCTGAGCCCCAGCCCGGCCGCCGTGAGCTACGAGGACGAGCCGTCGCCCCCGCTGGCCATCGATGCCGCCGCATCCTGCGGCGGAGCCGGGATCTCCCGGGTCTTCTCTGTGACCCAGGATTTCGTGATCGACCACATCCGGCTGGGCTTCAACGCCGCCCACACCCATCGCGACGATATCAGCGTGATCCTCGAGTCGCCCTCGGGGACCGTTGTCGAAGTGCTGCGGGACGATCAAGTCTCCGGCACGGCGTTCCGAAACTACGACGTTCTGCTCCACGACGCGGCAGCGACGGGGTATGCCGTGGCTGAGGACGACCCGGCCCCCCCCCTCTATCAGCGCCTGGCGCGGCCCGCCGAGCCGCTCGACGTCTTCCGAGGTGAGGGCTCTCACGGCGAGTGGACGCTGCGTATCTGTGACGAAAACACCGGTGCGGACGACGGTCTCTACAATCTGAGCCGGCTGACGCTCTACCCGCGGGACACGGGCTCCAAGACCGGCCGGTGGACGTATAACGTGCCCATCCCGGACGGGCTAGACTACGTATCCCGCACCATCGCCATCTACGCCGAGGACCTGGTCGGCAACCGGACCACGGACCCCGTCAGTCTCACCGTCTGGGCCGACAACGTGGCGCCGCAGATTTCCGTCACCGACGTGCTGAGCGAGGTGGTGGCGCACAGCGCCGAGACGGTCCTTCAGGGGACGTGCGACGACGGCAACCAGGTGGGGTCGCTGTTGGTGACGGTGAAGACCCCTGCGGGCGTCACGCGTCAGGATCCAGGCGCGCGGCACAGCGCCCCCTGGGACTACGCCTGGGAGTACGTGCTGCGGAGCCCAGAGCCGGGGACGTACAAGCTTTGGGCGGTGGCCACCGACCCGAGCGGGAACTCCAGCTCCGCCGGGCCGTTCGAGGTGCACGCCGGATGCACGGCCGCCAGTCTCACCGCCCGGGTGCTCCAGGTGGAGCCGGCCGCCCATTCACCCTACTCGGTGACAGTCACGTTCGCTGTCAGCAACACGGGTGCAGCCCCGGTGGACGCCGGGCTGCCCGTGGGCGTCTACGTGAACGGGGGACAGATCGCCAGCGTGAGCACCGCGAGCCGCCTGGAGATGGGCGGGTCGGCCGTCTTCAGCGCCACCTGGGCGGTGGCCTCGCCGGGGGCCTACGACCTCTCGGTCGTGCCCAACGATGGAGCCACCTTCGTGCTATGCAAGCCAGCCACCTCCGACGAGAGGAGCGTCGCGGTGCAGGATCTCCCCCTCTACCCCTCGTGGAACCTGGTCTCCTCCTTCGCCGCGCCCTTCGCGGACGATCCGGGCACCGTACAGCGGACCATTGCGGGCCAATACACTGCGATCCTGGGGTTCGAGGACGGCGCGATGGCATCCCACCCGGAGACGCTGGCGGGGATGAGCAGTCTGGAATCGATAGACGGTGTCCACGGATACTGGATCAAGACGTCTGGCGGCGGTTCCGCGCTGCACGGGATGGGAGGACAGGAGGAGGATCCGGAGGAGATGCCGGTGGTGGCAACGCTGCGGCTGGTCGGGCAGGGGCTGCCGCTCGACCACCCCATCGACCTGGAGGCTGGCTGGAACCTGGTGAGCTACCTGCCGCGGCGGACGATGACCGTGCAAGGGGCACTTCGGTCCATCGACGGGCTGTACAAGGCCGTCGTTGGATTCGAGCCGGAGGAGGCCGCGCTCTCGTACTACCCGGATCTGGACGCCAGCTTCAACACGCTGCACACGATGAAGCCGGGTAACGGCTATTGGATCAAGATGAGGGAGCCCGGCACGCTCGTCTACCCCGCCGACTCATCGGATGGGACGGCGAGCCGCGCAGCGTCCGTGAACAGCGGGATTTCTGAGCGGGACGACGCCGGATTCGCGGCCCACGAGCTCCTGTCCGAGGTGGCCCCGACCTATGCGTGGGTCAACCTCTATGGACCGGCGCTGGGCAGCGATGAGCAGCCGCTGCCGATCTCGACGACGGTGGTGGCAGTGGATCCCGACGGTGTCGTCTGCGGCGCCGTGGCCGTTTCGGTGGAGGGCCAGTTCGGTCTCCTGCCCTGCTACGGAGACGACCTCACTACCGCGCAGGATGAGGGCGCAGAGCCGGGCGACATTCTGGAGCTTCTGGTGGATGGGGAGGTGCTGGGACACGCGACCTGGACCGAGCACGGAGAGCGCAGGCGCGTCGGCCTGGGCATCACATACGAAGTCTATCTGCCGCTTGTTGTTCGAGGTCTCGCTGTGCCCACCGGGTTCCTTCCGACGCCCACACCCTCGCCGACGGCGCTCCCTGAGCCGCTCTCCGCCCCGGTCGCTCCCACCGCAGATCCCCAGCACCCCGATGCCCCTGTGGATGCTATGGTGCCGGGAGTGACGCCAATGGCCCCGGACAGCATGCGTCACCCGACCCCGGGCGGTGAGGAGAGAGACCCATCTCCCGGTGCACCCAGAGGGACGCCCACGCCCGTGCAGGATTGAGGATCGTGACGGCTCGATGCAGGCGGGTCGCAGGGCTGATGCCGCGCCCCAGAAAGAGGAGGGTCCCGACGCGACGTACCTGCGGAGGAACCTCGTCCGTGGCGCGCGGGCGGCTGTCCTTCACCATGGGCGGCTAACCGACCCAGGCCAGCGGATCAGTCGGAACGAGAGGCTAGTTTGGGGTGTGCCAGACCCGCGCGCGGCTCCCCCTCCAAGCTCGTACGAAACCTCGCTGACTAGGCTTCGTGACCGCCATCGGGACGGGAGAGCTCGTCCTCCTCGCTCTTCATCCTTCGCAGCCGCTCCATGATCGTCTCCTCGTACCCGTGCCCCTTCGGCCGGAACCAATCCGCCTCCACACCCTCCGGAAGATACCGCTGCTCGACCCAGCCGCTGGGATAGGCGTGGGGGTACTTATACCCGACGTGCTGACCCAGAGTGTCCTTGTAGTGATCCCGCACGGCGCCGCGGAACACCTCCGTCTTGTCCCTCAAGTAGACGGGCACTCGACCCGTTCCGTGCTCCCGCACCTCCTCCAGTGCCTTCCAGTATGCGCCCACGGCGTTGGACTTCGGCGCCGTGGTCAGATACAACGTGGCCATGGCCAGGTGATACTGTCCCTCCGGCATTCCGACCCATTCGAAGGCCTTGGCGCAGGCGTTGACGACCTGAACAGCGTGCGGGTCCGCCAGGCCGATGTCCTCGGCCGCCAGGATGTAGAGGCGGCGGAGTATGAACCGGGGGTCCTCGCCCGCGGCAACCATCTTGGCCAACCAGTACAG
>Ga0180432_10007509_pt1 | contig 13824 bp, 12 predicted proteins | sample SS_ome_10_FD_132414 | JGI IMG/M metagenome (GOLD analysis project Ga0180432, IMG submission 132414) | Hypersaline lake sediment archaeal communities from the Salton Sea, California, USA - SS_1_MS_2 metaG | ecosystem: Environmental > Aquatic > Non-marine Saline and Alkaline > Hypersaline >...
CTGACAACCGCCCGGCTGATCTCCTCGAACTCCTCAAGCAACTGCCACTGATACCGCTGGTCGAGCGGGATCAGCCGGGTCACCGCAGAGAACATCCGCGGCCCATCGGCCAGAAAATAGAACAGCGATACCGTCATGACGATCACGCCGATGATCAGCTTGACGATGACGATCGGTGCCCCCGTCGCAATTGGGCCGAACAGATCCTCCGCCAGCCGGCGGAGTTCAGCGTTGACGTCGGCGGCGGTGAGGTGGAGCCCGGTGGCCTCGTTCACCGAGATGATCAGGCCATCGAGGGTCGCCGGGTCGAGGCGGATGCCGGCGGGACTCTTGAGCATCGCCACTGCATCACCGCCGGCCCGGATCACAAGCAGCACCAGTGGCACCAGTACGATCAGCAGCACGAACGCCGTGGTCAGTCCGGCGGCAACCCAGTCAGGGCTGCGCAGCAGTTGCCGAAGCCAGCGGTAGAGTGGCCCGAAAATCACCACCAGCATCGCTGCCAGCAGCAAGGGCAACAAAAAGCTCGACATCACCCGGAGCGACAGCAGGCCGAAGACGACGACCAGGCCAAGAATGACACCGAGGGAAATCAGGCGGGTCATGGTGCGGGCGTCACTTGCCGGTCATGGGAGCGGGGCTGGGAAAGCCCCGATTGTAGGCAGGCCCCGACCGAATCGGGAACCAGGGCTGAATTCGGGTCGAACCTGACCGCCGCTCCGTGCCATACTCCTCGCCCGAGCGGTTTTTTGGCCGCATCCCCGCCTCCCTGCCCATCTCCTCTCTGCCTGCATGCTGACTTCTCCTCCCGATACCCCACAGGTCACCCTCGTCATTCCGGTTCGGAACGAAGAGGGCAACATCGGCCCGCTGCTCGGTGAGATCGCCACTGAACTCGATGCCGCCGGCTTCGGCTGGGAGGTGCTGGTCATCGATGATGGATCGACAGACGGCTCAGCGGCGGAGGTCGCCGCCGCCGCCGCCGCCGACGGCCGGATCACCTGCCTGCCACTGACCGCTGACCGCGGCAAATCGGCCGCCCTTGCCCTCGGCTTCTCCGTGGCCCGGGGGGAGGCGGTGGTGATGCTCGATGGCGACGGCCAGGACGACCCTGCGGAAATTCCCGGCATGCTGTCCCGGCTGGGCCTGGTCTCGACGGACCAGCCAGCGACCACGACGGCAGCCGACCTGGTCAACGGTTGGAAAACACCCCGGCTCGACCCCTGGCATAAAACGCTGCCCTCGCGGGTCTTCAACCTGCTGGTCAGTTGGCTGACCGGGCTCCGACTCCACGATCACAACTGTGGCCTGAAGGCGATGCGACGCGGAATCGCCCGGCAACTCCCCTTGCACACCGGTATGCACCGGTTCATTCCGGTGCTGGCAGCGGCAGCCGGCGGTCGGATTGTCGAGCAGCCGGTGCACCACCGGCCTCGCACCCGCGGCGTTTCAAAATATGGTTTCACCCGATTCTTTCATGGGCTCTTCGATCTGATGCAGGTCTGGCTGGCACTTCAGACCGGCCGACTGGTGACCGCGACGGTGGACCGCCCCCTGGCAGACCCCACTGCCGGCCTCCGCTGGACGGTCTATGGCCTGCTTGCTGCGGTGGCCCTCGGCGGCGTGCTGGGCCGGATCGGCACCGTGGCAAGCGTCGACCGGCTGGCCCTGGAAAAACGGCTGATCGACGAGGCAGTCAAACGCCGACTGGCCAGAGCGGCAGAAGGCGGTTCTCCGGCCGACCCCGCAGCGGTGCGGCGGGAATTGACTGAGACGATCAAGACCGAGAAGCGACTTCTGCGGCCGTTCCTGTCGGGGAACGATCGCAGCCGCTGGCTGACGATTCGGAGCATCGTTGAACGGGGGAGCTTTGCCATCGAAGAACTGGTGATCGAGCCGGGCTGGGACACGATCGACGCCGTCGTTCACCCCGGCGCCGACGGGCAGTTGCACCTCTACTCGAGCAAGCCACCGCTGCTCCCAGTGCTGCTGGCCGGCCCGTACTGGCTGGTCCATCGGCTGACCGGCTGGACGCTGGGAGACCACCCCTTTGAACTCGGCCGGCCGTTGCTGGTGCTCTACGGGTTGCTGCCGCTGGCCATCACCATCCTGGCGGGGTTTGGCTGCATCGACCGGGTGGGGCGAACAGACGGTGGCCGGCTGTGGGCAGCGGCTGTAATTGCCTGCGGCACCCTCCTGAACACCTTTGCCGTCGTGCTGAACAACCATCTCTTCGCCGCGGCCTGCACTGCGGTCAGTCTCTGGGCAGTGCTGGCGGTTCTATTGGACGGCCGTCGCGGCTGGGGCTGGTTTGTCACCGCTGGCCTGACGGCAGGGCTGGCGGCCGCCTTTGAACTGCCGGCGCTCGCCTGGACGGCCGCAGTGGTCGGGATGCTGGCTGCCTGCGACTGGCGACGGACCGTACTGGCGGCGGTGCCGGCCCTCGCCCTGGTGGCCGTCGCCGCCATCGGCACCAACATCCTGGCCCACGGCACACCGCTGCCAGCCTACGCCTTCCGCGGGCCCGCTCCGGCCACCACCACGGTGGCCCCCACCCACGATCAGCCATCGAGCCATTCCCACGAGTGGAACCCTGACAACTGGTACGACTATCGGTTCACGCTGCCCAACGGCAAAGTCATGGAAAGCTATTGGAGAAATCCACAGGGCATCGATCGGGGAGAGCCGTCGCTTGGCGTCTATGCGCTGCATGTGCTGCTCGGGCATCACGGTATCTTTTCACTCACCCCGGCCTGGCTCTTGCTGATCCCCGGCCTCATGTTGCTTCGGCAACGCGCCGGTCCCGGCTGGCAACTCCTCGCAATCGCGATCGGGCTGGTCACGCTGGTGGTGATTGTCTTTTACCTGACCCGGCAGCCGCTCGACCGGAACTACGGCGGCACGGCGAGTGGCTTTCGCTGGGTCTTCTGGCTGGCACCACTGTGGGCCTTTGCCGTCACGCTGGCAGCTGACCGGCTGCAGGCTGGCCGGCTGGGCGGTGGCCTGCTGCTGGTTTTGCTCGCCCTGTCGGTGGTCTCGGTGGCGGCCCCCAGCTGGAGCCCTTGGACGCTACCCTGGCTGCAGCAAGGACTCACCCACCTGGGCTGGCTTTGAGACAGCTGATGGGCAGCAGCGGGAGAACTCGCCCTTCGTGCGGGAATTCGGCATTATGGAGCGTCGTTTCCGGGAGAACGCCGCCTCCGCACCGGCAAGCGAACGGCTTCTAGTGGGGGGGTGGGGTGTTAGTGGGAGTGGTTTCGCCTTAATATCAGGGGCGGTTGTCGGGGAGTTATCCCCCGCATGCCCTTTTCAAGAAAGCTCGCTGAAAAAGGATGCCTTACAAATGCCTGAGCACGCGCCCATCAGGCTGGTCATTGTGGACGACCATGAGGTTGTCTGTGCAGGTCTGAAGACCCTGTTCGACCAAACTGGAATCGAGGTTGTCGGGACAGCAACCTGTGGCACCGAGGCGAAAGACCTCTGCCATCGGCTGCAACCTGATGCCTTGCTGCTTGATATCCGCCTGCGGGACGGTGAAGACGGCCTTTCTCTGATCAAGCCGCTGCGACAGACCTCGGATAATCTCCACGTGATTGTCTTCACGGCGTTTGACAATCCCACGTATGTCGCCCGGGCTGCATCCGCCGGAGCGACCGACGTGCTGCTGAAGAGTGTCGGCCGGTCATCACTGATCGCCGCGATCGAGGGTGCCGTTCGGGGCGGTTCTCCTCACAAACAGGGTGAACTGCGGCTGATGACCAACCGGCTCGCCGACCGTACGCTGCCGGCCGGTATCGATGTGCCGCTGACCCCACGGGAGACGCAAGTGCTGCGGGTGATCGCCATGGGGCTGTCGAATCAGGAGATCGCCGACGCCCTGACCATCAGCGTCGAGACCGTCAAGGAACACGTTCAGAACCTGCTTCGCAAACTTGCGGTGAACGACCGCACCCAGGCGGCAGTCTGGGCGGTCCGCCAGGGCATCGGGTGACAGCCCGGCGGCGCGGGCGGCCCCGAACCGATCATGGCGGGTCAACGCCGCCGGGGTGCCACGGGTGGCAGCGGCAGATGCGGCCGACGCCCTTGATCGTGCCTCGGACAGCACCATATTTTCGCACTGCATCGGCAAAGTATTGGCTGCAGGTCGGTTGGAACCGGCAGTGCCGGCCCAACAGAGGGCTGAGGAGCAGACGATAGGCGGCAACAAAGCCCAGGAGTAGAGAGACCGCCAGCCGATCGACAGCGGTGGGAAGCCCCCGTACGAGTTGCCAGAAACGACTGGCCATCTCAGCGTTCCTGTTCGTCCGGTAACGATTTCGCGGGGTCCGGTGGCTGTACTTTGCCTGACCGGCGAGGTCCTACCCGCCTGTCGAATTGCTTGACCAAGCGGCCAACCAGGTCGAGCAGCAGCCGCTCAATCGCCGCCACCCCGGCTGCACCGGGCCGCGGCGGGCCGACCGCCCGCACCACCACCACAAGATCGAGCCCGGCCGGCAACTGGGGCCGCAGCCGCCGAAAGACATCCCGCAGCCGCCGCTTCCAGCAGTTGCGGACAACCGCATTGCCGACCCGGCGGGAAACCGACAGGCCCAGTCGTGTTGCCGTCTTTGCATCGGGCTGCCGCAGTCCATAAAGCACCAACGGTCCAGCCGCCGACGACGTCCGCCCGGCGTAGACTGCCTTGAACTCCAGTGATCGCCGCAGCCGGGAGGTGCGCGGAAACCGGTGCGTCCCCTCGGCCGCACTCACCAGACCAGCCCCGCCCGCGGCGGCTGGGTCGCCGTCGCCTCGGCCGCTCGGGCAGCTTCGAGCAGGGCTTCGCTCGTGGCAGCATCGCCGCCATCCGGCAACACAATCTGGACATCGGCGATCAGATCGCCCTTGGCCCCGTTGGCATGCCTCACCCCCATGCCGGCCGCCCGGAGCTTTTTGCCCGAGGAGGTGACTGGCGGAATCCGCAGGCTAATCGTGCCCCAGGGCGTTGGCAGATCGACCTTGGCCCCGGCAATCGCCTCGGAGAGCGTGATCGGCAGCCCGACCTTGAGCGTGTCGCCCTCGCGTCGGAAAACGGGGTGCTGCTCAACTCTTACCTGCAGCAGCAAATCTCCCGCGGGCCCACCGCCACTGCCGGGCCGCCCTTGGCCTCGCAGCCGCATCCGGGCTCCATCGGGCAGCCCTTGGGGGATGGTAACGCTGATTGTCTCGCCACGGCCATCCCGTTCGATTCGCACCTCGGTCTTGCCACCGTCGATTGCCAGTTTGAAAGGCACAGTGATCGTCGCCGAGAGATCCTCGCCCGGCATGGCCGCCGCCCGCCGACCCCGCCCGGTCCGCTTGCCGCGGCCACCGCCACCAAAGAGATCAGCAAAGCCACCGCCGAAGAGGCTTTCCAGGTCGATCTCGGCCCCGGCCTGCGGGCCTCCCGGAAACGGACCGGCCTGCGCCTGGGGGCTCCAGCCGCCCCCACCCCCGCCAACACCCTCGAAGGAACTGCCGTAGCGGTCGTACATCTCCCGCTTGCTGGGGTCATTGAGGACGTCGAAGGCCGTCTGCACCTTCTTGAATTGCTCCTTGGCCGCATTGTCGTCGGGATGGAGGTCAGGGTGATACTTCCGGGCCATCTCCCGGTAGGCCTTCCGGATATCCTCCGCTGTCGCCGTCCGCGGCACCCCGAGCACCTGGTAATGATCGTCGGCCATAGAGTCCGTCTGCACCCGTGCCACTACCCCGATTCAAACAGATCACGGACCTTCCCGGGCTGCCGAACGGAGACCCATGAGTTTACGAGCGCGCCTTCCGCCCCTTCAACCCAGCCTGACGCTGCCGCGGGCTGGCGGCCTGGGGCTTGCCGCTGGCCGTCGCCTGCCGGGCGGTTGGCCCCTCGTCGCGGCTCGGGAGTTTGGTCACGGTGGTGGGCGTTCTGGCCGACTCTTCCATGAACCGCACCTGGCAGCGGACCGACTCTTCACCGGCGGCCGGATGGAGGAGTTTGAAGCTCCCGTCGGGCTGCATGATCCGGGTGCGGGTGTTGTCGGCCAGATAGGTCGGAATGATCGATTCGAGCATCCGCCGACGCAGTGGCTCGGCCAGCACCGGAAACATCACCTCAACCCGCCGGAAGAAGTTTCGGGGCATCCAGTCTGCGCTCGAGAGATAGACCTCGGCTTCGTCCCCCTCACCAAAGATGTAGATCCGGCTGTGCTCGAGGAACCGGTCGACGATGCTGCGAACCTTGATGTTCTCGCTCAGCCCCGGCACACCGGGCCGCAGGGAACAGATCCCCCGTGAGAGAATGTCGATTGGCACTCCGGCCTGGCTGGCCCGGTAAAGGGCCTCGACCACCTGGTGGTCGACCAGTGAATTGACCTTGGCGAAGATCCGGGCTGGCTTGCCGGCTACCGCCAGGACAGTCTGGCCGTCGATCAACTCCAGGGTCCGCCGGTGCAGGTCGTTCGGGGCGACGATCAGTTGCTGCCAGACATGGCCCTGTGAGTAGCCGGTCAGCAGATTGAACAGGGCCGTGGCATCCTCCGCAATCGCCTCATCAGCCGTGAACAGCCCGAGATCGGTGTAGGTTGTCGCGGTAGCCGGGTTGTAGTTCCCGGTCCCGAGATGGACATACCGCTTCAACCCGTCGCGTTCATTCCGCACCACCAGCGAGACCTTGCAATGGGTCTTCAGGTCGAGGAAGCCGAAGACAACATGCACACCGGCCCGCTCGAGTTGGCGGGCCCAGCTCACGTTGTTCGCCTCGTCGAACCGGGCCTTGAGTTCGACCAGGGCCGTCACATGCTTGCCCGCCTCGGCCGCCTCCATCAGCGCCCGGGTGATCGGGGAATTGCCGCTGGTGCGGTAGAGTGTCTGCTTGATGGCCAAGACCCGTGGATCCTTGGCCGCCGACGTGACGAACTCGACCACCGGATCGAACGACTCATAGGGATGGTGGACGAGGATGTCCTCACGGGCGATCGCCGCAAAGATATCCCGCCGCTGCCGAAAGGCGGGGGGCATCCGAGGCGTGAAGGGGGCATCGTGAAACTGCTCGAAGCCCGGCAGTTTGTAGAGCTCCCAAAGCCCGGTCAGGTCGAGCGGGCCGTCGATGCGGTAAACCTCGTCGTAACCGGCATCGCCGGGGTCATCACTGCCGCTGTGCAGGTCCTCGTCATCGATGATCCGCCGGGCAATCGCCTCGTCGGCTTTGGCGGCGATTTCGATCCGTACCGCCTGCCCTCGCTGCCGCGCCTTGAGCCGCTCCTCGATGAGCCGGAGCATATCGTCAGACTCCTGCTCGAGCAGTTCCAGGTCACAGTCGCGAGTGATTCGGAAGGTCGTCCACGACTTCACCGAGAACCCCCCAAAGAGCTCCGGAAGCCTGGCGGCGACCAGCTCCTCCAGCAGGACGAAGGCCGCTTTTCCACTGCCACTCCCCGGCAGGACAACAATCCGGGGCAGTACTTGCGGCACCTGCACGACGGCAAAGAGCTGCTTCGGGCCAAGGCCCGCCTCGTGCTCAAGCATCGCGCCGAGGTAGAGCCCCCGATTGTGATAGCGCGGCGAGGGATGAGCTGGATCGCAGGCCATCGGGGTCAGGATCGGAAGGGCCCGCTCCCGGAAGAACGCGTCGACATACTCCCGCTGCTCAGCATCGAGGTCGACATACTTCATCACGCTGAAGCCAGCCTCCACCATGGCCGGCCCGATGCTCTCCCGCAGACAACGGTACTGCCGGGCGACCAGTTCCTGGGTCCGGGCCCCGATCGCTCGCAGCTGTTGGATGGCCGTCATCCCGTCAGCGGCAAAATCCTGCGGCGCGCCGTCCCCAAAGGCCTGCTCCCGCACCCCCGCCACCCGGACCATGAAAAACTCATCCAGGTTCGAGCTGAAGATCGCCAGGAACTTCATCCGTTCCAGCAGCGGGTTTTCCGGGTTTTCTGCCTCTTCGAGCACCCGCAGGTTGAACTCCAGCCAGCTCAGTTCGCGGTTGATAAAGGCATCGGTTCCGATCGGCGTGCTGGGCTTCTGTGGCATGATGGTGTTCCTTCCCGATAGCAGTGCGGTAGCACAGGCGGACGGTGCGGCAGCCACCGCCACTGGCACGAGTCGCCCAGCCCGCCGCCTGCCTTCAGAGTGTCTCATACCATGCCTGCCGATGTGATGCCTGACATCGAGAACTCACATTTCCCGCCGCCGAGCCACTGGTCACTTTGCGAGGCAGCCGACGCACTGACTTGCGGGCGGACGGAGGGTTCCGCCCCAAAAAGGCCGGGCTGGACCGCCACCGCTGCCAGCCTGCTCGAAGCCACGGCCCGCAAACCGGGCAACGTCCACCCGGGGGCGGCCTTCACTGACCTCTGCTACGCCGACTTCCACGCCGCCGCCCGGGCCATCGGCCCGCCACTCGATTTGGCCGGCCAGCAGCCGCTCGGTCAGGTAATCAACATGGCCGTCACCGCAGCGCGAGCTGTCAGTGAGTCCAACGCCAACCTTGGTATCGTGCTGGCCCTCGGCCCGCTGGCGGCAACCGCCGCCGAAACCGTCCTTTCACCGGCTGCAGTGCGACAGGTACTGGCCACGCTCAATGAGGCCGATGCAGCGGCGATCTACGCAGCAATTCGGGCCGCTGGTGCCGGTGGGCTCGGGCGGCGGTCCCGGCATGATGTTACCGGACCGGCTCCGGCATCCATTCAAATGGCCATGCGGGAAGCGGCTGATGCGATTCCTGCCGACAGCATTGCGGCCCTGTGGGCCCACGGCTACGAATCACTCTGGGAGGGGCCAGTCACCGACCTGACAAGGCTGGAAGCCGCCGGCTGTGGCTGGGAGGAGACTATCGTGCGAACAGCGGTGAGGCAGTTGGCCCGCACGCCCGACTCGCTCATCGCCCGCCGCCACGGCCACCGGGTAGCCGCAGGCGTTTCGCGTCAGGCCGCCGAAATCGACGCCCTCACCGGCCCGGCCTGGACGGCAGCCGTCGCCTCCTTCGACCGCAGCCTCCGCGAACCCCGCCGGCTCAACCCCGGCACCACCGCCGACCTGATTGCCGCCGCCCTCTTCATCTTTCTCTGGCAGGCCAATCATCCGGTTCCGCAAAGCTGTTAGAAAATGGTGTGGCGGGAGGATGATCCAACAACGCGAAGCCCCTCCCGTTACTCGCTGTTTTGCAAGTACGACTCCCGCGGAGCCATCTCAATGACAGAACGTTACCGGGTGACGATGCGAAAGGCCGTTCACGTCTTTTCCGCCGGCCACTTCATCACGCTCAACGACGAACTCTGTGAGCCGATTCATGGACACAACTGGACCGTCGCCTGTGAGGTTCTCGGTTCCCCTGATACACACGGCATGGTGGTCGATTTCATCCGGCTTCGTGACACCCTGGCAACCATTGTCGCGCGGCTCGACCATGCCCTGCTGCTACCGACCGAAAATCGGCTGCTCACTGTCAGCCAGCAGACCGTTGGCGGCCAGCCCGAGGTGGAGGTCCGCTACGGGAGTCGCCGTTGGGTGTTCCCGGCGGACGAATGCCGCCTGCTCCCCCTGGCCAACACCACGGCCGAGTGGCTCGGCCGCTGGATTGGCCGGGAACTGCTCGCTGCCTTCGCCCAAGCCGGTCAGCCCCTCGTCGCCGGCCTGCGAGTGGAAGTCGATGAATGCCTCGGCCAGGCGGCGATCTGGGAGCAGTTGCCCGATTCCGCTACGGGAGCGGAGTGACAATCAGGCTGGCCGCGGCCGCGTGCGGCAGGGCAACCGATCCCCCGCCAATCCGCACCCGAACCACACCGGCATCGTCGACGCCACGCTCGACGCGCCCGACGGCATCGAGCACCAGCCCGCTGTCAGCCAGATAGCGAAGAAACGGCGGTGACTGATCGAGCACGCGAGTCACCCGGAACCGCTCGCCGGCAGCGGTTGCCGACAGTGGGCGGCCACTATCGGCAACCTCCGCGATCCGGTCGGAGTCGCCCCGGGGAATCGGATCACCGTGCGGATCGACATCGGGCCGTCCCAGGTAGGCATCGATGCGATCAACCAGCCGGTCACTGACCGCATGCTCCATGTGCTCAGCCTCTTCGTGGACCTCATCCCAGGTCATTTCCAGCGTCTGCACCAGAAACTGCTCTATCAGCCGGTGACGGCGAATCACCCGGAGGGCCAGCGCCCGGCCGGTGTCCGACAGAGCCACCCCTTCATATGGCGTATGGGCCGCCAGCCGGGCGGCATCAAGGGTTTTGAGCATGCTCGTGACGGTTCCCGGCGCCACTCCCAGCGCACCGGCCAGTTGTCCGGTGCTGACCGGCTGGTGACCTTGCGTCGCTGCGATCTGATAGATTGCCTTGACGTAATTTTCGACGGTGAGACTGGGCATTCGTCCGCCTCGCAGGCATTTCGGGTTCAGCCCGGGGCAGGGCACCGGTGGCAGCCACCACGGCCAAGGCGGTTGCCAAGCCATCGGACTCCGATAAAGATAGCCTTTTCGGGGTTTCCGTGGCTGACGGGGCCACTTGTCTTTGGCGCAGCGGCCGGTTCACGGTCCGCCTCGCCGCCTCCTCAGAAATATTACAGCCTTGAATCCCCCCACCGACACCGACCCAGCCGTTCAGCGGGCGTCGGCCTCGCTGAATGAAGCCGCAGTTTCCCTGCTCGCCGACCTACTGGAAAAGCCAGCCGCATTCGCGGCGGAGGTGCATCGGCGGGGCGGAAGCCGAGTGGTCGATTGCGGCGTTTCCGCCGCAGGGAGCGATCAGCTGGGGCTTCTGCTGGCCCGGGCCGCCCTTGGGGGACGCGGCGAAGTGAGGCTGCACGCCACCGTCATCGGCACGCCGCTTGAACCGGCCTGGCCGGAATGCCCCTGGCCGATTGTAGAAATTTTTTCAGCCGATCCGGTGGCAGCCTGCCTGGCCGCGCAGTACGCCGGGTGGAAAGTGAACGAAGGGGATTACTTTGCCATGGCCAGCGGTCCGCTGCGGGCCGCGATCGGCAGGGAGCCCCTCTTCGAAACGATTGGCCGGCGGGAACGACCATCCCTGGCTGTCGGCCTCCTCGAGGCAGCCCAACTGCCGCCGGAACAGGTCTGCCGAGGTCTTGCGCACCTGGCCGGTCTGGGCCCGGAGGCGTTGGTTCTGCTGGTGGCCGCCACATCCAGCCCGGCCGGCACACTGCAGGTCGTGGCCCGCTCGCTCGAGACTGCCCTGCACCAGCTGCACGAACGGCGTTTCGATCTCAGCCGGATTGTCGCAGGACGGGCAGCCGCCCCTCTCCCCCCGCCTGCCGCCAATGATCTGGCAGCAATTGGCCGCACCAATGACGCGATTCTCTACGGGGGTTTCGTGCAGCTTGAGGTCATTGGGGACGATGCCAGTCTCGACCTGATCGGTCCCCAGATCGTCAGCTGCCACTCCCCCGCCCATGGGCGTCCCTTCAGCGAACTATTCAAGCAGGCCGGCGGCGACTTTTATGCCCTCGATCCGGCCCTGTTTGCTCCGGCGGTGGTGGAATTCACGAACCGTGACACCGGCCGCTGCTGCCGCTTCGGGCGAATTGAGGCCGGGGTGGTTGAACAATCGTTCACAACAACTGGCTGACCGACCATGGCTAACCGGCCGCGGATCGCCCTGATTGGGAACGCCACCAGTTGGCATGTTGCTGAACTACTCCAGCGCTGCCACCAGCGGGCCGACAGCCAAGTCGTGACCTGGCCGGAACTCGCCGCCTGTGTCAGCGGCGGCCAGGAACGGTTTTGGCCAGCTGCCATTGAGGTGGCGGACAGCCTGCTGGTCCGCGGGATGCCGGCGGGCACACTCGAGCAGGTGATTGGCCGGATGGACATCCTGGGCCGGCTCGCGGCCTGCGGCCGACGGGTGCTCAACCCGCCAGCGGCCCTTGAGATCGCCATCGACAAATATCTGGCCACCGCGCGACTGGCAGCGGCGGGCCTGCCGGTCGTCCCCTCAGCTCTGGTGCAGTCTGCGGCCGATCTGGACCGCGTCCGGGAGGAGCTTGGCGGTGGTCTTATCGCCAAGCCGCTGTTCGGCTCGAACGGTCGCGGCCTCTGTCGGGTCGACGCGGCGTCGGCCAGCCTGGATTTGCTGGACAGCCAAGGGGCCATTCTTGTCCAGCGTCAGATCCCGCACGAAGGTTGGGATGCCCGCATCCTGGTGGTAGGGGACCGGGCCTTCGCGATGAAGCGGGTCGCCGCCGCGGGCGAGTGGCGGACAAATATCGCCCTCGGGGGCCAACCGCAGGCATTCTCCCCCCCGGCCGAATGGATCGACCTTGCCCGCCGGGCGGCAAAGACGGTCGGAGCCGAGCTTGCCGGGGTCGATCTGCTGCCGGCAGCGGACGGCTCACTCTGGCTACTTGAGGTCAACGCGGTGCCCGGCTGGCGGGCGCTGCAACGGGTCATTTCAGAGGATATCGCTGTGGCGGTCCTCGAACTGGCAATCGGCGGCGGCTGAAGGGGCCAAAAATTCTGCCGCCGCTGGGGACGTCGGCAGGAATGTCCAGGCCGGCCAGTAACTCGCGCGAAATCCTGCCACAAATCGGCCCTCCAGTACCGCGAAATCCCCGCCCTCGGCGATTCAACCAAACCGGACAGTTGGCATATGCGAAACCGGGCCGCTGCGCGATTTTTGAGCAGCAACACCCCTGCCCGCCGAGCCGGCAGCTGTGCCTACGCCTTGAGCACCGCCCCTGAGGTGCGCGCAAACCACTGCTATCAAACGACTTGCATTCGCAGCTTGACTGCGTTCGAAAGCTTCTGGCGAACGGGTGGCCGGATGTTGCCCGAGCGTGTCGGAGTCACAGCGGCCTTGCCGCAGCTGTTCCATCCAGGAGTTTTCGCATGGCTACACGAACCGAAGCAGCACCTGCCGAACCGGTCGCAATCAGGCAGGAACACGGGCCGCAGGCGGTCCTTGAAGTTGCCGAACAGCTGTTCGCCACCAATCCGGAATGGCTGGTGTTTTTCCGGGAAATCATGGGGCTTGAAGGGATCGTGCGGCGGACATTCCAAAATGCCGAGTCACTGATGCGGTTCGAGTGCTCACCGGAATATGCGCGGATTCGAGAGATGCTCGACGAACTCCGGCAGCGTCAGCAGGATCAGCCAGCTGCCCGGGAGAGCCAGCGAGTGGTCACGGTACGGATGCCGCGGTCGCTGCACGAAACGCTGAAGGCAGAGGCCCAGCAGATGAAGGTGAGCATCAACACGCTGTGCATTTCAAAGCTGCTCAAACTGATCGACGAAGAGACCCAGCGGGAATTGACGGCCAACTGAACCCGCGGTCAGCCCGTGGAGAGCCTTGTCCAGGCCAGTGAAGAATCTGAGCGGGCCTGTAAGCCGGGTTCTGTCCGCCGCAGCTAACGCCGAGGCGGGGCGATCATTTGTCTAGGACGACGGTTACCCGCCGCCTCCAGCGGCCCACCCGAGGGGAAGCCGGAGCGGGTCGCCCCGGGCCGCCGCGAACGGCGAACTCCCCCCTGTTCGGCCTTGCTCCGGATGGGGTTTACCGAGCCAGACCGGTCGCCCGGCCTGCTGGTGAGCTCTTACCTCACCGTTTCACCCTTACCGCCGACCGGAGTCGACGGCGGTCTGTTTTCTGTGGCACTTTCCCTAGCCTTCCGGCCGGTGGGCGTTACCCACCATCACACCCTGTGGAGCCCGGACTTTCCTCCCGTTGAACTCGAAACGGCACAAAACGTGCAGTCTCAAAACCAACCGGCGACCGCCCGGCCCGCTCAGATCTTCAAAAATGGTTACACGGCAGCCCGTGACTGGCAAGCGGCCACCGGCTTCCCCCCGGAAAGCGACTTTTCGAACGCGAC
>Ga0180432_10007511_pt1 | contig 13819 bp, 15 predicted proteins | sample SS_ome_10_FD_132414 | JGI IMG/M metagenome (GOLD analysis project Ga0180432, IMG submission 132414) | Hypersaline lake sediment archaeal communities from the Salton Sea, California, USA - SS_1_MS_2 metaG | ecosystem: Environmental > Aquatic > Non-marine Saline and Alkaline > Hypersaline >...
GGCGCGGGGAGACTGGATCTGCTGGCTAGATTCAGACGATGCTTACGACCCGATGTACCTAGCGACGTTTGCGCACTGGATACGTAAGCGACCGGACGTCGATCTTTGGGTCACGGGCGCGGTCGTCCACGGCCTCTACAAAGGCCCGGACTGCACTGGCTACGGGGGCCACGGCGTTCCGAAGTACACGCGGCTCCGGCGGCCCTGGGTGCCTCCCCTCGACCGGGACAGCGACCACGTCCACAAGCTCTTCAACTCAGGACACGTCGGGACGGGCATGTTTGTGTTCCGCAAGCGGTGTCTCAAAGTGACCGGTTACCTTCCTCCGTGGGCAAACCACAACGAGACTGCCGACGGCATCGACGAGTATCTTGGGCTAGAGCCAGGGACGACGGGCTACGGCAGCGCGGGGCCGAAAGGCGGGCGACCGAAAGGTCTGATCGGGAACCCGCACGGCGATGACCATGCTCTTTTTCAAGCTCTCTGTCTCCGCTTCGAGGCTAAGATTCTAGCCGACGAGGGGCGTAGGGACCCGCCGTGCCTCTATGTTCACTATATGCGCTGAGGAGGAGTAACGTGCAAATAGACTTGTTGCGCTACACGCCTCACCCTGAGGCACTTATCGCATCTGCTTATGGCATCTGCACAGGCAAAGACCGGGTACCCCTCTCGCAGATCACGCACTGGATCGTCAAGGGGCATGAATCGCCCATCGAACACGCATCGGCTACGTTCCGCATCGAAGGTATCAGCCGATCATGCTCACATCAGCTTGTTCGGCATCGGCTGGCCTCGTTCAGCCAACGGAGCCAACGGTACTGCACCGAAGAGGGATGGGTCCCAATCGTTCCCGCAACTGTAGAGAGAGACGCCACGGCCCAACAGGTCTTCGACATGGCCGTGAGCCACGCCAAGCGGCTGTACTTGAGGCTGCGACGGCTCGACGTTCCTGACGAAGATGCGCGATTCGTCCTCCCGAATACCACGCCAACAGCTATGATCATGTCAGCGAACTTCCGTGAGTGGCTCTACATCATCAGGCTTAGGTCTACGCCGGAAGCTCAATGGGAGATACGCGCGGTCATCCTAGCGGTACGAGAATGCCTCGAAGAGATCGCGCCTCACGTTTTCAACAAAGAGACGATAAGATGACTTTCTCTAAGCGTTTTGATGAATGGCGTATCGACCGTGGTCTGGACCCACTGGACGATGCGATAGCGGCGCAGTTAGACCAAGCAGCGTCGGCTACGTCTGAGTGGATGCGTGAACACAAAGACGAGATCGTTGCAGACATGCGACTGATGGCATCTGAGTTCCTCTCCGGAGAGAGCGTGGACCCACGGCAGCGTGCTAGGGCGCTCCTTGATAGGCTAGAGAGTAGTAACGAGTCACTGGTAAAGTGTAGATGCGGCAGTGACATGGCTATAGCAAAGCCGCCCATCGTGCTTCCCGAGTGGGCTGGTGGAGGCACTTTGCTGAGAAGTAGCGGAGAGATTCATCGGTGTGAAGCCTGCGGAGCCGTGCGAATACGTGACGCTGAGAGCAAGCAAGGAGAGGATCAGTGATCGACATCGCCGTATTGACGTTCAACCGTTGCCGCATCAGTGAGACAATGCTGCGCGAACTGCACCAGCGCACTACGACACCCCACCGAACCATTGTGGTAGACAACGGCTCGACGGACGGGACCCAGGACATGCTCGCCAACCTCGTCGAGGAAGGGATGATCGACAAGCTCTTGCTGCTCGACGAGAACACAGGCATCCACTGGGGCCACAACGTGCGTCTCTCGATGGTTGAGACGCCCCTCTACGTAGCGACGGACGATGACCTGATTCCCGAGGCTCCACGTGACGGGAGCGACTGGCTGAGCAAGCTTGTGGCGTTGATGGCTGAACGGCCTAACCTTGCTGCTGTAGCCTGTACCCCTCACGTGATGATCGGCGACCGAGTGAACAAGATGCTCGAGGGTAAGCCGCCGGTGGTCAAGCGAGGGCATATCGGTGGGCACCTCCGGCTGATGCGCACCGAAGCCGTCCGCGACGTAGGGGGCTGGCTCAACGTCAAGCGGCCCGAGCGGAACAACGAAGAGAAGCATATCTGCGGCAAGTTGCGGAAGGCGGGCTGGTGGGTTGGCTACGCGCGTGACGTTCGAGCTATCGTGCTGTGGGGTGACGACGACGAAGGCGAGGACCCTTGGGGCTACCCGGAAGAGATGGGAGGAGCGCCCTCGCACGGCCATCGAGACATCTGGCCTCCGGTCAATCGGTTTGGTCATGAGCGGTACAACGTTGATTGGGAGACATGTCGACCGAGGGGGGATTGATGATCTGGCTTGCTGCTGGAAAGTGGAATCGTCACAGCGGTCTGGTTTTCACAATGGACCGTATCTACTTGCAAGGGTATCGCTGGACGCCCTTGGTGTGGCTCGGCTGGCGTCGGAGCAAGCGCAACAGCAGCCTGACGCCATTGCAAAGGCTTCTCGCTTGCCGGGGACCGGCAGACTGGGAACTGCGAGGGGATAGCCCGGATAGCGTGACCTATTCCTGCACACGTCATCTGTCTCGGATGATCGAAGGTGACGGCGAAGGTGTGCATGATACGTTAGAGTGCATCCGTGTGGACGGGCGTGATATTCAAGCGCCGTGCTGTCACATCGTGACGTTGCCTAGTCCTGCTGGAGTTGTTGCTGACGCCATCGGGGCAGCGGTGGGCTACATCGAAGAGCATGGCCTTTGGGGTTGGCTGTGAGCGGCAAGCGGAAGGGGCGAGGCATCAGCCGTGCAGAGCGCCTGCGACGGCAACAAGTGAGCGCAGGGGTTCACGCTGGCATGATCCAGCACGCCCAGGGCGGCATCGACAACGAGCGGGCTGACAGGATCGTGCGTAGAACGAAGGTCCGTGAGTACGATTGGCTGGTCCGGGGAGCCATGAGCACGATCTCGCTTCTGTTGATTCGAGCACGCGAAGAGGGTTTGAGGCCTAGCCCTCAGATCAAGCAAATGTTCAAAGAGGCAGAGACACTGGCTGCGGATCTGATTCATAGGGCGTGGGCGCTCGGCCATATCGCAGATGAACTCCGGGACGGCGGTGAGGGAGAGACCGTCGAGGACACAGAAGTCGGTGCAGAAGCACCGGAAGGGGAGATCGATGCGGTTCTTAATGACGTTGCTGGTAGTCCTGATGCTTTGGGCGATCCGGCTGGTAGCGGGGATAACAGGGATGCGAGCACTGGGAACGACGGCGGATGCGACGGAGGCATTCTTCGCGCTAGTCGTCCGGATTCTGGTGCAAGTAGCGTTGATCGTGATTCCGGGGATGCAAGGGTTATGGGACACTGACTGGAAGTGGCGCAACTTGATCTTGTTCGGAATCAGCTTCTTGCTCGTCCCGCTTATTTTCTACGGCCTCGTGTGTTGGGGGGCTGTCCCGATACCTACTTACAATCCTAGTTGCACCTTCGCCGGCTTTGTGATGCAAGCTCTTTACCCAGGATTCCTGAGCTTCCTGATCAACTACGTCGGTGAGGATACTTACAGGCGAGTGAAAGCGAGGGACTTCTCATGAACGGAGTGCCGACGTACCATACGCAGCTTCTCTCCAAAGCCAACGTCGTCGGTGTGGGCGTCGGACGGAAAGTGATGCGTGGAGAAGAGCGGGAAGAGCGGGCGGTTAGTGTGCTTGTCGAGCGCAAGCTGCCTCGGGAACAGCTAGCCGCCCAGGACGTTGTGCCTGCTGAGATAGCCTGTATGCCAACAGACGTTGTTGAGGTGGGCAAACTGACAGCCCCGCCGCCTGACCTGGCGTTCCCATTGCTTTCTGTTGAAGAGCGACGGAAGGTGATGCGTCCTGCACAGCCAGGATGCTCGGTCGGACATGTGAATTGTACGGCAGGCACGTTCGGCCTCGTCGTGCGCCACAACCTTGATGCAGCGGACAAGCGATACTTGCTCTCGAACAACCACGTCTTCGGTATGAGTAACGAGGCGGAGCACGGCGACTCGATCGTGCAGCCCGGTCCTTATGATGGCGGCGTGGACCCGCGCGACCGGATCGGCTTCCTCTCGCGCTACGTGCCTATCAGCTTTTCGGGCGACGTCGCAACGTGCAAGGTAGCGAAGTGGGTTTCCAGGTTGTGTAACTGGCTGGCCCTCAGCTGTGGCTCTAGTCATCGCTTGAATGCTGTCGTAGCAGAAGTTGAGCCTAACTACGTTGACGCGGCTCTAGCGTGGCCTATCTCAGATGGCATCACGCCTGAGATTCTCGATATCGGAGAGCCGGGGGATCTCGGTCGGGCAGACATTGGTACGCCGGTTCAGAAGTCAGGCCGGACGACGGGCTATACGACGGGTCGCGTGACGCAGATTGAGGCCACGGTGCGAGTTGACTACGGTGGCAAGGTTGCCTTGTTTGCTGACCAACTGGTCGCCGTAGGAGATGGGTGCCAAATGAGCGCGGGCGGAGACAGCGGGTCAGCGATCCTCGACATGAATCGGAACGTCGTTGGGCTTCTGTTCGCTGGTAGCCCACAAGTGACGATTTTCAACCCGTTCCGGGCAGTAGCGTCATCTCTGAACATCAGGATCTGGCGATGAACTCGCTCTCAGCCTCCGTCGCGTTCTTCGCGGGCGTTTTGACGTCGTTAGCCCTCGAGGTTGTGCCTGGCTTGCGCGAGGCGTGGGCTAGGCAGTCTTCAAAGCGGCTTATACTGTTCGCTGCTCATACGCTGTCACCAGCAGTAGTGTGGGTGCTGGCTTGTTTCATCGACTTCCCGTTTCCGTTCCCAGTGCCCTGCGGTCGCAACGGGCTTCTCCAGGTGATGACGCTAGGCGTGACGGCCCTTGCAGGCAATCAGGGCACCTATGCGGTCGCTGTGCGCCACCTTCCGCGTGTCAAGGCGCGGAACAAGCGAGACGCACCCGAGGCGTTCAGTGATAAGCATGACCTCTTGCCCCCGGTCGGTAGTCACGAGACAGACCCGTTCGCCGCTCAGGATAACGTTCGAGATGATGGGCCTTGTGACCTATGCCGTCTAGCTGCTGGTTACGGAGGAGAGATCGTTACGCGGCTTTGGCTCTACCGGTTCAGTGACGTTATCGTCGTGACGGACTTGAACGCTAGAGGATTCGCTATGCGGGCGCTGGCTGTGCCTGTCGAGCATGTCCGTTGTGGTGCAGTGAACGACGAGATAGTACGCCGTTGTGCTCGAGCGCTCGACGAGGCGCGTGCTATCATTCAGGAAGAGTATCACTTGATCCTCGTCAAGCGTGATCTGCACAGGCATACCATCGACGGGCACTATCATGCCCAGGACTGTTACAGGGACCCGGACGGTAGCGAGTCGTGGAAGTGAGGGGAGAGAGATGATTGACGTCAAGGACGTAGCATTCTTCGTGACAGGTCAAGGTCGTTCAGGTACACAGTGGGTCGCTAAGATTCTCGACAAGACTCGGAGCGATGTAACTGTGCTCCACGAGGCTTGCGGTCGTCAGGACGCTAAGTGGTACGGGCGCGTCTACTGTAACCCTTCCCTGGGGCCTGAATGGATGTGGTACAGGCAGCGGTGGATGAACCCGGAGCGGTTGCGAGGTAAGCGGTGGGGCGAGGTCAACTCGTATCTACGCTATGCTGCTCATGATCTGCGGACGTATTTTCAAGCGCCAGTCGCGGCAGTGATTCGCAACGGCAAGGACGTCGTGCGCTCTATGCAGCGCCGGTCGATCTATGCCAAGCGTAGCCCTCCGGTCCCGACGCCGAGCTATGCCGAAACGCCTTTCCTCAAGTGCTGCTGGTATTGGGCTGACGCCTACCGGCTGCTGATAGCCTGGAAGGTGCCAATCTTCCGTCTGGAGGACTTGACTGAGGACTACGGGGCCTTGCACGCCCTGTGCCACGTCCTCGAGGTAGAGACGCCGCCTGAGGGAGCCTGGCAGCGATTAAAGGACCAGCGAGTCAATGCGAGTAAGGGGGGGCGTATCACGGAATGGACGCCAGAGATGCACGAGGCGTTCCGGCGCATCGCTGGCGACGTTCAAAAGACATTCTATCCTGACGACTATACCTACGGCGTAGCGGGGGTTGAGGTCGTCGATGGCTGAACCGTGGCTCTGTCCTGAAGCGATCGAGTTCCTCGAGCGTATCGTCACAGGCGCGCGTGTCTTTGAGTTCGGCATGGGCGGCTCGACGCCGTGGCTGGCTGAGCGTGCATTGGCGCTTGTGAGCGTAGATCATTCGAGTACGTGGTACGATCGGGTCAAAGACAAGATCGTCGCCCTTGGCGAACTAGCTGCCGAGTGGACGCTGGTTCTGTGCGAGGACTTGGCGCACTATCCAGCGACAATTCATCAGCATGGCTGGTTTGACGTCGTGATCGTCGATGGGCGCGAAAGGGTGTTGTGTGTCACGGCAGCAGTGCTACACGTCGTCGTCGGTGGCTGGCTTGTACTCGATGACTCGGAGCGCAAAGGGTACAGCTCAATAGTCAAGACGCTCAAGCAGTTAGGTTGGCAAGAGATTATCAAACGCGGTCAGAAGGCAGGCTCTAAGGAAGGGCAGATCGTGACTACACAGACATCGTTCTATCGGAGGCCTGAATGACCGAGCGCGTGACGTCGATCATCCCAAGCTGTCTGTTGCTGAACCCTCTCCGTAACTTGATCGAGCGCCTTACGTCGATCTACCCAGAGCATCCGGTGCTGATCATCGACAACGGATCGCAGTTTGAGGTCGTCGAGTACACGCGCGAGGTCGCCAGGCTGCCGAGCGTCCGGGCGATTTTCAACGACAGGAACGTGGGGCATGGGCTAGCCGTTAATCAGGGCCTTGCAGAGATCGATACGCGGCTAGCGTTCCTCTGGCACACTGACGTGATCATTCATCGGTCTGGCTTCATAGAGCCGATGGTCGAGCGATTCGAGGATAACGACAGCTTGTTAGCTTGTGGCGAGGCAGGGATCTGTTATCAGTCAGAGACGCCGTGTGTGATGCTTTACGCAGCTATGATTGACCGGGATAAAGCTCTAGCTTGTGATCCATTGCAGCGACACGGTGCTGTCGCTGCTAAGTTCTTTCGCAGCGCAGAGCGTCAAGGATTCACTGTGGCTGACTTTCAGATTCAAGACTACGTTACGCATCTCGAACATGCGACGTATGCCCTAATGGAGACGTTTCATCCCTCGTCGGAAGCGCGGCAACGAGCACTCGATAAGCTCAATGCTCTCGACTCAGGCGAGGTTTGGACTGACCAGAACGACAAATGGCTGGAGAGGAAAGCCAAGTATGGGAATTGAGATGCCTGTTGCTGAAGCGTTCACACAAGACTATCGCGTGTCGACTGACCCAACCAGCCATCCTGTGATTCGTGGCGGTACAGCCCTGGCGTCTGTCTACATGGTTCTTGTCGACCCTGCTCAGATCGGCGTCGACTTGAGTGGCTGGGAGCGCCATGGGGTAGCTCTCAAGGTTCTGAAAGCGGAGCCAGCGGAGGCTCCTTTGCTGACCCGTTGGGGCGGTCGGCGTGGCGAGGGATGGGACGAGACGCCCTTGTTTCACGCAACGGTCGCGCAGAACGTAGCGGCTTGGCACGGATTGGCCCCGCGTGTCTACGGCGTCGTGACGTTGAGCGGCCCTGAGCGGTCTTGGGCCGCTCAGGTCGTCGAGGTCCAGTATGGGCTCCTCGATTCAGGGGGCAGTATGATGGCGCGGGCCAGGCTTGACGCTGCCCTGGCGCGCTATGGCATCACTGGCTGCCTGCGCGGGTCAACGAAACGAGACTGGGTCGGTGGGAAGTTCATCGATTTTCAATGCTGCCAAGTCAACGAGGACATTCATGTCGAGCGGCTTCTTGAGAGTGCTTGCGAGGCGTCTCCCTGGCGCGGTAGCGGGGGTAAGCCCTATCAAGGGATAGGTCCTCTCACTGGTGCGCGCGGTGACGTAGCTAGACGCGCCCAGTGTATGGGCCTATCACCCGACAGCTTCTTCGGCAAGACCGTGATCGATCTTGGGTGCAGTACCGGGGCCTTCCCTCGCTTTGCTAGACAGATGGGGGCGCAGCGCACCGTTGGTGTCGATCGGCCCGAGACTGTCGAGGTAGCGTTCAGTCTCTCGAACTGGACCGGGCACTGGAACGCTGACTGGCTCGGCCTCGACTTGCAAGACGAAGGCTGGAGCGATGTCGTCGGGCGAGAGACGGGTATCGACGAGTTTGACGTCGGCTTCTTCCTGAGCATGGACCGTGTTTGTGGCTACGATGACGAGGTCGCTGCTTGCTGTCGCACGCTCTACGTCGAATCGCATCCGGGGCAGCGCAAGGATGAATGGGAGCGGCGGCTTGCTCGTCACTGGAAGTGTGTCGACTATCTCGGCTTCACTGAGGACCGGCATAAGCGCTGGCTGTGGCGGTGTTCCGAGAGGAGATTCTAGTGCCTAGCCTCAATGACATCGGTGTTGTGTTTACCTGCTGTATGTACCCGGCGATGACGGCGCAGGCCGTGGTGTCGGTCTACGCTCACTACCCTGAACTGGCCCCGCCGGTCATCGCTGTTGACGGCTGTCGCAAGGCTGTTTTCAAACAACATCGAGATGCTTGGAGTCAAGAGTTGATCGAGCTTCTTCAGTTTTCTCATCCGGACCCTATCATCTTGCAGAGTGACGAGCGAGTTGGGGCTGGCCGGATGATTGACAGCGCGATCCGGCTGCTCGATCAGCGGTACGTGCTGACAGTTGAGCATGGTATCAGGTTGACGCGGCGCACACTGATTGAGCGATTCCTCTCACACATGCCTGGCCCCGTAGCTGTTGGGCGCAAGCGAGCGAACAACCGTGCCTGTGCTATCTACGGTGATTTCGTTGACCCGCTGTTTGCCCTCTTCGATCGGAGCTTTATCGTCGACAATGGCTTAAGTTTCGAGCTTTGCCATCTCAACGTGCCTAAGATCAAGAAGCAAATCATCGGCGTAACGACCAGTCAACTCTTGCAGTACGAAGCTGCCGTTCTCGGGCGCAACTGTCGTTTTGTGAACGCAAAATGGGGTGAGCACTTCGAACATGTCCACACACCACACGCGAGGGGCAAGAACGCGTCGCCGCACTACATTGTCAACAGGCTCCCGTCGCAACTGCCCAGGCCTGGCAGCCGACCTAACGCCACACTAGCATATCGATGGCTCACAAAGAAAGGGGGATAGGTGGCTAACATCTACATCTATGATTCGTGGCGCAAGTTTTGGGATGGCGGGGCTGATCATTGGCGCAAGGCCGGCCATGACGTCCAGAAGGGGATCTACTGGGGTCCTAACCTGAGTGCTTGGGCTGATATCGAGGTTTTCCATCCTGTCGAGAACAACTTGATTCAGGCCAGCAAGAAGTCGCGTCGTCGAGAGGGGCAGCGTGTCATCGCAGAGGCCGTCGACATCGACATCTATGCCGGCCATCCTGGTGCCGTGCGCTGGGACTATGTCACTGACTTGGTTTTCATGAGCCGTCACATGCTAGACTACACCTTTGACCGGTACGCTGGCAAGATACCCGCGGCGCTAACTAAGCACATCGTTCCCGGTGGAGTCGATACTGGTGCTTTCACGCTGCGAAAGCAAGAGATACGAGGCTATAACGTTGCCTGGGTCGGGCGGCTTTGGATCGCTAAGAACTTCTTTGGTGCCCTTCAAATGTTCAACCAACTCGTGCAATTCGATCCCGGTCATCCGTGGCGTCTTTTCATTCGTGGAGAGAAGTATCACCCGCCGCACTGGTGGAAGCGTCACTGCGAGAGCTACATCGAAGCTAACCCGCGCTTGCGTGGCCGTGTGATCTTCACGGATCGCGCCGAGGACATGAACGACTGGTATGAAGATAAGGACTGGCTCTTGCAGACAAGCTTCAAAGAGGCGTTCGGTTACGTGATTGCTGAAGCCCTGGCAAAGGGTATACAGCCGGTGATCGGAATGACGACTGGGGCGCTCGATATCTGGCCTGACGAGTGGGTCTATCAGACTCATGCTGACGCTTGTCATATGTTCCTGAGTGGTGGAGAGGACAAGGATGACCTTCGAGCCTGGGTCAAAGCCAACTATTCGCTCGAGAAGCGCATGGAGGCCTGGGATGCGATCCTGGGCCTATAAAGGGGAGAACGATGCCTGACAACTTGATCGTGAACGGTGGGTTCAACGAGCCGTGGTCGTACAAGCGGGCGTGGGTCTGCGAATCGGGCAGCCCGCCGCGTCAGATGCCTACGGGTAACTGCTTCGTGCAAGCTCCCTGGGAATTCCGGTGGGAGCAAGGGCCGGATCTGCATTTGCCCGAGGTCACGGACGCCTGGATGGAACATGACGCGCGTCGTGTCGTCGAGGGCGAAAAAGCAATCCAGTTTTTCAAGTCGTTCGACCAGTACCATGCGGGGTTCTGGCAAGTAGTCGAGCTACCTGATGGCAGCCATGTTACGATCTACCTGGCCGCGCGTGAGCGGTGGGGGTTCTGCCACAACAACGCTTACTTCGATGCTGTCTCGCTAGTTCTGGACGGCGACCGCTTGCTGCTGAAAGCGCATGTCCAGGCATGGAGCAACCACAACGACAAGTCTAAGATTCCGGGTTATGAGGAATGCGTTCATGACCCACGTTGCTCTTGGGGTGTTGGGAAGGACAACGTCTTGATGGCTTATCAGGACGCGCCCCCGTTGAATGGGGAGCCGTGGAACGATGCTATATCAAACGTGTCCTTTCGGATAGGTGTCGACCTGACGGCTGGGACGGACCCGCTGGCTCCGACGGTCAACTGGAGCGATTGGTACATCAGTTACAACTACCATCATGAGCTTCGTTTCATCACGGAAGTTGACGTCGAGGAACCAGAGCACGTCGACTATGAAGTCACTGTCCATGTTCCGAACCAGCACGCCGAGGGGTCCTACGACCGCGTCCACGAGATTGCACGGCCTACCTTCGGTTCTCAGATTCCGAGCATTGATGACGCTGCGCGGGTCTGTGACGTGATCTGTCCGAGCGGTAAGGGCGGGCTGGCAATCCTCTACGACTTCCCAACATCGGACCATAAGGCCTTGCTTGACTACATCGAAGAGCAAGGACCGCTGACTCGCGTCGAGTTCAAGGACAGCCAGGAGGCTCCATCTGAGTGGGCAAAGTACCTGCTCTGGCAGTGCGATCCGCCATGGGCTGATCGGCGCTATGCCGTCGGGACGTGCTTCACGATCTGCTCTCAAGGTTGCTGGCTGACAGATTGCGCGATGGCGCTGCGGATTTTCAACATCGATCCAGACGCTACTCCGCTCACGGTCGACGAGACGTTAGGTGTCGATGGCTACGCACGTTGCCAGATGCTCCACTCAGTGATGCCGAAACTCGGCTTGCGCGTTGACTTGAGTACAACTGATGCTGCTCGGGCACGCGTGCATCTCGAAAGTGGGGGGTTGGTGTTCATCGAAGTACAGCCTCCTTCGTTGATGCATTTCGTCTTGGCCGTAGAGAACGCAGGAGAGGGAGACTTCCTCGTCCTCGACCCCTGGAAAAACAAAGTCGCGCTTCTGAGCGATCTCTATGCTGGTCCTGAGAGCTTCCGCTTGATCTCTAAGACTGAAGGGAACGGGCCGCAGCCGGGCCGCCTCGAGAAGCTAGGATTGCACATGCAGTCTTGGGAAGAGGGAGCACCTGAGTTCTATTCGCGGACCAAGAGCTACGCTACTGCACCACACGCTAAGGTATTCTCGCCTGACGACGCTGTGAACGTCCTAAGGCGCAATCCCGAGGCGATCATCGTAACGCGCCATCATATCGGGAACCAAGACCCTTACGTCAACCCGCCAGACGGCGATTATCAAGCCGCAGCCAATCGGATGATCGACCTCCAGCGTGACGCTCTCTACCGCACCTGCGACCAGATCGCTCGTGAGTTCCCAGGCAAGAAAGAGCCATATCTGATCGTCGAGAGCGCCAATGAGGAGTACGAGAACACGAATGAACCTAAGAATCAGAACATCAAGAGCCTTGACAGCGCCTATGCTCGTGCGATCCACGAAACGGGCTATCCGATGGTTGCAGGGATCATGCTTGCAGCGATCGGCAACCCGGACGTGAGCCAGTATCACATTCTTGTTGACCTGGCGCGTGAGACAGCCGGGACTGGGGCGCGGTGGGGGTATCACGCTTACTTCCTCCGCAACGTCAACTACGGTGGCCCAGATCATCTGGCTGAGTACCTGGGTATGCGGTGGGCTTACATCGACGCCGAGCTTCGCAAGGCCGGGTTCAGGGTGCCGTGGTACTTTGGTGAATGCGGTGCGATCGGGGGCAAGAGTTCGCCTCCTGAGATGCAGACGATGGCCTATATCCAGGGAGAGGCCCTGGCGATGCGAGCGAAGGGTAAGGAAGTACGCATCATCCCACTGAATCCGCATGGAACACTTCCTGCTGAATCATTGCCTGTGTTGCGCTCGATGCGTGGGAGCTTCGTCACTCGGGCGACTGAAGGTTGGGTAGCGATGTACCCAAATGACGGCTGGCGGCATCTCGAGGTCTACGAGGGGAGCGTCGAACACAAGTGGCGGCAGCACATGGATGACTGCCAGCGAGCCCAAGAACTCTTCATGGATACGCCAGCGGGCCGTGAGGGGCTTGTCGAGGGCTTTGACGTTTTTACAACAAACGCGCCCTTCATGGGCTGGAAGGACTTTCGTGTCCTGGCTCCGCAGATGGAGCTAGTCAATGGCTGAGATTATCAATACCATCGTTTTCCCGATCTGTCGCCGCGACCGCATCCTGACTGCGCTCGAGACGCTGCACGAGAATACACCGTTCAACTACAAGACTGTCGTAGTTGATCAGACGGAACCGGAACCCGAGGGCTTTGCTTTCGAGCGACAGCTTTGGGATTCCTGTGACGTCGTGATCAAGCCTCACCTCAACTACGGCTTCGCCCAGGCCGTGAATATGGGCCTCGATATGGCCCGGACAAAGTACGCGACGGTCTGCAACGACGACGTTGAGTTCATCCCTGGCCATGACTGGTGGGCGGGGATCGAGGCTACTTTCGAGAAGTTCCCGAAAGCCGCGGCTGTAAACCCACAGACGCCTAAGTGTCCCGGTTGGGGATGGGCAGAGCCGGGGTTCCGCTACATGGTGCCGAAGGGATGGCCTGAGCCTCAGCTAAGGCGATGGGGTGCTCACTCCCGCGAGCTTCAGATCGAGTTCCGTGACGTGCGACTCAAGGCGCATAAGCTGAGCCAGGACGGTGCTGAGGATTCGGCTCTCGAATCGAAGCTCCGTTCATTGCGCCGTGAGATGATTGCCCATCGTGAGCGAATGGCCCCCCTGGTTTATCAAGCGACGATGGCGGGGCCGGAGTACGTCCAGATGCTCGGTGACGAAGGTAACTGGGCTGTGATCGACGGCTTCCCTTGCTGGCTGTCGGTCTTTCGGAGCGACCGCTTGCGAGAGATCGGGTTCTTCGATGAACGGTTCTGGCCCGGTGGGGGCGAGGACTATGACATGATGGCGAGGGCTTACCAGGCGGGCTACCGGATGCTCGCTTCAAGCAAGTCATGGGCTTGGCACTGGTGGGGGCAGAGCAAGGACCGCTCGGACGGTCGGGCGAGGGCGCTGCCTGCTGCGCATGAGCACTGGAACGTCCTCAGTGTCAAGGCCGGCCTTGATGGCCTTTGGATCCCTGACTGCGATGTTTGGGGGCACGGCTGCGAGAGAACGGACCTGGAGGTCAAGCGATTCCCGCTTTGACCCTTGACCGCGTACCTTCCGGGGTGTATACTAGAGCCTAGTAACCTGTCAACCGCATAAACCTCGATAGGCACCGA
>Ga0180432_10007512_pt1 | contig 13818 bp, 15 predicted proteins | sample SS_ome_10_FD_132414 | JGI IMG/M metagenome (GOLD analysis project Ga0180432, IMG submission 132414) | Hypersaline lake sediment archaeal communities from the Salton Sea, California, USA - SS_1_MS_2 metaG | ecosystem: Environmental > Aquatic > Non-marine Saline and Alkaline > Hypersaline >...
CGGCAGCAAGATATGTGTCTATGTCTATGAACGTGCAAGACGCTCATGATAATATCTACGTCAACACGTCCTTGGACTTGATGGATGCGTCATCTGATGACAATTATATCCGTACGTCCGTGGACATAAACGAGCCCACAACGGCATTCGAATACGTGAGAACGTCGATGCGCATTGCCACCTAGGAGCTGAGATATGGCCTATAGAGAACCGGGAACAGAAGTCAGTCAAGAATTTACGGCCGCGGCGGCAAACATTCAGGCCTCGGAACAGGCCGTTACGATCGTCGGCGAATTCTATGAAGTATTCGAAGACGAAGTACACAGCCAATCGTACGATCCCGTGTCTGGTGCCGGAGCCCAGAGTTTTGACTGGCCGGGCAAAAAGGCGACTTCGGTCGTCGATCTTTCGGGTGTTCGCAAATCGATTGCCGAGGTCGACAGTCAACTCAATGAATATGCCGATTACCCCCTGGCCTGGAGTCTTCGGGACCCGAGCACGAATCAGGTTTTCGATGTCGACCCACTGACCGAGGTCTACTCCATTGACCAAGACGGATTCACCATCGTCGAAGGGGTCACGGAAGCCGTTGCCAGATCGGCTGGTGACAACGCGAGCGCGGCACAAAATCGAGAATTCAATCTCCGCCCCGGCGGTTTCATCACCGCGGGTGTTGTTACCGGCGACCGAATCAGGCTGACAAACGGAACTTTCGACGTGCGTGGTGAGGTTGACGTGTCTCAAGACGATCACGTCTTCTACACACCCGATGGTCACGATCTGACTGTCAAAACAGCTGTTTTGGCAGGGGCGACGACACTCGTCGCCGAGGTCTCAAACCCCGTCACACTACTGACATCTGGTCGTCTGCTTGTTGGCTCAGGCGCCACTCTCGAACTCGTTGAGTATTCAGGGCTGGCCGTCGTCAGTAACGAACACACCTTCACGGTCGGGGCACTGGCTTTTGCCCATGCCGTGGGCGAAAACGTTAGGGTCGAGGTGGTCGATTCGGCTTCAGTGGCGTCAGTCGACGGAGATTTGTCGACAAGTTCCGGCTACATCGAGTCTGCCACCGGGGGTCTTACGGACAAAGACGGTGCACGAGTCGCGATCTGGGTCGAAAGTATTCAGGTCAATGACGGAGCCGCGGCCGGCGGTGACAACATCATTCAAAGCACGACCCTGGGCATTGACTACACATACGTTGGCAACAAGATCACGGTCTGGAGTTCCGACGCGGGAGACGGTGCCGCGACCCAGGCCGATGGCGATCTCGATGCCGTCTCTGGTCAATTGGCCTCGGCACTCGCGTCTTTTACCGATGCCGATGTGGGAAAACCGATTAAGATCGGCACCGATTATCGACGAATCACAAGTCGTATTGATGCCAACACCATCACCTATTCGGGAACGGCTCTCACTGGAACTGGCATCACCTATATCGTCTACGGACAGGTTACGCGTACGATCATGTCCGTGAACTCGACGACCGGTGACGTGACTGTCGACGGTGCCAATCTCAATGCGGGTACGGCACTTCCCGTTGTCGTCCATCGACCAATCTATCGCGACCTCGAAGACGATTCTTCGAATTCCGATACCAAAATTCGTTATTCGGGATCGGCTGTGTCATCGGACACTGGTTTCCTGAAACGAACGCCGTTTGACGTATTCGAGGAAGATTTGACGTACGAAATCTACCCATCGTACGAGTTGCTCGTCACCTATCGGGCTCTGGACATTGCCAATGTCAATGACCAGTTCACAATCTACTCGTCTACCGACATCTCGGCTCTCGGTCAGGCGGTTGTCGCCAACCCACTCCTATGGGCCGCACAGGCCGCGATTGTGGCCATGGGAACTGACGACACCCCCGTCCTATTGCAGTCCATCGACTTGTGGGCGGATGAAGATCCCGGTGACAAAACCGGTTATCCAGAGGACCAAAACGAGGCACTGGGCTATTTGAATGCCCTTGAGCTCCTGGCCCAGCTCTCATCCGTCTACTACATGGTGCCCTTGACGCGCAATGCGACGGTGAGAGACGCTTTTGTCACACACGTTCTCGCACAGAGTGAACCGTGCGAGAAAAATGAGCGTATCTGCTATCTAACCTATGCACTGCCATTGGGTGACGTTGAGTCAACAACCGGAACCGTTGCACCGGGACTCGACGGCGGGAACAAGGAAGTCTCCGATCCCGGTCAAAACTTTCTGAGCGAGCACCAAGTCATCCCCGGCAACGAGGTCGTTATCGTGGCGCCGGCAGTCTACGCCGGTGAGTACACGGTCGCCTCTGGCAGCACTGAAGATTCCCTTGTCCTTTCGGGAGACAATTGGGGACAGACTTCAGGCGTCTATGACGATTCGGTCAAAGAATTCACGGTCGAAAATGCGGATACGAGCACTGCCGGTGAAGTCGACACGGCAACCGCCGAGGCCTGGAAGGATGTGGAAGTCGGTGATTACGTTCTACAGGGAACGGCCACCAGGCGCATCACCAACATCACCACCGGTTCGGGCGGCGCGTACACCAAGCTCGAATATGAGGGGCTCGACCTTCCCGTTCTCGGAGTCAGTCAGACTATTTCAGTCATCCGCACGTCCGTGGGCGTGGAATACTACGTCCGCCCACTCGACAAGAGTGAACAGGCATCGGCTCTCGCGGCCATCTCACAGGCACGGGGAAGCCGGCGTGTTGTGCACATGTGGCCCGATGAGGTGGAAATGGTCACGGGAACCGACTCCCAGGGCCAGGATGTGGAAGAGAATGTCTCGAGCATTTACGCCGCGGCCGCCGAAGCGGGCAGGGATTCTGTTTTGAGACCCGAACGTTCGTCAACAGGCGAGACTCTTGCGGGCTTCACGGCACTCGAGCACAGCAATTTCTACTTCAACCGCACACAGCTCAACACAATCGCTGGCGGTGGATGGTCTATCCTTCACCAACCAACTCGTGGCGGGTCTGTGAAAATGAGGCACTTGCTGACAACAGACGTGTCGAGTGTCAAGACCCAGGAAGTTTCAATCACCAAAAATATTGACAACATGGCCAAGGTCAAGCGTGAGTCGATGAACCCACTGCTCAACGACGACAATGGCCGTGTCAATATCACCACCCAGTTTCTCACAAACCTCGCCGCGCCCGCACAGGGAGTGTTCGAGAAATTTGTTGCCAAAGAGCAACTTGTGAGAACCGATACCGCCGAACCCTACAGGATTTTGCGCATTGTCCAGGACCCGACTCTCGAAGACGCGATTTTGGAGGACGCGGAAATCAACGTGCCGAAACCCGGCAACAATCTCGATGTCACGTTCATCATCTAAAGGAGAATAATTGCCATGGCAGTTGAAGAAAGATATGCGGCGAGCACACTCGGTAACTGGAGATTCCGCCAGTTCCATCTCGCGCTCGATCGCGGAGGAAAGAATCAGGGCACGTTCATGACGCCCGAGGCGACACTGATCGCCGCCGGGCCCGCACGACTCTCCGATCTCGATGGCGGTGACGCGCTCAACAATCTCATTACCCCCATTGGCGTGACAGACAACGTGTCAGTCAATCAGAACAAAATGCTGCAGCAGATTTTCGAGATTGGAAGTCGTCGCAGCTACTTTGTCGGTGGTCACACAACGGGTACCGTGGCCCTCTCACGTCCGATGTTCAACGGCCCGAGCATTCTGCGAATGCTCACATCATCGACACAGGACCATGAGGGACTGGAAGACAATGCGGGGCTGGCGACAATCGGCGGTGACCAAGCCGGTGAAAAACTCAATCCCGGTCAGGCCGAGTTTTACATCAACCTTCAGGCCGAAATCTTTGATCGTCCCTTGGGACTCATGTTCTACATGATCGATCAGAGAGACAACCCCTACGGGGCGATGTACGTCGAAGATGCCAACATTCAGGCCCACGCCTTCAATATCGCCGCACAGGCGATGACGATTGTCGAGAATGTGTCGATGATGTTTGACCGAATCTCGCCAGTCGCCGTGACCCAACAGTAGCACTCCCGCTCCCCACGAGAGCGCGCGCCGTCTCTGGTCACTCCCGGCCTCGTGACCGGAGACGGCAATTTTTTACCAACTTCTACTCTTCTCATACCACTTGGCAAGAGCGACCGTCATCTTGTCCCTCACCCAGGCAATGGAACGAGTATAGGCGATTGTCGAAACACCACCCGTGTGGGGATTGCGATCGAATATGATCGTCATACTGTCGAATGGCTCGTTTACAACATTTTCTGGTCCAAACCTCTTTTTGAGTTCGGCAACATTTCTATAGTCACATTCGGCTTCCACACCCGCGTGCTTGCCAAAAACATCTACGAGTGCGTGACGAACAATCTCCTCCGCGCGCTCGGGTTCGATGTCCGCGCGCTTGATGACGTGAATGATGAGCGTCTTGCCGCCAGTCGAAGACTGCCCTTTCGTGACCTCAAGCAAGAATGGTTGAAATGCCTCGTCACCACGTGCAAAGACAAGGGGTGACGCGGATGTCGACTTTTTGAGTTTGTCAGACCATTTTTTTGACTCATCGGGACTCAATATTTTCGTGCTCATTTTCGACTCCGGCTAAAAAAAGGGTGCCCTTGCGGGCACCCTTTGACAATCAGATGTGAATGAATTTGTCCAGATTCTTTGGCATCAGCCCCTTGACGTGCTCAACGACCTTTTCCGGTGTCATTTTCTTCGTCAGACCACTTGCGGCCATCGTGCCCTTATCCACGTGCCCGCCGTGGACGAGTATATAGGCGACCTCCAACGCCGTCTTCATCTTCTCGACACTCGCGATTGCCGTCTGTACTTCACCCTCCCAACGCATGGTCTCGCGTGGAAGGCTGCGGATTTTATCCCACTTGCCTCCGATCGCCATCACGTATTCCGATCCCGGTATATTGGCATCTGGTTTCGTGCCCGGTCTCGTACCATTTTTAACACTCACTTGTCTTCTCCTCTCTTTACCCTTGCCCGGGTCTTGCGCATGTCCTGGGGATGGACAACAGACTTTCTGCCATCCTTGACCTTACGCACGCCCGTCTTGTTGGCAGGGCGGAAAAATTCGAATTTGGTCTTGGACACGGGTTTTCTGACTCCAGACAAGACATCGTCATGTTTCTTCGTCAATTTCTTCACGGCCTGGGTATTGAGATTCACGAAATCACTGAGACTACCTTCCACCTCGCCGCGTGCCAGAAGTTTGTTTATGACACGCAGCGTCTGTTTTTTGTCGTAATCAAAACCCGTGTCTGAAAGACTGTGTCCTACCTGGGTCTTATCATCAAGTTCAATGGGGCCAAATTCGGCGGTGAACTTGTTGAGAGACTTCTTTACGGCCTTGAGTTTTTCCTCCTCTACCAAAAGCCACTGTGCGAGCTCACGCGCCGCGTTCTTGTCCATGGCCACGAGTCGTGAATTTTCGCTCGACTCCTTTCCCACCTCACAACTCGCCAAATAGTCACAATATTGACATTTTCCGAAACCGGGTTCGGGTCCGATTTGTTTGATCTCGAGAGACTCTTTGACACGCGCTCGCGCACGAAGACGATCTACGTTCTCATGGACCTGTTCGGGTTCTATGTCCACGAGTTGTGTGTACCCGAACTCGAAATAGTAGATACCGACCACAAACTTCTTGAAACGATGATGTTCGTGACAGTCTACAAGATGCAGATAACACGACAACTGTTCATCACGTAAGAGTTCGGCCTTGCTGAATATCGCCGGTCGGTTTTTGAAGTCAATGATCACGAGCGTGTCGCCGTCTTCCTCCGCATAGTCGACGAACCCACGCAAACCGTCAATTGAACAGTCGTCAAAAGAACAGGGCTTGTTGTCAAGAGTCAGCCCCAATTTCATCTCATTGCCGAGAATGTTGTGAATCAACAACTCGTCACGGGCATGTAGGTCCATGTCCCAATCACAACGAAAATTGTGGACGAAGAGCTGCATGCGCCTCTCGATCTCCGCCGTCTCGGATAGGAGATGAAAAAACGGACGTTCTCCGTGTTCATCGACTAGGGTCAGATGGTGATTGACCATCTTCTTGACATCAGGCCACCCGCCATTTTTCACAAGGCCCTTGATCATGTCATCGGCGCACTCGTGCAAAATACTGCCAAACGCACGGCGGTCGATGTCAAAAAATTCCTCGGGTCTAGGTTCGGGCGGCGCCCGGGTCACATACCTCTTGTACATGGCCCGAGAACACATTGTCGCGCGACTATACGACCACGGCCCTTTGAGTATGCTCATTGCACGGCCTCCAAAAACCAATTGGGGAGGTGTCTGCGCACATCCCCACGTCTCACGAACTTTGAAAAACGACCGTCGACGATGTAGGTTCGACACCAGTCATCGGCACTCCTCATTCCCCGACCATAGGCCTGTGTCAGAGTCAGGCACGTGTGCCAGGTGTAAAATTCACCATCAAGTGCCTTGCGCGCTTTGACACAGGAAGTGGGTACTGGATAGGGAATACGGACTATGACCTGAAAACGACATAGATCGTCTTTGAAATCATAACCCTCATTGAGCGCAACGGCCAAGAGTATGGCATCATCGTCAACACGTCCCGATACAAAAGATTTGACGATTTCGTCACGTGAGAATCTGTCATATACCAATAGTCGGTCACTATCACTCAGGGCACCGGCAAGCTGTTCGCTCATCCCATAACTCGTGCAGTGAACGACTCCACGAACGCCTTTGTTTTCTTCGAACACCTCCCTCAACGTTTTGACGAGAGAACCGAAATTCTTGCCCCAATCACGCTGGCCCAGGTCACCGGCCGAGCGTGTGATGATGGGACGATTGTGCGCGGGAAAGGTACTGGGAACATTGATCGTGTACGTGCGCGTGGGATCGAGATTCATGGACCGGATATAGGAATTGTGATTGTTGCCGCCAAGGAACGTGGCACTGAGATAGAGACGCTGTTTGCCAAATGACTTTAACGCGTATTGCGAGAATATCGAGCCCGGGCACACGGCCTTTATCGAAATACTCTTTTGATCGGATTCCATATCCGCGACCCAACGCGCGTTGCCGCTCTTGTCTCTTAACTCATTGCCGGTAAACCGCGATATGCGAGAATACAATTCTTCGACACGCTTCATGCGTCGAGACAATTGCATGATAACCTGCCTATCCTCATCACGATTTTTGGCCCTCAAATCATCGAGATTCTTTTTCGTATCCTTTCCCAACTCCATGAGCCCGGTCTTTATCCAAAGCACCCACTCCGCAACACCATCAAGGTCCCGAACATCAGGTGGGTCCCAAGGGAGGTGAAAAGATGCCAAGAGTCTATTGTTCAGATTCAGGGCCGTGAACGAACGAAGCTTCTCTTCGGCATTATGTGCCTCGTCCATCGTCAACAGACGTCTGGGACCAAAGATCCCTCCCAATGACGCTTGATAGAGAAAGCTGTCGAAATTGTGCAGGGCGACTGGGGAGAAAATCGCTTTTTCCAAGACACTCGTGTAACTACAATCCCGACAGTGTCTTCCAAACATGTGCTGACTGTTTTCACACGTCAGCGCCCCTCCGTCACCACACATTCGCAATTGATGACAATCGCGACGGCACACGTAATTGTTCTTGCCCTTGACCAAGACTATGGACTTGTCGTCTCCCAGATACGCGTCCTGTAACATCTTCATGCTCGTGAGCATGTGAACCTGATGATGAGACAGTTCTTCAATCGCAGACTCGTCCTTTTTCGTGAGAGGGCGATTGTAAATTGTTGTGAGCCGATTGTGCACGGACTTGAAATTGTGGGTGAGAATCCTGGCCACGGTCACGGCCACAGACGTCTTACCCGCACCCGTTGGCGCCTCGACGATAATATCGTCTACCGACGAATCGCTGATGGCCTTGAGAATTTCGAGTATCGTCTCTCGTTGGTGCCGACGATAGAGTGGACGACCACTCTCTCCATCGCGATGGGGAAAGTGGTCGTCCGCAAGTTGTCCCTCGCCATCAAAATTGTAGGTCATCGTCATCGACCGGCGTGGGAGATGAACTTTCTTCGCCCTTGTTTCCCTTCACCTCGTCTTGGGGCACGGAATCGAGATCATCGGTGTCGTTTTCGTCGTAGATATCAGAACGCGGTGACACCGGACTCTTGGACACCGTACCCTGTCCGAAATTGAGAAAATTAATGCCATTGGGGACGGGGCGGATGGTCACGGTTCTGGGCACATTGCCCTTGACGACAAAATTGCACTCCTCTTTCGACAATTCGCCACGGACAAGTAGCTGGGCATTGTGCTTGCAAAAACCACCCAATACCTCGGCCATTTTGCCGTTGGCAAAGAATCGAAAGAATTGTGAGACACCATACTTCTCGTTTTCGGGAATCTCTTGAAATGGGTCTGTGTACCTGAGATTGACGAGGCAGAATTTACTATTCTTTCCGTCTCGCACCTCGGGTGTCTCACGCCTCTCCTCACCGTCCTTTTTGAAGATGGAATGACGCCCGGCCAATAGGACCTGTGAACCGCAAATACCATGGTATGTGGGATTGAGAGGGTCTTCATTGTCACGGAATTTTGCGGGCAGGACTCCAATCGGGCGATATGGATCTGCTTGCAGGACCTTGACACTTCTTTCATCACCGCCGTCGGTCTTGATTTTACGATCGACAATGAAAACCGTGGCCGAAAGAAAATTGCCGGTTTTGAGACCACGAATCTGTGACAATTGGTCTTCTTCAAGACCCACAAAGTCAATGTAGTATTTGATCCATTGGTGTCCATCACGTGCCCAGCTGGGCAGAACAACGTGCACGCGCCAGTACGCGCCCTTGTCCACTGGTTCCTGACACACACGTCCCAAAATCTTGACCTGGTTGATGTGTATCGCCCAATCCCGCTTCTTTTTTTCGTCACTCATTTACTCGGCCTCCTTTTAAAGTATGTCTTCGAGATCGTCGTCAAAACCGTCATCTTCCTCATCCACGTCGTGGTCGCTCATCTCCCCAGCCGATGGATCGAAATTGGTCTTGTTTGGAGTCAACTGCTCGAGCTCGGCGATCATTGAGTCAATGTCACCGGCATGTCTTTCCTCCAGTCCGCGTTTGCGAGCGGGGGTGAAATCAAGCTCATTATACAGGGCATTGAGTCTGTCATCTGCCTCCTTCAACCCCGAATTCAATAGTCGAACCTCGGCTTTTGGCTCTTCCAACTCCCCATCGTCATCAAACATGACGTCAATGATTTTGGGCGTCGTGAACACGTGACCGCGTGAGGCTTGTGTGAGGATATTGCGACTCTCACCCTCGCCAATCGCGTGCTTACGCAGTTCCTGAATCGTGCCCATGAAATCAAAGACCATAATCGGATAACGTCTTGGTGCACCACTCGCATCATGACCATCAACATACACCTGACGAAACAAAAGTGGTATGCCCATCAACACGCCGCCAGTGGCACGTGATATTGCCGAGAGACTCGTGACAATAGATCTAATCGTCTGCTCACTCCGTGTCCTGTAGACCGTGGGCGAGGGAAAGACGGGATCATTCTGTAGCTGCATGGTCACGATAATGCGCCAACGACAATCAGTTTTTTTCTTTGGGTCATCTGACCACATCGGACAATTTTCATTACACTCGACGTGACGAGTCTCCCCGTATTCTTTGATGGTCTTGTCACGGGCATAAGCGCGAACATCGATATTTTGATCCGCGACCTTGGCGCCGAGGGCACTCGCGCACAACCTGCCGCGAGCCGTGTAGAGCGCACGTTCAACATAGACAACTCCACCGGCATCGGCATTGGCAAGAACATTGTCACTCAGAAGATAAACGGGTATACCCGTAACCTTCTCGGCCCAATCTTTTGGCGGAATGCCTTGATCCCTGGCAATTTGCATCATCGTGTGAACATCGACCTCAAACTTTTTAGATTTGAGATTTTTGTTTGGGAGACTGACTCTTGGCCTGAGTGCTATCGGGCGACGTTTGTCACCAATTCTCTCACCCGTGCGAATACTTCTATACTCCATACACCTTGGAGAATCCAAAATCGAACATTTATCTGGCACCTTTCACCTCCCTCGTCACTCGTATAGGGCCATGTCATCGTAATCGAGTCCCTGATCTTCGGGATCTGGCTCGGTCACGGGCTCGGGCTCGGGCTCGGGATTCTTGACCTTTGCCTTGGGCTTGGTCTTCGTTTCGGTTTTGGTTTCCGTCGGCTTCTCCTTTTTGGTCCGAGGCTTGCGTTTCTTTGCCACGGGCTTGACAACCTTCTCCAGGGCCTTGGCAAGCTTTTCCGCGCACACGGGACAGACAAAAGCGAAATCGTAGTTCACGGTCTTGCCACCGGGCATTTGGAGCATGGCCGCGAACATCGACTTGTCGTCCTCAACCCCCTCGTATTCTCGATAGAATTCGATTTGTTTTTTCACGGACACGGGCATGACTTTTTCACACACGTCACATTTGACACTGATATTCGTTTCGACAATTCCACCCATTTCTTCCTCCTTAGTCACTTGATCGTGACCACGTTTTCGGTGCCCGAAAGAAGGTCACCGACCTTGTTGACAAGTGAAACCACTCGCTCGTCGTCTATGACGACACCAAACTTTCGCTCAAATCTCTCCACGAGCTCACGAGCGTGCCCAGAAGCCAGGGCCACAGATCCGATTGTCGTCAACATCGCGAGTGTCACAGACTCCTCTCGCGTCAAAAACATTCCAAAAAATCCTCCTCGGCCTCCTCTATCAAGGCCATGGCCATGACCACGTAATTGGCGATGTGGGCTATCGACATCTGATCGCCGTTGTGGCGTAGTCTATTCACATGATCCATGAGTCGAATCACGACACCCACGGCCCCGGCACAAGAAAAGCTGTCATCGTATTTCTTGTTACGGGGCGCGAATACGCGATGGCACAATACCTCGCATATACCGTCATGATTTCTGGGCATGGAAATGTACTCACCGGAGTCTTTGATCACGGACCCGGCGAGTGCACACAGGCATTCGACAAAGAGACGCGTCATTGTGTCACGCAGGCCCAGATACAAGAGCGCGACGTGACGAACCTCGGCGTCGATGAGCTGCGACAAGGAACCCGCCATCTGCAAGACACCGTCAGTCGAACCAGTTTTTGGGATATAGCCATTGACGTGTTCATAGTATTTCAGGGCCCGTTTTTGGACACCACGTATTTGTCTGACACGCGAATTCATGACCATCTCTCCTCACACGTCTCTCGTCGACGTTTTATCGCCAACGGGGTCCTCTTCATCATCAAAATATCCATCAAATGGATCGTCTTGACGACGAACTTTTTTTTCGGAAAACGGATCGTAATCATCTTCTTTCACAACACCGTCAAAGGGATTGTGGAGGTCTTCGTCGTCCGACATCAAATTCTCCTGGGCATGACCAGAGCCGTGTATCCAGGCTCGTGCAATTGAAGGGGTAAATCACATCCGTCTGTCCACATGAAGACCACGCGTTTGTGAGACATAGACTTCAGGGCCTGAAAAACATATTGGGCCTTGAAACCATAGCCTTCAAATGACGCAAAGGGACTCATGTCCAAATGCGTGACATTCGGTCCATCATGCCATTCGACTTCCTCGTCAATGGCAATCGTCGGTGACGACACATCGGCACAGTGGCTTATGAGATGCAATTTGTTGTCACGAACGACAAACAAGACATTTGCACCCGCCCGAGTCTCTTCGGCCGTGACCGTGATTCTCGATATCCTGTCAACGACATCCATCAAATGGTGCCTGTCAAACTTAACGGAATAAACCCTTCGTTTCTCATCGCGAACAAATTGAACCTCGCCACCATCCGCATCCAAAATCATGGGCAGGAGATCGGGATAACTGCCGCCAATCAACTGAGTGTGAACAATCCATCTGCGGCCACGGAACCAAACACGATTCGATTCCACCCCCACCCTCACATTCTCTCCACCGTCAACAAATGAGGCTATGTTACGGAAGGCGGAGCCTGGAACCACAAAACCATCATGGCCCGTGACGATAGACTGATGTCTGTGTGCCAAGACCTCGGCGTTTGTGGCCTGACAATAGTCACGGCCAACATAAACACCCGAGAGTATGGGACGAATCTGTTCCCTGGCCACGGCCCACGACATTTGATTTATGAGTCCCATCAACCCCCCGACATCGGCTTCCAACCAATTTCTTGGCGGCGAGGCCAGCGGGTAAAGACTATCTGGCGACTGCAATGGGAGAGTGAGCCTGGTCGCGCCCGATTCCAGGCACACGGCATTCTCAATCTGAGTCAATGTCATCTTGTCTTTGAGGCCGGAGATGATGGGCAAGAGTCTCATGACATGGGCACATGATATTGCCCAGGCCACGTCACCCTTCAACTCCACAACCGGCAGGAGCTCGCGTGCGCTACCAGAACCGCTATTCGCCGCCACCCTCAACCTGTCTTTTATCGAGACAATTGAAACAAGTTGGTAACCGGAATTCGCACCCTTTCCCGTGCCCGAAAATTGAATCACACGACCGACAACGGCGACAAAATCACTCTTTCTCACACTCACCCTTATCGTCATCTTGCTCCCCGTCCTTTTTCTTCGCCTTCTTTTTTTCGCCCTCCTCATCCAAAACCGTCGCCTCTTTGGTCAGGGTCTGGGGCTCAACACCGTATTTGTTCATGCCCATCGTCAATCCTCCTCACCATCTCGCTGTCGTTGATAAACGAGCTCCCTGTACTTGCGCCAGCCGATATCGGCAATGTCACGTGCCCGTCTCATGACCAAGAGCACGGAACGCAATTCGTATATGTGACGTTCGAGTTCCTCATCCGTCAAATAGACAGACGACTCGACACGACCATCTGCGTTCGTGACCGTTATCTGACCCAATGACACGGGCATGAGACCATTCTCACGCACGGCCTTGTCGGGAACAACGTCAATGGACGCGGATATCACTTCGTCATCGACACAATCAAATGCCGCAGAGGCCCGTATCGTCCGCTCACCGGACAGAGACAAGAGTGTCATCAGTCATCCCATCCACCCCACTCACCGCAATCATCACCCAATCCGGTTTTGTCGTGGGATATTTTGTCGTCAATCAATTCCGTCTGACCGTCCACAAACGTACCCGCTCGCACGGCCTCGAATACCTTTCGCGTCTCTGGATATAGATCGTCAAACCTCAGATAATAGGAGATCGTGGACTTGGGAGCATTGCCAACCGGCACACCACAATACTTGCCCGCGCCCAGGCACAATCTGCCAGATTCACGACATCTGTAAAGCCAATAGAAATACTTTTCAAACTCCTCATCGATTTGTTGCGCGTATCGAGCCTGAAGTTCCAGGGCCTTGTCCACATCGTCGGGAATCACGCCCTTGTCGATCATCGCCAGCAACAATTCGCCGGTCATTTGACAATCGACATCGGCCGAGTGCAACCTGCCCTCCGACGCATCAAGGCCATAGAGGGCGCCGATCACCCCCAATTTTCTCTCACGCAGACCACGGTGGTGCCAACCGACAAACAAATTGATGTCGAGCATGCGCTGCCGTGACACGCCATCGACACCAGCTTCCTGCAATTCCCGATTCAACAACGGCAGGTCAAAATGCAGGCAATTGTAGCCAACTGTCAACTCTGCGGAATTCAACCCCTTCCGCACGGCCATGGCGACTTTTTCAAATCCGGGACTGTTTGCAACCATTTCATCGTCTATGTGATGAACGTTTGTCGCGCCTTCGGGTATGTGGCAACCTGGGTTGATGTACTTATGGGAACGCGCAAGAAAACGGCCTTTTTCAAAGACCGCCGTACCG
>Ga0180432_10007513_pt1 | contig 13818 bp, 14 predicted proteins | sample SS_ome_10_FD_132414 | JGI IMG/M metagenome (GOLD analysis project Ga0180432, IMG submission 132414) | Hypersaline lake sediment archaeal communities from the Salton Sea, California, USA - SS_1_MS_2 metaG | ecosystem: Environmental > Aquatic > Non-marine Saline and Alkaline > Hypersaline >...
ACCGATCCCGGCCCAGCAGGAGGTCGTGCGGAAGTATATAGACGACAACTTAGATCTTTCGGGGTTCAGGAGGAGGGTGGTGAGATGAAAAACAAAAAATTCTACGGTCATGCCCTGCCCGGAATGGACCCCGATACGCTCTCCGGAATGCTCGTTGTGATCGAGGGGCCTGATTCTTCGGGTAGGACGACACAGATAGAGCTTCTGAGCGGCTGGCTCGAGCGGATGGGATACGCGGTTGCGCGGGTCGGTTTGAACAGGTCGAAGCTCGTGGCGCCCGCGCTCGCGAAGGCGAAGGAGGGGAACGTCCTGAGCCCGAGAACCATGTCGCTCTTCTATGCCACGGATTTCTACGACCAGCTCGAGAACACCATCATACCGGCTCTCAACGCGGGATACGTGGTGCTCTCGGACAGGTACATATACACGCTCATGGCCCGCGATCTCGTTCGCGGCGCCGACTCCGGATGGGTGGAATCGCTCTACTCCATGGCCATTATTCCGGACGCCGTCTATTTTCTCATGGCGTCCACCAAATCGCTCGTGGAGCGTTCGCTCACCGTGAACCTCTCGCTCGATTACTGGGAGTCGGGCATGGATATCGGGATATCGCGCGACTGGTACGACAGTTTCGTCCGTTACCAGCGGATGCTGCGATCGAAATACAGGGAACTCCAGAACAAGTTCGGCTTTGAGATACTCAACGCGAACAGGTCGGTCAAGACCATTCAGCGGGACCTGCGGGGCAGGATAGAAAACGTTCTCAGGGAGATATACGTGCCATGAACTCCCGAAACCGTAATGGAGATGGAAAAGCGGTACTTCGTAGACGCGGGAGGACGACATGACAAAGGAGCTTACAAAATCGGAGCTCGTTTCAGAGCTCCTGAGTGAGGTAAGACTTCTTCACACCCGGTTCGGACTGGTGATAGAGCGGTACAGCGCCGATCTGCTGGCGCGAATAGAACGCGTAGCGAGCTTCCTGGAATCGGCGCAAAAGGAAATCCTGGAAGATGTTCCGAAAGTAGAGGGGAAGAAAAAATTGCCCAAGAAGAAGGAGCTCGCGGTGCTTCTCGAGAAATGCTCGGCGGTTCTGGCCGAAACGGAGAAGGCCCGTTTAAAGGACATACGCAAGATACACGGATTCGTGGATGAGATAAACGGCCACCTGCCGGAATAGGGACGGACAAGATGCTCGTTGCATTCCTCTCGGACGTACACGCCAACATACACGGGCTGCGGTCCGGATATCAGAGCGCGATCGAGCTCGGGGCCCGGAAGCTGTTTATCGCGGGCGACCTGGTGGGACGGGGCCCGAATCCCAACGAGGTCATCGATTTCATAAGGGAAAAAGACATCCCCTCCATAAGGGGGAACGTGGAGCGCAAGCTGCTCAGTCTACGCGACGATCCACATACTCCCTACAGCAAGGCAAAGCTCGGATGGACCGCCCGGGAAATGAAGAAGAAGAGCTGGAAGTTCATCGAAGACCTGCCGTTCGATCTCAATCTCGAGCTGGAGGGCGTGAGCGTGCACATCGTGCACGGGAGCCCGCTCTCGGACAAGGATTACGTTTATCCGAGCATAACGGCCCGTGGTCTGGAATCAAAGATGAACGGCGGCGACCCGGATATACTCGTATGCGGTCATTCTCATATACCTTTCGAAAAAAAATTCCCCTCTCTGCATGTTATCAACTGCGGTTCCGTCGGCCTCTCCGTAGACGGCGACCCGGACCCCTCCTTCGCGCTTGCGGATATCAGTGATTCCTCGGTCAGGTCGTGCGGCATCGTGCGCTTTCAGTATCCCTTTCACCGTCTGCTCTTCGATATGGATCGGATGAATGTTCCGAAAAAGGACAGGATGGTGTTCCTGCAGGGCATCAAATACGTGACCGAAGAGGTCTGATCCATGGGGCCGGACAAGACCGCATACACGATGGTTCGCTCCCTGCCGGGTGAACGTCTCGGCGCCGAGCTGTCCATGGCGGGCTTCACCCTGTCCCCCCGCGATCCGGTTTCCGAAGAGCCCGCCTTCTACGATACGCAGGACGGGAAGCTCTACAAGGCGTCATGCCGGCTTTGCTTCGACCGGGTCGGGAAGACGTGGGCCGCGGAGGGAGGTCCGGATCCTAAAACCTGGAAATACAGGTCCGCCTCGCAGGCGGTTCTGCGCAAAATAGAGGAAGACCTCTCTTCCCTGCTCCGCGGCAGGAGGCTCCTCTGCCACCTGAATGCGAAAATGGATGAAAAACGCTTCACCGTTACGAGCTCGACGGGTGCGGTCATGAGCCTCTCGTTCACAACGTGGTCTTTTTCCAGGCCCCATACCCGCGGGTGGACGGATCCCGTGCAATCGATCGCGATCGAAGGAACGAAGACGGGAGGGGAGATCGTTTTCCTTAAAACCATTCTCGGGGATCTCGGATTAATTGGGGACACGCGGTTCGACCCCCTCTGTTCCGGTCTCGAGACGGTGAACGCCCCCCTTCCCGGAGCGCCTGTGCCGCGGGAGCTCGAGATCGGACCGGGCGACACCATAGGCGGTGCGGGAGACAAGGTCCTGGCCCGGCAGGCCTACAAGATGTGGGCCAATAAGGTGGGGACGGCATACGACGAGGACCCGGAGTTCCTGCACGACCTCAGGGTGGCCACCCGTCGGGCGAGGTTCGCCCTGAAGCTGCTCAGGCCCGCGTTCGGAAAAACGTATTGCAACAAGATGCGTGAGGAGCTTTCCTGGGTCGCAGGCGTTCTCGGCGCGGTGCGCGACATAGATGTATTTCTGCCGTACATCGAGCCTCATTTCGATCGCGCTGAAACGGATGAAGAGATACGGCGGGTGTTCGAGCACGAGCTCGAGACGCGAAGAAACAGGGCCCTGGGAGAGATGAAAAAGGCCCTTCGCACGAAACGGTTCGGATATATAATAGAGGGGATGCGGGACCGGGGAGTGGGAATTTCGCCGAAAAACCCCGTTGAAGCGGGGGGCGATGCGGCCGGTAACGGGGGAAAAGCGCTGTCGGACGGCCCCGGGTTCACCGAGGAAACGCCCGCGGGGACGCTTGCTCCGGTTTTTATTTTCCGTGGGCTGAACAGAATCGAAAAGTGGAGAAAGCAAAGGGGTAAAAATCCCGCTTCCGAGGATTATCATCGCCTCAGGATACTGTTCAAGGGCATCCGGTACACGTGCGAGTTCTTCGAGGGGCTCTACGAAGGGAAGCTGAACAACCCCATCAGGGTGATGGTGCAATTCCAGGACTGCCTGGGGCAGTATCAGGACGCCCAGGTCGCCGTGGACACGCTCAGGAGCATACTCGACGCGCTCCCCCTCGGGGAAAAGGAAAATACCGAGCTGGCGATCGCCACGGGTTCCCTCATACAGGTACAGCGGGAGATAGCCCGCGAGAAATTAAGCGAGTTCAGGCGCCTTTGGAAGAAATTTAACGGGCTCCGGAAGATGCTGGAGGAGGTGCTCGGATGACGACCGTGGCCCTGTACCACGCGAAGGGCGGAGTCGGGAAAACATCCGCCGCCGTGAACCTCTCCTATCTGTGTGCCGCCGGGGGCCATAAGACCCTTCTCTGGGATCTCGACCCGCAGGCCTCCGCAACCTTCTATTGTAAAATAAGACCGAAGCTTTCGGTGGGAGTCAGGAAGATGGTGAAGGGCTCGGCCGATGTGAAATCCTCGGTGAAGCACACGGAGTACGAGAACCTCGACCTTCTGCCCGCGGCCTTTTCGGAGCGCAAGATGGACATCGTGCTCTCACGCATGAAAAAACCGAAGCGCCGCATCAGGGGTATCGTGGACCGGTTGGAAGACCGGTACCGCTACCTCTTTATTGACTGTCCCCCCGGTTTCACACTGCTTTCGGACAATATATTCCGGGCCGCGGATATCATACTCATACCTCTCATTCCCACGACGCTCTCGATAAGGACCTATGTCCGGATTATGAAGTATTTTTCAGACAAGGACCTGGACAGTGGGCGGGTGTTCCCTTTCTTCTCCCTCGTGGACCGGCGCAAGAAGATGCACAGAGAAACGGTTGAGGCCTACACGGGCGGAGGGCGTTACCTCCGCACATCGATTCCCTACTCATCCGACATCGAAAAGATGGGCGCCACGCTCGCCCCGGTCCTCTTGTCCGCTCCCCGTTCGAAAGCGGCCGAGGCCTACAGGCATCTGTGGGAAGAGGTCGGGGAGATCAAAAAGGGCGACACGAGAGCATGACGCCGATCTTCGTATAATCCCCTTGTGAACGGCCCTGACCCGCTTCGCCGCGTAAATACTCCGGAAAAAGATTTATTTTAGTCAAAAGGGTATTATATTGGTCATAAATGGACAATAGAACCCAAGAATATACAAAACCGGACGATGTTCTGACCCTCGACGAGGTGGCGGAGTATCTGAAGGTTTCGAAGAAGACCGTCCTGCGCCTCGTTCATGCAGATAAAATTCCGTGCGCCAAGGTCGCGGGACAGTGGCGTTTTCTACGAACGGTCATAGAGGACTGGCTCATCGGCAGGATGCGTGTGGTTCCTAGAAACGATCTCGCCCGCCTGGTTGAGGACGGGGACATAGTCCCGCTCTCGAGAATGCTTAAAGAGGACCTGATAAGCCTCCACATAAGACCGGGCTCCAAGCGTGAGGTACTTGAGCGGATCGCCCGGCCCCTGCTCAAGCGCGGCGTGGTAAGGGATGCCGGAACGTTCGTATCCATGCTGCTCAGCCGGGAAGAAATGGTTTCGACCGCGGTGGGAGAGGGAGTCGCGCTGCCCCATGTTCGGCATCCGGAGGAAAACGCGGAGGGCGGTCCCCTGCTCTGCGTGGGTGTGTGCAGGGAGGGAACGGACTTCGATGCGCATGATGGAAAACCCACGCGCCTCTTCTTTCTGCTCTATACGGACAGCGAAGTGGTGCACCTGCGGGTCATGTCCAAGCTTGCCGCGCTCCTGCGAAGTCCGGATATAACGGAGCGCATTGTCGGCGCCCGGAGCAGGGAAGAGGTACTGTCCACCATGCTCGCGGCAGAGAGCGGGCTTTCGGATAATCCGCAATCAAAGGGAGGAAATCCATGAGACTTTCCGATACAATCAACGAATCATGCATACGGGCGGGCGGCACCCCGTTCTCGAAGGAAGAGGCGCTCAGGGAGATCGCCGCGCTCGCGTGCGAGTGCGGCGGGATCGAGGGATGTTCGGAATCCGAGCTTTTCGAGGCGCTGAGGAGGCGGGAGAAAATCGGTTCCACCGGGTTCGGCAGGGGTATAGCCATCCCCCACTGCGGTTTAGAAAAAATAGACCGGTTCGTAACCGGAATCCTGATCGTTCCCGGGGGCGTGGATTTCGATGCGCTCGACGGAAAGCCGGTCAGAGTCCTCTTTTTCATCATCGGTCCTGCGTCCATGCGGAACCGTCACATACAGATACTTTCCTCGGTTTCAAAGCTCCTGAGCGACGAACATACCGTACAAAGGCTCGCGGACGCGGGGAATAAGAAAACAATCATGGGGATCATCACCGAGATGAGCGGGCAGGCGGGGGGAATCGAGCGGAAGAAGGAGAAGAATCTCTTCCACGTGTTCGTGCAGAGGGAGGAGTGCTTCGACGATATTCTCCAGGTATTCTCGGCTTTGGCGGGCGGGTCCATATCGGTCATCGAGGTACAGAACGCAGGGTACTACCTCAACGCACTCCCGCTGTTTGCGTCTTTCTGGAGCGATCAGGCGGGACGGTTCTGCAGGATTATCGTGGCTGTCGTGGACAGGGACCTGAGCAACGACGTCATTCGAAGGGTACACACGGCCGTGGGGGATATCGAAAACGCGCCCGGAGTACTCATAGCCGTCCAGGATCTCGCCTACTCGGCCGGAAGCATGGAGTACTGATTTTCGAAGGGGCCTTTATGGAAGTGTTACAGTCCTTTATAGGAAAAATGGGTATTCCGGCACTCGTCATTATCGGCATCATGTCGCTTGCCGGATTGTACTCGGGCAGGTCGATGAGGTACATACGGCTTCCCTCCATCATCGGGTTCATGCTCGCGGGAGCGTTGCTCGGCCCCTCGCTCCTGGGCCTCCTGAACGATCCCGTTCAGGAACGGTTCGGGTTTATTACGGAGATAGCGCTCGGTTTCGTGTCCCTGAGTATTGGCCTCGAGCTGAGCTTTGCGTCTCTGCGCGAGCAGGGGCGGGGAATACTGCTCATCATATTGAGCGAGTCCTTTCTCGCCTTCGGTGTTGTTACGGGCGCCCTGTACCTGCTCACGCACGATATCGCGCTTTCACTCATATTCGGGGCCATAGCGCCGGCGAGCGCGCCGGCGGGCACGGTCGCGGTTATACAGGAGTACAAGGCGAGGGGAAAGCTCACAAGAGCGCTCTACGCGGTGGTGGGTTTCGACGACGGACTCGGCATCGTTATATTCGGATTTGTCTCGGCCTTTGTCCGGCGCATGGTCTCGGGGGAAACGGCGGGAGGATTCTCACTCTTCCTCCTTCCGTTGCGGGAGATCGGGCTGAGCGTCGCAGTCGGGGGACTCATGGGGCTTCTCTATATCCTTCTCTCGAGCAAGACATCCGGGTCCCGGGACCTCTTCGTGCTCGTGTTCGGTTCCGTGCTCATAAGCACGGGGTTGTGTACACGGCTGCACCTTTCGGTCATACTCACGAACATGGTGATCGGCATGGTCATGGTGAACAGCCAGCCGCGTAGTCTCGTACAGAAAACGAAGGACCGGCTGTCGGAGGTCATGCCCCTCCTCTTTATACTGTTTTTCGTGCTTGCGGGAGCGAACCTCAGGGTTCGAGTCCTGCCCGCGCTCGGGCTGATCGGTCTCTTCTACCTGCTGTCCAGGACCGCCGGTCTCATGGGAGGAGCGTGGCTCGGGGCTCTGGTCGGGAAGGCGTCCCGGGAGATTCGGAAGTATCTGGGCATGGGTATCCTGTCGCAGGCCGGGGTCGCGATCGGGCTTTCCATCATCGTGAAGCATGAGTTCTCGCCACTCAGCCCTGCGGGCGCTCGGATCGGGTCGATGGTCATCAACACCATCACCGCGACCTGTATCATCTTCGAAATCATCGGGCCCCTGCTCACGAAACTCGCACTGAAGAAGGCCGGAGAGATCGGCGGGGAATTCCGGGAAGCGGCGAAAGTCTCCTGAATTTACCCTTACTTCAACCCATGTGAAGGTGAAACGGACGGATGCGGATCACAGCGTCAGCTGTTTCGTTTTCTCTTCGAAGATCTCGGTCATACGGACGGCGGTGGACGCTGAAAGCAGTTCTGATACCGTTTTTTTATCCGACATAACGGACGACAGCGCACGGAGGATATGCACCTGTATGTCGTCGTCCCCCTGCGGCGTGAGAACGAGAAAAATCGTTCTTGTCTTCATCCCGTCGGGCGAATTCCACTCCACCCCGGCGGTTGATCTGCCGAACAGCACGTAGGGCCTTCTGAGCCCCTCGATCCGCCCGTGCGGAAACGCCGTCCCGTTCTCCACCGCGGTGCTCATCAGGTCTTCCCGTGCATATACAGCCTGCTCCACCATGTCCAGAGAAACGCCCGATATCTCCGAAGCTGTTTTACACAGGGCCTCCAGAACGCCTCTCCTGTCCTCTGCTTTCAGCTCCGGTATTATGGACTTTTCGGACAGCAGCCTCGTAATATCGACCCGGATCCTCCTCCTGATTGCGAGGGAGAGCCATGGACCGAGGAAGATTGAGGATGCCACCGCCCCGCACACCACGGAGACGAAGACCCTCTTGGTGATGAGGCCGTATTCAAGCGCGAGCATCCCCACCACGAGATGCATCTCGCCTCCGGGTGTATGCGCTATCGCGATCGGGACCCGGTTCGATAGGGGGCGCTTTGCCCAGGTCGCACCGACCCAGGCTGCGATGAACCTTCCCGCCATGCCGACCGCCGTGATAAAACAGACGAGCAGGAGGTCGAAGCTTTCTATGAAATCGATTTTCAGGCCAATGTTTGCGAAAAAGAGAGGGATGAATATCGCATAGACGAGCTTTGAGAACACATTTCTGTCCTGTTCCGTCAATTCCTTCGCCTCGCCCACCACGAGACCCGCTATGAAGAACCCGAAAAGCGAGTGAATTCCAATCCGCTGTGTCACCGCGCCGCAGGCGAGGCCCGTCAGGCTGATGAAGGTGATGGATAGGCCGAGTTTCTCCGGAAACCGTTCCTTTATCCATGATATGACTGTGTCGGATAATCTTCTGAGAACGGTAAGGCAGAAGAACGTGAATCCGAGCGTTGCGAATACGACGGAGATAACATGAACCGGTTTGAAGCCGGATCTCGTAAAGATACCGAGCAGCACGGTAAAAACGATCCATCCGACTATGTCGTTTATGGAGAGCGCTGATACGATGAGAAAACCCATGTCGGTCTTCAGAATATGAAGATCGTGCATCGCGCGTATAGCAACGGGCATGGCGCTTATGGTCATTATCGTGGCGAGGAAAACCGTGAAGAGGAGCCTGCTTCCGTGGTATTCCGTCATGGGTGCCGGCAGGAAAAAAATCGGTACGCCGGTGATGATAATCGGCAGTACAAGGTCGGAGAGTGAGAGCTTGATTGCTCTTTTCCTGTGTTTCCAGACATTGGAAAAGTTCACCTCAAGCCCCGTCTCGAGCAGCAGGAAGAGTATGCCGGTCCAGGCGAGCGTCTCGAGCATCGTCTGCTGTACTGCGTCCGGTGGAAACAGGTAACGGTGGATCGAGGGAAGAAGCCGTCCGAGCAGCGTCGGACCGAGCATGATTCCGACGATGATGTCGGCGGTAATCGTAGGCTGGCGTATTCTCTGAAATAGAAGCCCGAGGAGCCTGCATCCTCCAAGCAGCAGGAAGAACTGCAGGAGGAATATGAATATGTGCTGTTCGTTTAAATAGTGCATTTCCGATCACGTGCAGTATACCATGCTCTGCAAGATATTTTAACATGATCTGAGTTAAAAAATACCCGATCGATGATCCCCGTTTTGGTCGTACTGCACGAAATATGCTTCGAAAAAAGAGCATGAAAATGATGGAGAAAACAAAGGTGCCCGTATATACGAGGAGGAGAATCCCGGGCGCATCGACATTTTGCACTGAAACGGCTGTTGTGCGATGGGAATATGCTCTTGCTATTACGAGCATGGCGTGCAACCATATTAGGTATGAAATCGTCTGGAGAAAGGGGCCATGAAAATAACGATATGGGGATGCAGGGGCTCGATTCCGGTCCCCGGTCCGTCCACGGTCAAATACGGGGGAAACACCACCTGTGTCGAGGTCTCTCTCGGTGACGGTACAACGATAATACTCGATGCCGGGAGCGGTATCAGAAACCTCGGAAAAAAGATCGTCGAAGAAGGGAAAACGCAAGATCTCTATCTCATGCTCACCCACTCCCATTGGGACCACCTCATCGGGTTCCCCTTTTTCTCTCCCGCGTACAGGGAGGGCTTCAAGATCCATGTCCGGGGAGGACCGATAGCAAAGGAGACGGTAAGAAACTACCTCGAGCGCCAGATGGAGCCGCCTTACTTTCCGGCACGGTTCAGCGCGATGAAGGCCGATTTCGATTTTACCCACGGAATACCCATGGTGAAACAGATCGGCTCTGCAACCGTGACACCGATACCGCTGAGCCACCCGAACGGCGGGTACGGGTATAAGATAACGGACGGTGGAAAGACGTTCGTGTTCCTTACCGACAACGAGCTCGATTACCAGCACGAGGGCGGGAGGCTGCGAGGGCGGAGGTCAAGCGTTTCGGCCTCTTCCACCACGACCCGGAACACGGGGATTCCGTAATGGACGGCCTCATAAGCAGGCTTCAGGAACTGCTCGAACAAAAGGATACGAACATGCGTCTCTTCGCGGCAAGCGAGGGGAGGGAGATCGTGCTCTAAGCGGCCGGACAAGCCTGAAGGCACGGAACAGGACGGGCTGCAGCGTTACAAGGTAAGCGTTGAAGGTATGATCGAAAGGGGAGCCTTTTCGATTCTTCCTACGGCAGGGAATGCAAGTCGGGAGAGGACGCCGGCCGTACCCCCTACCCCCGGCGTATCCCGAGGAACCGCTCGGTCTGCTCCTTGATCGCCCGCTCTACCGGGAGGCGCTCCATGGAGCTCGCGCCGTAGAAGCCGTGGAGGTTCGGCACCCGCGAGAGCACCTGCTCCGCGTCATCCGGCTCCGCTATGGGGCCGCCGTGACAGAGAATGATGACGCCTTCCCGCACGTTCAGCGCCGCGTCCGCGATCCGGGTGATGAGGTCCACGGATTCGTCCATGGACCTGACCGTTTTTGCGCCGATGGAGCCCGAGGACGTGGTGCCCATGTGCGCCACGATGATATCCGCGCCCGCCCCGGTCATCTTCACGGCGTCCTCCTCACTGAACACGTAGGGTGTGGTTATAAGATCGATACCGCGTGCGATACGCACCATCTCCACCTCCCTGTCGTAGCCGTACCCGGTCTCCTCGAGATTGATTCGCCAGTTTCCGTCGAAGAGGCCCACGGTGGGGAAGTTCTGTATGCCTGAAAATCCCGCGTTTTTTATCTGAACAAGGAAGTCCTCCATTATACGCATGGGGTCCGTGCCGCATACCCCTGCGAGCACGGGCGTCTTCTTTACCACCGGGAGTACCTCGCGCGCCATCTCCATGACGATCTCGTTGGCGTCCCCGAAAGGCAGAAGGCCGGCCATGGATCCGTGGCCCGCCATCCTGAATCTGCCGGAGTTGTATATGACGATAAGGTCGATGCCGCCCGCCTCCTCGAACTTCGCGCTGATGCCCGTTCCGGCTCCTCCTCCGATTACGGGTCTTCCCTCCGCGATTTTCTTCCTGAACCGTGCCAGTATCTCTTCCCGCTTTGGTGCCATGATTTCCCCTTTCGTATCCTGTCGTTAATTTTCGCTCATCAACTCGATGAGTTTTTCCGCGCACCTTCCAGCGAATGCGGGGTCGTTGATGTTGTTGTCCATCTCGATCACCGGTATGTCCCGCCGTAAGTTTGTCTTAATCGCATTAAAGAGCTCCCGGTCCGCCTCGGGCCGCCAGAAAGGTCCGCCCGGGGCGTCAATCATGCTCAATCCCCGAAGGGGCAGAAATACAGCCGTCTTGCCCGTGCCCGCGTTGAGCTTGCGGGCGATTATCTGACCCAGCTTCCTGTTCTCTTCCACAGTGGTGCGCATGAGCGTCACGTTCGGATTGTGCCGGTAGAAGAGGCGGCCGTGAAACCGGTCGGGAACGGTGTCGGGCTCCCAGAAATTAACCATGTCGAGGCACCCGGGTGCCACCACCTGCGGTATACCCGCTTTCGCGGCACCGTCAAGCCGCTCCCGGCCCGCGGCAAGAACTCCGCCCACGAGCTCGTCCGCCCATTCCGTGAGCGTTATATCAAACACTCCGGAGATATGTCCCGAGCCTATGAGGGACTCCATGGTTTTACCGCTCGTGCCGGAACAGGGAAACACCACGATTTCGAACCCCTCGGATTCGAGGATCTTGCGCGCCGTTTCAACCGCGGGCGTGGTGTTGCCGAACATCGTGGCTGCTATAACCGGAGCCGCCTCCCGGTTCTCTCCGGCCGCGGCCCCGTTACCCGCACCCACCATTCCACAGACCGCCGCGGCGGCCCGCCTGAGCACGCCTCCGGAGAGCCGGTTGATCCCGGCGATATCCACGATGCTCGGCACCATGATGATGTCGCTGATGCCTATATAACCGGAAACATCCCGTCCCGCCAGGGTGGATACCATGACCTTGGGTACGCCGAAGGGGAGGGCGCGCATGCCGCTGCACGCGATGGATGTGCCCCCTCCCCCCCCCAGTCCGATGATCGCGTGAAACGCCCCCTTGCCGTAGAGTTTCGGCAAGAGTGCCGCCGCTCCCCTGCTCATGATTTCAACGGCATGCCCCCTGTCCCTGGTTTTTTCGATTTCGACAATGTCCCCGCCGCCCGCTTGAGCGATCGTCGCGCGATCGATGTCGGGTTCTGTCAGGGGAGCGCCCGTTCCCGTGTCTATAAGGAGGGTGCTGAAGCCGCGGTTTTCAATGTACCGGCGAAGAAATCCGTATTCATGCCCCTTTGTGTCGAGGGTCCCGATGAGGGCTATTATCCCCGTTTTCTGTGACATTTATTTACCTTTCACTATCATGTCCCGGCTGTATTAATCGAAGGAATCCATAGCTTTGCGATTGTTATGTCTTTATATGTGGATCACCCGGATAAACTTGCCCTCGATTGAGGGGGCTTGTGCTCCGGCCCCCTGATCAAGTCAGAGGGCAAGCTCGTCCGGAGTACCGGGTGATGACAAATAACGGCCTATTTGCCCGCCGGGAGACTTAGAGGCCCACGATGGAGTACACGATGTCCTTGATAACCTCTTTCTTTTCCAGTTTTTCGAGCACGGGATCTATCTCGCTGGGAGATCCTGCGAGGAAGTAGGTGCAGCCCGGTGTATCGGTGTTGACAAGCTCGCAGGTAAGGAAGCACTTTTCACCCGCCACGTCGCTCGGCGCGAGTGAGCGTGTCGTGAGAACGATGGCGGACTTTCGGAGCCTGTTCGAATCATACGGCTTTTCCTCCAGCTCCTTGACCTTGCTCAGCCGCTTGACCTTCCGTACCATGATATCCTTCATCTCCTCCGTACACGAGAAGGTCAGCACCACGCTGCCGTCCACACCGGCCTGTTCCTCGTGGCCGTGGCCGACAACGGTATCGATGCTGATCCCTTCATTGCTGAACGCGGACGCTATGCTCGTAAGGGCACCCGCCCTGTCTATGACGCGTGCCCTGAAAACCCAGTGTTCCATAACCATGTCTATCCTCTCAATTTTCGTTTCGTCGTTTATCCGCCGGTATATCCGCAGCACGTGCGGTCGCAGCAAATGCGGCCGCACCGGCTAGCAGGGGTTCCTCGAAGGACAGTACCGGAGCGAGTCTTCCGAGGCTGCCTTTCAGCTCCGTGAGCTGCGACCTGTTTATTCCGTATTCGCCGGCAAGCACCACTGCTTCGAGATCACCCCCAGCCGCACCAAACAGCGCTCCCGCGGCTTCCGTAATAAGTTCGGTCTCCTCCGGTTCGCTGGTTTCCCCGGTTTTTTCATCCATGCGGTTTCTCCCGGCCCGGGACGGTTTCATTTCCGTATGCGGCCGGGCCAGGACCCTGGGATCCAGAAAACGTATTATATTTCCCCTGTTAAATACCGCTGCCGCGGATCCTTTCGCGAAGAGATATAAGACCACGAGCTTGATCCTGTCGAAGGGGAGACCGAGCGCGCGTGCCGCGAGCAAAGCCGCCGAGCTCATGGCTTTGAAAATATCGCGGGGAAGGCCGTCCTGAGAGCCGCCCGTCCCCGGGTTGAATACGAACGAAGGTATGCCCAGCCGCTTTGAGAGAAGAAGGGCCGCGGTCTCATTGCTGCGGCGCGGAGATGGCTCTTCCGGTTCGGCCGTATCTCCCTGCGGGATCGAAATCCTGCGGATTTCATAGCCACGCCTCTCCTTTTTTTCCGTTTCGGTACCCGGCACGGAAATCCCGTCGATACCGCCCGCATCCCATTTTTTCAGCAGGCCCTCGATGATCGATACCGTGTCCCGTTCGTTTTTCCCGTCCGGAATCTTCTGATACTCCGTTATCCGGTCTCCTGAAAAGAGGGCGGCTTTTATACATGCGTCCCCGGAATCGAAGGCCAGTACACGATTTTTCCGCGGTTTACCGCCGCCGGTACGCGGTTCGCGTTCCTTCTTCCGCTGCCGGTAGATGCTGCAGAGCGCTATGGACATGAGCCTTGTTTCCAG
>Ga0180432_10007515_pt1 | contig 13818 bp, 10 predicted proteins | sample SS_ome_10_FD_132414 | JGI IMG/M metagenome (GOLD analysis project Ga0180432, IMG submission 132414) | Hypersaline lake sediment archaeal communities from the Salton Sea, California, USA - SS_1_MS_2 metaG | ecosystem: Environmental > Aquatic > Non-marine Saline and Alkaline > Hypersaline >...
CAAGTCGTTGCTATTTTAACTTTAGGTGCTGAAACAGCATTGTCAGCATCTATTAGTATTGTAAGTGTTGCAACTGGTGAAACTCTCTGGTTGGGTACAAGTGAACTCCTTGGTTCATCATCTGTCTCTACTTCAATAACAACAGCTGATCTAGTTTTGGGCATTGCAGAACCATTAGCTGCATCAAGTGGAATTTCATGTGAAGTAGATGCATTTGTTAACCTTGGAGTTGTTGAGGATTTATCACACTCATTATTAATTCAATCATACGTAGCACCTGCTGAGACAATTGTTGGCGGACCTGTATCCATGAGTGCTATCAATCCTGTCCAGTCAATTGTTATTGCTGACTTGGTAACGGGGGATGCAGAAGAATTAAGCGGTTCTATAACATGCACAACTGAAGCTGATTGTGGTATTCTTGTCTTGTTGTTAGGAAACAGTTCACCGCATGCTCAAACTATTGTTTATAATGCAAATCTTAACATTGGTCAAGGAGAGTTTTTCTCAACTTGGAACCCATGTGTTTCATATGTTACTGGAGACCTAGTTCTTGGAGGACAGATTGAACTTACCTCAAGTCTCAAGTGTAACTGTATAACTGCAACATCTGCTCCGACCCTTATTACTGGTGAGGTTTTGGAGCTAAGTGCAGCTATTGATTCGACATCTGTTGTGCTTAACACTATTGATATCACAGTTGGAACATTGAGTGGCGGTGCTGCACAATGTCAAACATATGTCCGTGCAATTGGAATACAACTTGGAAAAGCTGAGGATCTTAGCGCAACTGCATATCCATCACCAAATGTCTCTACTACTGGAGTGTTAATTAATGCAGTTGATCTTAATAGTTTAGTAACTGGTGTTCTAACTATTACTTCTGTCCTTGGTGTTGGTCCTGCATTGGGAGCAGATGCCTCGGTTACAACAGAGGTTGATGCAGATCTATTCATTGGTGACGTTATAGATCTTTCATCTACAGTTGATACAACATCAATTGTTTCTACAGCGGAGATTGTATTCGGTGTTGACAAACAACTTACAGCAACAACAAATATTCGTTTTAGAATTAGCGGCTTCTTAGTCTTTGGTGATTATGAATTAATAGAAGGTTCAACACACGCTCAATCAAATCTCGATGCTGCTATATTGTTAAATGCTCAAGAGTTAGCTGGAACCATTTCAGTTGACTCAACAGCAGTAGCCACAACACTTGTCTTTCCTGGTGTTGGAGAAGACCTTACTGGAACTATCGGAGTTGTTAGTTATGTAACAGCAGAACAACTATTAACTGGTCCAATCAATCTTTCAACAACAACAGGTATCATTTCAGACGTTGTAGCAGGACTGACTGTACCGCCAGAATTTATATCATCAATTCTTGTACAAAGTTATATCCCAACACCGTACTTAACTGCTGGCGGTGTAGAAGAACTCTCAGGCACAAGTTTAGCTCAATCATATTTACCAGATAGAGATTTAATTATTGGTGTTCTTGAACTTCTCGCAAGTTCTATTGCTCCAACAGCAAGTTTTCCACCACCATCATTAACACTTGGACATACAGAAGACCTTACATCAACAGCACATATTGGAAGCTCTGTACTAAGCGGATTCCTCATCACAGGTACTACTGAGATTCTTACAAGCTCAGTTAATGCTCAGTCAGTTGTTAATGCGACGATGACTCTTGGTCTTGTCAGAGTTCTTGAATCTACGATCAGTATACAATCAGTAGTAACAAATACAATCGACCTTGACATCGGTACTGTTGAGGTTATGTCAGGAAGTCTCCATATTCAAAGTTATGTCGACGATGGAATACTAGTTGGTTCATTAGAGGATCTAACTGCAAGTATAGATTGTATTACATCTATAACTGCTGATATGTATCATGGCGCTGTAGAACATATTAATAGTACGGCGTCTATTGTGTCTGATGTTACGGGTGATTTAACATTTGGACAAGCAGAAACTCTTTCAGGATCTTGCACAGCACAAACAGTTATTCTAACAGCTATTACAATGGGTGTTGCTGAAGGTCTATACTCCACTGTATTGGCTCAATCAGTTGCAAGTGCATCAACATTATTTTTTGGTTCAGCAGAGGTTCTTTCTGCTACTTGTCAAATACAAACATTTGCTGAAGCAACACCAACATATGGTATTTCAGAATGGTTAATAGCTACAGCAGCTTGTGTAACTACAACGTCTGCAGATATGGTATTTGGTGATGCAGAAGAGCTTACTGCTACAGCAATTGCTGACTGTTCTGTTATTGGTTACTTTACAAGAGGATACATTGGTGCTGCATCAGTTTATAGTAATGTAGTATCAGATTTAACTATTGGTGATGTTGAAGTCCTTTCTGCGGCAGTTGTATGTGATTCAACAGCAGTTGCTAGTATAGATCTTGGTATTGTTACTGACCTTGCCGCTTCATTATTTATTACAACACAAATAGTTGATCCTAATTTAGATACTGGTTCACCAGAAGAACTTGCTGCAACCATTTCCTGTGACTCAACAGCGGTATGTGTAACAGTAAGTCTTGCTATTGAATGTAGAGGTGCTGCTGGTTTAAGTTCTGTGATTGCATCTGAACTAACTATTGGTATTGTTGAGGAACTCTCAACTACAACCGCAATAGTTTCAACAGTAACTGGAACAACATTAGATACGCCAGGTGTTGCAGAGCCAATGACAGCAACGGCTTCTGCGATTACAACAGTTGAAGCAACCATTACGATGGGTTATGAGCTTGAACAACTGTCTGCTACAGTCTTAGCAGAAAGTGTTGTGCAAGATGTAGACATTGATATTGATGTTGTTCTTGGTAGACGTAACACAACATATGATTTACAATACTGGTTCGCAGAATATGTTAGAACTAGTACAATGAATAAACATCAATTCTCTTTTACAGCAAAAGATAGAAGACATTTTGAGAACAAGTCGTTTATTGAACTACTCTTCAATGATGAATATGAAGAGCAGTCATATAGATATTTGTATAGGGAGGAAACATCGAGACAATTATGGCCGACTCCAGTTAGAGATCGGTTGATGGTTAGACCAAGCTCCGCGAGATTCTTTGTTTGTGATAATGATAGCACAGCCGTTTGTGATGTGAATTTATATGGAATAACATCTGATGACATTATTATGTTAGACAGATTGCTTGTATATCGCTTGGAACCACATAACGCTACTCTTGTAGGACTAGATTATGAGACATTACATACGAGTCTTTCAAAGATGATCTACATCTACTTAGAACTCAAGCTCAATAACGACTGGTCCAGATATGATCATACAGCTCTTATATCAGCATCATCTGATTTGTTAGAGCAGATGTATGAGTCCTTTTTACAAGAGAGTATTTTTAGAACAGTCTCAGAAAGAGGAATATAAAAAGGTAGAGAGGAGATAATATAGTGTTTACACCTGATGATTTTTGGAGAATTTTTAGAGTCCTAAAGGATTCAACTGATGTCGACCCTAAGTTGGACCCTAACACGAAGATCCTAGCGGAATCCGAACAACAAACATCCAAACAATTTTTCTTAAACACATTAGACCAAACAGCTCATCTTACAGATGACTACAAACGTTTAAGAGATTTCTTTGTTGATTGGTATGCTTCCCATAAGACCATAACGTCAACTCAGAAATCTATTACCGATGTTTACTCTCTACCTTCAGACCATGTCAGTGAACTAATTAGGAGTTTTGGTTTTACATATGGTTTAAATCTTGTTCCTCTTACAAACAAAGTTAATATGTTTTTGGATCTGGTGAACCTCTATAAGAAGAAGGGAACACCAGAAGCAATGGCTGATATCCTAGACTATTATGGATTTTCAGATGCTGATATTATAGAATATTGGTTGGTTAAAGATCAATTTGGAAACCTTGTATTTAGAGGCCACAATGTAAGACGTTCATCTAGTGGTAGTACAGCTCTGATTGATGAAGATGTTGCTTATAATACGATGACGGAGTTTGATCCTCATTGGTTATTAACAGAAGCACAAATTCATAGTTTATTTGCAAGTAATAAAATCAATCTACCATCAAAGAGTCCATTCTTCTCATTAAGTTCTGTATTCGCTATGCGAAAGCTATCATCGGCTGTAGCTATTATGTCTCGTATAGTACAGGATGAATATCAGAGATATTTTGTTAACGGACTTCCTCTTTCTCAAAATCTACAAATTAGAGGACTTGGTTGGTCAGCATCATTATTAGAAGTTTATCTTGCTGCTATATATTGTTTTGAAAAACTTTTTGGAACAATGTCTGGCTCTAGTGATCTAAATTACTTATGTTATAATGGCACTGTTGAATATAGTCTAGATGATCCACCTACTCCAATAAACTTGGATACATTAGTTACAGAATATGAAAGTTTGGTAGCAGATCCTCCTGTTGATCGTGCAGAGAGAGATACCCGATTAGCACAACTTGAGTCTGACTGGACAAGAGATTTGTCTACAAATATATTTGATTCAAGCGCCTACGTTTCTGCTACTCTTCTAAACACTATAAATCCAGCACTAAAAGCTGAGTGTGACTCATGGTTCGTACAGAACCAAGAAGATTTCTTAATTTCTTATTTGATTGGAACATTAGACAACTGGACCAGAACACAAATTGATACACAAACACCAAGTCTTGTTGTTACTGTTCTGGGGTTTGGATTCCGTGAAGAGGTTGGTAAGATTATAGAATTCTTTAAACCTTACCGAGCTAGACTGGCATTTCTTGATACAGCCTACGCAATAAGAAACCCTCTTACAGAATCTATTCGTATTGAAGATGGTGGGATTGAGGAAACACATATCGAGCAAACACACATTGACATATTAAATATTTATGATGATTTTTTTACCGATATTTATATGTCATTCATAGACACAGTCACTTCTATGGATTGTGCTGCCTACGCTCATGTTGGTTATGATCAAGGTGGGTATTATGATGATGCTCTGATGTTTTGTGATCTCTTTGAAGTATCGGTTGGTGAAGTCTTTGATGGTCTCGATAATGTTGATGTTTCTGATAATGTTGTGATAGGTTTTCCCATGGAATTCAATGACTTATTGAGGAGTTACAAACAACCACCTCAGATGGATTCGGGTTATAATTATGATCAACCAATACAAGGGTCAATGATTGATGACCGGGACCACGTGGTTATTGTTTCAATCCCATAACTTAGTATGTTTCTTTTGAATATCAAATGGTTACATTCTACTAGTGCTCAGAACATATATTAAATAATAATCTTTTCTGAGAGGTAGTAATATGCCACCTGCCAAATATCCAGGATTAAATAAATGGGTAGCGGAAAAACTTTTAGAGGGAGCCAGACCAGGAGACATTTATGAGATAGCTGTCAAACGGTTTCGCTATGAAAATTCACAGGATCAATTTGGACATTATTGTAGAGGGGTAAGACGAGATAAGAAACTCCCACCAGCAGGACCCGCCAATCAATACACCAATGGAAACGGTCACACCGAAGAACCAGTAGAGGAAGATGCAGCACTATTTCTAGCGTCTGTTAGAAACAAAAAACAAGTTGAAGTCCTTGCGTTATGTGAGCAGATGGACTGTAAACCAAAGAGAATATTTGATTTGGTTGAATATTTCAGGACAAAGGGTGTTGAGATTTCAATTCAAAGTGGTGTTATATTCTTTCATACATCAACTCCAGTAGCTGTTGATCAAGTCACTCAAATTGCTGAGACAGAGATTATTTTTGGTGTGGCTTCTGACTTGCATTTTGGTTCTAAACATTGTCAAATAACTGCTTTAAATACATTTTGTGAGATATGTAGAAAGAAAGGAATTAAACATATATTCTCACCAGGAGATATTGTAGCAGGTTATAATGTTTATCCTGGACAACAATTTGATGTATATGCTTTATCTGCTCAGGAGCAAGAGTCATCAGTTGTAACAAATTTGCCCACTGGTTTTGAATGGTATTTGCTTGGTGGGAATCATGACTATGCTTTCATTAAGAGAGGTGGAGGACATAATCCAGTATTGTCCATTGCATCTCAAAGGGAAGACTGTCATTATGTAGGATTTGATCAGGCCATTATTCCTATTCTTAATGGAGTTGATTTATCCATGTGGCATCCAAGTGGCGGGGTGCCCTATTCAGTCTCATATAGACTCCAGAAGGGTGTAGAGCAGATAGCATATAGTGAACTCACCAACGTAGTTCGAGGCGTTAAAGACAAACCCACCATAAGATTCATCCTTTCAGGCCATTTACATATTCAAATGCAAGCTTTGTTTGGTAGTATATTCGGATGTCAGTGCGGCACGTTTGAAGGACAAACAAATTACTTACAACGAAAAAATTTAGTTCCAAACATTGGTGGTTATATTATCAAAGTCTCACTTGGTAGAAACGGATTACTTAGAAACTATTCCGCTAAGTTTTATGTGTTTGAAGAAATTGAGAACGATTGGAAAAACTACAGACATTCAATAACTTCTGCAAAAATAGAGCGTCCGATTTTTGGTTAGTTTATGTGAAAGAGGGGAGAAGATTTCCCCCTCTTATCACTTGGAAAAGATTTGAAGTTTCTCAACCTTCTTACAATCTGTATCAATTTCTTCTACAGACTCCCCCAACGCACTGAGTTTCAGTGATATTAACAAGCATGACCAGGTTGTCATTGCTATCCTGCCTCTCTAAGCTCGTCTGTAGTTAATAGTTGTGTAATATGTTTCCTTCTTTCTGGATGCCTCAATATTCTCAAAGCTTGAAATTCGATTTGTCTTATTCTTTCTCTTGAAACATCCAGAATTATACCAGACTGCCCAAGCGACATATTGTAAAAAATGCGTAGCATTAACACACTAATATGTTGTCTTGTGAGACCAGCAAACCACATTCCAATGTAGTAGTTGATGTCAAGAAGATCCATAAATTGAAAGTGAGAGAAAATTAATTCCCAATCATTGTTTACTCTTTGTAGCAAAACCTTGATACCGTTCAACGCCATTTCTTGGTTTGTGAATCGATATGGAAAGTCTTGTCGAACCTTTTGATTACCAACTCTTGCTCTCCTATAAACTCCACCTTTCTGGTTCATACAATCTCCTTCTAAAAATGGGGACCTCCTATCCCCATTCTTTGAGCAATCTTTCTGCTTTTTCCTTCCCAAACGAACGAAGGACTAAGAGAAAGATTGCTCGCATCATATACTGTTTTGCCCCTTCTGACTTGGCATCTTTGTGATTATCAACATACTGTAAAGCTTGCGACAGATGAGAGATCATTGTTTTATCGTCGTGTGTAGTTTTCATAGCGGTGATGATATACCTTCTCGCTCACAGAATGCTCGAACATCAGCTTCTGTAATATTAACCAGACTAGTTTTAATAGTTCCAGCTCTGTCCATGCCAAGTTGCATCCATTCGTGTGGATAATACTGATGAAACTTGTCCAACATTTCTTTCGCAAATTTTGGACTTATCGGAGGACTGCACACATTAGCAACGTCATTAAAACTTCCCGTGGCAATGAACGCATTTAGAAAATCTGGAAGCGTAATACCCAACTCACCTTTGTCACTCTCATCCCCAGGTCCGAAGTATTTTTCAATAAAGCTCAGTTTTTCTTTCTTCTTACCCCTCTTATGAAGAATATAATGAAGAGTTCCCTTTGAGGGGATTCCAAACTCTTTCATCGTGAGTTCATACGACTTACACTTCCAATAGAACTCTCTCACAGCATCATTGTCGTACTTCTTGAGGTGAGACGCTGCATTTTTAGAGCACCGTTTGTGAGTTTCTTCACCTTTGAGCTGCTCACTTTCCTCAAACGTCATCAACTCAAAATTACTCTCTCTGATGTTCATTGGATCGCTATCGCTATGACGTATAACTAGGTTCGGATCGAAAATTCTGTCTCCAAACTTTTGGTATGCAGATAACTTTCCAGCCTCGACTTTCAAATGTTCTCTGTTTGGTCCACGAACAGAAAATCTGGGGTTATAATTTTTACCGGAGGCGTTTAGCTTTAACTTCTGACCCGTCACGCCAACCACATCGTTACCAACCACACGATATCCTTTTTCATATGCTAACAACATAGCTTTTGCTGCTTTGCTTTGCTCTGTAGTTTTGTACATATCATCCTCCTATGGTCGCAGTTGAATTACTTCTGCTGGTTTTGGTGGGAAGGATTTTTTCCATGCTTCAGGAAAGTCCTTCTCAAGTTTTATCAGGAGACTTTTAACCCTTGAACCACTGATGGTTGGAGTGCATACTCGACCCGTGGGTGCATATTTACCAGTGGTTTTGTATGTCTCTAGGAAGTCAGTTATTGAAACGCCAAGAGCTCCTTTTTTACCGAATGTTTGAGTTGCCCACACCATCTTCTTAGTCTTCTCTCTTTCCGCTTCTACTTCTGCCACATTTCTAATACCAACACTGGTCAACTTGGGATGTGGGTTATCCAAACTTTCCCAGTCATAGTAGAGATCAGTAACCCGAACACACTCAACAAACCTTCCCAGAAAGAAGTAGATGTTATCTAATAATTTTCGTATAAGATGAACTATACACCAGTTATAGTGTGTAGCATCTTCCTTTCTCCAGGTTGTGCTTTCATTCCTAAGAACGCCATCAACACTATTTACACGGAAGATTCTGTTGCCTGGTTCTGAGTACGGCACTGTATGTGAGCTAAAATATCTCCAATCATGGTCGATATGGTCTGGGAGCGCGTTACACATATGATCAATGGGTGACCACTCCAGTACCAAATTCTGTTTACTCGTAAGGAATAGAAAGAAGTATGCCTTGGGTTTCCTTCGATGACCGTGTTCATCATACAACTTTTCAAGATTCCAGTTAGAAGGATCTAGTAACTCATGTACTCCCTGGTTACTGTGCCACCCAACAAGTTCGTCAACGACACTGTCAATTGTTTGAACACAATAGTCGTTCCATCCCGATTCGAGGTCCGGAATATTCCTTATCTTCAGAACTTCATCTTGAGCCTTTCTGATTAATTCATGCATGATTATTTTTCTCCTTTTACACAATAGATTGCTTGCATTATTGACAACTTAGCAGCTTCAGATGTATGACCAGGCTCGTTTTCTGCATATTGTAGAGCCCGCGCTAATTGACTAATCATTGTTCTGTCGTCGTGTGAAGTCTTTTTCATACTCTCACCGGTTTTGTAATCTTGAATTTTGTTCCGTCCATGACGAACTCGCTCACACCTCTGAGTTTTTTTGGTATTGTCTTCACCTCTGTTCCCTCTCTCATCCGTTTCTGATGTGATCGGATCCAATGGAGGATTGGTCGGCGTCTTCCGGTTGGTGTTTTTGGTTCTTCTCTTGCATAGAACAGGGATTTGATTTGTTCTGGATTGACTCCGAACTGAGTTCGAACATTCTCTTCTTTGGCGTCGACATTCCATAAATTTTGTCTCTTAGAGAAATCGTCAATCAAAAGACTAGTGATATGTCCGACTTGATTAAAGACAAAAGTTCCTAATCTGTGTCTTCCATCTGGATCTAATTGGTCGATGTTCCTCGTGTATGTTTCTCCCATTACATTCGAAGCCACCAAGTGTTGCAGCAGCTCCACTGGAAAGACAGGAGCTATCCAGTCTTCTTGGAAATTTATTGCTACATATCTCCTGTATCCATATGCGACACCATCTTGTCTACAACCAATTTCGTATAGACTATACCAGATCTTTTTCGAAGCCTTTTTTGAATTCAAGATGTCGCCTGTAAAGGGTTTAAACGACTTTCTTAGGAGCTTAGTTGTCTTTGCTTTCTTTAAGAAACGCAAGGACAGTGAACCACTAGTGATTGAGTTGTCTTTCAGTCTAGTGATTCCAGAGTTTCTAAGCGCCTCTATATACCTGGCTGTATCTTCGTCATCTTGTACTGAAAAATTCGCTAAGCTCATTTGCGTAAATGGAGGACAGTAAAAATCCTCGTCGGCCTTACCGAGCCTACATGAGACGCCTTGATCATGTATATCAACAACTCTGGTTTCGTCTAACTTCTTCTGAAGAGCATCGCTGTCCTTGTAGTACGGAGAAAAGTAAACACCCATTCGTTTTAACATGCTATAATCACTTGGACTAATTTTCTCCCAGTTCATCAGTGGTGTTTCGCCACGAAATAACGTGTTGCCATACATTGTGACAATAGCTTCCTCTACTAAGTCTGAAAAGTCCTCTCTGTCCCACCAGCTCTTCATCGACTTCTTCTTCAAATCATCAATAGTGATTGTAGCAGTTGACCACGGTCCACGACTACGCCACTTTCCTACAAGTTGATACGAGGACTTCCAATCTAAAACCATCATGTGGTTTCCGCCCTTGATAACAACTTTCTTGTTTGTATTACGATCTACATCATGACCTGTAAGGGCAATATTCAAGTCAGGTAGTGTCAAACATATTTCATCTCCGATCAGAATCTCCCCAGTCAGGTTCTTTCTTTCGTCTTGATAGTTCATAAGTGAAATGTTAGCTTTCATCATTCCTCCTCTTTATAAAATCAAAGTTTGTTTCTCTTCTATAAAGTAATATATATAACAGAACAAACTATAAATGACTCACTGACTTTAAACTTCTAGAATTTGTAGTCAGGAATTCTTCTATTAAAAATTAATAGGAGGTTCATATGACTACAATCAAGGGAGGTGGTAATTGACAATTGTCTACGGAGAATTAAAGAAGTAACTTATTCCACTGGGACGGTAAGCAACTGAGGTAGTGGTCCCGTACCTGTTTAAAGGAGACTAATCATGGTTTTTTCAAACAATTTTGTGGCAGTAGTAAAATGTAATGGTAAAATTCTAAGAGAAAAGAAAAATATCGTATATCTAAATTTCGATTCCGAGTATTCTCTCCTACTAAAAAATCTCTCATCTCAAAGAGCTAATGTCAAAGTAAGTATTGACGGGACCGATGTTCTTTACGGTAGCTCTCTTATCATCGATCCAAATTCTGAGACTGAACTCAAAGGTTTCCTTGACGGGTGTACAGTCCGTCATAGATTTAAGTTTATCCAGAAGACCAAACAAATTCAGCAACATCGTGGTGACAAGCTTGATGATGGTTTGATTCGCATTGAGTATGCTTTTGAAGAAAAGCAAATTATAAGGAGAAAGACTATTCTTCATGAGCATCACAAACATGAACATCATCATCACCATCATAGTAATACATATTGGTATGACTACAACCCGCCAACATTCGGGGGTATGAGTTGGGATGATAGCGGAAATGTATATGGTTCTTCAAGAAATCTTGTAGGGTCTTCTCTTACTTGTAATTCTGGTGAAGGTTCAGATTCTGTTAATTGTTTTCATTCTAATGTCTGTGAGGACTCTCTTGATGCTCCGATGGATGACGAAGGAATTACAGTTCAAGGTTCAAAGACACAGCAAGATTTTCAATATGCGAGTATTGGAAGACTTGAGCCTTCTCAAGTTATTATATTAAGACTTAGAGGACAGACCTCAGGTGGAGAAAAAGTAAGCAAACCTGTAACTGTCAAAACAAAGTTTCAGTGTCCAACTTGTGGAACAAGATCAAGTTCACAAGCAAGATTTTGTGCTCAATGTGGAACTAATCTAGAAACTTAAACAAAAAAAACAGTGAGTCAACATGGAGTCAAAGGTTGAACTTTGACTCCATGTTTTTACGTTAAATCGCGTAGTGCAACCGATTTGTTTTTCGGCCTTTGTTGAAATGACTTGCAAGAGCCAAAGTGACGGCGGCTTGATCCATTTGAAGTAGTGGTTGAGTAAATACAAACGTCTGAAATTTTCTCACCACAGAATTATACTTTCGAACAGTGCTGAGATGACCGGAGTCCCTTAGAAGTTGGAAGATGATTATGAGAGAACGAAAAACCTTGGCTCTATATACCATTGGATTATCCTTTTTCTCACCAAAAGTAGTAAACAACCAGTTGAAAAAGTTGTTGACCCCGTCTCGAATCTTTACATACCCAGCTTGTTCATATAACATCGAAAATTTAGTATGATGTCTTCTTTCCCAGTGTTTTGGAATACCAACACCAATTTTGTTTGCTACTTCCAGGGTAGCGCCGATGGTAATTTTTGTCTTCACAGTAGCGCAACCCCGAAGAGCAACCTTTCCTTTCAGAACACTTGCATTGTCATCTCGACCAATCATATACAACACGTTCGCAATAATATCATTGGATTCGTGGAAGCCATTCCATTCATCAGGAGCGTCGAGTGGTGTTGATGCAAACTCATTACACTTCGATACAAAGTATTTTGCTTCAATCGCTTTGCTCGGAAATTGTAGAATCTGAATCTTTACTTCCGATAACCCAAGGCGACGAGCCGCTTCCAATCTTTGCTGACCGTCAATAATTTGCATTAGTTCGTTGACCTCAATCAACCCATCATCTCGGAAACCCCAGTCTGTAAGGGATCTCATAATTTTTTTTATGATAGCTTCTTTCAGTGTTCTTTGATACTCAGGCACTTCAATAATACTGTCGATAGGAACAAAATGTGGTTCTGTGAGAACTCTCCTTCCATACCGTCCTTCACCAAGTTCGATTGTACCATTTTTTTGTGTCTTTTTCTTTGATCCTTTGTTCTTTTCTTTCTTTGTTCTTTGAAAACGGTTTTTCCCCATGTAAATTTCCTCTCCTCCTCTTCTAGTATTTTCTAACTAAAAAAACTTTACTTTGTTAATCTTCTCCCTCCCAACTTCAATATGAGGTTGGGAGGGAGGAATGTAACCGCAGGTGGTTAGGCGGATAAATAACCACCTGCGTTAGTCCGTACAAAATGAGTGGCTGGCAGAACGCCGGCGGCGAGATAATAGTCGCTCCCTTGCGAGGCGCGCTAACTTTTCGCCGAACGACCTGGTCTATCGGTGCTGGTGGAGCAGTCAACAGACACCCGAGGCCTGGGCACTTCATACCAGCCACTCACGTAGGCTTCTTCCTGTTTAAAGATAAACATATATATGTAAAAAATCAATTAATTATGAGCTAGGAGTGAGGGCACCTGGCGCTTTGTCTAGAATAGCATCCACCCTGGCACGACCTCACTCCATCGGCTCTCTCATGGGGACATACTATACCCACACCCGACCGCGAGAATAGCAACCCCAAAAAGAGAACATCATTTGGTGGATGACGGCAGACGAATCCGCTAGCCAACCTACCAAAATGGAGAAAGGCAATTGTAAATACAAACTCCCTTATCATTAAGTAATATATATAAACATCTTTATTTTCCCAAAAAAGTTTCTAACTGATTCTTCCTCCTTTTAAGAACAAAATATAAAGATCATAGTTTGTAAAACTCACAAGGAGATTACTGTGATGGAAGAAATAAAAGTCGTGGTAAACGATAAGTATGCAGAACATTGCATTCGAGACGCTGTTATGAACCGCCCAACAGGTGATAGAAAACCAGAAGGGTATGTTGAAATATATGAGATTAAAGAAGGTGAAGATAAGAAGCTGATAGGGAAAAGTAACCTTGTTGTTTATCAGGGAAGAGAATGGATTGCAGAGAGGATTTTCAATACAAATAATACAAATACTCCAACTAGTGAAGCTGAATTCATAAGTTGGTTGGGTCTTGGAAGTGGTGGAGCTCCAATAGGAGATCCGCTTAATCCAACATCACCCTCAAGTCTTGACACAGACTTAGATACGGAAGTGCCAATCAACACAGTAGGAGCAACGCTTGGTGATTTAAGGAGTGGATATTACTATAAACATCCTTTTGACTCAATTGAATATCAAC
>Ga0180432_10007516_pt1 | contig 13814 bp, 8 predicted proteins | sample SS_ome_10_FD_132414 | JGI IMG/M metagenome (GOLD analysis project Ga0180432, IMG submission 132414) | Hypersaline lake sediment archaeal communities from the Salton Sea, California, USA - SS_1_MS_2 metaG | ecosystem: Environmental > Aquatic > Non-marine Saline and Alkaline > Hypersaline >...
AACGTGTCCCTCCCGTGGGAGCGGAGGGTCGGTGTGCAACAGGGGCTCCCCCCGCTCGCCCCCCCCCCCGGTTTGCCCGCGACTGCGGGCAAACCGGGGGGGGCGGGTCTGGTGGTGGCGCCGGAGGTAGCTGATTGACCATGGGCTCCCACGACACGAGGCCGTGGGGGGCCTGAGGGGAAGCGGGAACAACGTGGATGACCTGTCCCTGCAAATCAAGGCCGTGGGGGGCCTGAGGGGAAGCGTGAACAACGTGGATGACCTGTCGCTGCAAATCAGGCGACGACTTGCAGGCCCCGCCATAATGGATTCTTTTCGCTGCGAGGGATTTTGCCGGTGTTTTCCCTCGTTGTTTCCTGACCGCTCTGCGCGAAAGGCCCCCTTCAACGCAAGTTGACCCGACCGATCGCCGGGACCGGATCACCGGCGCACAATGAGGGACGAATCTTGTTGAACTCGCGGAGCCGGCGCCCTAGGTTCGCCGCGGGGGGAAGATTGCCGGCAAGGCGTCCCCCGTCTCAGGCTGCTGATCGGTTCCCGGTCATGACTGGCTGTTCGAAGGCGCAGGACCGGGCGACGGAAGGTTGCCGGAACAGCCCGGCGGACAGGCGGGGGCTGCACGGCCGCGGGAGAACTGGAATCAACGCCGATCTTTCTGAAAGGGAAAAACCATGGACTATTCTTGCATGATCAACAGGTGTCTCGGATTTGTGATGGTGACCGCCATGGGATGCGGCGGACTTCGCGCCGATTCCGGCGTGAGCCTGACCGAAATCAAGCCCGTGCGGAAGACCGGGGAGATTTCGAAGGACGCCAACCCGACGGGGGAACCGCTGGATCTGGGTGACGTGGTCTACGAGACGGGAATCGGCGTGAAGGCGGGCTCGGACCTGACTTACGATGTCAGCAAGCATTCCGGGCGGTTCGAGGCATGGGCGGGAATCGATCCCAAGGCGTCCGCGAAACGTTCCGGGCGGTTTCGCGTGCATGCCGACAAGGAGTTGGTTTTCGACAGCGGGGTGATCGATCAGTGCGCAAAACGGCCGGGCTCGCAGAATCCCACCCGCCCGGTTCGCGTCGTGATCCCGCTGGCCGGCGTCGAGAAACTGCGCCTGACCTTTCAGCGTGCGGACGAGAAGGCTGAAGCGGAGTTGTTGGGCGGCTGGGGCGATGCGAAGATCGTGCCTGCTTCGGCTCCGGAGTATGTGGTTGGCGAGTATGAGGGGGCCACTCTGGCGCCGGCTCCGCCGATGGGATGGAACTCATGGTGCCGATACGGAACGGACATCACGGAGAAGCTGATCAAGGAGGTGGCCGATGCGATGGTGGAAAGCGGGATGCGGGATGCGGGATACGTCTACGTTGGCCTGGATGACGGCTGGCAGGCCCGGGGAGCGAAGTTCGATGAAGACGGGTATCCGCTCTGGGATCCCGAGAAGTTCCCCAGCGGCATGAAAGCGCTCGGCGACTACCTTCACGGGAAGGGATTCAAATACGGAATCTACTCCCGCGCCGGTTGGGTCAAGGGACATGAAAAGCAGTTTGCGGAGAGATTCGCGGAGTGGGGGGTGGACCTTGTGAAGTACGATTTCAGCAACAAGGCCCAGCAGAAGGCCACGCTCGACGCGATCCGGGAGGCGGGGCGGCCGGTGGTCTTTTCGGTGTGCGAGTGGGGACGCGAGCGGCCGTGGCTGTGGGCGCCCGGCTTCAACGCGGAGATGTGGCGCACGACCTACGACGTGAAGGACAAGTGGACCAGCAAGTACGACAACAACGGGGGTATCGGCGTGCTCCGTTCGGCGCACCAGAACGAGGCCCTGGGTCCGTTCGTGGGGCCGGGACGCTGGAACGACCTCGACATGCTCCAGATCGGCGTGGACGGGTTCGACTACGGACACGATCGGAAGAAGGCGGGATTCGACATCACGCCCGATGAAGAGAGGTTTCAGATGAGCCTCTGGGCGATTCTCGCCTCACCCCTCCTGGCCGCCAACGATGTCACGAGGATGAACGAGGAAACGAAGGCGATCCTGCTGAACAAGGAGGTCATCGCCGTCAGTCAGGATCCGCTGGGCGTCCCCGGTTGGCGCGTCAGGAAAATGGACCAGATCGAAGTCTGGAAGCGTCCTCTAAAGAACGGCGACATCGCAGTGGTCTTCGTGAATCTCGACGAGAAGCCGCGGACGATTGACGTCACGTGGTCTCAATTGAACGTCAGCGGCCCGCGGCAGGTGAAAGACCTGTGGGCGCATCGCGACCTCGGCAAAAAGGAGGGGCAGCTGGAGTTCGAGGAGGTCCCGTCCCACGGCGTGGTCTTCGTGCGTCTGTCGAAGTGAACCCGCCTCCCGGCCTCGGGGCCGAAGCTGATCGTTCGCCGAAGTTGTGGGGACGCTGACCGGTCCTCACAACGTGGCTTATCCGGAGTTCTGAAACCGCGGGTTTCACGGAAGGTCGGGGCAGCTGTTCACGGTTGTTCGCGGCGGATTCTGAATGGCAGGGAGCGGCGGGTGTCGACGGCGGGTGGATTCGACGGCATTCCTGCGAGATCGCGGGATTCTCCCCCGTATTCCCCGGGGCGGCAGGACAGACCAAGGAGCACATGAATTCGATCCCCGGGGCGGCAGGACAGACCAAGGAGCACATGAATTCGAGAAACGCATGCCCGGTCTCCCCGCGTCGCGGGGGGGTTGGACCGGCTTCCGTGGCGGGCGTATGGTTGTTCCTGGCGTCGCTCACTTGCGGGTTGGAACTGGGCGACTGGCATCGGATCGGCCCTTTCCGCGACCGGGGACCCCAGCTCAACTGGATGGACAACGTGGCCTCGAGCTTCGAGCACGAGTTCGAAGTCGAGAGGGACATCCGCGCGAACGGCAACATGCCGCTCGTCGAAAAGGTCTATCCGGCCCCCGGTTTTCCGGCCACGCCCGGCGCGCAAAGACGCTGGACGCGCCATTCCGAATGGATCGACGGTTACTACCAGGAGCTTCCCCGCGGCCCCGCGCCTTCGGCCGGCGAAAGCCAGTATTTGTATCGCACCATCACTGCTGACAAGCCCGGCACGATCAGGCTGGAGTTCATCCTGCGCTCACCGGAGAGCGATCGGAGACAGGATTTGCGGGGTATGGAACACTGGCGGCGTACCGGACGGTATCACTGCTCTCTGAACGGCAGGGAGATCCTCCGCTGGGAAGGCCGGGGGGATATGCCGAAGGCGGTGGAGGTTTCTCTCCAGGCCGGCCCGAACCACTTCGTCGCCAAGGTCACCAACAACCGGCACGCCTACGGATTCGCGTTCTCCATTGACGGCCTGCATCCGCCGCTTCGTCACGAGGTCGGATTTGAGAGGCTCTGGCGGCCCCTGATCGCGGATCTGCCGAGCGAGTTGCCTTATCACGTGGAGAAGGGCGCTTCCCGTCCGAGGTTCACCCGCGACCAGCTTTACAGGGAGGGCCTGCGGCGTCTGCGCGCTCTGAAGTTCCATCCCGAGCCGATGCCGGGCGTTGAGCACGCGGCCCGCGACAGCCGGGGGCGCGTCGTCCCGGCCATGGAGAAAGCGCTGGAGCAGTGCCCCACATCTCCGGCGGGAGACCGCCACGCGGCGCGCCTGGCGAAACTTGAAACCATCGTCAAACCGCTGCTGGCGACGATCGACGCCACCGGCAAGCCCCATACCGAGGAGGTCATTGCCGCCGCCGGTTCGATCGATCGCATGTGGGAACGGACGATCGAGGAACTCCCGACGCTGGTTTACCTGGAAAGGCCCACCTACGTCTATGACTCCATGATGTATGAGGAGGCGGGAACGGACAATGCCGCCATCAAGGCATTCTCTCCCGGGAAACGCGCGGTAAAGACGATTCTCGACTTCAAGACGGCGAAGCCCAATACGCGCGCCAACGAGATCAACCTCTCCTTGGATGGCCGGACGATATTCATCGGAGGGGGCGGATGGGTGTCGGCGGTGAACAGCGACGGAACCAACCTCCGCCGCATCCAGAAGGGGCAATCGCCCTCGGAGATGCCGGATGGACGGATTGTCTTCTTCGACCGGGACAGCGGGCAGGCGCCCTGCAAAGGGAATGGTCCAAGGCGAACGCTCTTCATCTGCGATCCCGACGGCAGGAACCGGAAGCAGGTCTCCGCCAACACCTGCATCGACACCGCGCCCACCGTGATGAATGACGGGCGAATCATCTTCACCCGCTGGGATTATGGGGTGAACAAGAACGTCTTCAACCGCCACGCGCTCTGGACCCAGAACCCCGACGGCACCGGAATCGACCTCTTCTTCGGCAACACGGTGATCGACCCGCGTTCCTTCTGCCGGCCGCGCCAGATCCCCGGCCGGCCGGAAGTGCTTGCGATCTTCGGTCCCCACCATGCCAAGCTGGCGGGCCTGCTGGGACTGGTCTGGAACGGGCGCGGAAGAGAAGCTCCCGACGGCGTCGGGTTTCGCCGAATCACTCACGACACCGCCTCGGTCGGCGACCAGCCGCCGGTCTGGGCCTACCAGGATCCGTTTCCGCTCAACGAACAACTCTTCCTGGTGTCCTTTGGCGGAAGACCCGGCCACAAGACGGCGCTTTACCTCTACGACAGATCCGGCAACAGGAAATGTCTGCTGGAATCCGCCGGCAAGCGCGGCATTCACAGCGCCCAACCATTCGCCCCGCGGGAGTGCCCGACGGTCATTCCGGACAGCAGCGACCCTCCGAATTGGAAACCGGGCGTGGACCTCCACGCGCGGCTGCTCTCAGATCCCGACTGGACGCAGAAGGCCACCCTGACCATGGAAGACGTTTACCTCGGCCTGGAGCCGGAAATCAAGCGGGGGCAGATCAAGTACCTTGCAGTCATGGAGCAGCCCGCCCAGTCGCATCCACGCGGCGGGGCGATGGGGGTGGGGACCATCTGGTACGCCAACCGGGTGATCGGGCTGGTGCCGGTCGAGGACGATGGTTCGGCTCACTTCGAGGTGCCCGCCCTGCGGAGCCTGTTCTTCCATGTGCTCGACAAGGACGGGAAGATGCTCATGACCCAGGGGTCGGATTTTCATGCCATGCCCGGTGAAGTCCGCAGTTGCATCGGCTGCCACGAACAACGCAAGGGTATCACCGCGCCGCCCGCCGCGAACCGCATGGGCATGGCCATGGCCACCCCCCCGGTTCGCCCCGCCATGCCCGAGTGGGGAACCAATGGGATCATCGAATACGAAGCGGTCGTTCAGCCGGTCCTCGACAAATACTGCGTCGATTGCCACAGCGGACCAAGTCCGGATGGACGCCTCGACCTGACCGGAGACCGGACCACGGCCTACAACATGTCCTACATGCAGTTGACCGACGGCATGTACGTGCATTTCACGCCGGGCACCGGACACACCCACGCCCAGCCCACCAACGACTGCGACGAGCAGGCGCCGCTCAGCCGCGGATCGGTGTTGAGCCGTCTCACCCCGTTTCTCATGGATCCCGAGCACAGCAAGCACGACATCCCGTTTGAGGACAGGCTCAAGGTGTTCCTGTGGATCGACTCGAACGTTCCCTTCTTCAGCCACTACCGCCAGGTTCCTCCCTCCTACCTCAAACCCGTCGCCCGGAAGACGCTCGGAGATGTCTACAGGCGCCGCTGCGCCAGCTGCCACGACGCCTATCCCGGGCCGGACGCGGAATCGGGTCTCAACGAACACCACATCAGGAGGCACGTCGGAGGACTCGCCGGCCAATGGGGAATCGCCCCCAGCGGGATGCGGGTCAGGCATCTCAACCTGTCGAACCCGTCGCACAGCGCCGCCCTCCAGGCGCCGCTTGCCCGGACTGCCGGAGGCTGGGAACTCTGCAAAGGCGGCCCCGTCTTTCGCGACAAGAACGACCCCGATTACCGGAAGGCGTTCTCCGCGCTCGAGAACGGCGTCACCCACCGCAGCGGCATCGCAACCATGGGAGTCAAGGCTCTGCTCGAAGGGAAAAGCCTGACTGCCAGCACCCGGAAGGCACGAGACGACGGGCGGAAGGAATAACGGCATGATGGATCGGCGTCGCTTCAACAAGAGTTCCCTCGCGGCAGGCGCGCCCTCGGCACGCCGGGCGTGTTCAAGGTCTTGGTCGATGGGAAGCCGGCGGCGGCCACTTTCGGCGGCCGCAAGGCGGAATGGCACTGGCAGGACGGAGGAACCGTCGAGATCACGAGGAAGGAAGCCGGAATCCCGCTCCGTGACCTGACCGGATTCCCTCTCCCGGAACACTGAGCATTCCCACCCTTCAAGGACACCAGCAATGATTCGATCCTGTTTTACCATATCTTTGTTGACCGCGACGTCCGCCGCGATGCTGGCGGCCGGAACGGTGGCCGAGCCGGATCACCCTTTCACGGAACGCTACCGGCCGCAGTTTCACTACACGACGGTCAAGGGCTGGATCAACGACCCGATCGGCCTGATCTACTACGATGGTGAATACCATCTCTTCAACGACCACAACGTCAAGTCGACGCGGTTCCCGGGCGGCAAGTTCGACGGCGAGCAGTCGCATTGGTCGCACGCCGTCAGCAAGGACCTCGTCCATTGGCGGCACATGCCGGTTGCGGTCTATCCCGACAAGTTGGGCGCGTGCTGGTCAGGGTCGGGGGTTGTCGACTGGCATGACACGACAGGCTTCAAGACGGGCCGCCATCCCCCGCTGGTGCTGGCCTACACCTCGGCCGGTTCGTGGGGGCAAAGCCTCGTCTACAGCAACGACCGCGGCAGGACATGGAAGAAGTACGAGGGCAATCCGGTGCTGGAGAAGATTGCGGCCCACAACCGGGATCCCATGGTTTTCCGGCACGAACCGACGAAGAAGTGGATCATGGTTCTCTACGTGAAGCGGGGCCAGGCGCACTTTTTCACCTCGGATGACATGAAGGCATGGACGGCCGCCTCGGTCGTTCCGCTCAACGGTTTTCACGAATGTCCGGACATGTTTCAACTGCCGGTCGACGGCGACGGGAAGAAGCTGAAGTGGGTCCTCCACGATGGCCGCTTCTCGTACTGGATCGGCGATTTCGACGGCAGGACGTTCGAGCCGGAGACGGGCGAACTTCGCTGCGAGTTCGGCAGGAACTTCCATGCCGCCCAGTCGTGGGAGACTCCGGACAAGAAACGGGTGCAGATCGGCTGGATGAACGGCGGCAAGTATCCGGGAATGCCCTTCAATCAACAGCAGAGTTTCCCCTGCGAACTGACGCTGAGGACGACGCCCGCCGGCTTGCGACTGCACATGTACCCCATCGAAGGGATCAAGCGCCTGCATGCCGGCTCGTTCAAGCTCGAGAACCGCCTCCTCAGGCCCGGCGAGAACCCGCTTTCGGAGCTCTCCGGCGAGTTGTTCGACATCGCCATGGACGTCGAGATCGGCGACGCCGGGGAGTTCGGCCTGCGCCTTCACGAAACGTCCGTCGCCTACGCCGCCGGGAAGGTCGCCAGTCTCGGCGCCGTGGCGGAAACCCCGGCCCGGGATGGCAGAATCAGACTGCGCATCCTGGTGGACCGCACATCCGTCGAGACCTTTGTCAATGATGGAGAAGCAGCGCTGCCATGCTGCTTCGTGCCGAAGAACAGAAACACCGGGCTGGAACTTTATGCCAAAGGCGGGAACGCGAAGATCCGTTCCCTGCGAGTCAGCAAGCTTCGCTCGATCTGGGGCAGCGATACGGCGCTCCGGGATCGGGCGAGAGGAAGAACCAGCATGAGGACACGATGAAACGAGCAAGACACGCGCCGGGATTCCTGTGTCTGTTGCTGCTGACGGTTTGCGCGGCGGCAGACGGGCCCGGGAACCCGTTTCGAGCCGGTTGGGCGCCGTCGCCCATGGCGCCGGCTTTCAGCCTGGAGGACTACATTGTCTGGGGTGGGTCGGTGGTGAAGGCGGAGGATGGCCGCTACTACATGTTTGCGGCGCGATGGCCGAAACGAACCGCCATGCCGTCGTGGGTCACCAATGGCGACGTGGTCCTGGCGGTCTCCGACAAGCCCGCCGGCCCCTACCGGTTGGTCAAGGTCGTCCTGCCACGGCGGGGAAACCGGTTCTGGGATGGCATGGCGACCTTCAATCCCACCATCCGGCGCCATGACGGCAAGTATGTCCTGTTCTACACCGGAACCACCTACGACGATGTCCCACCGAAAGAGAAGCGCCCCTCGCGCGAACTTTGGGAGAAAGCCTGGAACAACAAGCGGATCGGCGTGGCAGTGTCCGATTCCGTGACGGGGCCGTGGAAGCGGCGGGACAAGCCGGTCCTCGAACCGCGTCCCGGCAAATGGGATGCATCGATCACGAGCAATCCGGCGCCCGTCGTGCATGAGGACGGGAGCGTTCTGCTGATCTACAAGAGTTCGCCCCTGACGTTTCCCGAACAGAAGGTGAAGAACGAGCTGATCCTGGGAGCGGCCATGGCGAAGCACTACCTCGGCCCCTACGAGCGCCTCGACGAGGAATCGCAGCTCCTGTTCCGCGGCAAGAGAGCCCACGTCGAGGATCCCTACGTCTGGCGCGGCGGTGAGCGCTACCTGCTGCTGGCGAAATCCATGGATGGAAGGATTCCCGTGGGATGGGGAAACGGCTTCGTGGCGTATTCCTCGGACGGCCTGAACTGGGAACTGACCGACCCCCCCCGGGCCTACACCGGCAAGGTGGAACGGGTGGACGGCAGCATCCTGAAGGCGGGCCGGTTCGAGCGGCCGCAGATTCTCTTCGAGAACGGCATGCCGACGCACGTGTTCTTCGCCTGTATGGCGCGCGACGGCATCTACAATGTCGTCCGGCCGGTGAAAAGGTGAGCCCGCGAGCGCCTCCCACCCAACCCGGCGAAAGACGAGGCTTTTCCGCACGGTAAGGGGGTGCGGGGACAAGCCGCACACACCCACACCGAAGATGAAACGCACGCCAACGCCCCTTCTGGCAAGGTCGTGAACGAGGACTTGGAACTCGGGCACCACCCGGATAAACACAGGCGCCTTGGCGAGGGCGCCATCGCCCTGCAGGGGCACGACCCGAAAAGCCTCGTCTCCTTCCGCAAGCTGCGCATTTGAAGGCTGAAGTGACCAGGCCGGGCTAGCCGAACACCCGCAGCCGGAACACCGCGGCCGGGGCGCCGCCGGTGGCGTGAATGCGCAGCCGCAGGGTGGGGGAGGTGAAGCGCGGGGGAAGGTCGAGCACGCAGCGCGCCCCGCGGTGGCCGCGCCGTTCGGCCAGCACCCGCCCGTCGCCGTCAAGCAGGTCGAAGTCCCGCACCATGAACGGCACCACCTCCTCGGGGTGGGTCATCAGCACGGATTCGAGCGGATGGTCCCAGTCGGGATCGAACTCGACGACAACCTGCGCGATTGCGACCGGCTGCGGCCATGTGAGGGTGAACTCGGGCTGCGAGTCGGCGGGGTCGGCGATCCAGGCGTTGACCGAGCCGGCCGGCCGCGCGGGTCCGCGGAGGACGTTCTCCGGGCCGAACAGGTCGATCGGCGGGGCGATCTCGATTGCGAGGTTGCGGCCCTCGGGGCGGCGTTTCGGCAGCCAGAACTCGAAGGTGTCGATGCCGCTGTTTTCCGGAGGGCTTTGCACGGCCGAGGTGGCCACCGCCTTGTTGAAGGCGTTGGTCACGGCGAGCACGCCGGTGAGGCGGGCTTCGCTGAGGCGCACTCGCAGCGCCGGATCCTCGCGCAGGACAACGAAATGATAGCCCTCGCGCTCGACCGCGGTGTGGAACCGTGCCCGGGCGGTCGAGACGCCCTCGGGCACCGGCACCTCGGCGGCCTCGATCAACTCGTCGGGGGTGAAGTTGCCGGGCCTCGCGGCCCGCCGCAGCTCGACCCGCAGCACGGCGGGCTGATCGGCGTGCATCTCGAAGCCGAAGGCGGGCGTCACGCCGCGCCGCAGCGGCAGCAGCATCGCCCAGCCGCTGTCGAGCCGCACCCAGCTCTTGTCGGGTGGAAGCTTGCCGAGGACGAGGCTCGAACTGGCCGCCGCGGCGGCCCGCGGCGCGAGGTCGGCGGGATCGTCCACCGCCACCCCCGGCAGGAACTGCCCGCTGCGGTCGAGCCGGCTTTGCAGTTCGGCGAGCCGCTTGCCCGCCCCGGCCTCGCGGGGCATGCACCCGTGCTCGCGGCAGAGCGCCGCCGCCACCCCCACCGCCTGACCGCCGGCGGCGCAGGTCGCCATCACCCGCGTCGAGCCGAAGGCCACATGGCTGGCGCTGATGATCCGCCCGGCCAGGAACAGGTTCGAGATATTACGGCTGTAGTAGCAGCGGCAGGGGATCCCGTAGACCCCCTTCGCGTGCCACTGGGTGCAGGCGGGAAGATCCGAATACACGCCGTCGGCCGGGTGCAGGTCGACCGCCCAGCCGCCGTGCGCCACCGTGTCCTCGAACGTCGCCTGCCTGATGACGTCCTGCTGGCTGATCATGTAGTCGCCCTCGAAGCGGCGGCTCTCGCGCTTGCCGGGGATGTGGCCGACCCATTCGAGCGTCAGCGTCTCCGCCTCGGGGAACTCGCCGGAGTTCTTGATGTGATTCCACACCCCGTAGACCACCTTCCACAGCTCCCACTTGATCGTCTCGGTCTGGTGCACGGTGTCGAGCCGCCCGCCGTATTCGATCCACCAGAAGTTGCACCCCTGCATGTTGGTGTGGAACTGCCGGTAGCGCGGGATCTTCGTGATGTCGTCGAGCGCCCAGGCCGGCGGCACGAACTTCACCGGCTCGCCGGCGTCCCGGGTGTAGAAATAGAGCGAGTGGCCGAGCAGTTCGGAGTTCGGCTGCTCCGGCGCCAGCCCCTCGCCGAATTCACCCCGCCCTTCCGCTCCCACCCGGAACGCCGCTCCGGCAAGGAAGCCGACGATCCCGTCGCCCGAGGCGTCACAGAAAAGGGGGGCGGCGAGACGGTAAGCGGTCGAGTTCTGCGAGCAGAATGCCGTCACCGCCGAGATCGTGTCCAGGCCGCCCTTGTCGACCGCGTGTACCGCGGTGTTGAGCAGCAGGGTGATGTTCGGCTCCGCGACGACCTTTTCCAGCAGGATGGTGTCGACGATCAACGGGTTGCCCTGCCGGTTGCGATGGAGGTTCTCCTCGAGGATCTCGTTGATCACCCCGCCCTCGCGCGCCCAGCGGTTGTTGTTGCCCATGTGCGAGGTGGCGCCGAGCACCCACAGCCGCACCTCGCTCGAGGCGTTGCCGCCGAGCAGCGGCCGGTCCTGGACGAGCACCACCCGCAATCCTTCGCGCGCGGCGGTGATCGCGCAGCAGGTGCCGGCCAATCCGCCGCCGACGACCACAAGGTCGGCTTCGATTTCCCGCGTCCCCAGGGCGCGGCTTTCACATGGTTGTTCGTGAATCATGGGAGGGAGGAGTGGATGGTTCAGAGGATCTGCAAAATGTTCGGGTCGCATGCCCTGTCAGCGCGGCCGGGGTCGTTCCGCCGGTCGGCGGCCCGGCAACAGCATGACGACCGCGACGACCGCCAGAAACGCCGCCACCCCGTACTTCAGGTTGATCATCACCCCCGGCAGCACCGTGGCGGCGAGATAAACGATCAGGACGGTCCAGTCGGCGGAATGCATGGCGAAAACGACAACCCCGATCAAGCCCCGCAATCGCCGCCATGGCAACTCCCGCTGGATTTGAAACAGTTGAGAATGGGCCGCCTCGCGCCCGCCTGGATGCCGGACATCCACGGTCAGGAAGAATGCCACGAGCGGGGCGAGGGGGGAGATTCCGGAGGCAAGGGCCGGCAGGATCCGGCATGGTGCAGCGTGTGCCACAAGATACGGGAGCTTGCCGCCGACTGGGAAGAAGCGGGTTTTGTGGTCGTTTCCGGCGGGAAGGGATCACACCGCAAGTTCCGGCATCCGAGGTGTCCGAACGCCCTGATCCTGAGCGGTCGGGGTGGGGACGATGCGCATCCCTGCCAAGAGAAGCAATTGTGCAACGGGATGGAGAAAGCCAGCCAATGAGAGCCCGGGACCGCTGCCTGAAGTTCGTGCAGTGGGAGGAGGACGGGCAGCACTTCGGCTACGGCCGGGACTTGTTTCCATTCGGCGGGGTCTGCCACAGCAGTTCCGAAGAGGACGCCTGCCGGCAGATTTGCGCCATGGTGGCCGGGGAGGTGACGCAACTCGAGGAAGCCGGCCGGGAACTGCCGCCGTCCGGCACCCGGCCAATGCGGGATGCGGTCCCGGCGTGAGGGCGCCCACCGGCTTCTCCCCGGGCCCCGCACCCATCCACCCCGCGTCGTCGCCGTCCCCGTCGATGCCTCGAACAGTTGGGGGCGCCGGATCATTCGCACCGCCGAATCCCTCGCCGCCCTCTTCACGCGCGAGACCGCCTGACCCCCTGCTCTCCCGAAGTTCGGTCCGCGGCCGGTGAATCATCAGTACCCGTCGACCACCAATCCCGGCACCCGGCGGAACTCGCGGAGGTTGTCGGTCACCACCCCGAATCCATTGGCAAGCGCGGTGGCGGCAATCCACAGGTCATTGCCGCCGATCAGCCGCCCCTGCTCCGCCAAAACCCGGTACACCTCCCCGTATTGCCACGACACCTCCATGGTCCACGGCAGCACCGGATACGACGCACACAGCCGTTCCCAGTCATGGCGCGCCGCCGCGGACCGCCCACACGCCAGTTCGCCCGCCACCGTGAAGGTGAGGTAGAACCGCTCTGCCGGCCGCGGCGCGAGAAATGCATCCGCCCGCCCCGCTTCTCCCCGCCGTGCCTCCCGCTCGGCGGTGATTACGAAATTGGTGTCGAGAATCAGGCCCATGGATCGTCCGGAACCGGATCATGCCCGGCCGCCTCCTCCACCGCGTCGAGGTAGCCCGTGCTCACCCCGCTGCCGCCGCTCCGCAGCCACGCGCGGAGCTTTTCGCCGGTCAGTAGTTCGTCCTCAAAGCTCGCCCGTCGCACCACTGCCGAAAACGATTCTCCCGCCCGCTTCGCCGCCCGCAGCTTCTCGTAGGCATCCAATTCCAAGGAAATTGTTTTGGTGGCCATGCACGAACCATACACGATCCGTTGTTCGAAGCAAACGATTACCGGATCCTCTCTTAGCGCCGGAGGCACCAGCGCCACCCGGTTCCAGCGCCGCGCCGCCGCCCGCCTCCGCGTCCGGTAGTCCGCCAGCGCCCGCAGCGTCGGGTCCGGCCGGTACCCGAGCTCCGCCGCCTTCGCCTTCACCCGCTGCCGCGTCGCCGCCGCAATCTTGCGGTGGTTGCGCAGCGCCATCGACACCGCCGCCCCGTCCGGCGACAACTCGCCCAACAGCTCGTCCCGATAAAACTCAAATTCCCCCACGTCCTCCCCCGCGATCACCGCCTTCTCCGAGCGCAATCCATGCTTGAGAGCGTTCTGCGAGACCACCGCCTTGCCTTCCTCCGTCCGCGGCCCCGTCGACTTCTGCGCGTTCATCCGATTCGCCTGAATCTGTGCCTGCGTAGCCATAACCGAACCTCCACATTTGGCATTTGCTATTTGGTATTTACTATTTGCAATTTACGATCGTGTTGTATTAATACAGTACATACTGATGGTTTTGGTGTCAAGGTAAATGTTAATGGTTTTTTGTAGAAGAGTAAATGGGCACACACGCGATTCTCTCGCCCCGGGCCGCCGCAGCGCCGGGCGTGCTTGCTCCCAAAGCCCTATCTTCCACAGCAGCGGTTCCAGCGTGCCGGTCACGACCGCTGGCGCCAAGGGGTACACCAGGGGTGTTCTTCATGTCATTGGTCCAAAGCGGCAAATGCCGGGGGTTTGGGGGCAGAGCCCCCAAGAGACGCGGAAGTGCCCCA
>Ga0180432_10007517_pt1 | contig 13811 bp, 12 predicted proteins | sample SS_ome_10_FD_132414 | JGI IMG/M metagenome (GOLD analysis project Ga0180432, IMG submission 132414) | Hypersaline lake sediment archaeal communities from the Salton Sea, California, USA - SS_1_MS_2 metaG | ecosystem: Environmental > Aquatic > Non-marine Saline and Alkaline > Hypersaline >...
ATATGCAAATCCCTCTGTCGGGAGTGTGCATAGTTCCATGTCCATTCTTTCCATCTGTCTTCTATAGTGTTTGGCTGCATCGAACTTCAGGAATCTGTCAGTACGATATCTCAGGAAAGCTGAGGTAATTCTCTCCCATTCGGTAGAAGACTCCACTGGTATTCGTAACTCATGCCATGCTGAGTATTTACAGTAACTTCCTTTGTATGGTATATCCACATAGAAAGGGAGCTGGGCTGTGATAATGTGATTATTCACATATCTCAGGATTCCTGGGAACATCCTGGAATAGAGCTCTGCCATTCTCTGATGATTAAGACCTCCTTGGTTAATCATCCATGATGGGTCCCTCATGAAGTTTGGATACCCGTAATGGTTTCTCATGAACTTATAACAGTGTCCATAATCCCAGGGAAGGAACATATTACCATTACCGTTACCTACCCATGTTTCCCACCAGGGGAAATCAGCCCGGGCAAACTGCTTACGGTACTTACCCCCGGCTATAGTTGCGAAACTCGCTCCCAGTAGTCCATGGTATTCTTGTACCAGTGCATATCTCTGTGACTTCTTTGCATAAGGGGCGGCTGCATAATCAACCGCACCATAGCTGCCAGTATAATGTCCTCGGTTGCTCCACACCATAGTACCATCACTCACTGTGGAACCAGAATTCATGCGAGCAACCTCATGATTCCGTGCATCAGCATCCTTCTTCCATTGCATCCATATGTGATGAGTCAATGCCTCAGCCACATAGTAGATAGCATCGCTATGCTTATAGTAAGCCAGGAACATATGAGGATTATAGGCCAGCCATGGGATTCGATCTGCCAGTACCAGTTGTAACTGATAGATGAACCTGGAACCTGATCCGTATCTCGCCTTGAGCTGCTCAACAACCCGTTCCTTCTTCATTCTCTTGACCGTATAGGTAAACTCAATAGTCCGGGGAGTTCTTTTCACATCAACCATGCTGTCAACGAGTACATCCCTGTGGTGGTCATATAACCTCTTGAAGGTAGTTGCTGACAGTTCCCATATTGAGCTTCCCTTTCGTATGGACCTATCCTTACCTACTCGTGGGAGTACCACGGTCTTACAGAGTTTGGCGTCCATCATCCAGACTGCAGTTGCCGGAGGAACGTAGTTCTTTACATAACCACGGCCACCCAGTGATAGACGTACGGATTCACATATCTCCCGTTTAGTCGGATAGAAGAGCCATTCTCCATTCTGGGCTTTCCTGGTCTTCTCCTTATGATACGGGAGATAACTGGTTCTTCGCAGTGACATGCCACGGAACGATCTTCTATCTTTGGCAAGGCCACGCTGGATGTCCCGGATTACCCGTCCATACTTCCGGTCAATATTACTCGCAAAGGCAACAGATCGGTCCCTGGTATACTTCTTCATCTCCCTGGTTACGGGAGTACGGGCATTCCGTACCGGATCATACTTCCCGGTCAATCTCGGTACTCGTGCGGTGGGACGAATGGCAGATGCCGGCAGCATGGCTTTCTTCCCTCTCATCTCCGTGGCATTCTTCTTATAGTAGAAGTAATCCATGACACTGAGCTGGGTAAGAAGATCTGGATCTACTGTGATCCGTACCCTGGCTGCAGATGCGATCAGTGCACCGGTCACATCTACCTTCTTGAGCTTGTGTCCCGCCAATCTCTCAAAGTATGCATGGCCGTAACGGCGATAGGTACGACTCGATATCACCATGAAGGGGCCTTTCAGGGCCGATTCCCATACCTGTTTCGGAGTCTTCCCTACCGATCTACAGTATGCAGTAAACTCGCTTCCCTCCATATGCCCGGCATATATGATCCCGGTCGTGTTACTGGGAGCACTACGATACGACGAGTCCCTGTATTTACCAAGACCTCTACTATATGCAGCACCCATATGATTCGGGGATACCACCGTAGGATCAGCCAGGAAATATCCATAGTCGTAGACGTTCTTCCTCTTGAGATTCCCCCGCTTGTCCTTACGTTCAAAGTACGGGAAGTGAAACTTGAGTCCCGCTCTGAAGGCAAATCTGCTGTCACCATATCCGGACTGTCCATCCCACATCGCAATAGAAAGCCTCTTCGGAGTGTAATACCTGAGGAAGTCATTGGCCTTCTGTATGGGGCTTCGCACGAACATCTTGTGCATATAAAGGTCCCTGAATGCTTCCTGGTAACGGGCAATACGTGCCCAGAGTTTTGCTTTATCCCAGTCCTTAGACTTCAGTGCATCAATCGCTTCCTCGGGAATCGCTATGTTCTTGTTCAATACACGGAAGTAGTCCTCGTTTGGAGCACGAAATATCTGGCTTCTGAGCGCTGCGAGAGATACTCCTGTCTTTGCTGCAATGACCGGATCGATCTTCTGGGTCATGACTGTCCCTCTCCTGTGAGATCCATACTTCATGGTATAATCCCCATTCTCCTCTATCCACTGGGGAGCGGGGTGCAGCATCTTCCCAAGCCTCAGTTTCGCAAGGTAGAGACGCATGAAGATGAATGCCCGGAGTTGCCGGACAATCTCATGATTCCCATTGTCGATTACGGGGCCGTAAGTTAACCGAATGGGATTCTTCTCCTCTTCCTCTCCTCGTGCCTGAAAGCCATGAAGAAACCTGTCATGAAGCTTCCATCCATAGGTCCTCTCCCGGTACATATCAAAGTCATAGACATAGAGGAACGGGCCCTCTTTGTTCTGTGACAGGATAGTATCAAAGGGATTCTCCTTCCTGAAGTCGTACATGAGATCATCATCGATCATGCCGAGATAAGGAATGAGTTTCTCTTCTATATCAACGGGTTTAGTCCATGGGCGCCAGACCTGCGGATATCTATGCGCCATACCGATTGCATGAGATGGATGCGCCAGGTACCACTTGCCCTTATGGTATGCCTTCAGTATGGGCCAGTCCCTGTCCCCGAAGCCTACCTTGCTGAGGCAATCAATCCCCGCTCTACGAAGATGAAACTTCTTATAGACTGAAGACCGCCTGCTCGTAGTCTTCTGAAAGGCAAAGTAGTCAGTACCCGGACCATTAATCGTAAAGACATCCATGTTGTGAAGTTCCTTAAGCATCTTCTCAACCTTTTGCTGATCATAAGGCAACCTGGTTCCCTTTAAGACTTCATGATCGGTAGTAGGAATCCAATAGCTTCTTCCGTTCCTTACCACCTGAAGAGTCTTATAGTGTGATGCACCAAAGTGAAAGCGATAAATATGCTTCAGGTGCATATACAGGCTGTTCTTATACCTGAGTTCCCATGGACCATGGGCATGATATTGCACATCATGATGATACCTTATTCCCGCAAAGGAAGGAGTTATCATCCAGAATATTAGTAGTATAGTGAGTAGTCGTTTCATAGCGACCTCCTGAAAGTGTGATTCTTTGTGAATTCGTATTCTTCCAGATCGCACTAGGTATCATGTCTTGGGTAGAAGTCTTGGGTAGTGTATATCTTCTTGGGGAGTAAGTCAAGACTTTGAAGGTATCATACCATAAGGAAATCCTGCGCCAGGCCTTCAGCACGCATGCTAAGCCTGAGTTCCTGCGTAGCAGGATATAGAATAGTTCATCCGCAACAGATGAATAGCTGTACCTTCAAAGTGAGAGTATCTACTACATTGCGACAGACCCGGGTCGAATGGGGAGCGAACGAAGAGAGCGATCGATTCGACGTAGGGTCATGATAACCCCTGCCCGTAACAGACAGACATCTGTACTCTCATATGACTTAATGATCATGAAATGTGGTAAGTCGGGTGCCCTTATACCCTCTGGCAGATTTACATGCTGCATCCATTTCAGTATTGAACTCACGTTTCACATGATAGAATGCCATGCGAATTCCCTGCTTCTTGATCTTAGCTACCCGGTCATTGAAAGGTCGGAGCTTATGATTCTTCACCTTATATAGACCAGAGAGCTGATTGATTACCAGTTCAGAGTCCCCGATTACCTTGATGAATCGTGCATCTGGATCGTGCCGTGAGATCTGTTCTATTCCTGTAGCAACAGCATCCCACTCTGCCTCATTGTTGGTACGAATCCCTTCCATCTTCCAGTGGTCTTCAATGACCTTTCCCGCATTACTAACAGCCTTGAAGGCACACGAAGCAATACCTGGATTCGGAGATGCACCACCATCAAATGTCAGCGTCCAGCTATGCCGAGCGCTTTCTTTTGCGTTTGGGCTTGTCATTCTTAACCTCCTGTTGTGCGTCATCTACTTCCAGATTGTCCGATTCCTTTCGGTCAACCTTTATCTCCTGACCACATCCCGGACAATCGAACCTGTATTTACGTACCTTAGGTACGAGTTCATAGTCTGTATGAATGTGGGCCTTGCAGTGAGGACATGATCCGTTAAAGACCCTGTACTCTTTAGTCTTTGTTTCTTCCATATATAACCTTGTCTACGATAGTTGATGAGAGGGAGATACAGAATCCATGAAGAATGGTCTGTATAACGGGACCCCCTATGTTATGTATCCATTCGGGAATAATAATGATACCACCTATAATACCAACCCAGAATCCTGAGCATTGTGCACAGTACAGCAGAGTAGCTACATATTCTTCCAGAGACCATGGGGTAATATGCAGTATTGCCTGCTTGATAAAGTCAAAGATCTCGCCCCTCGTCCATACCACGGTTACTGAAGTCCAGATAAAGACCCCAAAGATCATCTTGATAAACTGATCAGCGAACATAAGATTCACGTTCATAGTTCCTCCACATTAGTAACAAATTGCGTACTACTACGGATATCGTAGTCTTCCGCAGTTTCGTCCATTATACTTGCAATAGCAGTATAGTTGAACTTCAGAGGCTTTGGGTTAGCCTGGAATCTCTTCTTCATAATCTTCAAGGACACTTCCCCTGCGGGAACAGATATATCACCCCAAAGTGTAGCCATGTTGCTCTCTACCAGAAGTAACAGGCTCTTTGATGATATCCTCTGTTTACGGGTGAAGAGTGGCTTAATGACATAGGCACCTTCCGTTATCACTCCAATCCTGCGTATAAATACATCTGTTTCTGTAATCTCTACAAGCTTTCCCTCTATAGTCTTCTTGAAGAACAGGCCCTTTCGTACGGCCGAAACCTTCTTTCCAACCATAGCACTGAACGTCATGAGTTCACTCAGTGTGAATTCCTTATTCCTCACGTCCCGGTATTCGGGAAAGAGACTCACGTATGAGTTTCGATAGGTTGAACGCCACATCCGTAAACGTACCATTAATGATCGCATGTTTCACTCCATCGTATTGGTGACCACATCCTGAACCCTCTGGTTGTTTCAAGATACACCCTTCACATTCTCTGTCCAGGAACAGATAACATAACGGGCAGTACTTGCTCGTGGTCACCTTATTCGCATCCTTGCGCATCTCCTTGGGAAGACCTGCGATTGTCATATACTTGGCTGCCAGAGTAAATGCCTGAAGAAGCTCCTCCGGGTAGTCATCCTTAAACTGTTCAACAATCTTGACAGAGAGGTTTGCGATCTCTGTCATCAGGTCAGCATCCATGCTTACATCTCCTTACTACTGGTAGTTCATACCTCTTGCGAATCCACATATCTTTGTACCCCTGCAATCTTATCTATCTCTGTAATGATAACATTCATCTCGGTCTTATTACCAAAGATAACGGTATCAATACCAGAAGGGAGCATTCCTTTTACTGCAGCAGTTATGGTAAAGCCATCATCGAACGTAATCCTGTACAGTCCGGGATGCCTTACCATGGAGTGGATCCTCATTGCAAGGAATACATTGTCAGTCACCAGTGTACCTCCGTATCTCAATGATCGCATCAAAGGGGATGTGCTGAATAGATGTATTCTTAAGAGCTACCAGCCTCTCGTGTTCATCAAAAGCGGTTACCCTTCCGGTACTGCAGCAGATATTGTCTCTGGTATGATGCCATATAGTCCAGAGACCACCCCGCTTGAGCGGGGCTAAACGAATACACTGCATTATGTCATGAGTCATAGGGTACCACCTTTACCAGGGACATAATTGAATACCGGGAGTCCATAATGCCGCCCTCTGCCACGGTGCGTCGGATCGTAAGGCCCCTGTGGTCAGCATCGACCAGAAGGCCAGTGACTATTTTGCACTCTTCATTCTCGTCAAATACCACATGGACCTTCTTTCCACGGTACGACATGAGGCGGAGATGGTCGAATATATCAACCAAACTCCACCACCTGTTGTAATGTTACTGGTACTACCGAGCAGTACCTTACGTTTACCTGTCCATACTTCTCAACAGCTTTCAGATACACTTGCTTCTTGAGATCTGTATCTGATTCACCGAAGTATTCGTCCAGACTGATCACATCATACTCTACACCGCCCTTCGCAGCTGGCTTGAGTATGATGATACATTCTGAATCAGGAAGCAGGCTTTTCTTCTTCTCCTGTTGTTCCTTTGTCATCTGTTACCTCTTTAGATCTGAGTGATCTCTGAACTCTAGCAATCTCCGCCTTCATCTTCTCTTCATCCAGCCAGTGTTCTTTCTCCTCCTCAAAGATATGATTCAGAGACTTTGATGCTGCTCTATGAAGCACCTTGATTGGTGCACGGTTATCACTCTTCACAGTGATTCCCATGGACACACGCCGTAGGACTCGTTTATCCTGCCCGGGAGAAGCTGGATCGGGCACATGCACGTCCAGCTCCTCCGTATAATTGAGCAGGATGGAGTCCACCCACATGTTATCCCTCATCTGCTGTGCAGCCAGGTCAAGCTCATCCATGGGTTCTTCGCCTTCAGCCTCACGGACCTTATCGAAGACATTCTCATCGAGAAGCTCTTCTGATTTCACTTCATCAGACATGTGATTTCCTCCTTACAGGACATCCTCCACTTTGGCGACCTTCCTGAATAGTATCTTGGGATCTCTGCAGGCTTTAAGAATCTCATCAACTTTCTTAGGCTCTTTGATAAGTGTTTCTACAGAGTTGGCCAGCCCGTTACCGAGCTTCTCTCCGGCATAATCATACCAGTTACCACTCTTGCCTACGATCCCAACTTGTGCACCAACCTCCAACGCATTGGCCGCTACAGTGCGGGTAGCATCATAGAACATTGTGAAGCTCTCGACTGCGAGAGGTTCTCCCACCTTGTTCTTGATAATCTTAACCTTCACTTCATTGGCGTATGCATCAGATCCTGACTTCAGTGTGCCGGTTCTTCTCATATCTATTCTTATAGAAGCATAGAACTTGAGAGCATATCCGCCACTGGTAGTTTCAGGATTCCCATACATTACACCAATCTTCGAGCGTACCTGATTGATGAAGATTACTGCAGTCTTGGACCTTCGCACCAGTCCAACCATCCTTCTTAGTGCCTCACTCATTAATGCTGCCTGTCTACCAGGCTGAGTGTTTCCGATCTCTTTCTCCTGCTCCAGTTTCGGACTCATTGCCGATACTGAATCGAGCACGATGAGATCGACGCTGTTAGACTTTATCAGATCTTCCAGCATCTGTAGTGCATCTTCGGCTGATTCGGGATACAGAATATGAAGCTGATCTATGCCGATATTCTTCATATGCTGCCCTTCCAGCGCATTCTCCAAGTCGATATACACGACATTAAGACCCATCTTCTGAGCTTCTGCGATGGTATGAAGGCACAGGGTTGTCTTCCCTGAGCTTTCCGGACCATATACTTCAGTTACTCTGCCACGTGGGATCCCGCCTACCCTGGTTGCTCTATCAACTGATAGAATACCTGTAGGGATGACCTCAACTTGGCATACACTGTCGGCATCGTCACCGAAACCGAAAGCGGTAGCCGAATCTGTCCCGTACTTCTTCTTAATACCATCAAGTGCTTCCAGAAGCTGATCCTGTCTTGTACTCTTCTTGTCAGACTCCTTGGTCTTCTCTGCTGTTGCTTTTGCCACTTACGTGCCTCCTTCTATCTATAATACTGTTGGCGTCAGCCCATGGATTCCAGATGTATAGTCTTTCTTACACCTGATATGGTACAATACCTTGAAATGACACATTTGATGTCAACACTTTCGCATATTGAGAGGCACCTATGGGCAACAGGCCTGTTAACTCCCGAGGAGAAACCCTTTCGGATCCTGTAACATGGAACGTGTATGACCGGGGATATAGGACAGGGGCACAGACATCTCTGTTTATCGGTCCGGTATGGGTTGAAGAAGTAGTATCTATTCAGCTAAACACACAAACCTCGGATATTCCGGTATATCCATACAGCAGTCCCTACTTCGGGAGACTGCTCCTTGGGAATTACCAGATTACCGGACAGATCGGTATTGCATATACTGAACCAGATTACCTTCTGCGTATCATTGAAACAGCCAACGATACCAGTATCCAGGACGAAGAACTCAGGAATCTTATCGAAGGAAGAAAGAGTATATTCCTCGATACCGTAAAGTATAGGCTCATGACCCAGGATATCCTGAAAGATGGCCGCCTTGATCTCTCTGAGAATATATTGACAGAGTACGCTGTAAACTATGTTGAACGTATTACCAGGGAGATAGAAACCAATTCCCTCAATCGCCGGGGTGGCCTCGATCCTCAGAACTTTGAAATGACCCTTATAACCGGTAGCATGTACAATGATAATCAGACTATCGAGATATTCGAAGGAGTCAAGATCATAGGGACTGGTAAAGTCATCGCAAACGACGATCAGTCTGCCGTTGAAGTATACCAGTTTGTAGGCCGGAAGAAACCCGACAGGAAGCACAGAGTACAGATTCCCCGAGATACGTACATGTTCTATAAGCCCAATCTCATGAAACTTGCAGGGCAGATTACCAGGAAACTTGTGGATGGACTATTACGACCTCCGGCATTCGAAGTCTTTGATACCGAAGCACGTACAGCAGAGATGCTGAGTACTGACAAGATAGCAATAGCCGGACTTCTTCCACAGAATCCTCGCATGTATGGGAAGAAAGCATCCTTTGGGGAAATAGTATATCAGGTAGAATACCCCAGCAAGTATGATAAATACAAACAACCAGATGATACCCTGGTCGATCTGACATCAGACGACAAGGTACAGCTGGTCAAGTCCAGCGACAGAACACTCGTTGAAGTTGATGCCAAACTGGCTCCTCCGTATATCAAGAAGAACAGTACGATCAGTGATGAGAAAGGGTTTGATAACCGTTTCGGTCGGATCATTTCTCCTGACAGAGAGCATCTTGCCAAACATGTGAATGCCGTTGCGCCTATCAAAGTGCTACAGACTACACAACGGATGGGTGGCACTATCATGATGCCACGATATCAGCAAAGGGAGTTTGCAGCGGGATCATACCATCCCCCATCTATTGTAGACCTTACCACATTCGACTATGATGAGCGGGATCTTCCAAATATCACAGCGGGGACACTCTGGTGTTCTACCATGGGATTCCGATCCACAACATACACGTACAAGAACAAAGAGAATACAACGCTGGATGAAGAGGCATCTGATAACCGTCTTGGAGAGATTACTCTGCCACTCAACACAATGGGTATTATCAGTGATATAGAAACAGAAGAGTGGGACGAAGAGGGATCTACATTCAAACTCAAGATTGCTGTACCAAGACCTGTTGATTTCTGTAATCTTGATAGTGGTAAAGGCAAGAAAGCCAAAGGTGAGCTCAAAGTTGGCAAACCAGGACACTATCTGAGTGTGACCTTCTCAAAGGGAGGGCTCATATTCGGTGACAGCGACTTTGATTTCTGCGAGTTCCAAGGTCCTTTCAAGGATCAACATGCAGAACAGGTAGATGATGCAGCAGATGCAGGCACCCCTCTCGGGGACATACCACCTGCTGATTTCAGTGTGTATGAAGATTCAAGATTTGCTATATCATATGCTGAACATGAGGCACCAGAACCAGTTACCGACGATCCTCCAGATCTCGACCCTCACTACTTTGAGGTGGAGCTTTCTATTACAATGCCGGATCTGTCTGCCACAATGAATAAATGTATCTATATCACACCCTTTGTCTTCCTGGATAACGATACCGTCACAGCGACAGAAGATCCTATGAATCCCGGGAATTATCTCCCAGATCATGATGAAGAAGAACTACCATCTGGAACAACAGTCAGCAGTTACTTCTCCAGTTTGGTTGGTAAGAAAGCCATAGAACGTCTGGCATACTATCTTAAGAGCAGGGACGGTGTTGACAGTAGCTGTGATGTGGAGATTGCATTCGATACAGTCGTTACAGACCAGAGTGGGTATTTCGACCAGAATGGAACTATCAAGATCCAGGGTGTATATTTCCTGAAGACCAAGAAGAACCTCCACGGGGTACGGGCCGATGACGGTACGGTTGTCAGTCGTAAAGATATGAGCTGTCCCCGTAAGGTACATGTCTTCTGGTTTGTCAGTGTTATGCCAATGCTCCAGCTACCGCCAAGCATACAGGATACTGAATCTGGAGTTAATATTGCACATACCATTGATCAGACATGCGGGCGCACTGTGGAGATCTATAACATTACACGATGTGATGCCATGATGCATAATGCCACACTTCTGGTAGATCTCAATGCCGGCGTATTTACCGCAATAAGGAATGCGCTTGTTACTATCTTCAGTAGAGTATTTCCTTCTATTGATACTCCGGTAACATCCTACACGTTTCCTCTGAAAGCAATGTGGGAACGCTTTGCCGGATTCCTGAGCGGTTATTCTTTCAGACTTGATGTTCCAAAGATAGTGGACCAGTTGCTTAGATGCACATTTACTGCTAATATGGATTCAATGACTGGCAGAACAATGCCAGCAGAAGCTGATGGAACGAAGTGGACACTCGGAAAGGCTTTCCAGATAGCTGAATATGGACGAGATGCAACAGTATTCAACGTGCCAGAAAGTGATAGCGCAGAGGTACCATCTTCTATGTCTGATGGTATAACGAATGATCTGTATGCTGAACTGAGTACAATGGTTCGTGGACATATCGAGAACAGGATTCAGGAAATAGGCGGACAGATTATAGAGCGTGTTGCTGGTCGTGGTATTATGAAGTGTGATGTAGAAGTGCTACTTCCATCAAGCGATGTAGTAGCCTTTGGGCTTACCAAGGAAGGACATCAAGAATTAAAGGCAATGACTGCCTACAATGAGTCGACGGCTGACGATAGTACGACAACTGGCAGAATTGTTCTTGGAGGATACGAAGAGGCAGAAGATGAGTAATATCTATGATCCATCAGATATAGACAATGATATCAACGGTTTCAACATTGTCGAGTGTTGTACCTTTAAACCAACTGATCTTTACATAATGATACCAAATCTGGGATATGGTTTCATTGCCAATGTACTGAATAGTTTCGAGGAAACCAAGGTATTCAATACCAATCCACGTGGACACTATTCCATACAGAGAACTGTCAATGATGTTCTTACGAATGCACGAGAGGCAGGGCAACTGAGTGCTACGGCACAAAGGTTTGCTCCTCTTGGTACGGGGTGGAGTGCGGAACATATGGTCATGAAGATCCCTCTCAATAGTCCCTGTGCCCGCAAGATCAAAGTAGATCCTCCAGTCAAGCTTCCTCTCGTATTCAAAGTGAGAGATACGTCCGACTCAAGTTATGTGCGTACCCTGATGTCACATCCTGCATTCACCGACTACCAGGTTACTCTGTTTGGTATGCAGACAAGTGTGCTGCATAAGGCAGAAGAGGGTATCGAGAATGCAATAATGGCAGGGCTTGCCAGTATGCATTTACGAGCAGCGAGTGATTTGTATCGTAACAAACCACCAGAGGGGAGCACAGAGATCCCCGAATCACCCAACACATTTACGGGAAAGATTCAAACATCAGGAGACCGAGTAGAATTTACCCATTTCTTTACAGGAGAGGGAGGTCTTCTCCATCATAAGGAATATTTCGAGATTATATCAAACCCGTCTTCAGAGGTTCCATGGGGTGAAAGCACATTACGAGCAGCAGTATTTCTCGGCTTTAATGACGATTCAGGGAAGCCCAGGCTGTACTATTCGCCAGACTTGACGAAATCTCTCATCCATCGCATCGAACTGGAAGGAATGCTTAATCCACCCTCTCTGAGATTTAACAAATCAACATATGCCTTCGGGCTTGGTGCTGACGCAAGCGGAAGCATGCAGGGGTGGTTAAACTATGTTGCCCAGGGAACAGAATCACCATATATTGCACAGCCCGGATGGGAGGATATGTATCTCGAATCAATCGCCATGCCACAGGAGTCTGTGCATAATGAGATACTGACTTCAAATATCACTGATCTTCAGATTGTAGACAGAACCACAGGAACAGGAGAACAAACAGAGACGATCACTCTTCTTACTCCAGGTCCTCCTCTCCTGACAAAGGGACAGATTTACAGAGATTCTCCTGAAGAGAACGACGACGCATGGTATCTTCCAATGAGTCATGCGTATTTGCTACCCTTAGCATCATATGCGAGAGCAGCAACTGAAACACAGGAAGCGTGTGAGTTCTGTGGCGGGACCAAGTATGCCGGATATACGCACTGTGCGGTATGTAATGGCGGTGAAGGGATACGCTGTCCCAACTGTCTTGAGAATAAAGAAGTGAGCACCACAGGGGCAGAGGTTTATGTGCCGGGGTTTATATCCGAAGACTGTCCTATATGTGCAGCCGACACAAATATCTGGACGATCTTTACCGGAGTTGCAAGTGTCTTTCCTCCAGAGGTAGGAAAGATGCCCTGTCCAGAGTGCGCTACCAGAGCACTGCAGAATGCTCTAAGATCCGGGGATGTAATAGCAGAGTTTCGCAGATGGTTGGGGAAAGAAAGCGACGGTACCGGTACCTGTGGTACCTGTTCCGGTGCTGGAAGAGTACCATGTGAAGCATGTGTGAATACTCCTGACGAAGAACTCAGAGGGACCCCCGGTATTGCCAGAACAAAGTGCAATATCTGTAATGATGACAGTGTCCTCAATATTCTCAACTATCGTGGGTTCAGTACTCCCAAACCAGGATACATGAAGTGTAATGACAGCAATCTTGAGTTTGCAGGAACAGAATCCCAGACACAACCATACTATGGGCACTTCCATCAGAAACACGCACCAACCTGCGGTGATAGTAAATACGTGAAGGAAGACTGTCCCGCATGTGAAGGTGGGCTGTTATCCTATAAGTTCAGAGCAATCGATTTCTCCAGTGCAGATGAGGTTGATGAACGCTATGATGAGGGAAATGATTACACTATTTCAGCGAGCGATGCGACATCAAGTAACGAGGCACGCACAAATCTGCCACTTGATCTCCCATATGTAACTGAATGCACTGTTCCGGCAGCAGCAGATGGTAACATTGCAGTCTATGCGAAACTCCCGCAGGCAGCAGCCGCAACCCTTAAGACAACAGATCCAACATGGAGAGATGATGCGGTAACTGGTGACAGTGATGATGACATCATCTACAAATGGCTTCCACCGTATATGTTCAAGTTAGAGGGAACAACACTGAAGATATTCAGAAGGCTCCCTCCGGGTACATTCATACGATACTACACATATCCAAGCTTTACTCTCACTGGTAGTGAAGAGAGTCCAGGCTATATAGAGCTGGATGCAGCCAACGCTCCAGCAGTTGAAGACACTATATATGATGCAGGTGCCTGGCTATATGTCAAAGACCAAAGCGATGTGCCTATCATCTCAGGAACAAGATGTCTGACGACATCACAGCTCTTTAGATATACATACAAGAATGCTTCACAGATAGGAGCGAATG
>Ga0180432_10007519_pt1 | contig 13810 bp, 11 predicted proteins | sample SS_ome_10_FD_132414 | JGI IMG/M metagenome (GOLD analysis project Ga0180432, IMG submission 132414) | Hypersaline lake sediment archaeal communities from the Salton Sea, California, USA - SS_1_MS_2 metaG | ecosystem: Environmental > Aquatic > Non-marine Saline and Alkaline > Hypersaline >...
CTGACAAAATTAACACTTGACTCCCGGAACAGGGACTAGGACGCAGAAAAACGCAGATTTTGTCGGTTTTCAGCGCAGATCAGCGTCAATCTGCGTTCGAAGTTAAATTTGTCAGTCAACCAGATCATAAGGTGCGAAAAACAGGCTGAGCTAGAATTGCCAAAACGGGAATTGCTGTTCGGAGATTGCTTCGGGCGCTCCGCGCCCTCGCAATGACAAATGCGACATCGTCAGCGTATTTAGCCCGGTTTGCCACTGGCGTAAGGAGATGACCGTGAGCACTGAACTGACCGCCGCCGACAACCTGGCCCAGACCATCCGTCAGGTCGCCAAGAAGGCCCGCTCCGAGGAGGATCTGCGCGTGGGCGTCGAACGTGCTCTCGGCGCAACCTTGCAGGCGTTGGGCCTAACCGCGACCCCCGAATACGAAAAGACCACCTTCAGTGGCTCCGCCGACGCCGTCTACGGTCACCTGACCATAGAGTACAAACGACCAGGACGCCTGGCAGGAAAAGACCTTCCCGCCATAACTGAGCAGATTGCCCGCTACCTGACTGACCAGGCCCGTCGCGCTGGCGGGAAGACGAAACAGGCCGAGGCCCTGGAAAAGATGATCGGTGTCGGGCTGGACGGGGAACAAATTCTGTTCCTGCGTTACTCCGCCGCCGGACGCAAGCGCGAGTCCCCCCTGGACCTCCGAGGTCTGACAGACCTCGGAGGTCTAGGTTTGCCCGGCAGTTTCCAGATGGTCGGGCCAGTGGAGGTGGGACGGGAAAGCATCGAGCTGTTGCTGCTCTACCTGCGCTCCCTTTCCCGCAAGCCGCTCTACCCGGAGGGGCTGGCCAAATCGGAGTGGCTCTCCTTCTACGCCACCGCCCCACCCAGACCTCCGAGGTTTCAGAAACCTCGGAGGTCTCCCGGCGGCTGGCCGGGATCGAGGCGCAGGTGGACGAGACGGCGGCAGAGTTGTGGGAAATCACGGACAGGGAGTTGATGGAGATACGGCGGTCGCTGGAGGAATTGGGTTGAGTGATGCAGATGCATCGAGCCAAGCAGGGAGGAGACAAATGACCGTTTTGATCGGCACCAGCGGCTTCAGCTACAAAGATTGGGTCGGGCCGGTCTACCCGGAGGGGCTGGCCAAATCGGAGTGGCTCTCCTTCTACGCTCAAGAGTTCCCCACCTGCGAGCTGAACTTTAGCTACTACCGCATCCCCGACGGTCGCACGTTGGAGCAGATGGCGGCCAAAGTGCCTGAGGGGTTCCTGTTCACGGTCAAAGCGTTCAAGGGCATCACCCACGAGCGGGCGGAGCTAGAGCCTCAGATGGAGCAGTTCGCGGCGGCGCTGGCCCCGCTGATTGAGGCGAAAAAATTTGCCTGCCTGCTGGCCCAGTTCCCCTACTCTTTCCACGCCAACCAGGCCAACCGGGATTACATCAAGCGGGTGCGCGAGGGATTCGAGGGGCTGCCGGTCGTGGTCGAGTTCCGCTCCCGCGAGTGGATCAATGAGCGCACGTTCGACGAGCTGCGCGCGCTGGACCTGGGTTTCTGCTGCGTGGACCAGCCCCGCTTCAAGAACCTGGTGCCGCCGGTGGCGGTCGCGACCGGGCCTGTGGCCTACGTGCGCTTTCACGGCCGCAACTACCAAAAGTGGTGGCAGCACGACGAGGCGTGGGAGCGATACGACTATTCCTACGGCGACGAGGAGCTGATGGAATGGTTGCCCAAGATCCGCCAGTTGGACCAAGAATCTCCGCTGACGCTGGTCTATATGAACAACCATTGGCAGGGGCAAGCCGTGGGCACGGCCAGACAGTTGAAAACGTTGATGGAGGAGACAGATTAGTGGCAAAAACAACGCGCGTCAAGTGGGTCGAGAAAAAACAGTTCGTCGGCACCGATAGCAGCAAGCACTCGGTGGTGATTTCCTCACAGGACGAGGAGAACGGCACTGGGATGAGCCCGTCCCAGTTGCTGCTGGTGGCGTTGGGCGGATGCACCGCCTACGACGTGGTCGCCATCCTGGAAAAGAAGCGCCAGCGGCTGACCGGGCTAGAGGTCACCGTAACCGGCGAGCAAGAGCCCGACCCGCCCTGGCCCTACCGCAAGATCCACCTCCACTACCAGGTGCGGGGCCGGGAACTGGGCGAGAAAGCGGTGCACGATGCGATCAAAATCTCGGAGGAAAAGTACTGCTCCGTCTCCGCGACGGTGCGCGGCGTGGCCGAGATCACCTACGACTATACCATCATTGAGGACTAGAGAGCGGCAATTTGGACCGCCAAGGCGCCAAGGACGCGAAGAAAAAGCCAGAACTTTGTGCTTTCTCAATAATTCGGGAAGGTAAGTCGGAATGGCATTCCGACCTACTCCCGCCCCGACTCTTTGAAAAGATGCAACCTGGCGTTCTTTGCGTCTTTGCGAGGGATTTTTCGCCCTTCGGCAGCAACGGTGGGTGAAATGGCTGTCCAAGACCTCGGAGGTCTACTCGTAGAATCACCAATCACAAGATCAACATCGCGTCGCCAAAGCTGTAGAAACGATACCGCTCCCCAACCGCCTCGGCGTAAGCCCGGTCGAGCAGTTCCTTGCCCGCAAAGGCCGCCACCAACATCAGCAGCGTCGAGCGGGGCAGGTGAAAGTTGGTGAGCAGCACGTCCACGGCGCGATACCGGTAGCCAGGGTAGATAAAGAGATCGGTAGGACCATCGAACCCGCTTACCGCCTGCCACGGACAAGCCTCCGCACACGCTTCCCCACCCACTGCCGCCAGAGCCGCCGTCTCCAACACCCGCACACTCGTCGTGCCCACCGCGACGACGCGCCGCCCCTCCAGCTTGGCCTGATTGACCTGCCGCGCCACCTCCGGCGTCAGCGAGCAGTACTCGGTGTGCATGTGGTGTTCTTCGATCCGCTCCTCGCTCACCGGGCGAAAGGTGTCCAGGCCGATGTGCAGAGTGACAAAGGCGGAGCGCACGTCCATCTCCCGCAGTTGCAGCAACAATTCTGGCGTAAAGTGCAGCCCGGCGGTCGGGGCCGCCGCCGAGCCGGGCGCGCGCGCATAGACCGTCTGGTAACGACCATCGTCCGCCAGCGGAGTGTGGATGTAGGGCGGCAGCGGCGTGACGCCCACCCGCTCCGCCAACGGCAGCACCGGCCGGTCGAAAGCGAGAACCCGCATCCCGCGCTCCCCCGCCTCGATCACTTGAGCCTCCGCGCCGGTGGGCCGGCCAGCGGGGCCATCGAGCAGATGCAAGCGCAGCCCCTCGCGGACGCGCCTTCCTCTCACCAACGCCTCCCACGTATCGTCGGTTCGCTGGCGCAGCAGCAGGATTTCCACCCGGCCGCCGGTCGGTTTGCGTCCAAAGAGCCGGGCGGGAATGACGCGGCTCTCGTTGTGCACCAACAAGTCGCCAGGGCGCACGAGCTGGGGTAAATCGTGAAAGCGGCGATGGGAGATGGAACCAGCGCTCCGCTCCACCACCATCAGGCGCGAAGCGTCGCGGGGCTCGACGGGCGTCTGGGCGATCAGCTCGGGCGGGAGTTGGTAGTCGAATTCTGCGGTCCTCAAATGCGCCCTTCCAGCAAAAAATAGTCGGCCAGCGGCTCCTCGTAACCGACCGGGAGGTACTCGCCCGTGCTCGGCTCCACGCGGTAATCCCCTTGATAGTCGCCGCGCGCGATCCGTTCCAGCATCGTCGCCAGCCGGTCAATGTCCTCGCTGTTATTGTAGCAGCCAAAACTGACGCGCACCATGCCCGGCATGTTCGACTTGTCGCCGCCGAGCAACCGCTTGCGCCAGGCGGCGCGCTCGTCCGCGCTCAAGCCCAATAGATGCACCACGTAAGGATGGGCGCAAAAGCAACCGCTGCGCACGCCGATGCCGCCCTCGTAGCCCAGGATGGCCGCCACCAGAAAATGGGGCACCCCTTCCAGAGTAAAAGGGATGACGCCGACTCTCTCACCGGTCCGCGCCGGGTCAGTCTCGCCATAGATTCTGATGCCGGGGATAGCGCTCAACCGCTCCAGGGCATAGATGACCAATTCCTCCTCGTGGGCGGCGATGTTGTCCATCCCCACCTCCATGAGCGTCCGCGCGGCCACCGCCATCGCCACCGCGCCCGCCACGTTGGGGCTGCCCGATTCGTCCCGGTCGGGCAGTCCGGCCCAGTAGATCTCGTCCAGCGTCACCAAGTTCACCGTGCCTCCGCCGGTGTACTCTGGCCCGCTCTGGAGAAAGACCTCGCGAGGGCCGACGAGCGCGCCGGTTCCAAAGGGCGCGTACATCTTGTGCGCCGAAAGCGCCACGAAATCGAGATGTTCTGGATCATCGTCCGGCTTCATATCCACCCGGCGATGGGGGGCCAACTGAGCCGCGTCCACCAGGATTCTGGCTCCGGCCGCGTGCGCCTTGCGGGCCAAGCGGTGAATCGGCTGCAAAAAGCCGGTCACGTTAGAAGCGCCCGCGACCGCCACCAGCGCCACTCGACCGGCGTGCTCCTCCAGCTTGCGCTCGAAATCCTCCTCATCCAGCCGGCCCTGCGACGTGGCCCGCGCGTGCACCACCCGGGCGCGACCGCGCCAGGGCAGGTCGTTGGAATGGTGCTCCAACTGGGTCGTGACCACCACCGAGTCTGGCGACAGAGGCAGCCGGTAAGAGAGCTTGTTGATCGCCTCGGTGGTGTTCTTGCCAAAAATGACAGTGTTGGTACCCAGGTCGGCCCCCACAAAACGCCCGACGATCTCGTGCGCCCGGTCGTAGGCCACCGTGCTCAACCGTGACTTGAAGCCGCTGCCTCGATGGACACTGGAGCAAAAGGGCATAAAGCGTTCCAGCGCCTCCATCACGTCCCGCAGCGGCGGCGTGCTGGCCCCGTTGTCCAGATTGACGTAAGGGACAAGGCTTCCGTCGAGCAAAGGCACGCGCCGGTCCAGGCCCAAAATTCGGTCGCGCATATTCACCGGCCGACCTGAGCCGGTACAGCTACACATAGGAACACCTCCTGGGATTCGAAATCTGTGGGCAGTATCGGAGATCTAAAGAGCCGCGCCCAGCGCCGTCACGCAAACTCAACCGGCTGCTGGCGCGTCTCGGCGTCGAGAAACTGGGCCAGACGCTTGCGGAAGAAGAGCTGAACGACGCCAGTGGGGCCGTTGCGGTGCTTGGAGACGATGATGTCGGCAATGTTCTGCCTTTCGGTGTCGGGATGGTACAACTCGTCGCGGTAGATGAACATCACGACGTCCGCGTCCTGCTCCAGGGACCCACTTTCGCGTAAATCTGCCAGCACCGGCCTCTTATCAGTGCGTTGCTCGACGGCGCGGGAAAGCTGCGAAGCGGCCACCACGGGCAGGTCCAACTCGCGCGCCAGCGCCTTGAGCGAGCGGGAGATATAGGAGACCTCCTGCACGCGGTTCTCGGAGCGCACGTCGCCCGTCATCAACTGCAAATAGTCCACCAGCACGAGGTCGAGCCCGTGCTCGGCGTGGAGGCGGCGGGCCTTGGTGCGCAGTTGCAGCGCCGAGATGGAGGGCGTGTCGTCAATATAGACCGGCAGGTCGGCCAGCTTGCCGGTGGCCTGGACAAAGAGCGGCCACTCGTCTTCCCGCAGGTCGCCTAACCGCAGCCGCTGGGTATCAATGCCGGTCTCGGCAGACACCAGACGCTGCACGATCTGCTCAGACGACATCTCCAGGCTAAAGATGGCGACGTGCTGGCCGTGCCGGGCCGCGTTGCGGGCGACCGAGAGGCACAGCGAGGTCTTGCCGACCGAGGGCCGGGCGGCGATGATGACGAAATCGGAGCGTTGGAACCCGCCCAGCAGCCGGTCAATGTCCGTATAACCGGTGGGCACGCCCAGCGGCTCGCCCTGGTGGGCGTAGAGGTACTCGATGCGGTCATAGTAGCGGCGGATGACGTCCTGAATGGGGGCCAGGTCGCGCGTGATGCGCCGTTGGGAGACACTGAAGAGCGCCTGCTCGGCCTGGTCAACCGTCAGGTCTATTTCCTCGGCCTCCTGGTAGGCCAGTTGGGCGATCTGGCTGGCCGCGCTGATCAGCCGCCGGCGGATGGCGGCCTGCTCGACGATGTGGCCGTAGGATTCGACGTGGATGGCGCTAGGGACGGCGTTGATGAGCTGGGTGATGTAGGCCGTCCCGCCCAGCTCCTCCAGTTGCTCCCGCCGTTCCAGTTCGTCACACAGCGTGACAAAGTCAATCGGCTCGCGTCGCTCGTGGAGCGCCAGGACGGCCTCATAGATCCAACCGTTCTTTTGGATGTAGAAATCTTCCCCCTTCAGAAAGGGGGTGACGCGGAACAGCGCTTCGGGGTCAATCAGGAGCGAACCGAGCACCGCTTCCTCGCCCTCGATGCTGTGGGGGATCATCTTGTCGGGAACGGCCATGTGGCTTCCTATTGCAGGGGCATGTCGTCCAGGTCGAGAGTGTCTACAAAATCACGAAAGGCCGCCAGTTCCTCGTCGTCCACGTCGGAAACGTCCGCTTCTGGCATTATGCCTTCCGCCATCACTTGCTCCTCGACAAAAATCGGAACGTTGGCACGCACCGCCAGGGCGATAGCGTCGGAGGGGCGCGAGTCTATCTCTAGCTTGCGCCCGTTCACGTTGACGGTGATATAGGCGTAGAAGGTATCGTTGCGCAGAGCATTCACGGTGATGTGAGAGACCTGCCCCCCCATCTCGGTGATGGTGTTGTTGAGCAGGTCGTGGGTCAAAGGACGGGGCAACTCGATCTCGCGCAAGCGTATGGCGATAGCCTCCGCCTCGTAAGGCCCGATAAAGATGGGCAGGAGCCGTTCGGAGTCTATCTCTTTGAGCAAGATCACGCGGTGGTCCGACATCAAGCTGACCTGGATGCTGTCTACTTTTACCTCAACCATTATTCACCTCCCCAACAGAACTGATTCAATTATACCACTGACCCGTGACGGATGGCAAATGCCGAACTGTGGTTATCCACAAGTGTTCGAGATTACTCGTTTGACTCATATCATCCGCCGCAGGGACGCAGAGCTGGTTGGCTGACAAGACTGATTGCTGGCACTGCGAGCGGAGGTGAAACCGCCGATGACCGCCGATTGACGCCGATGGAAAGGCCGATTCTTCCTGAATTATCGGCGTCAATCGGCGTGCATCGGCGGTTGGGAAGATTCGTCAGCCAATCAGGGCACAGAGAAGCCGAGTCAGGGCTGTTTTCTTCATTCTCTGCGTCCTCAGCGCCTCTGTGGTGAGATGTGCAATCGCCAGCGGTGACTGGATTGCCCCCTGCGCGCTACCCCTCCCACAACAGGTCGCCGCGCAGCGCCCGCTTGAGAAGCTGGAACATGGCCCAGCTCTCCCAGGCAAAGGGCGGAAAGCCCAGCAGGCCCAACACCGGCATGCGGAAATAGTGGAGGCCAAAGTCGAGCGGCCAGGGCACAAAGTAGCGCCAGCCGGCGGCGGCCCAAAAGTTCCAAAACTCCCACAGGAACCCGCACACCATCCCCGCCGCCAGCAGCCGCAGCGCCGGGACCGGGTCGCCGCGCGCCCACTTCCCCAGCGGCGATGGGACGCCCAGTTGCATATTGATCGGCTCCAGCAGAAGGATAAAGCCGATCCAGACAAAGCCAAAGGTGTAGCGGGCTATGTGGAGGGGCAGCAGCGGCGGAATGGCCACACAGGCCAACCCCACCACGAACGTCCCCGCCAGCAACGTCGGCGAGAGCGGGCGGGGTTTCGCTCTCAGGCCACGTAGGAAGCCCAACCCCTCCAACACATCGGCCGTCTCGAACATCCCCGGCATGATCGTGGCAAAGGACCACAGAAAGGCCCAGTTCCGCTCAAGCGGCCGCTCTGGCACGCCCACGTAACCCCAGTTCTGCAAGCGCAGGTTGTACACCTCGAACAGCAGCCAGCAGCCGACCGAGATCCAGACCATCATCAACACCTCGCGGGGCCGGTCGTGAAGCAGCGAGTGACCCCGCCAGTGCAGCGCCAGCGCGTCGGCAAAGAGGATGTAGCCGCTCCAGACGATGGGCGTGAACCACGTGGCGACAAACGGCTGCCGGGCAAAGAGGCAAACCTCGGCCCCGACGACGATGCCCAAACCCAGCCATCCGTACCATTTGAAACGCATCGCGCACCTCCCAGCACCGCCCCGGCCTGAAAGCGCCGGCGCTGGACTGCGCCTCCCAGCGCCGCCTGTTCCACGGCGGCGCGGCTTTGCTACGCGCGACCTGAGGGGGGCGGATGCTCCCCCAGACTCCCTCCATCAGAAATCCAGAAACCAGCAGCCCAGCAGATCACCGTCCTGGCGCAACACCAGCACACCGAAACCCGACGAAGTTGGGGCTGAAGACCGGGGCGTTGAGGCTGCGGCTCGCCACGCGGACGTAGCGCCAACTGAGGCGCCACCCGCCCCCGCGCAACACCTTGGAGTCTCCCGTCGCCGGGCCGGTGGGATTGGCCTGCGGTTGGGAGGGATAATCGCCGTACCAATCGGCCACCCACTCCCAAACGTTGCCGCTCATATCGTACAGGCCCAGCTCATTGGGAGCCTTTTGCGCAACAGGATGAGCCCGGTCGCCTGAATTACTCTCATACCACGCCACGTCGTAAAGATCGTCGCTGCCAGCGTACAGATACCCCTGGCTCTTCTGCCCGCCCCGCGCCGCGTACTCCCACTCCGCCTCGGTCGGCAGCCGCGCTCCGGCCCATTCGCAGTAGGTCAGGGCGTCGTTCCAAGAGACGCCCACCACCGGATAGTTGTCCCCGTTAAACATGGTGTCGTCCGCGTAGCCTGATGCGTTACATTCGCCATCCGCCACGCACAGCGCATATTGGGCATTCGTGACCTCGGTCTGGTCAATCCAGAAACCGTCGAGCGTGACGGTGTGTTGGGGGAACTCGTCACTGTAGGCATACGGGTCGCTCCCGGCGCTGCCCATCTGCAAGGCGCCGCCCGGCACATAGACCATCGCCATCCCGTCGGCGGGGCGGGCCTGGATGGTGACTGGGGCCGGCTCCCCTGTTGGTTCAGGAGGTGGCGTTTCGGTTGGTTCAGGGGATGGCGTTGCGGTTGCAGGCGCAAAGGCAGCCTGCCACAGTTGCGGCCCCAGAGTCACACCGATGCACAGAAGCAGCGCCGCTAGCGCCCCCCCACCCGCGATCCAGGCCCAGCCCGGCGCCGGCCCGCGCTGCGGGCGGGTCGCCGGCTCGCGCGCCTGGGCCAACTGCGCCTCTCGCTCCCGGCGCAGCCCCGCCTCGGCCTGTTCCAGCAGGGCGCCCACGTCGCGGTAGCCAGGCTCCAGGGTTTCGATGTCGGCACAGAGCCGCCTGGCTTCCTGCCACCGTTTCCGCCGCAAGGCGGTACTGGCTTGGTCGTAGAGCCGCGCCAGCCGCGCCTGGCGTTCCCGCTCCGCTTTCTCGCGGGCCAGTCGCTCCTGTTTCGCCTTCTCTCGCGCCGCGCGTTCCGTCTCGGCCTTTTGCGCGGCCAGACGTTCGGCCTCGGCCTGCTCGCGCGCGCTGCGTTCCCGCTCCTCGCGCTCTCTTTCCTCCGCCGCCTGGGCCTCCTGTTCAATTCTGGCGTACGCTTCCAACCTCTCGGTCGCGGCGCTCGAGACGCGGCGACTGTCGTCGTCTGCCAGGCGGGTCAGGGCGGCGCGGGCCGCGAGCACCAGACCCGGATGGCTGCCCTGGAGTAGGCGGTCAAGCTCGTCCACCGCGCCCTCGCGTACCCCCGTAAAGGAACTCTCAATGGCTTGGAGTAACTCGGACGGCAACTCGACCGGCTTGACGCTCCAGTGCGGGTTGCGGGCGATGAGGATATCGCCCTGCAAGTCAAAAGTCCACTTGCCGGGGGTCTGCTGGTGCATTTCGTCCATCACCCGGCCGTAGACATAGTCGTACAGCTCGTCGAGCGAGACCCAGCCGTCGTCGTCCAGGTCGGCTTGGCCGGTCTCCAGTCCCTGCACCAGGTAATGGGTAAAGACCGAGCGGCTGCCTTCGCCGATGATCTCGTCGCCCTGGAAGGCATACTGGGTGGAATTGGAGGCGGTCAGCACCACGCGGCCCCGCCCCTCGAAGCGATCGTGGACATTCACGCTCTCGCCCCCCTTGGCGACCATCCCGCGGGCAAAGGCCCCGCTGTGGCAGCAGTCGAGGATAAGCACCTGGCGGCGGGAGCGGCCGGCCGTCATCGTCTCGTTGACAAAGGTGGCAGGCACCGCCGTGGCGCGGAGCAGCTTGCGGCGGGTGTCGGTGGTAGCCAGGTAGAGCCGCCCGTCGTCGTCCTTGACGCCGTGCCCGGAAAAGTAGAGCAGCAGCAGATCGTTCCGCCCACGGTCGGCAAAGAAGGAGGCGATCTCGAAGCGCACCTCGTGAGAGGGGCGATTGGTGAGCACCTTGACCTGCTCAAAGCCGCCGATGGCACCATCGCCCAACACGCGCGCCAGGGCCTCGGCGTCCTGGGCCGGTGCGACTAACTGTTGCAGGGTATCGTCCTGGAACTCGTAGCTGGCGACGATGAGGGCGAGCCGTTTTCCGGTCTGTTTTTCGGCCATTGGCTACCTCAGTTGGCTACCTCAGTCGGTGTGTTGGTAGTAGTATAAGCGACTTTGCGATTTGGGCAAGTCAGGGTTCGGAAGGGATTCCGCAACAAGTGTGATGATCTAGTGGTGGAGTAACTGCTACTCAGACTTGAGTCGCACCCTGCAAGAGCCGGTGCCGGTACATCACCCCCCGCCCCACCCGTTCCACGGCGGCGCGGCGATACAACAAAAGAGAGGGCCAGCCTTTCTGAGGCTGGCCCTCTCCAATTTGTCAACCCGCCCGCTCCGGCAGAGCAGCGGAGCGGCAAGGTTATCCGGTCACTATGCCACCTTGTGAGGCCGCACCATCTCTGCATCCAAAGGCACGGGGCTGACGCCGATCTGGGCCACGCGGCTGGCCTGCTTCCCGAAGCGGACCTGTCGCTCCGCCGCCATCAGCGTATTGCGCATGAGCATTGCGTTCGTCATAGGGCCGGCGCCGCCGGGGACGGGGGTGATGGCGCCCGCGATCTCTTTGACCGCCTCAAAGTCCACGTCGCCAACCCACTCGCCGTTCAGCTTGGCGAATCCAAAGTCGAGCACGGTAGCGCCCGGCTTGACCATATCGGCCGTGATCAGATGGGCGACGCCCGTGACGCTGGCGAGAATATCGGCCTGGCGGGTCATCTCGGCCAGGGGCTTGGTGTGCAAGTCGCAGACGGTGACAGTGGCCCAGTGGCGGGTGAGCAGCAGGGACAGGGGCTTGCCGATCAGGTTGCTGGCCCCGACGATCACCGCCCGGCGGCCATCTACCTCGACGTTGTAGCGCTTGAGCAATTCCAGACCGCCCAGGGGTGTGGCCGGCACTAGATAGGGGCCGGTGTCCTGTGGTCGGTCTACAAAGGCTGCCTTGGCCAACCGCCCAGCGTTCAAGGGGTGTGCGCCGTCCACGTCCTTGGCCGGATCCATAGCTTCGATCACGACCGGCGGCCTGATGCCCTCCGGCATAGGCTGCTGAATGATGATGCCGTGCACGTTTTGGTCGTCGTTCAGTCTCCGCACCAGCCGCACCAGCTCATCCTCGCTCGCGTCCGCGGGGCGGGTGTGAGCCTCGAAAGCGATGCCGCACTTTTCACAGGTGCGCTCGATCATACCGGCATAACTGACAGAGGCCGGGTCGCTGCCCGCGCGAACTAACGCCAGCGTCGGCGTTGCGCCCCACTCTGCTTCAAACGATGATACTCCCTTTTTAACCTCCGTCTGAATCTCTTTGGATACTTTCCGTCCATCTAGAATTTTGGCGCTCATCTTTTTTCCTCCTCAAATTTGATTTGTTTGATGTTTTTCAAGCGTCCACATCTTACCACGCTGACCGAGGTTTGTCATCGGCTAAAGCATCCATTTTGCCCCTAAGCGCTTACTCATATCCACACTCCTCCCAAACTCGTAGCCGCCGCTAGGTATTTTGGCGTACAGACAATATGCGTATTGGCAGGTCTCGCAGCTGCTCAGTCGCCCGGCTCGAAGTGATCGTTTTTTTCACCACAGAGGCACGGAGGACACCGAGATAGGACATTTTTGTGTTTTCTCCGTGCTCTCTGTGTCTCTGTGGTGAGATGTGGGCAATCACCAACTTTAGGGGGGTTGACAAGTTACATCGTATTGTGGTATAGTAACACTTAGAAATCGTTCAAAGATAACGGCATTTGATACCTGCTTTTCGAGCGAAACTGCACGCTGTTTCTACACAACAACTTGGCGGAAGAACGTATACCGCTACCCGAACAAATATGGGAGCACAAGCCTGACGCCTGGCTGTCAAACGCTGTGCTCCTAACGGCTGTTTTGTGACTGTGAGATGAACTTGGATAAAAAACCAGAATTGATAGAGGAAATAGACGGCGAGGAATACCTGCTGACCAAGGCGGAGGAGCAGGGCTTTGTCACTTACGACGACATTCTGACCGCTTTCCCCGAGGCCGAAGAGAACATCGAGAACCTCGAAAATATCTTGACCACGCTCATAGAAACTGGCATCGAGATAGGCTCGCTAGAGGAAATCGAGGAAAGAAAAAAACAAGAAAATATGGAGACCAATGACCTGGAACAGATCGCCGCAGCGGTCGACCAGCAAGCATACTTTGATACGATCAGGATAGATGACACGATCGGTCTCTACCTCAAGGAAATTGGCCGCGTGCCATTGCTCACGGCTGAAGAGGAAGTCATACTGGCCAAGCGCATGGAGGCCGGCCAAGTTGCTCGAGAGGAACTGAATCGAAATGGCATTGACCCGGAAAAACGAGCTGAATTTCAGGCGCTGGTACAGGACGGCCTGAACGCCCGCGAGCATCTCATTCGCGCCAACTCGCGCCTGGTGATCAGCGTGGCTAAAAAATACATCGGCCGTGGCGTGCCCTTCCTCGATCTCATCCAAGAGGGCAACATTGGCCTCATACGCGCCGCCAATAAATTCGACTACCAACTGGGACACAAGTTTTCCACCTATGCGACCTGGTGGATTCGACAGGCGGTCACGCGCGCGATTGCCGACCAAAGCCGCACTATCCGTGTCCCGGTCCACATGGGCGACCAGATCAACAAACTATTGCGCATTTCTCACCGGCTGACGCAAGAACTAGGACGCCGGCCCATCCCAGAGGAACTGGCCAAAGAGCTGGAAGTACCACCGCGCAAGGTCAAGGATATGCTAAAAGTAGCTCGTCGCCCCCTTTCGTTAGAGATGCCCACGGACGACGACGGAAACAGCGAATTGGGAGATTTCATCGAAGACGAGGATAGCACCGCCCCGGACGAAGAAGTAACCTCTGCAATGTTGCGCGAGTTATTGCGTCACACCCTCCAAGACCTCCCGCCGCGTGAAGTGCGCATTCTACAGATGCGCTACGGCCTGGTGGATGGGGAAACTTACACCCTGGAAGAGGTGGGCAAAAAGCTGGGCGTCACCCGCGAACGGGTGCGCCAGATAGAGGCTCAGGCGCTTAGCCGCCTGCGCCATCCCACCCACGCCCGCAAGTTGCGCGATTATCTGAGCAAGTAACTGCTCAGGCTCAAGCCGCACCGCCGTAGAACAGACGGCGCCAGGGCAGAGAGCAATCCAGCACCGGCCGAAAGTGCCGGTGCTTTTTATTTGGGTGTGCTTCATTTCAGTAGAGACCCTAGACCTCGGAGGTCTCTGCCGAGCTTGTGCTCGCCCAAAACCGCTGATTTGGGCAGTTTTTGAGCCTGAAAACACATCTCATTAGACCTCCGAGGTCTTGCCC
>Ga0180432_10007521_pt1 | contig 13808 bp, 11 predicted proteins | sample SS_ome_10_FD_132414 | JGI IMG/M metagenome (GOLD analysis project Ga0180432, IMG submission 132414) | Hypersaline lake sediment archaeal communities from the Salton Sea, California, USA - SS_1_MS_2 metaG | ecosystem: Environmental > Aquatic > Non-marine Saline and Alkaline > Hypersaline >...
GGCCGCCCGACCGCGGGCAGCGGTTCCCGGCGCGGGCACGATCACCAGCGGAAAGATTCGCCGGAAGGTCGGCCAGTTGCCGGCGGTCCCCCGGAGCAACAGTCGCCAGTTGACGCTGTTGTGTGCGGAGCGAAAGGAATGCATCGCCTGCCGGGGCAGTTCGATGCAGAGGTCGACCTCAAACGGCCGGCCCGGCACCGGCTCGACCCGCTCCCAGCGACGGATTGATTCCGACCAGACGGCCTGCTTTTCCGTGCGGACGTCGGTGCCCTGCTGATAGGTCGCTTGCTCCTCGAGTTCCAGCAGGAGTTCCAACCGCCGGAATGCGACCGAACCGCCCTGCGAAATGTGAATGTCATACCTGCCGCCGGGCCGCAGCGGGTGATCCGAGATCTCCAGGTGGGTCGGCCCGATGGCGGTCGCCAGAATCAGCCGCCGGAGAAACAGACCGATGGCGACCAGGCCAACAAGTCCGAACGGTGCCAGCAGCCCGAACAGCCACCAGTCGGTGCGGCCGCCGGCAAGATCGAGCCCGGCGGCCACTGCCAGCACCACGACCACGGCGTTCCAGAGCAACGCGAAGAGACCGGAGCCGACCAGCGACCAGCCCTCCGGGCTTTCGGTCGGCAGCCGAAATTGCTGGATGGTTCCCGGCGAGTTTGTCAGGTCGTCGCAAGAGGGCACTGCGGGATAGTCTGCCGCCCGGGTCGGCAGCGGCAGCAGCGGCTGCAGCAGGGAGCCTCGCTCGGCGGCCTGCCGTTCTTCTGAACGTCCCCAGCGGGCTGCGGCCCGGACCAGCCCGCTGCCGCCAAAGGCGACCAACGCACCGGGCAGTAACAGGGTGAGCAGCCAGAGCCACCAGCTGTAGCCGCGGCTGAGCACGACCGACTCGGGATGGTCCGGGTCGTACCAGCACCGCAGTGGCTGCCCCAGCCGCCAGCCCTTCAGGCCGGTGACCGCGCGGCTGCGGTCGGCGGTGGCGGCGGCCGGGCTGCCCGTATGCCACGCCCGGACGAGCCGATCGCCGGCCCGGTACTCCAGCAGCAAAGCCGGGCACCAGGTCGGGCGGCGGTCGGCGGCTCGGCGGGCGAGCCCCTTGCCGACGAGCCGGCCCTCGACTGCGACAAACTCGTTGTTGATCCGCCATTCCGGCACGGCGACGCCGGTGAGCATCAGCCCGCCGACGAGCAGCCCGGCACCGAGCAACCCGGCATAGAACGAGGCCTCGCCGAACGAGCCCCAGGCCGCGGACCCGGTGCGTCGGTCGCCCCGCTTCTTGCTGAAAAACGTCGGCAGCCTCACGCCCGCATCTCCCGGTCACCGGTGGCCGGGCCCGTCGGCCGCCGCGGCAGTGCCGCCGGGCTGCCCGCCGCGGCGGGCGGCGGGAAGCCAGGCCGGCCGGTTGAAATCATCCGATCGTGTCGGAGGCGATCGGCTTGCGGGTCACGACGATCTCATCCGCAGCCGCCTGCTTGCGAAAAAACCCGATCTTCTCCAATGCCTTGTAGACCTCTTCGAGGGTCTTCTCGCCGAAGTTCGAGATGCTTAACAAATCCGACCTCGTGCAGTTGAGGAGGTCGTGCACCGTGAAGATGCCCTTCTCTTCGAGACAGTTGGTGGTGCGGACCGAAAGGCCGATCTCGGCGGTGCTCATCTCCAGTTTCTCGGCGAGCTCATCCGACTTCGTCAGGCTTTTGTAGGGAATCCTGGGCATGGGGTCCCTCCCGTGCAGCATGGGTATGGTGGGACGGGTCGCCCGGGCCAACGCCGGGGGAAGCCCGTGAACCGCGGGCGGCGGCCTACCTGCCGTCGCCGGCCGCCTGCTGGAGTGTCAAGACATCCCACGGACGGCCGGACCGGAATATACTCAATTCTCACAAGGAGCGGCCAATCCTGTCGGCGGCAACAGGAGCCACTCCGCTGCGGGTGCGGCAGCGGCCGCCCATCCGTTGCGTCCCCGGCCGACAGCAAACGCCGTGCGGCGACTATCCCTTGAGTCTCTCAATCCGAGCCAGCGGCAGGCGGCCACGCATGTCGAAGGCCCGCTGCTGGTGCTGGCCGGCCCCGGCAGCGGCAAGACCCGGGTGGTGACCCATCGGGTGGCCCATCTGATCACCGCGGGCGTGCCGGCCCACCAGATTGCCGCCCTGACCTTCACCAACAAAGCCGCCGACGAGATGCGGCGGCGGGTGACCGATCTCGTCGGCCCCCAGCCGGTCGAGATGGGCACCTTCCATCGGTTTGCCGCCCGGCTGCTGCGGTCGCAGGCCCGGCTGGTGGGCCTGACCAGCGACTATTCAATTCTCGACACCGACGACTCGCAGGCAGTCCTCAAGCGGGCGGCGAAAAAGCTCGGGCTGTCACTGACCCACACGCCGATCGGCCGGATCGCCGGCACGATCAGCCGGGCGAAGAACGATCTGGTCACCCCCGAAACCTTTGAGCCCCGATGGGGCCGGCCGGCCGACGAGGTCGTCACTCGCCTCTGGCCGGTCTACCAAGAGATGCTCCTCGAGGCCAACTCGGTCGACTTCGACGACCTGCTCGGGCACATCGCCCGGCTGCTCCTCGACAATCCGGATCTCCGCCGCCAGCTCGACGCCCGCTATCGCTGGCTGCTGGTCGACGAATACCAGGACACCAACGCGGTGCAGTACTGTATTTTGCGGGGACTCTCGCTCGACCATCAGAACCTCGCTGTCACCGGCGATCCCGACCAGGCGATCTATGGCTGGCGAGGGGCGAGCATCCGCAACATCCTCGAATTTGAACGGGACTATCCCGCGGCAGCGGTCGTCACCCTTGAGCAGAACTATCGCAGCACGGCCAACATCCTCGGCACCGCCGACCGCGTGATCGCCAACAACAGCCGCCGCAAGCCGAAGCGGCTGGTGACGGCCGCCGAGCCCGGGCCCCAGGTTCGCATCGTCCTCGACAGTACCAGCCATGAGGAGGCCGACCGCATTGCCGACGAGATCGCCGCCGCGGTCGCGGACGGTCGCCGGCAGCCCCGCGACTTCTGCATCCTGTTTCGCACCAACGCCCTGTCGCGGTCGCTCGAGGTGGCCCTTCGGAATCGGCAGCTGCCCTACCAACTGATCCGAGGGCTGGAGTTTTTCAAGCGGCGGGAGGTCCGCGATGTCGTCGCCTGGTTGCGGCTGCTGAAAAATCCCCGCGATGACGAGGCCCTGCTGCGGATCGTCAACGTGCCGCCCCGGGGCATCGGCAAGCAGTCGCTCGACCGGCTCGCCGCCTGGGCCGAGCAGCAGGGGCTGTCGAGGCTCGAGGCCACCCGGCAGGCGGCTGCCGTGCCGGGGCTTTCCAAGCGGGCCGTGAAGGCCTATGCGCAGTTCGGCAATCTGGTCGATTCGCTCCAGCAGGTGCAGCGGCGGACCGGCAGTGGAGTCGCCCCGCTCGTCGAGGCGATCCTCGAACGGACCGGCTATCGCGAACTCCTCGCCGCCGAACAGGAGGACGAGGGCGACGAGCGGCTGGCCAACGTCGAGGAACTCGTCACGGCCGCCCGCCAGGTCGATGAATCATTCACGGCCGTCCTGCCCGACGATGATCCCCTCGGCCAGTTTCTCGAACAGACCGCCCTCGTCGCCGACACCGACATCTGGGACCCCTCCGGCAACCAGATCGCGCTGATGACGTTCCACGCCTGCAAGGGGCTCGAGTTTCCGGTCGTCTACATGATTGCCGTCGAGGATGGCATCCTGCCCCATGAGCGGAGCCTCGACCACGACGACCAGCTTGAAGAGGAGCGGCGGCTCGTCTTTGTCGGCATCACCCGCGGGCAGCAGGAGGTGCATGCCAGCGCCGCCCGGATTCGCGATTATCGCGGCAGCCGCCGGATTTCCCCGCCGAGCATCTTTCTGACCGAGATGCTCGGTGCGGAGACCGTGCTGACCGGGCCGGAGGCACCGGCGATCGGCAGTTCCGGCATCACGGCCGCCGATGCCGACTGGCACGTCGATGCGGAAGACCCCTTTGCCGACTGCTTCGACCCCGGCCCCGACAGCATCGCCGACGAGGCGGCAGCCCCGGCCGACCAGCCGGTTGCCCGCCTGGAACGGGCGGACGGACTGGTGCTTGAAGTCGACGCGGCCCACGACGCGGGGGCCGGCGAAAGCCCGCGGCCGCAGCCGGCTCGTTCCCGAAGCTCGCGGTCCCCCGGCTTGGCGATGAAGCGGGCGTCGGAACTCGGGGCGGCCCCTCAGGCCCCTCCCTTGGTGGCGGGCGAGCGGATTCATCACGACAGCTACGGAGCGGGCACGCTCGAGCGAATCAGCGGTCACGGGCCCCGCGCTATCGGAGTGGTCAAGTTCGACGGCGCGAGCCGAACCCGCAGCTTCGTCCTCGCCCACGGCGGGTTACAGCGGCTCCAATAGCGTTCTCGCAGCAAGCCCGCCCTGACCGCGGAGCGGTCGCGGCTCGCCGTTGGGTTGCCGGCGGACCCTCAACCCGCAACCGTTCGGAAGGCAAGGCTTTCCAGCAGCCCGTTGATCGACTGATCGAGCCACCGCCAGGCGATCAGTTCGATCGCAAAGGCGGCGACCAGATCTGCCAGCAGCAGCCGGGGCGCCTCGAGCCACTCGTCGTCGAGATTGGGCAGGCTCGTGCCGGCAGCGGCCGTAAGCACCCGCCGCGTGCCGGTGCGAACGACACTCACGGCAAACCAGATCACCGCCGTCGCCAGCGTCGCCTGCCAGCCGCAGAGCCCGCCGATGAGCGCCATGGCCGGCGGCGCGAGGCGGCTGCCCAGCCGCAGGTTCCGCAGGAGCGTTCCGACCAGCCAGCCGGTGAGCATGCCGACGAGCCCGACCAGACCGGCCGCCTGCCACTCCGGGAGTGGGAGCGGGGCCCCCGGTTCAGCGGCAAAAAACGTCAATCTGGCCGGCTGCAGCCAGGGAAAGGCGAGCAGCAAGGAAAGCAGACCCAACAGGGTCGCCATCCACCAACCAGGGGGAAGCCGCTGGCGGTCGCGTTCGATCAGCGCCCAGGCCAGCAGGGTCGTCACGCCGGTGACATGCAGTGAGCAGATCGCGACGAGACGGCCGTTCGGACGCAGCAAGAGTTGGTCGACCCCCCGCCACCAAGGCCCGGATGCCACCGCGTTGCCCGCCGGAAGGTTGCGGCCGCCGGAGAGCAGTTCGACGGCCGCGACCGAGCCGATGACCACCGCCGCCAAGGCCTCGACGAGTGGGTAGCGAAAGGGGATCGCGACCAGGCAGTCGCGGCAGCGGCCTCCGAGCAGCAGCCAGCCGACGACCGGCAGGTTGTGCCAGGGCCGGATCGGCTTTCGGCAGACCGGACACCGCGACCCACCAAAGACAACCGACCGCCCCCGAGGGACCCGGTAAGCGACGACGTTGAGAAAGCTCCCGAGATTTGCCCCGAAGATCACCAGAAAGCCGATCGCCACAAAATCGATCAGCGAGACGCCGCCCGTCTCACCGCTGAGGAATTCCCGGAACATGGGGAGGGGTATCCAAGTCGTCGCGGTACCGGAAGAAAGACCGGGCCGGACAGGGCTCGACCCGCGGGGTCTGATAAAGTACCACCGGCCGGCGAGAAACCGATGAGGGTTGGTTGCAGCACCCGGTGTCGGGAATCGGGCGGATTCCGCATCCGGCCAGCAACGACACGATTTCCCCCGCCCCGCGGATGGCGGCGGGAGACTGTCAAGGCCATTCCTGCTATGTCCCAGCGTTTGCCCGATTGCTCCAACACCGACGTTCCTACCGGCGGTCCGCGGTCGGGGCTGCCGGCGTGGGTCGGCCTCGGTCTGCGGCTCGCGGCAACCGTCGGGCTGGTCGTCTTCGTGCTCCGCGGCATCGAATGGCAGTCGCTCCTGGCGTTACTTGAGGCACTCGACTGGCGCTGGTTCGTCGCCGGGCTGGCCACCGCGGTCGGCATTCAGGTGGTTGCCGGGATCCGCTGGTCGGCATTGGCCCGGCCGGTCGGATTTGATCATTCGACCGCCGCCTTCGTCTGGCGGTTCTTTGAGGGAGTTTTTTTCAACCTCTGCCTGCCTTCGTCGATCGGTGGCGATGTGATCAAGGCCTACCGGCTTGCCGAGACCACCCGGGGCCGCCTGCTGGCCGGCTGCACGATTCTCGCCGACCGGCTCGCCGGAGTCTCCGCGCTCGGCGTGCTCGCGGGAGCCGCTCTCCTGGCGATTGAGTTTGATCTCTCGCCCGGTGTCACTTTTGCCGTTGGCGGCGGCCTGCTTGCGGCGGTGATCGTCTTCTTCAGGGTCGCTGTCGGCGGCCTTGACCGGTTGCTCGACCTGCTGCCGGGTGAACACCGACTGCGGCAGTTTCTCGGCCAGCTCCTTCCCTACCAGCAACGGCCTCACCTGATGACCCGAGCCGTTGGTTGGAGCCTGATCGTCCAGGTCGGCGCGTCGGTGTCGGTCGCCATGCTCGCGCGGGGCATCGGCGTTTCCTTGGGCCTGGGTATCTGGTTTTCGGTCGTCCCGCTGATCGCCCTGGCGATGGTGCTGCCGGTGAGCATCAACGGCGTTGGGGTTCGCGAGGGCGGCATGGCCCTGCTGCTCGCCCCGTGGGGCGTCGGCAAGGAGCAGGCGGTCGCGATCGGTCTGCTCTGGTTCTTCGCCACGATTGTCACCGGCCTGATCGGCGGCGTGCTCTTCCTGCTCGATCGTCGGGGCGCCGCGGCAGGCCTTGTCACCGAGGCGTCACCGCCCTCAGCCGCGAGTCGGTGAGTTGCAGGGCCGCGACCGTCTTGGCGTCTTCGATGCGGCCGTCGCGGCACATTGCCAGCGCCTCGGACCAGGCCACAACCCGGTTTTCGATCTGTTCGCCGGGCTCAAGCGCCTGCGGCCCCGGCTCGAGTTCCCGCGCCAGGAACAGATGCATCCGTTCCCGCAAAATGCCGGGCGACATCCAGAGGCCGCCAAGCGGCTCCAGTCGACCGGCCCGGTAGCCGGTCTCCTCGGCAAGTTCGCGGGCGGCGGCTTCCGCCAGCGATTCGACCCGGTCGAGTGTTCCGGCCGGAATTTCGACAAGGCTGCGGCCGACGGCCCGCCGGAAGACCTCGATCAGGCAGACGTGCTGCGGATCGACAAGCGGGACGATCGCCACGCTGCCGGGATGCTCGATGACCTCCCGGGGCCGCCGGCTGCCGTCCCGGCATGTTTCCTGAACACGGATCACCCGGAACCGGCTGGTGGCGAGGAGCTGCTCGGCCTCCGGTTCATTGCTGTCGGCCCGGGATGGAGTGGTCTGATTCATCAACGGTCCTCCGGGGGAGCGGCTGTCGGCTGGGGCAGCGGCCTCGCCGGCCGTCCGGCAACACGCAGGGATTCAGCCGCAGTCAACGCCTTCAGGGGCACGATCGCCAACGCGAGTCGGCCGTCACCGGATGGAGCCGGTGCCGCCGACGTGACGACGGCGACCTGGTCGGCCCCGGTGGTCACCGCCTCGCCCGGCGCGAGCGGTTCGTCACCGGCGACTGCGAGCACTGTCAGCCGGCGATTGACGTGACCGAGGGCATCGAGGCGGGCGACCGTCTCCTGACCGAGATAGCAGCCCTTCGTGAAGCAGATGGCCCGCTGATCGAGGCCAAGTTCCTGCGGCAGGGTTTTGTCGGGAATGTCGTCCGCCGTCGGCCAGCCCCGCAGCAGCCTCAGGCCGGCGACCTGTTCGTCGGCATATCGGTCGAGCCCCGAGCTGCTGAGGACCTCCTCGACCGCCTCGGCCCGCGGCGTCTCCAGCAGGAAGCCGTCGTCACCGAACCAGTCGGCCCGCGTCAGCCTCGCCGCGACCGGTTCGCCGGGGGCCGCCGCGTCGACCAGCTGCCCGCCGACGAACCGGTATCGCGACGTCGGCAAGGGCTGGTCAAACCTCTGCTGCAGCCAGCTGGCTGCCTGCGGGCCGGCAATCAGAAAGGTGCTTGCCTCACCGCTTTGATCAACCAGTTCGAGCCGCTCACGGATGTGATAGCGGTCGAGATGGCGGCGAAGCGTTGCCCCGCGTCCAGACTCAAGACCGAGCAGGAGTCCGTCGGCAACCCGGCGGATCAGGCCGAGGGCGAGCACCCAGCCGCGGGCGTCGCAAAAAAAACCGTCGCAGCCGCTGCCTGACGCCAGATCGCCGACCCGCGCGGTGGTGAAGTTTTCGACGAACCCCACCGCATCGGCACCGCGGACAAGCAGTTGATCTCGCCGGCCAAGTGGAGCCCAGGAGCCCGCCGGGGGGCCGGCTTGGGAAGCGGCAGCAGCAGTCATGGAGAGGTCGTGTTGAAGTGGTGCGTTGACGGCACTCAGCAGGTACCAACTGTCGGCCACTATAGCGGCCGCCCCGGTCCTCGTTCAGTGGCGGCCGCCGCCTGAATCACCAGGAAAAATTCTCCGACCGAACGGTCTGCGAGCGGACTGCGTAGAAGGTCTACAGCAGTGAGGTCGCATCTCGGACGATTCGCTGCGGCACGAGCAGGGTGGCTGCCGGCTGGTTCAAGGCAGACTCGCGCTTTTCTCGCTGCCGCAGCAAAGGTATCGTTTCATCAGCCGGACGTGCGGGCAAGGCATGGTCCGATCTGGTGAGCACCTGCCGCGACGACTTCTTTCGCTCACGAACCCCCGTTGGAGTATTGCTGGCAGATGCTGCGCAATGCGCTCCGCGGAGGCCGGCGAGCGGGACAGTCGGCCGCGGTGCCCGCCCGGGGAACTTTCTGTCGAGATTCCGCGGGGTTGCTCGCAAGAAGGAGAGAGACATGGCAACGGTTCCGTATCGCTTCGCTCGCGACGAGGACTTCGACGACCGCGACGAGGCCACCCCAAATCCCCTCGCGGTCGCCGACACGGCCTTTTCTGATGTTGTCCGCGCTGAGACCGACTGCCGGGACAGCCAGCGGCAGCGGCGGCTGCGGCCGCGACGGCCCCGGCCAACCGGCGGGAATCCGGGCTCGCGGTCTCGCGGACGGCAGCTCCACCGGATTGCCGACGTCCGGCGGCAGCAGGGAGTCACCCTGCGAAACGTCGCGCGGCGGCTCGGCATTGAGATGGCTGTCATCAGGCGGCAGGAACTGCCCGAGAGTGATCTCCGAATCAGCGATCTGCTGCGATGGCAGCAGGTGCTCGATGTGCCGCTCGCCGAATTGCTCGAGGAGGGCGAAGGGCAGCTGTCGGGGCCGGTGCTCGCCCGCTCGCGGATGGTCAAGCTGATGAAAACGGCCGCCGCCATCCGTGAACAGGTCGGCGACGAAGGCCAGGCAAGCCAGCTTGTCGGGCAGCTGATCGAGCAGATTCTCGAAATCATGCCGGAGCTGTCGGACGTCACGCCCTGGCACACCGTCGGCCAGCGCCGCACCCTCGACGACGTCGGCCGAGCCGCGCGCAACAGCCTGCCGGACGACCTGTTTGGCCGGTGAAAATCTGGCTTGCCGGGGGGCGGCAGCGCGGCAATTGGCGGTTTGAAGGTGCGTGGGTTGTCGCCGCGGCAGGCATGGCGGCCTGTCAATCCTCTCTGCTACGATCCCGGCGGCCCTGCGATGGGCGGCTGCGATTGTCTGGTCCTCAGAGAGGTTGTTGTCGTGTTCTCACTGCTCGGTGTGCTCGGAATCACCCTGATCCTGTTCGTCGGTGTCGTCGTCACCGCCCGCTTTCTGCTCGGCAGGTAGCCTGCCCGGGTTCGCCGGCTCGATCAATCCGACAACGACCATGCTCATGAAGCCGTAGAGGGTCGAGCCAAGCACGCCCCAGGCGGCAACCGCCAGCCAGAAATAGTCCCGCAGCCAGACCCGCAGCGGCGGCTCCGGGCTTTTGGGGACCTTGTGTTGCACCGGTCCGCTGCGGTCCGACTGCGCCTCCATATCGCTGCGAAACCGATCCCAGTGCGCTTGAATGGCGGGGGCGTCAAGCTCGGCCAGCCAGCCGGATCGCAGCGTCCACACCACCCCCGGTGGCAGCACCAGCAGCATGATCCAGCCCGCCAACAGGCCGGCCTTCACGAGGCCGACCCGGCGGCCGGCTGCAGGACTTTTTGTTCGGTTGCTGCCGGTCATGCCAGTGGGATTGGGGGAAGCGGGCGGCGGAAGGTCGCCGTCGGTTCCCATCCTACCCAGATCGGCACCGCCGACCGGTCCGCAGAAAATCGCGGCGGTGCGACAAAAAATTCCTCTCGTTCAGCACCACCGGGACTGGTACCGTCCCGCCGCAGCCGCTTGGCTTCTGTTCCAGCCGTGCCCCCTGTGATCGCCACCGCCGTGTTATCCAAGCCCTCTCCGTGGAAGAAGCCCTCCGTGGCCCGCGTCCGCGGGTCTGGGCGATTGCCAGGGCAGTTTCACCAAGCCGAAAACCCGCGAGGGTTTTCAGGGCTTTCGGCCGCCGTCGGGTCGTGCCCGCGGTCGCTGAGCCGGCGGCAGGCGTGCGTCCGCTACCCGCTGTTGCTGCTGGCGGTGCTGGTCTGCGGCTGGCCGACCGCCGCCTGCGGACAGAGCGGCTGGCTGCCGACGAGCTGGTTTACGAAGCCGAAGGTCGACCCTCGGGCGATGTATCCGCTGTCGGAGCGGGATGGCCCCTGGTTGGTGCTCGCCTCGACCTTTCGTGGCGACGGTGCCCGCGAGGACGCCCGACGACTCGTTCAGGAACTCCGGGGCCGATTTCACCTGCGAGCCTTCACCCACGAGCAGGCGTTCGATTTCACCGGGGCCCAGCGAGGCCTGGGGCTCAATCCGGACGGCAGTCCGAAACGCATGCGGTATGCGAACTCGCGGCAGATTCTCGAGGTCGCCGTGATGGTCGGCGACTTCGCCTCCTGCGATGACAGCCGGGCCCAGAAGACGCTGACGAAGATCAAGACATTGCAGCCGGAGGCGCTGACCGGAGAGCGGGGCAAGAGCCGCGCGTTCGCAGATTTCCGGCGGCTGATTGGCCTCGACAAGCAGGCGGGCGGCGGACCGATGCGGCTGGCATTCATGATCCCCAATCCTCTGTTGCCGGCGGACTATTTCAATCAGCCGCAGCTCGACGAGTTTGTCGTCGGGATCAACGCCGACGTCGAGCACAGCCTGCTCGATTGCCCCGGCCGGTACAGCGTGCGGGTCGCCACCTTCAGCGGCGCCGGCACCTTCGCCGATCAGGAAGCGGCGGCCGATCCGGATGCCGCCTTTGAAAGCCGGCTCGTCAAGGCTGCCGAGAAGGCCCATCGACTCACCGCCGCTCTGCGGCGGCAGGGCTGGCAGGCCTGGGAGTTTCACGACCGCGAGTCAAGCGTCGTCTGTGTCGGCAGTCTCGGCCAGCTGACGATCGAACAGCAGAACGGCACCCAGCAGCCGCATCCGGAACTCGTGCGGATCACAAAAGCCCTCGGCCCCGACCCCGAGAAGCTGGCCGCCGGCACGATTCTGCCGAGGCGGATCGAGGGCATTCTGCTCGACGTCGAACCCCGTCCGGTCGATGTGCCCCGGCTGCCGGTCGGCCGCCGCTAGCTGTTGGTTGAGAAAGCGATCCCTGACCCCGAGCCCGCGAATGCGGGCGAACGCCAGTCCCCGTGGGCAACCCCCGAAAACGCCGCGGGGTTTTCAGGGCTGCCGAGCGGCCCATCCCGCGGCGGCAGCCTCCCGCCGGGTCCCTCCGGCACCCGTTTCCGACGTGGTGAAAATGACCAGTGCACCATCGCTGTCGGCGACCACCGCAGCGGCCGTCTGGAGCCTGTGCCGACACAACCGCGTCGCGGCGGAGGAACGTCGCGATTCCTCTTTGCCCGCGAAACAGCCATGACCCCGCCCGCCGCCCCGATCCTCGTCCTCGGCACCACCAACGCCGGCAAGCGTGCCGAACTTTCCGGACTGCTCGAGCCGTACGGGATCAGCTGCCGCTCGCTCGCCGACTTCCCCGCCGCGATCGACGTCGCCGAAACCGGTCAGACCTTTGCCGAGAATGCCGCCCTGAAGGCGAGCCAGCAGGCCCGTCAGCTCGGCGAGTGGGTCCTCGGCGAGGACAGCGGACTGGTCGTCGATGCGCTCGACGGCCGTCCGGGAATCTATTCCGCCCGGTTCTCCGGTCCAGATGCCACCGCGGCGTCCAACAACGCCCTTTTGCTGGAGAAGCTCGCCGGCGTCCCGGCGGCGGCCCGCACGGCCCACTATGCCTGCCACGCCGCCCTCGCCGATCCGACGGGGGCGATCCGGGCTGCCAGTTCCGCCCGCTGTCAGGGCACGATCGTCGAGACGGCCCGCGGGACCGGCGGGTTTGGCTATGACCCGTACTTCCTGGTTGCCGAATACCACCGAACCTTTGGCGAGTTGGCCGCGGCGGTCAAGGCGCTGATCAGCCATCGGGGTCGGGCGATCCGGCCGTTGCTGCCGACCATTGCCCGCCTGCTTTGCAACCGCGGCTGAGCCCGTCAGCCGGCCCGGTCTGCCGCCGGCGGTTGTGCGGCACCGTTCAGGCAGCCTCGCTGAGCCGGCGGGCGAGCCAGTTCCGAATCGTCTGAAGGACTCGCGGGGTGCCGTCGATTGTCCCGACGAGATTGGCCAGCGGGGCGGCATACCGGTCGAGACCGTCGAGGAAGCCGCGAACATCGCCGACGGTGACGTCCTCGAGGTGGACGAAGTCACCGCAGCCCATCGCCCGCAGGAAGTGACTGTTCATCGATTGCTCGCCATGGGCCCGTTCCGGCAGCACCAGGAGCGGCTTGCCGAGGTGGATCGCCTCGCCGATGAGCTGGTTGCCGGCTGCCGACACGACCGCCCGGCAGCCGGCGAGATCCTCGGCGAACCGCCGGTCATCGATCGGCTGAAAGGACACCGGCCCGATCGGATCGCGGCTGCCGAGGCCGTAGACCTTTACCGGCAGGCCGCACTGGGCGAGGGTCTCAATCGCGGAAAATGGCGTGTGTCGGCGGAGGTAGCTGAGCAGGTAGCCGCCGGACGTTGGCTCAGCCCGGACGATCTCGCGACGGAGCAGGGGACCAACTTGCACGACATGCTCCCAGCCTGGCCGCAGGGGTGGCCGGAAGAAGGCCGACACCATCGTCTCGGCGGCATTGCTGACATACATCCAGACGGCATGGCTCATCAGCCAGGCGTTCCACCGCAGGGTCCAGGGCAAAGCGTCGAGTTCGTAGGCGAGGAGGAAGTGCTGATGGTCGATGCTCAGCAGCGGCACCCGCAGTCGGGCCGCCGCCCGCGGCAACGCCGGCTCAAAGTCGGTGATCGCCAGCGTGACATGAAAGGCCTCAAAGTCGGTGAGCAGGCGATCGACCAGCGGCCCGAGTTGACGAGCCTGATACTCCAATCCGCAGCGGATCGATCGCAGCACATCGAGCCGGCCGCCGCTGTACTGGAAGACGATGCCTGGAATCTCAATGACAGCGACACGCGGATGGCCGACAGCGAATCGCCGCTGCAGGAACCGGTAGCCGTCGTCGGAACTGTAGACCCGGATGTCGTGATCGCGTTCCAGATGCTCAATCAGCGTTGCGATCCGGGTGGCATGGCCCCGGCCCTCGCCGCACAAACTGATCGCGATCGTCGCCATGCGTTCCCGCCAGCTCAATGATGTTGGTGGCAGTCGTGGAAAGGGGTGGCCAAGCAACCCTTGCTGTCGGTGGAAAAAGCCGTCGACGGCCCTTGTCGGCAGTGGGCGGGCGAATGATAGTCCACCTGATCAACCCCGTAAAACGCCGAGGATTTTTGGGGCTGCCCACCGCCGCCGCTTGCGGCGGCAGACTTCATCCACCGTTTGCTACGATCACTACAAACTATTTTGAACCAAAGCGGCAACGGTTGCCGAGGCCGATGTCGGCGGCAGTTGGCCAGCCAACGGAAAACTCACA
>Ga0180432_10007523_pt1 | contig 13806 bp, 12 predicted proteins | sample SS_ome_10_FD_132414 | JGI IMG/M metagenome (GOLD analysis project Ga0180432, IMG submission 132414) | Hypersaline lake sediment archaeal communities from the Salton Sea, California, USA - SS_1_MS_2 metaG | ecosystem: Environmental > Aquatic > Non-marine Saline and Alkaline > Hypersaline >...
CCTGAACGCCCGCGCTTACGGGTATGGCTCTGCTGAATCGTTTATCGCAATGGCCTTTCTTCACCGGGGATGCATCGATATCGAATTGCCTTGGAATCACCCACACATTCTTTAGGAGAGGCCTGCCGTGCGGCAAGTCCGGGAAGACGAGTCGCGATGATCTCGCATAGTCTCTGAACATTTGGGGCAAGCTGGAAAACTCTGCCTTGACTGTCCACTATGGGCGCGGTGGACAAGTCCCGATCGCCTCCTATCTCAGAGAACCGTTGACGTGGGTTCAGCACGACTCTGGGAGGACTCTCCCAGTGGTGGGCCTCTTCAGTCATCTCAAACTGGTCAGCGAACGAAGCTCCACCGAGGCTCCTTGGCGAGGACCACTCCACAAGTGAGAGCAGGTCGACCCCCATGAACTTGGCCTTCCTTATGGCAGGTTTCCAATAGCCGCTTGCGGAGACAATAGCTCGTCGAGTTAGGGCGGGCATATGGAGCATTTTTGTGCAGAGCCCCTCCACTTGAGTGGAGTCTAGTGGTCTCTTGTGGTCTTTGACTTCTATACCCTCAAAGACCGAAATAGTGCCTTCCTCGCTATGTACGCTTATCGTTACGTCAACATCCCTTTCTTCCTCCGCAGCCCGGTCGAAAACCATGCTTCCAAGCTCGAGGTCGACCCCTTTCGGCCGCGAAATGCGTGTCAGCAACCCGACTAGTAAGTGAATGTCTGTTGGTGAAAGCATGATTGGGTTGGGCCACGAACTCTAGAAGTTCACTTGCGACCAATCAAATGCAAGGACCAGGAGAACCATGCCCCGCCAGAATTGCTCTTCGCTTCCCGACAGAGAAACACCATGGGGCAGGAAACCGTCGCTGGGTCTGCGTGCCCCCTTACTGACGGCAAGGGCGTTGATCCAGGGCAAGGCACGCTTCGCGCAGATTTCGTCTCGAATGTACCCGAGCGGTGTACCCATGCCTGCTGGCGCAAGGCCGCATACGTCGGCGATCTCCTCATAGGAGACGGTCCTCATTTCCTTCGCACAGTTCTTCAGATACTCGAAGACTTCTTTGGATTTCGCAGGGGCTGTTGCCATGGGACTCTCCTAACTAAATGAGTTATGGACCCGCCGCTACTCGCGCAGCGAACCGTTTCATCTACAACCCACCCGGCGGGCAAATGAGGGTTTGAATGGAAGGCCTGTCGCGCGGAACGAGAGGCGCGGCTCGTGTCAATCGCCACTCAGCACCTCCCGGATCTTCCGTGTCAAGGTAGCAGGCGAAAACGGCTTCTCGATGTACGCGATGTCCGGATCGAGCACTCCGTGGTGATGGATCGCGTTGTCGGTGTACCCCGACATGAACAACACCGTGAGTCGGGGATTTAGTTTGACCATCTCGATCGCCAGTTCCCGTCCGCTCATGCCGGGCATGACGACATCGGAGAGGAGCAGATCGATATTCCCGTCATGTTCTCGGTTAATCTGAAGCGCCTCTTCTCCATCCCTGGCTTCCAGTAGCTTGTATCCGCTGTCTTCGAGCATGGCCTGGATCACGGCCCTGACGGAGTCGTCATCCTCCACGAGGAGAATCGTCTCGCTGCCCTGTTTAGCCTTTCTGGCCTCGAGAGATTTCCTCTGCCGGGTCGCTGTGCCTTCCTCCCGCGCCGCAGGGAAGTAGATCTTGAAGGTCGTTCCCTTGCCAGGCTCGCTGTACACCCAGATGTTCCCCCCGCTCTGTTTCACGATGCCGTACACGGTCGAAAGGCCGAGGCCGGTCCCTTTGCCGGAATCTTTAGTAGTAAAGAAGGGTTCGAAGAGGTTCTCCATGACCTCTTGGTTCATTCCGGAGCCGTTGTCGGTCACGGCCATCATCACGTGGGGGCCGGGCTCGACGGAGACGTGGTTGCTTGCGTAGCTCTCATCGAGGTCCACGTTCGCGGTTTCGACGAGAAGCTTGCCTCCGCTAGGCATGGCATCCTTGGCGTTGACCGCGAGGTTCATCAGGATTTGCTCAATCTGTCCCTTGTCTGCCCGGACAATCCCGAGATCGGGCTTGGTGACAATGTCCAGCTCCACATCTTCGCCGATGAGCCTGCGCAGCATGTCAGATACGCCCTTGATGACATCGTTGAGATTGATCTCCTCCGGGTTCAGGACCTGCTTGCGGCTGAAGGCGAGAAGTTGCCGGGTGAGTTGAGTGGCGCGGTGCCCCGCCTTGCTGATCTCGTCGACGTCACGGAGGGCTTCTGGTTCCGCTTCGACCTTCGCCTTGAGGAGTTCGCTGTACCCGGTCACCACCGTCATGAGGTTGTTGAAGTCGTGAGCCACGCCTCCGGCGAGCCTGCCGATGGCCTCCAGCTTCTGGGCTTGTCGAAGCTGCTCCTCTGTATGCGCGAGTTCGATTCGGGCCTCCATGCCATGCAGGGCGAAGGCGATGTCGTCGGCGACTTCTCGCAGCAAGCCCTGTTCCTCAGAATCGCCGCCCGTTCCCATCGGAAGGCAAGCCAACAGGAATCCGTAGACTTTGCCATGGCAGCTCAAGTCGATGCAGATGGTATCTCTGGGTCCGAGGGGAGCCTTGGCACCAGGGCAATCCGGGGCTTCCGGACATGCCCGGCCAGCGTTCGACCGAAGAACCAACGATTGATTGGCCATGGCCTGGCGGCCGCAATCCGGGGCGTTTCCGAATTCGAGGGCTTCTCGTAGCGAGGAAAGCTCTTCGCCCGCCCCGGCATAGAGACCAACCTTGGTTCCTGAATCATCGAGAAGGCCTAGGATGGCCGACATGAGCCCTCTGGACTCGACGAGGGATTCGCAAGCCTGTTTGATGAGCCGAGTATGGTCCTTCTCCCGGACGATGAGCTGGTTGACGTTGCGAATGCCCCGGAGCATGGCGTTGAGGTGGGCGATGCGTTCTTCAGCGCGCTTTCGCTTGGTGACATCCCAGACCGTCGAAATCATCAGGTCCTTGCCGGGAACCGGAGTGTTGCGTGCGCAGATAAAAGACGTCTCCTCCCCCTTGCGCGAGATCGGAATATCGTCCCATTGCATCCGGTCTGGATCGCCGGAAGCGCAGTCGTCCAGCACCCTCTTGCGGATCTGCTCCCTGAATTCCGGATCCTCATACACCGCGTCCCAGAATCCGTCCGGATCGGCAAGGGCCTCGCGAGTCGTCCGGTAGAACAGCGGGAAATTGTCGTTCATGTAGGAGAACTTGACGGACGGATCGATGGAGTTGACCGCGATGCCGATCGGGAGATGATCCATCACCGCAGTGATGAACTTTTCTCTCTCGCGCAGCTCAGCCTCCGCTCGCTTCCGGTCCGTGATGTCCTGAGAGAGAATGAGCATGCCCTCGGGTACGGGTTCGAAGCTCAGCTCGAACCACCCCTTCGAACCGTCCGGGAAGGCGAACTCGTTCTCCATCCGGTCGGGCTTCCGTTCCGCCATACACTCGCGGAGCACACCGAACATCCGGGAATCCTCGATCCCGGAGTAGGCCTGAATCATGGTCTTGCCCAGGAGCTCCTCCCTGGACTTCCTGCCATGCCTTGCGGCCGCTTCGTTGACGTAGAGGTACTCCCAGTCGAAGCCGATGACCTGGCACCCCTCGAGAAGGTTGTCCAGGATGCGCTGTGGAAGGGCTTTGATGGCGTCCGGATCCAGCCTCGATCTACCCAAGGGTGCATCGGCGCTGCTCACCGTAACCTCCCTGAACCGGACAGGATTTCAGGGCCAACCCAAGCGAGTCGTCTCCCCTGCATGTATCTCGGTGGGGACTCCCTCCTCCTGGGCAGCCATCTTTGTAATCCGAGGACGCACTTCCAGAGGCCATTGTATCACCATGGCACTCCAGAGGCTAGGGAGAACTCTCGTGCCGGGGACATACAAACCCCCTGGCGAGCAAATGAGGGTTTGAATGGAAGGCCTGTCGCACGGAGGCGCGCCAGGGGGTACGCGTAACCTATCACCCACACAGGGGTTGTCAAGCCTTACTGCCCCTCCGACCCCAGCCGTGAGTCGCTGGGTTAAAAAAAACCGCTGATTCCTGTCCCCGTTTTCGGCTGTCCCCCCCCTTTCGTCTTTTAGGGGGAGAGGTAGTGCCCTTTCCCCATGGGAAACCAGACTTCGAATGGGCCGAAGGACGGAACGGATGCCAGGAATCGTCAAAGCCGAGGTCCTCGGGAAGCAGGTGGGAACGCCCGTCGATGCCGCCGGTCGCTCCTCGCAACTGCCGGAGGACACCTGGGACTACGACAAGACCGGGGCCAAGGAGCCGCCCTACGGCCTTGGCGCTCTGGCCCTCTTCCTCGAGGTCAACACCTGGCACTACCGCTGCGTGAAGGCCAAGGCGATCTCCACGGCCGGGCTCGGCTTCGACTTCGTGGCGCCGGAGGGCGTGAAGGAGTCGGACCCGAAGAACAAGGCGACCCTCCAAGCCTTCTTCAACCACCCCAACGACGAGCAGACCTGGGGCGAGGTCCTGGAGAACGTGCTGACCGACTTCGAGGCCCTGGGCAATGGGTACTTCGAGGTGGTCCGAAACGTCCTGGGGACCGGGGTCCCGAAGGCCATCTTCCACGTCCCCGCCGGGACGGTGCGGGTGCGCAAGGACAAGAAGGGCTTCGTCCAGATTCGCGACAACAAGATGGTCTTCTTCCGAAACTTCGGAACCGACCCGAACGGCCCCGACGCCTTCGATCCCCGGGACAAGGACAAGCCCGAGTCGGAGAGGCGGCGCCTCAACGAGATCATCCACCTGAAGAACTACCATCCCCGGTCCTCGTATTACGGGCTGCCGGACTTCCTGCCAGCGCTTCGGGCCCTGGTCGGCAACAAGCAGGCCGGCGACTTCAACATCCAGTTCTTCGAGAACAACGCCGTTCCCCAGTACGCCATCATCGTGAAGGGCGGAGAACTCGCGAAGGGCACGCGCAAGCGAATCGAGGAGTACTTCCGCACCCACATCAAGGGCAACGCCCACAAGACCCTCATCCTCGAGGTGGCCCAGGACGGCGATGAGAAGGTGGACCTGGAGATCCGCCCCCTGTCCGTGGACGTGCGCGATGCCTCGTTTCGCATGTTCCGATCGGACAACGCCGAGGAGATCCGCGTGGCCCACGGCGTGCCCGGGCGCCTCATCGGCCTGACCGAGAAGGGCGGCCTGGGCGGCGCCGGTGAGGGCGCGACCCAGCAGGAGATCTTCAAGTACCACGTCATCGAGCCCAAGCAGTCCCGGCTCGAGTACCGGATAAACAACTTCCTCATCAAGAAGGGCTTCGGCATCGAGGATTGGGAGATCCGGTTCAAGGAGATCGACGTGACCGATGAGGAGAAGGTCGCGGAAATCGTGCAGAAGCTCGTGAAGCTCGGGGTGCTGACCATCAACGAGGGACGCCGCGAGATGGGGCAGAAGCCCCTCGAGCACCCGGGCGCGGACATCCCCTTCATGATGACGAGCATGGGGCCGCTCTCCCTGGACACGCTGGCCGAGGGCGGGGTGAAGCCGCAGAACATGCCCCCTTCGGGCGCGAGCGGCAAGGCCCTGCCGGACTCCTTTCTCGAGTTCCGCAAGGCCCGGGAGACCGACCTGGAAGCATTCCACCGGCAGTACCGGGAAGCCATCGAGCGGGTGCTGAAGGAGCGGATGGGGCCTGTGGAGAGCCTCGAGTTCGAAGGCAATCTGCGAGACGTCCTGGCCGAAACCGAGCGCATCCTCGGCCCCGAGATGGCGGCGGATCTGGAGCCCTCGGCCCGGCGCTATCTGGAGAAGGCGTTCCGCACAGGCCAGGCCATGCGGGGAATCCCGAGCGCTGTGCAGACTCTGTGGGACGCGCCCCGCAAGGAGGCCGTTGACTGGCTCGTCTCCCACGACCGGTTCTACCTGGGGAAGGTGTTCCCCGAGTTCGTGCGCGAGCCGTTCCGCGACGCCATCGCGCAGGGCCTCGAGCAGGGTCTGGGCCGCAAGGACATCGGCCGGCGGCTTCGCGACCTGATGCTCGGCACGCCAGACGCCCCGGGCAAGCTCGAGCTCTACAACCGTGTCGCCGGCGCGACCGTGGGCCGGGCCCACAACTGGGGCGGGCTGTTCTCCCTCGAGGCGGCCGAGGTCGAGACCTACGAGTGGGCTGCAGTCCACGATGAGAGGACCTGCTCGCGTTGCCTCCATTTCGACGGCATGGAGTTCCGGACCGGGCCTGCCGTGGCTCTGGTCCGCAAGGCCCTGGAAAGCCCGCCCGAAGCGGTGGCCTCCCTTTCGCCGTGGCCCCAGGAGGATGCAGAACGGGACGACTTCTACATCAAGACCGGCGAGGGCCGGGAGTACATCAAGGGCAAGAGCACGGAGTGGCTGCAGGGGCGGGGGATGGGCCAGCCGCCCCTCCACCCCTCCTGTCGTTGCCAGATCCTGGCAAAGGTGGCGTGACCATGGAAACGGGCGTTCTGCCAATCATGGAAAAGGCCAACTACGTGGGCAACAAGCGCCGGCTGGCCAAGTACATCGTGGACAAGTTCCCCGATGGCACGAAGAGCATCGCGGACGTCATGTGCGGCGTGGGCGCGGTGCTCATCGAGGCGGCCCGGCGCGGGTACCGCGTGCGGGGCAACGACCTGTCCATCGTGCCCTACTACTACACGAAAGGGGTGTTCGAGGGCGCGGCGCTCTCCGAGGAGGACGTCGGGAGGCTGAAAGCCGCGCCCCCGCACGACGGCTGGTTGACCCGTGAGTGGAAGGGCATATATCCCCGGTCCATGGCCATCCGCCGGTACCTGGACGGGCTGGTGAGGAAGGCCAAGGCCATGCCGGGCAGCAAGGCCCTCGCGGCCAAGGCCGTGATGTCCGCCGTGCTCCAGACCATGTATGCGGACTCGGGCAGCGGGTACTCGACCCTGCGCTACGAGAAGCCCTCGGACATCCAGCGACTCATCGACCGCTCGGCCAGGGAGGTCAACGGCCTCATCGGCGAGGTGGGCGGCAAGGGCACGGTCACGAACGAGAACGCCCTGACCATCCGCGTTCCCCAGGCGGACGTCATCTACTTCGATCCGCCGTTCTTCAAGCGCGACAAGGGCCTGGTGCTCTACTTCAACACGTACCGCATCATGAACTCCATCCTGCTCCAGAAGGAGTGGAAGGAGCCCAACCTCAAGGCCGAGGACGTGCCGCCATTGCTCGAGCGCCTGTGCAAGTCGTGCCGGCATATCTTCATCTCGACCTCGAGCAACGAGCAGGTGCCGTACTGGAAGGAGCTTCAGCGCCACAAGCGCATGGTGAAGCGCTACCGGGTCGCCTACTCCCAGACGAGCGGGTTCGGCTCCAGGGACACGAACCAGCGCGAGCACCTGTACGTGGCCAAGGCCGCGGGCGACGACCCGTACCTCCACCTGCCCGATGAGGACCAGACCCTCCGGTACGTGGTGCAGACCCATTTCCGGGGCCGGTCCGTGCACAACGACTTCCGGCTCGAACAGTCGCCGGGCGGCGACCTCCTGGGCTGGACCCTGAACACCCAGATCCCCGGGTCGGTGAAAGAGCCGGTGCAGACCCTGCCCCAGGCCAAGGGCCTGGATGCGGGCGACTACTCGAAGATCGACTGGGAGTCCGGGGAGTTCGCCAAGCAGAAGCGCAGGGGCGGGGAGGTGAACGCCCCCATCCTCTGCGAGAAGAAGTCGCTCTCGCCCAATGCCTGGCTCGAGGTGGAAGGCGTGGCCACGCCCGGCGAGGCAGGATCCACGGAGAACCTGCCCGGCGTGTTCCAGATCGTGGACAAGGGCACTGTGGAGGTCCTGGCCCAGCGGCCGGACCTGCACGAGTACCGGCCCCATTCGGAGCGGCGAAAGGGCGGGTTCTCCTACCGGATCCTGTTCAGGCTCATGCCCGCGGCCGAGGCCAAGTCGGACGGCATCGGCGCGGAGTTCGAAAAGGGGGAGAACCCGGCCTGGCTGCTCATCAAGCCCGACGACCCCACGCCCTACGTGCTCTCCGAGAGGGCCGTGGAGGAGGGCTGGCTTCCGCCCAAGGGATTCTCCGCGCTTCCCCACGAGATGCGGGAGGAAGTTCCCGAGGAGTACCGGTACTGGACCCGGGATGAGGAGGCAGACCGCAAGAAGGCCCGCGATGCCCTGGTCGAGGCCATTGGGTCGGACCAGGTGGACCTGCCCGGGCTCGAGAAGGCGGCCGAGGAGTTCGAGAAGGGCCGGCGCATCCCCTTCAACCAGTGGGGCGGGTCCTCCAAGTACGCGGGCCGCCTCGTGGAGAAGCTCCCGGAGCACAAACGCTACGTGGAGCCCTTCTGCGGCAGCGCAGCCGTGTTCTTCGCCAAGGAGGCGGTGGAGCACGAGGTCCTGGCGGATGCGGACACGGAGGTCGTGTTCGCCCTGAAATACATCCAGGGCCTGACCCCCCAGGGCATGGAGGCGCTCAAGAAGTTCCCCTGGACCGTGTCGCGGTCCGGGTTCGAGCGGGCCCGCAACTGCAAGCCCGGCTCCGACGCGGAACGGTTCTGGAAGATGGTCTTCACCCGGGCCTGCGCGTGGGGCGGCAAGCCCAATGCCACCGGGTATTCCACCATCTCCGAGGGCAAGACCTACGACCTGGAGAGCCTGTGGCGCTTCAAGGAGCGGCTCGGCAAGGCCCGCATCAAGGTCCAGGACTGGAAGAAGACCCTTCGCGAGAACGACGGCGCGGACACGCTCTTCTTCGTCGATCCCCCCTACGTGGAGGAATGGGGCGGCGGTGAGGGCGTGCCGCCCGAGGAGATCGCCGAAGAAGTCTCGGCGCTCAAGGGCCTCTACATCGTGGCCTACACCGATTCGGCCAGGGCCCGCAGGGCTCTCGGCAAGGCGGGGAAGCTCTTCAAGATGCGCTTCCTTGAGGCGCGGCACGGCGGGCTGTGGGCCAAGAGGAATCGGCTCTTCGTGGCGTCCTTTGACATGAAGAAGTCCCTCGACCCCGAGGGCGAATGGCTGGAGGCGGTGGGCGAATGATGGACGTCAGATTCGACTACGTGGTGGACATCGCCAAGGCCTACGAGGACGGCGGCCGCTGGATCGTGGAGGGTTTCGCCGCCACCAGCGACTTCGACCTCCAGGAAGACGTCATCTCCCAGCAGGCCATCGAGGGGTCGGCCAAGGACCTCATCGAGAACTCCACGGTCCTGCACAACCACAACACGAACCTGGAGATCGGCCGGGTACTGGAGTCGGGCGCCCGCAAGGGCGGGCTGTTCCTGAAGATCCTGGTCTCCAAGACGGTCCCGGACATCTGGCAGAAGATCAAGGAAGGCGTGCTCAACAAGTTCTCGGTGCGCGGGCTCATCCTCGAAGCGAAGAAGCAGTGGATGGCGGCGCTCAAGAGGTACGCGCGCCTGATTCTCAAGATGCGGCTGGTGGAGGTGTCCCTGGTCGCGGTGCCCGCGAATCCCAAGGCGCGGGCCATTCGGTGGTACATCGAGAAAGCCCTGGACGATTTCGAGGCCCGGGGCGGCGAGATCGGCGGGTTGGAAGGAGGCACGGTCATGGCAGGAGAGAACAGGGAAGACGTGGAGCTGATCCTCGAGGCCTCGGGTGAATCCGAAGGCAGGGGCGAGCAGGAGACCGGGAACCCCCCGGGCGGGATGGAGAAGGCCGAAGGGAGCCTCAAGGAGGTCGCGGACCTCGCGGCCAGGCTCCTCGCCGCGGAGCAGGACGAGGCCCGGAAGAAGGTCCTCGCCCAGATCCGCAACCTCGCCAACGGCTCGGCTGCCAAGGCCGAGGAGGAGGAGGGCGCGGGCGGCGAGGAAGCCCTGGAAAAGGCGGGCAAGAAGATCGCGGCCTCCCGGCTGAACCGGCTCAAGAAGCTCCTGGAGGAGCTGCAGGGGTTCATCCGCGAGGTGGAGCCCGGCGAAACGGCCAAGGGCGCTGCGGAGCCGGACGAGACGCACAAGCGCCTGGAGGAGATCCAGGGCACGGTCAAGCGCATCGCCGACCTCCTGGGCCTGCCGGAGGAGCCGGACGAGGGCCGGGAGAAGGCGGAACCTCTCGTGAAGGCGGTGGACGGACTGGTCAAGCGGCTCGACGCCCTGGAAGGCAAGGCCGGGGCCCGGGCGTCCCTGGACGGGCAGGAGGAACTGGCGGGATCGGGGCAGGGCGACCGCTCCGTGTGGAAGGGATTGCTGTAGGGCTCCGGCCCGGCCTCCGGGGCGGGTCGACGTTACAAGGAGGGTTTTCTCATGAACCAGAACGAGTTGCTCCAGAAGGCTCTGGACACGGCTGACCTCATCGCCGGGGGCGGGGAGCTGAACCCGGAACAGTCGGACAAGTTCATCACGTACCTGCGCGACCTGTCCGTCATGGCCAAGGACGCCCGCCAGGTGCAGATGAAGGCGCGGAAGAAGGACATCAACAAGATCGGCATCGGCGCCCGCGCGTCGGTCCCGGCCGTGGAGGGCACGGACCCTGCCGTGCGCAAGGAGCCGACCTTCTCCAAGGTGACGCTGGACACGGTGGAGATCATGACCCCGTTCGAGGTCACCTACGACGTGTTCGAGGACAACATCGAGGGCGAGAACCTCGAGGACTCGATCATCAAGCTCTTCGCCACGCAGATCGCCATGGACCACGAGGAGCTCTACATCATGGGCGACAAGAGCTCCTCGGACACGTTCCTGGCCCTGCTGGACGGGTGGAGGACGCTGGCGAACAGCGGCGGCCACCAGTACCTGCACGGCGGGAGCGGCGTGACCACGGCGGTCCTGGCCAAGCTCCTGGACGCCATGCCGGAGAAGTTCCTGCGGGACTACCCGGACCTCAGGTTCTACGTGAGCCCCAAGTTCGAGCACACCTACAAGCGGCTGCTCGGCCAGAGGCCCACGCCGGTCGGGGACAAGTTCCTGCTCGAGAACGCGTCCGTGACCTACGCGGGCATCCCGCTGGTGCGCGTGCCGCTCATCCCGAGCAACATCTCCAAGACCATCGGGACCACGCCGTACACGGACCTGACGTTCGTGATCCTGACGCTCCGCAAGAACCTGATCACGGGCATCCACAGGGCCATGACGCTCGAGCGGGACAAGAACATCTTCTCGCGCATGCGCCAGTACGCGTTCACGAGCCGCATCGCCTGCGGGTTCGAGGAAGTGGACGCGGTGTGCATCGCCGAGGAGATCTCCATCAGCGCGTAGCACCGGGATGAAGGAAGGTGACTTCTCCGACCGGTGCGTAGGAGGACGCTGTGGGAAAGAAGAAGAAGAAGGAGGGCCCTCTCCCTCCCCGGGTGATGTGCCCGGTGTGCGGGGGCAAGGGCGTGTTCGGCGATCCCGGGAAGGACGGCCTGTGCGAGTGCGAGGGGTGCGGGCTGATCTACGCGGGATCGCCTCCGTCACGGAAGACCCTCGCTCTGGCAAGGGACAGGCGGTTCGCCGGGGCCTGGGACGGTGCTCACGACGGGAGCGTCCGGCCCGCCACGCTGTACGCGCAGGATGTCATGGCATCCTTCTTCGCCCATACGGCCGGCATGGAGGCGGTCCTGAACGGCTTCGACCGGAACATCCTCGACGCGTTCTGCGGCCTGGGGTTCCGGCTCCGCGAGTTCCAGCGGTACGGGTGGGATGTGTACGGGGTGGATCCCGGCCCGGAGGCGGTGCAGTACGGCCAGGGGTGTTTCCTGGACGTGAGGGAAGCCTGGTTCGACGAGGACAAGCTGCCCGAGGTTCGCTTCGACCTCGTCCTCTTCGCCGGCGGCTTTTCCTGCCTGCCCGATCCAGTCGGGGCCGTGAAGAGGCTCGACAAGCTTCTCAGGCCCGGCGGGCTGGTCTTCGTCGGCCTGGCCGGGGAGCCGCTTTCCGCGCGTCTCTTCCACTTCGACGGAGAGACGCTTCGGCGGGTGTTCATGGAGAACGGCTTCCAGGTCCTCGAGGAGGGCGAGCGCGACAGCGAGGCCTTTGCCTGGTTCGCCCGGAAGAAGGACGCCCGGGAGAGCCGCAAGCCCGCGTTGACCGCTGCGGCGGACCGCGGAAAGGAGGCATGAGATGGGCGTCCAGTCCATCGAGGACATCTTCCAGTGGGTCTTCGACAACCTCACGCGGGCCTTCCGGACGAGGCTGATCCACGGGGGGACACGAGAGCACGAGGAGCAGCTGACCGTGCCCCCCGCCTACACCCCGGCCAACAACAAGATCGAGTTCTCCTCGTCCAAGCGATTCATCCGGATCGTGTCCTCGGAGGATATGTTCTGGGTGGACTCGGCGACGGACGACACCGATGCCGAGAGCAAATTGACCTCGGCCGGTTCCCGGGGAGTGATTCCATCCAAGCAGATCTACGACCTGGCCCTTGCCGAGGGCATCACGAGGCTCGACTTCCTTGCCATCGGAAGCAGCGGTTCTGTTTTTGTCACGGGGCTCGACTGATACATGGACACCTACGCCGCAGTGCAGGACATCCGCGACCGGGGCGTGACGGCCGACCAGGCAACCGATCCGGAGGTGGAGGTCGCCCTGGCCCGGGCCACGCTCCTGGTGGAAGCCTTCTGCGGCCGGGATTTTTGGCAGCGTCTGAGAACGATCGGCGTGGACGGAAACGGAACGGAGAGCATTTTTCTGAGCGACCGGCCCATTGTCAATCTGAGGAAACTCTGGGTGGACGACGTGCTGGTCGATCCGGACTCGTACCGGGTCTACGCGAAGGAGGGCTACATCCGTCTCTACTCCGGCATCCGGCTTCCCTGGGCGGCGGTGGCCGGGGTTTTCCCCTGTGGCGCCCAGAACGTGAAGGTGAAGGGGGACTTCGGCTTCGAGACGGTTCCCGGCGACGTGAAGGAAGCCTGCATCATCCTGGCCCTCAAGGAGATCAAGGGGCTTCGGGTGGAAGCCGGGACCTCCCAGTCCGTAATCGATGCCGGAGCGGAGATCCGGAAGGTGAAAGTGGACGACATCACGGTGGATTTCGATCGCCCCGGGAAAACAGGCCGGCGCCGGGAGCTTCTGGGGAGCACCGGGGATGTGAAAGCGGACAGGCTGCTTTCCAGGTACCGGTCGAAGGTCCACACGACGGTGGTGTGAACCGCCTCGACAGGAGACGGCGGGATGGGGTTGAGAGAGAAGGTCAAGGCGGTGTGGGACGAGGCCATGGCGCCGGTCTTTGACGATCTGGCCGCGGATGTGGAGGTGGAGGTCTTCGACGACGCCGCCACGACCGTGGATGACCTGTACGGGGAGGCGGAAGGCGAGAAGGTCTTCAAGCCTTCCGTCACCCTGAAGGCGAGGGTGAAACTCGAGAGGAGCCGGCTCGTGGAGCCCGGCGGGGAGTCTGTGGACGTGGACGGGAAGGTGACGTTCAAGACCGAGGACTTGGAAGCAGAAAACCTGGCCCTGGATTTCGGGAACCGGGTCACGATCGAGACCACCCCGTACATCGTGTTCCGCATCGAATCCGCCGGCCAGGTGGGAGACGAGTTCCTTCTCACGAAGGCATGGCTTCGCCGGGAGTGACCCGTGGCCAAGTTCGGGGACTGGAAGCGGATGGAGAAGATCATGCAGGGCTTCGACCGCAACCTGCAGAAGAACTGCACGGTCGCCATTGCCAAGGCGGGCGCGTCCCTCGAGGGCGCCATCAAGGAGCGCATCCTTGACGGCAAGGACATGGTCCCGAATCACCCCTTCACCGTGGCGATGAAGGGATCCAGCAAGCCCCTCGTCGCGGACGGAGACCTGCTGACCGCCTCTCCTAAAGAATGTGTGGGTGATTCCAAGGCAATTCGATATCGATGCATCCCCGGTGAAGAAAGGCCATTGCGATAAACGATTCAGCAGAGCCATACCCGTAAGCGCGGGCGTTCAGG
>Ga0180432_10007524_pt1 | contig 13801 bp, 11 predicted proteins | sample SS_ome_10_FD_132414 | JGI IMG/M metagenome (GOLD analysis project Ga0180432, IMG submission 132414) | Hypersaline lake sediment archaeal communities from the Salton Sea, California, USA - SS_1_MS_2 metaG | ecosystem: Environmental > Aquatic > Non-marine Saline and Alkaline > Hypersaline >...
ATCGAAGCGCTCCAGCTTCAGGTCGCGCAGCCGCTGGATGGGAATCCGCAGCAGGCTCACCATCGCCCGATTCTCGGCCCGCCCCACGACCCCCTCGTACGCCAGCGTCGCCTCCAGCTCGAGCCGGCGGCGGACAATGTGACGCAGAACCCAACCGCTCGCCAGGCAGTCGGGGTCGGGGTTGTCATGGGTGATGATCAAGAGCCGGCGCACATCGGCCAGCGTCTCGCAGAGCCGTTCGTAGCTGCGTTCACTCCGTTTCATTCCGGGAACGTAGCACAGCCCCCTCCCCGCGTGCGACCTTGGTGCCGGCGACGGGGCGTGCTAGGCTCCCGCCCATGAGGCGGACGTCCACGCTGCGCGCCGCGCTGGCGCAGATCAACACCACCGTCGGCGACCTACCGGGCAACCGTGCGCTGGTCGAGGCGGCCTACCGGGAGGCGATCTCGAGCGGGGCCGCCCTCGTCGCCTTCCCCGAGCTCACGCTGACCGGATACCCGCCCGAGGATCTCCTTCTCAAACCCTCGTTCCTGGAGGATTCGGAAGCCTCGCTGCAGGCGCTCGCCCCGATCGTGACCGAGGGCATCGTTCTGGTCGGCTACGCCGCCGCCAGCCCCGAGGGCCCCCGCAACGCCGCCGCGCTGATCGCCGGCGGCCAGGTGCTCGACGTCTACTACAAGTCGAGCCTCCCCAACTACGGGGTCTTCGACGAGCGGCGCTATTTCGTTCCCGGGAATCGATGCCCCGTCTACGAAATCGGACCCTGGCGGATCGGTGTGAACATCTGTGAGGACCTCTGGATCCCCGACAGCGCACCCCGCGTACAGGCCGAGGCGGGGGGCGCGAACCTGCTGATCAACCTGTCGGCATCTCCGTATCATGCCCGCAAGGGAACCGACCGGCAGGAGATGATCGCCGGTCGGGCGCGCCGCTTCGGTGTGCCGATCCTCTATACCAACCTGGTCGGGGGACAAGACGAGCTCGTCTTCGATGGTCACAGCCTCGCGTTCGACGCCGGCGGCCGGCTCCTGGGGCGAGCGGCGCAGTTCGAGCCCGAGCTGCTCCTCATCGATCTGCCGACGCCGACCGTCGCGGCCCCGGGCGGCCAGGACCCGCGGGTCGACATCCTCGCCTTCCCCGACGTCGCGCTGACCGCCCCCGCCGGCGAGGCGCCCGGCACGATCCATCCCCTCCTCGGTGAGGACGAAGAGGAGTACCGCGCGCTGATCCTGGGTCTGCGCGACTACGTGCGGAAGAACGCCTTCGGCGGCGTGGTGATCGGTTTGAGCGGCGGGATCGACTCGGCCTTGACCGCGGTCGTCGCCGCCGATGCCCTCGGCCCCGAGGCGGTGATCGGGATCTCCATGCCGTCGGGGTACACCTCCGGCAGCGCGCGCCAAGGGGCGGCGGCGTTGGCCCGGAATCTCGGCATCCGCTTTCACGAGGTGCCGATCGGCCGGCTCTTCGACCAGACGCGCGAGGAATTGGAGGCTCCCCTCGGCCGCGCCGAATTCGACGTGACCGAGGAAAACATCCAGGCCCGCCTCCGCGGGATGCTGCTCATGGCGTTCTCCAATCGGCTCGGCCATCTGGTGCTCGCCACCGGCAACAAGAGCGAGATCGCGGTCGGCTACTGCACGCTCTACGGCGACATGGTGGGTGGATTCTCGGTCTTGAAGGATGTCCTCAAGACCCGCGTCTACCGCCTCGCCCGCTGGCGCAATGCCCAGTCGCCCCAGTCTCCTCCGATCCCGGAGGATACGATCGTGCGTCCCCCCAGCGCGGAACTGCGCCCGGATCAAAAGGACAGCGATTCGCTCCCCCCGTACGAGACGCTCGACCCGATCCTGACCGCGCTCGTACAAGAGGAGAAGAGCCCGCGCGAGTTGGTCGCCGCGGGCTACGACCGGGCACTGGTCGATCGGATCTTCCGCATGATCCAGGGCAACGAGTACAAGCGCCGCCAGGGCGCGCCCGGCATCAAGATCACCCCCCGCGCCTTCGGCCGCGACCGCCGCTACCCGCTCACCAATCGCTACCGACCCCGTGAGCACTGAGCTGACACCCCGCGAGGCCGTCGCCCTCCAGCGCACCCTCGCCCGCCGGGTCCGCATCCGCGGCCGGCCGCCCGTGGAACCCTATCTGGTCGCCGGCTGCGACGCCTCCGGCGCGGGCCGCTGGAGCCGCGGTGACGAGCGCATCACGGCCGGCGTGCTCGTCTTCCGCATTCCCGGCGGCGAGCTGGTCGATGCGGCGCATGTTCAGCGCCCCTCGCCCTTTCCCTACGTGCCCGGCCTCCTCAGCTTCCGCGAAGCACCCCTCTACGCCGAGGCGCTGCGCCGCCTCCGCCATCCGCCCGATCTCCTTCTCTGCGACGGGCAGGGGATCGCCCATCCCCGACGCCTGGGGCTCGCTTCGCATCTGGGGCTCCTCTTCGACCTCCCGTCGATCGGCGTCGCCAAGTCGCGTCTCATCGGGGAACATCGCGAACCGGGGCATCACCGGGGATGTGCGCCCCGCCTGCGTATCGAGGGAGAGGTCGTCGGCCGCGTGGTCCGCACTCGTGACGGCGTGCGCCCGCTCTACATATCCCCCGGCCATCGGATCGGGGTCGACGAGGCCGCTCGAACGGTGCTCCGCCTCACGGCGGGCTACCGGTTGCCCGAACCGACCCGGCTGGCCGATCTCTGGGTGGGGCGGCTCCGGCGGGGCGAGTCGTCCGAGCCCCCTCCGGCGTTCGGGACAAGCTCCTGGTAGCAGCGCCGGGTCTTCTCCACCATCCGATCGTCCGTGAACTCGGCCTCGTAGCACGCCCGCGCCGCGCTCGCCAGCGCCCGCGCCGCCTCGGGGCCTCGCAGGAGGTCGCCGATCGCGCGGGCCAGGGCCCCGGCATCGCCTGGTTCGACCAGTCTCCCGGTGCGGCCGTCCGCCACCATCTCCGGGATTCCGCCGGCACGTGTGGCGACCACCGGCACCCCGGCCGAGAAGGCATCCAGGATCGAGGTCCCGAGCCCTTCGGTGAGACTCGGATGGGCATAGAGATCGAGGGTGCCGAACAGAGCGGGGAGATCACGACGCTCACCCAACAGATGAGCTCTCCGCTGCAATCCCATCTCGGACAACATATTCGAGAGCTCTCCCCGCATCGGACCATCCCCGATGAGGAGCAGATGGGTCTCCGAATCCGTAAGCGCGGCCATCGCCTCGATCAGCACGCGGTGGCCTTTGTGCGGGATCAATCCCCCGATGGCTCCCACCACCTTCACGGTCTCCCCCAGCCCCAACTCGCCCCGGAGGCCGGGGCGTGGTCTCATCGGCGGCACCCCGCTGTGGACAACGCGGGTCCGATCGATCCTTCCCCGGCGCAGGATGTCCTCGATCCGCCGGCTGACACAGATCCAGAGGTCGGCCCGATGCGCCTTCCACCGCGCCGCCGGGTGGGTGCGGAGCGGCACGTCGACGCGGCGATGGAAGACGCGGCCTGCCCGCCCCCCCGCGAGCGCCAGCAGGCCGGCGGCGTGGGCGTCGTGCGCGGCGACGATATCGGGCGAGAGACGCCCCATCAGCCGCCGCAGGCGGGCGACCGCCACCAGGTCGATCTCCCCCCGAGGCTCCCAGGGATGGAGAATCGCCCCCTCGGCCACCTCCCCCAACGGCGAATCGGGCCGGCAGCACAGGTGCACCTCGTCCCCCCGGCGCGCCAAGCCGCGGCAGAGGAGACTGCACTGCCGCTGCCCGCCGCGCCAATCCCGGCCCGTATCGAGATGAAGACTCCGCATCGCCCCCGGACGCTAGGGCCCCGGTGCACCCGGGTCAAGACAGTGGTATCCTGCATGCCATGGAGCTGGCGGCCTTGCGACATCGTATTCCTCGCGGCGCGCGCGAGGTGATGGAACGCATCCACTCGAGCGGCGGGCGGGCGTTTCTGGTCGGCGGCTGCCTGCGCGATCTGCTCCGCGGCGAGGAGCCGAAGGACTGGGACATCGCCACCGACCTTCCCCCCGACCGGATCCGCCCTCTCTTCCGGCGCGTGATCGATGTGGGGGCGGCGTTCGGCACCTTGATCGTTCCCCGGCCCGACGGGCCCTACGAGGTGACGACGCTCCGGACCGAGTCGGGCTACACCGATGGGCGCCATCCGGATCAGATCGCCTACACCGACCAGATCACGCTCGACCTCCAGCGGCGCGACTTCACAATCAACGCGATGGCCTGGGAGATCGGGCGCGAGGCCATCATCGATCCCTTCGCCGGCCGCGCGGACCTCTCCGCGGGCCTCATCCGCGCCGTGGGGGATCCCGCCGAGCGCTTCCGCGAGGACGCCCTGCGGCTCCTTCGCGCCGTCCGGCTCGCCGCCCAGCTCGATTTCCGGATCGAGGAACGGACCTGGCGGGCGATCCGCCGCGAGGCCGAGGGCCTCCGCCGCATCTCGGCCGAGCGGATCCGCGAGGAGCTGAACCGGATCCTCCTCTCCCGCACGCCGTCGCGGGCGCTCTTGCAGCTCGACGAGGCCGGATTGCTGGCGATCTTCCTCCCCGAGCTTGCCGCCTGCCGCGGCGTCCGGCAGAACCGCTTCCACTCCCACGATGTCCTGATGCACAGCCTGCTCGCCGTCGACGCCGCCCCGCCGAAGCTCGTCGTCCGTCTCGCCGCGCTCCTTCATGACATCGCCAAGCCCGAGACCCGGAACGAGAAGGACGGCGACTTCACCTTCTATGCCCATCAGGTCATCGGCGCCCGCAAGGTCGATCGGATCCTCCGCCGCCTCTGCTACTCGAACGAGGAGCGCGAACGAACGCGTCACCTCGTCTATCACCACATGTTCTATTACGAGCCCGAGTGGACCGACAGTGCGGTGCGCCGCTTCGTGCGCACCGTGGGGCTGGAGAATATCCCCGATCTCATCAACCTCCGCATCGCCGACATGGCCGGCAACGCCCGCAAGTCGGGATCGACCGCGCCGCTGGAAGCGCTGCTGAAGCGTGTGGACGATGTGATCGCCAAGGACACCGCGCTCAGCGTGAAGGATCTGGCCATCGGCGGCCGCGAGCTGATGGCGATCGGTGTCCCCGAGGGTCCCGGCATCGGCCGCATCCTGCGCGCGCTCCTCGAGCGGGTGCTCGACGACCCCTCGGTCAACGAGCCCGAGACGCTGCTGGCCGCGGCCCGCGAGCTCATGGACCCGCCAGCCGTCCCAGACTCTGACGCAGCCGCCGCTCCACCTCCGGCGGAAGGGGCTTGATCTCGCGCCGGCGAACGGGCTCTTCTTCCACCTCGACCGGCACCGGCGCCGGCCCCTTCGGAATGAAGGGCTCCATCTCCAGCATGTGATGGAGAAGCACCAGCGCCGCCTCCTTGTCCGGGATCCGTCCCCGGCTGCTTGCATCGGGATCATTGGCATTGTGCGGCAAGACGGGCGCCCCCACGCACGACGGGCACCCGGCGTCGCACGGGCATCCGGTGATCATCTCGCACGCCCCCTGCATGAGCGCCTCGATCAACCCAAACGCCTTCTGCGAGAATCCGAGCCCGCCCGGGTACTTGTCGTAGACGAAGATCGACGGCAACCCGGTGCCGCGCGAGTCCATTGTCGTGCCGATGTCCATCACATCACACATCGCGTGGATGGTGATCACATCGCTCAGGACGTTGGCGATCCCCCACAACCCCTCGCTCGGCGTCCGCCCGTGGCTCCTGACCTCCGCCACCGCTTCCGCGGGCGCGGTGATCCAGAAGCCCTCGGTCTCGAGCGTCTGCACCGGTAGGTCGACCGGTCCAAACCCGACCGACTCGCGGCTCCCGAAACGGATCTTCTTGAAGAGGTAGACCTTTTCACTCACCGCCAGCGAGCCGAATCCGGTCTCCGCCTTCCGCCACTTCGCCTCCTCTTCGGTCTCGATGATCCGGATCCGGGAATCGACGATCGACTGCGTGTAGTAGTCGAGGTTCACCCGGTGCACGTACGCCACCCGCTCGATGAGATCGAGGTGCTCGACGAAGAAGGTCTCCGCCTCGTGCATGTAGATCGCCTGCGGATGAAGCTGCGTAAACGCACTCGACTCATCGAGCGTGCCGATGATCCGATAGCCCCGCTGGATCGCCGCCTTCACCGCCTCGCGCTTCTCCGGCGCCGGCGGCACCGGAGTCGTCGGCGCACTCCGCGCAAAAACCGGCGCTCCCGGGGTGCCGGTGTCCACGATCACGTAGACACTGTCGCCGGCGTTGCGCAGGCTCACGTCCGCCGCCGGATAGCCGTCGCGGCTGTAATACCAGCGCCCCCGGATTTCCCGCACCTCGTGATGGTCTTCGAGGATTTTCAGAATCGCGGGTGCGTACTCGCCGAACATCGTCTCGTCCCGCGCTCCGATCGGCAGCTCGTAGGTCGCCGCCCGTAGGTGTCCGAGCAGGATGTGGGGGTTGTTCGGATCGACCACCGCGTTCTCGGGCGATTGACTGAAGAAGTACTCGGGGTGACGCATCAGGTACTGGTCGATCGGCGTGTTGTGCGCCACCAGAACCGCCAGCGACTCGGCATCCGTCCGCCCGGCGCGCCCCGCCTGCTGCCAGCTGCTGGCGATCGTCCCCGGGTAACCGACCATCAGCGCCAGATCGAGCGACCCGACGTCGATCCCCAGCTCGAGCGCATTGGTCGAGATCACCCCCAGCAGCTCTCCGCCGAAGAGCGCCCGCTCGATCTCCCGCCGCTCTTCGGGCAGATACCCGCCCCGATAGGCGCGCACCTGCGCCGCCAGCCCTCCGCCGTCCTTGGCCAGCTCCTCCTGGCAGTAGCGGGTCAGCACCTCGGCCACCTGGCGCGCGCGCACGAAGGTGATCCCCTGATAGCCATCCCGCAGGAACGAGATGAGCAGATCGCGCGCCTCCAGATTCGAGCTCCGCCGATCCATGCTGGTGTGACTGAGGACCGGAGGATTCCAGAGGACGAAGTGCTTCCGTCCCCGCGGCGCACCGTCACGCTCGATCGCCCGGAACGGCAGCCCGCCACTCAAGCCCTCGGCCAACTCGACCGGATTCGCGATCGTCGCGCTGGAGCAGATGAACTGCGGGGTCGACCCGTAGTGCCGGCAGATGCGGCGCAGGCGCCTCATCACATTCGCCACGTTCGATCCGAAGATGCCGCGGTAGACGTGGATCTCATCACAGACGATGTAGCGCAAGTGCGAGAAGAACCGCGCCCACCGTGCGTGGTTGGGCAGCACACCGGCGTGCAGCATGTCGGGGTTGGTGAGGATGAGAGAGGCTTCCTCACGCAGCTTGCTCCGCTGCCGCGGCGGGGTGTCACCGTCGTACGTGCCGGCCATGAAGTCGAGCCCAAGGCTCGAAAGCCCTTTCAGTTGATCTTGCGCCAGCGCCTTGGTCGGGAAGAGGAGCAGCGCGGTTGCGCTCGGCTGCTGCAGCAACGCTTCCAGGACCGGGAGCACGTAGCAGTAGGTCTTCCCACTCGCCGTCCCGGTTACGACGACAACGTTCTCGCCGCGGCGGGCCGCCTCGACCGCATCCGCCTGATGAACGTAGAGCTTCTTGATCCCCCGCTTCTGCAGAGCGGCTGACAGCGTGTCGGGCAGTGGACGCTCCAGCGCACGGTAGCGCGCACGGCGTTTGGGAATCGACTCGACATGGACCAACGAGTCGGTGCGGTAGGCGATCTGTTCCAGTTTCCCGAGGAGTTTCCCGGCCATTGATTTCTACCCTCTCCCTGGTGGTTGACCTGGGTGCGGTCGGGGTAGCGGATCACGGGTAGTTCGATCCTACCCACCTCGCCGGCGACGTCAAGGTCTGGGATTGGCAATGAATGTCTAAAAGGGGGGGCCAAGGGGCCCCTTGGCCCCCCCCTTTTCGGCAACGACCCCCAACGCCGGAGACCCCGATGCCCAGCTCGATGCCGCGATTCAAGATCGCCATGCCCCGCGAGCTCTTCCGCCGGCTCCGGCCGTCCGATCCCCGTGTGATGCAACCCCTCCTCCTCCTGCACCAGCACGAGGAATGGTGCGCCAAGGTTCACAATCTCTTCAACGCATCAACATCTGGTACAGGTCCAGAAGACCCAGAAGATCGAGGGCGTTGTGTTTGAGGATGTCGATCATCTCGAGCGGTTCTCCGGTCCGAACGAAGTCGTGATACGCGGCCGGGATCCGCGCACCGGCGATATCGCTCGCGATCCGGGGCCGCCCCGAGATCATCCGCTCGATCGTCTTCAGCCGACAGTCGGGCAACGATGCGCCCCACCGGCGCCGCGCGACCGGCAGGAGGTCGAGGTGGCACGGTGGCTCGGGTTCCGCCAACCGGTAGTGGATCGTCCGCAGCCGGATGAAGGGCAGATCGAAGGTCCGACCGTTGTACGTGATCCATAGATCTGCCGGTGAGGCTTCCCGGAGAAACGCTTCCAGAACAGCCTCCTCTTCCGAGTAGTCGCGGGCGAGGTACTGCACCAGCTCGAGACCCCAGCGTTCCCCCTGCGTCCGCGCATGGAGAGCCCCGATGAGAAAGAGCGGCCGACCGATGAAGCCGAGGCTCTCGATGTCAACCAGCACGACCGTCGAGAGCTCGCCGGCCTCGCCTCGGATGTGGGCGCGAAGCTCCTCGGAAAGAACCGAGCCCAACCTCCGGCGACCCAGATCCTGGGTGATCCGGGCATACCCCTCCGCATCCTCCCCGTAGCGGCAACCGGGAAGGTAGCGCGAGATCCCTTCGGCCAGCAATTCGTCGAACATCGCCTTTATCATAGCGCGCTCCCTCTTGACCGTCACCGAGGGAGCTGGAACTATGGTGTTCATGAGCCAATTCCGTGCCATTGTCACCGGCCGCGTTCAAGGAGTCTGTTTCCGGGCCGAGACGGTTGCGACCGCCCGGAAGCTGGGCCTGAGCGGCTACGCCAAGAACCTGCCCGACGGCACCGTCGAGGTGGTCGCCTCGGGGGACGAGAAGGCCCTTCACGATCTGGAGGCCTACATCCACGAGGGCCCCACGCTGGCCCGGGTGGACCGGGTCGACGCCGACTGGACCGATCAAACCCCCACGGGAGGCGGCTTCAACATCCGCTATGGCTAGATGGGTTCTGATCGTTGGCCTCCTGGCAGTCCCCTTCCCGGCCCACGCCCAGCGCGGACTGGAAGACGTCATGCCCGGAGACGTCGCCCTGGGGCTTCAGATCTCGGTGATGCTCGAGGAGACGATCGGCCTCGTCGACGATGCCGACCAACTGGATCGGATCACCGGAATCGGCTATCAGGTCGCATCCGTGACCGGGAATGCCGACATCCCCTACAGCTTCCGGATCCTCGATCTCCCCGAGCCGAACGCGATGGCCCTGCCGGGAGGCTTCATCTTCATCACCCGGGGCATGATGGAGATCGATCTCACCAACGATGAGCTCGCCCACCTGCTGGGTCACGAAATCTCGCACGTTCACCTCAACCACTTCAACCGTGCCAGTCGACTGAGCACCCTCTTCTCGGTCCTCCAGACGGCGCTCACGGTCGGGATTCTGATGTCGGGGGCCGAGTCGGGCGGTACCCAGTACGAGGTCTCGGAGGATCCGGGGCTGAACGAGTGGAGTGGCGGCATGACCGGCAAGGAAGCGCTCCTCCAGGGCACCACGATCCTGGGGAGTGTAGCCCGGGCGCTCTTCGAGCGCGGCTTCAGCCGCAAGCTCGAGTTCGAGGCCGACGAGAGCGGCAGCCGCTTCGCCGTCCGCGCCGGCTACGCGCCCGAGGGAGGAGTCGCCATGCTGCAGAAGCTCCATCAACGGAGCTTCGAGGGGAACCGTTTCAGCTACTGGCGAACCCATCCCTACTTCGATGACCGCGTCGCCCGATCGACCATTCTCTCCCGCCGGCTGGCGCCGGCTGTGACTCGGCCATCCGACACCGCCTACCGGCAGAAGCTCGCCCTCTTCTTCGCCACCTCGGCCGCCCGGGTGCCGGGCTCCAAGGAAGCGGTCTACCTCTACCGATCGGCCCTTCTCTCCCAGCCCGAGCATCTCGCCTCACTCCCGACCGCCCTCGAGCTGGTGCGGTTCAAACGCGCGCGCGAGGAACAGCTCCATCCGCTGCGGCGCATCTACACCCCCCTCATCACCGAGTACGATTCCCTGATCGCCGCCGCCGACCGGGAGGAGGCGCCCTGGGAGGGGCTGGAGGCGGCTCGATCGGAACGCGACGAGCTCCGCACCAAGCGCGAGGGGCTCCTTTCCGACTACACGACGGTTCTCGAGGGCGAGAACCCATCGACCTCTTTCTTGGAGCGATTCATCGCCAACTACCCTGAACATCCGCGCCGCCCCGAGATGACCTGCGTTCTCGGGCTGCACTACCAGCTCTCGGGCAAGGCGGATGAGGCGGTCGAATTGATGGAGGAGTTCCTGGAAACCGAACCCGAAGCCCCGTGGGCCGACAGCGCGCGCTCCGTGCTGCGGCGGGCGATCCGGGAAGTCGAGGATCCGGTGCTCTGCATGCGCCTGATGGAATCCCACGCCGACGCTGCCCGGGCGCGGATGGATCAGCTGGTCGCCTCCGACATGTCCTTGGAGGCGGCGGCCCGGTTCCTCGAGAGCTATCCCGATACCGACTGGAGCGATGACCTCCGCGACCTCGTGCGCCGCAAGGCGCGGAGCCTCTTCGAGGGAGGACGGGTGCAGGAAGGGCTGCGCCGCTACCAGAGCGCGCTCGATGCCTATTTCACGATCCTCGCGCTCGCCCCCAACACTCCGGCGGCCTCGGACGCCGAGGCCGCGATCGAACGGATCCATCGCATCGAGGACTAGTCGAACGAGTCGCGAAGACGGCGCCGGAGCGCTTCCTCTTCCTCGCGGGTGAGAACGCTGTGGTCGACGATTCGGATGAACCCCATTCGCTCGGCCGCGGCCAGGACCTTTTGGGCGCCGTCCTCGGGCGACTCGCGATCGGTATCGGTCGTGACCTCGCAGAGCTCGGACGGTTCATACGGGTAGGAAACCCCGGCCACGTTTTCGATCTGGCCCGTTCGCGCCCGGGCGTAGAATCCCCGTCGATCCCGCTGCTCCAACACCTCCAAAGGGCATCGGCAATAGACCTCGACGAATCGCCCCAGCTTCCGGCGGGCATCCTCCCGGTGATCCCGGAACGGTGAGATCGCCACCACCACCGCCACTTTCCCCGCCTCGGCCAGGAGCTCGGCCTCGAAGCCGATGCGGGCGAGGTTGTGGGCGACCTGCTCGCGGGTGAACCCGAGGCGATCCTCGAAGCGGCGGCGGATCTGCCCGCCCTCCAGGATCTCCGCCTCGAGCCCGATCGCCTCGAGCCGCATCTTGACCTGCGACGCCAGGAGTTTTTTCCCCGAGAAGGGAAGCCCCGTGATCCAGATCGTGAAGCCACCGCTGCGCTCGCTCATCACCGATCCCCTCTCATTGCCCCAGCCCGGGGATGTGCGGCCAATAGACCAGGCTGGCCAAGACGAGGACGATCCAGCCGGCCAGCATCATGATCACGCCCAGTCCGGCCATCTGCCGCCGCGTCACGAATCCCGAGGCATCGATGATCGCGTTGGCGGGCGTGCTGACCGGAAAGCAGTACGCCAAGCCCGCTGCCACGGCGATCGCGATCGTGAGCGCCGGGGCGTTCTCCGCCAGCCCGAGGCCGGCCGGCAACACGACGACGACGGCGGCGGCGTTGCTGATCGCCTGGCTCATGATCAGCCCCAGCCCCGAGTAGCAGGGAATCACATGCGCCGTGGGCAGGTGCTGCGCGAGGTAGGAGGCGGCCCCCGTCTCCACGAGCGCCTTGCCGAGCGCGATCGCTCCCCCGTACATGACAATGACGTTCCAATTGACGTAGTCGACCAGATCGCGCCAGCGTGCAATCCGGAAGAAGAAAACCGCCACCGCCGCACCCACCGAAATCAGTGCCAGCCCCCAACGATCCCCCAACGTGATCCAGAGGGCGATGCACGTCAGGGCGATCAAGCCCGCGCGCCACTCCGCGCTCCGCATCTTCCCGATGAGCGCGAGCTCGTCGGAGAGGATCCGGCGGGCGGGCTCGACGCTCGCCACCTCGGCCCGGAACCGAACTCGCAGGAGCAGGAAGCCGATCGCGGTCACGATGACACTGATCGGGACCGCGGCCCTTGCCCACGTGGCGAACGTGATCCTCTCCTCTCCCAATTGACCCGCGATCTCCAAGGCCAGGGGCGCCCGCGCCCCCCCGAGAAGCGTCCCGACGCCGCCGGAGATCGCGCCCCACGCCAGGGCCAGGAAGAGGGCCGTCCCGAGCGGGCTGCGGCCCTTTCGCAGCCCGAGGGCGCGGGTGATCTCGAGCACCACCGGATAGGCCATCGCCGCCACGGCGTGTTCCGGCATCCAGAGCGCGAGGAAGGAACAAAGGACCAAGACGCCCAACACGAGCCGCGAGGGGCTCTGGCCCACCCGGCTCAGGAACAGCAACGCCGCCCGCTTCGAGAGACCGGTCCGAATGAGAGCCCCGGTCAGGATGAAAACGCCCAGCAGGAAGAAGACGGCCCGATTCCCGAAGTAGGAGAAGGCGCGTTCATCATCGACGATGCCGAGGGCCGGCAGGAGAACGACCGCCAGGAGCCCGGTCGCGGCCAGCGGGACCGGCGCCAAGAACCAGAGCGTGAGCGTGATCCACGCCACCCCGATGGCGCGCAGACCCGCCGTGCTCAATCCCTCGGGGGGGGCGACCCAGAATGCGGCCAAGGCGGGGAGAATCGCCAGCGCGAGGACGAGATATTTCCACGCCCCCACCGGGTGGTGACTCACGAGCATACCCCCCGCGCGCCGGGCGGACTACTTGCGGTTACAGACCAGAAGCCGAACGCCATCCTGAAAGGAAATCTGAACCTTCCGTTCATCCACCTCGCGGACCACGATCCCGATGCCGAAGACCTTGTGGTTGACCACGTCACCGGCGGCATAGCCGCGGCGCATGGCATAAGGCTGCACCTTCTCCAGATCAGCAACGGCCATCAGGTCTTCCCAATCGGTGGATTCGGGGGTGTTGGCGATGGCGGCACGTGCGCGCGAACGGGGCGGTTGTGGGCGATAGAGGTGTGTGCCGTCGCACGTTAGGCACGTCACACGCTTGGGCCGATTCTCCTCGACCACGGCAATCACGTGATCGCGCATCTCGCGACAGCGAGTGCACCAACTCGTGATACTACCTCCAACGCGGATTGTCGCTGTTCCCATGGATTTCTCCGGGCAGGAACCAACCGGCGCTTCACCTCCCGCGAGCGCCGAGATCAGCGGGGTCTGACAACGCTCCGTTGCCCCCCCATCATAACCCGCCCCTACCCGCAGGTCAACGCACCTTCGAGAGCGCGTGATCCAGGTCCGCGATCAGGTCCTCGGGCTCTTCGAGACCCACGTGGATTCGAACCATCTCCGGCGTAAGCCCTTGTTGGCGCATGATTTCTGGAGGCACCGATGCATGGGTCATCGACGCCGGATGCTGAATCAGGGTGTCGATGGTCCCCAGGCTGACGGCCAGGGTCATCACGTGGACCTCCTTCAGCAGCTGCTTGGCGGCATCGTAGCCCCCCGCCATCTCGAAGGAGAAGGTCGATCCGAACCCGGTCATCTGCTTGCGGGCCAGTTCGTGCCCCGGATCCTCGGGGAGCGCATGATAGTAGATCGACTTGATCTTCGGATGCTGGGCAAGGAACCGCGCCACCGCAAGTCCGTTGGCATCATGACGTTCCATCCGAATGCCGAGGCTCCGTACGCCCCGCAGGCTCAAAAACGCATCGATCGGACTCGGGCAGGCACCCGTGTCGGTTCGGAACTTCCGGA
>Ga0180432_10007526_pt1 | contig 13800 bp, 12 predicted proteins | sample SS_ome_10_FD_132414 | JGI IMG/M metagenome (GOLD analysis project Ga0180432, IMG submission 132414) | Hypersaline lake sediment archaeal communities from the Salton Sea, California, USA - SS_1_MS_2 metaG | ecosystem: Environmental > Aquatic > Non-marine Saline and Alkaline > Hypersaline >...
AAGTTGGGTCATTGGTGCTAATGGTGGTATTGGTATTGATATGACTGGTTTCACGAGTGCAAGCTTCGGTATGGGTAATATTACGCCTACGTCTACTTGTGAACAGATTGCTTGTGAAGTTACTGGCATCTGGAAGCCAGGTGATGACCAAGAATTCATTATGAATAAGACGATAACAGTGACTGCAATTTAAGAATTTATTTTTTTTCTTTTATTTTTTGTTCTACTTGTTGTATGTATTGTGAAATTTGTGATTTAGTTTGTTCTGGAGCATGAGTGTGTGCATGTCTTAGATGACTTAGGCTTTCTGCATATTTTTGATCTTGCGCGTCCAGTATTCCCCATTGAAGACTGGCCTGCCATGCTTGAGAATTGATTTCAAGCGCAGTTCTATAATCTGCTCTTGCATTTTCCTTTGCGCCGGCATTTTGATACAAAACTCCTCTGTTGATGTGTGCGAATAAATGTTTTTTATCTCTTTTTATCGTTTCTGTGTAGTCTTGTATTGCTTTTTCAAATGCATTATTTTTTGTATGTGCTCTTGCACGAGAATAATATGCATTTGCGTATTCTGAATCTAGCTTAATTGCAGTGTCATAATCTTGAATCGCTTCTTCTAAATTACCTTCAGCAGTAAAAGAGTTTCCTCTGTTAGTATAAAAAAATGGATCTTTTGAATTACATTGAATAGCTTTAGTGTATAATTCTATTGCGCGCTCGTGTTGTTCTTGGTCTGCAAAAATCATTCCTAGTCCGCTATATGCGCCAGAATAATATTTATTTATGTGTATTGCTTCATTAAATTGAGTCAATGCATTTTCTAAATCTTTTTTTTGATAAAAAGCCAGTCCTAAGTTGTAGTGCGCTATTGCGCTTTTTGGGCTCATTCGTATTGCTTTTCTGAAGTTCTTAATCGCAGTATCAAAATCATTTTGATGCAAATGTGCAATTCCTATTTCTACGTAAACATCCGCATCATCGAAATTTAATTGTAATGCTTTGTTAAAGTCTAAAAGTGCTTTTTCCAAATTTCCTAGTTCACTATATGTGCTGCCCCGATTCGTGTAAAAGAAAGAATGTTCTTGGATTGAAAGTATATCTGATAGAAGTTCTATTGCTTTATCGCAATTGCCGGTTTTTTTGTAAATCAGCGCAAGGAAATTTTTAATGTGTATATTTCCTTTATTTTCTCGTATTAGTTTCTCTAATGTTTTTTTAGCTTCAGGCAAGTCAGCATATTCAAAGAATACAGGATACTTATATTTAGATATTACTGATGCTCCTTTAATCCACGCATAAACTAATTGTGTGGCAGTTATATTTTTTGCAACAGTATCTTGATTTAAATTGCTTGTTGCTTCTAACGCATCTGGAATAAGTTCCCAAGCATCTTCTGGATTTTTTTTTGCGTGAATAATTTGAGATACTGCGCGAGATAATTTCCCCCACACAGTTTTTGGCCCTATTTGGACTGCTTTTTCAAAATATTGCAATGCTTTATCTGATTCTCCTTGCCCGCCTAATCCTGCAGGAAGCCCATATTGCATTCCTGCTTCAAACCAGATTTCTACAGACTCTTTTTGGTGTTGTTTCTTGTAAAGTATTTGTGCTTTTTCAAAGTCTTCTTCTGCTTCGGTATAATGGCCAAATGTTGCGTAATGTTTTGCTCTTGCTAAGTATGGCTGCCAAAAGTTCTTTGACTCATGCACTGCTTCATTAATTATTTGCAGGGCAGCATCATAATAATCTTCATTCTGTGTTAATTGTTCAAGACTTTGTAGTTTATTAATCGCTTCACTTTGACCTTCATAAGCATCCTCTGCTTTTACTGCTCTCTTTTCTGCTTTTTTTCTTTTCTGTTTTTCAATCTTTTTTTCAAGGTCTGCTTTCTCTGCTCTTGCTGTTTCTGCGTCAGCTCTTGCGTCTGCTGCGCGGAAGCTTTGGTATGCTACGCCAGATATTCCCAGACCTAATGTTAATAACAATGTAGCAATTGTTGCAGTTGCGTGTTTTTGCACAAATCTTGCTGCTTTTTCAGAGAAAGTATATGGGTATGAACTTACTTCTTTATTTGTAAGAAATGCTCGAATATCTTTTGCAAGTTCTTTTGCAGTTTGGTATCTGTTTCTTTTGTCTTTTGCAAGAGCTTTCATTGTTATTGCATTTATTTCTGGCGGAATTTGATAAAGTGGATTTTTTGATTTTATCGGTGGTGTTATGTCTCCTGCTTTGATTTTTTTAATTAAATTCCATATGCTGCCTTTGGTTACTATTGGTGGTTTGCCAGTTAATACGTTATACAGCATTGCGCCTAGAGAATATACGTCTGCAGTTTGATCTAGTCTTTTTGCATTTGTTGCTTGTTCTGGGCCCATAAATTTAGGTGTTCCCATTATTTGGCCGTCTATTGTCAATGCAGTGATTGTTCTGCCGACGTCCATATTTTTCATGTATTCTTCTAATGTTTTTTTGCTTTGGGTCAATCTTAAAGTATCTGCCTCATCGATTTTTTTTGCAAGTCCCCAATCCATAACTTTTACACTGCCGAATTTCTCATCCACCATCACGTTTTCTGGTTTTAAGTCTCTATGGATTATTTCTTGGTCGTGTGCATAAGCCATTGCATCACAGACTTTAAGTAAGGTCTCGAGCATATTTTCTAAGGAATATCTTTCAGGCAATGGTTTGTTTGTTCTTCTTATTTCTGCAACAGTTCGTAAGACATCGTTCCATTCTTTTCCATTGACAACTTCCATTGAATAGAAAAAGTTATTATCTGTTGGATCAATTCCTGAATCGTAAATTTTTATAATATTGTCGTGTCTTGCCAGTATTGCAGTTAATCCTGCTTCTCTTTTTGCTCTCTCTGTTCTGGTTGTTAATTCTGCTTGTGCTTGTTTGTTTTTTGCCTTTTTAGCAGGCAATATTAGTTTTTTTACTGCAACTTCTCTCTGGACTGTCTCAAAGGTTGGATCTTCACATAGGTATACTGCGCCCATGCCCCCTCTGCCTAATTCTTTTATGATTTTGTATTTGCCAATATATGTTGCTTTTTCATCGTCAAATCCGTCTAAATGTGCAGAGATGTCTATTTCTTCTTCATCTGTTTCTATTGTTTTTGGAACTTTGCCTGGTTGATGCAGTGTTTTTGTTTCGTCTGTTCCATTTATTCTTGTTAGAGGAACATTGCGTTTTGCTGGCGTGTTTGCGATGGTCACATTTCGCTCTTCTTGGCTTCTTTGTTGAAATGCTGTTTGAATTTGTTTTTTTTGTTTTGGTTTTAGAAGTCCTTCTTTGTTGAGTATTTTGAATAGTTTGTTTATGTCTATTCTGCCTTCTTTGAACTGGCCTTTGTAAATCTGTTCTCCGCGAGAGACTTTATCTTCGCCAAGTATGTTTACTGCGTCCTGCCGGAATATTTTCCACTCAACCATATACTATATATGTTGGCAGGGGTATTTAAAACTTACGGTTATCACCACTAGGGAGTGAATATAATCTATGTTTATTTTACTATATTATATGTATATTTTTTTAATATATTTTCTAAATGGAAAGTAATATGACTAAAAAACAGCATATTTTTAAACAAAAATTTGAACTATTTTGTATTTTTCACTTCAATAAAAACAACATTTTTCAGCGAAAATTTGAAATATTTTGTATTTCAAAATTCGTTGAAAAGCTTTACGTTTCAACGAAACATTTATATATCTGGAGTGTAAAAAACCTTATATCAAAAGTCATTTTGATAAAAAAGGTTGATTGAGCCATAGTTATGATGGAGATTTATATTAATACAGAAAAAGATATATTTTGAGGTGATTAGAAGAATGAATAAAAAAATTCTATTATTATTGGTTGCTTGCGTAGTTATTTCGCTCGCAACATTTGTGTACGCAGGTGACACTGCATGTGGTATTGGAGGTTGTAGTCCGACTACAATAACTACTACAACTGGCGCAACTACTCCGATTAGTTTGTCTCAGCAAGGCACATTGACTACTAATTCGTTGACATTGACAGTGCTTTGTAACACTAATGCAACTTGTTTTAATATATCTAGCATAAACAGTTATGTAGTATGTAACGCAACGAGTGGCATGTATTGTGATGCAAATCCTGCGAGGTCTTATGAATACCTTAACCAGCAGGTAAACCACACCAATTTAACAAATGTATCCCAGGTTGTCGTGAGCACTGGTTCTTTAGTTACTATGACAACAGGAGTTGGTGATACCGGTAAACCTGTATTAGATGGTACTCACAATACTGCAGATGTTGTTGGAAACAATGGAGTTCGAATTGAGACTAATTTTTTAGCTGAATCAGACGATATTCGAATATATAACAGTCCAACTGCTGATAATTTTGAGGTAGTTCAAGTCGGTAAGGACGCGACAAACAAGATATTGGTTATTAGATTTAAGTTTAGTGCTGCAGGGCTAATTGACACTCCTATTATTATTAATACTGGTGTTTCTGCTACTCCTGGAACAACTACAGATATCGCGGATTACACTAATAGCGAAATGGTTGGCGCAGATACTTGGGTTGCTTTACTTAACTATGACAAACCAAATAAAGCTACTCCAGGAACTGGCGCGATAACTGTGGGCGGTAAATCTGACGGAAGCGGTATAACCTTTGGTAGAGAACTCAATGATCCTGCAGGAGTAACAGAATTGGAATTTGCAACAGATGCTTTGGCAGTGTGTAATGACATTCCAGTTCAAGAAGAATCTGGAAACAGTTATACCACATCTACTTTTACTGGCACTGTTAAGAGTAATGCTCGTGCTAACCTCGCGGAAATTGTTACAGGGATTGTATACTCAGATGGTATTATTTCTACTTCAAGCCCATCTATAGAAACATATGGTGACGGAGTAAACGATCTCAGAGCAGATAATGCTGTTAAGGTCGTGGATGGCAGTACAAATACTGCTACTTCTGGACAGTATATTGTTGCAGGCGTTGCATTGCCTGCCATGATGAGCACGAAGTATGACAGCACAACATTAACTAGTATTACTGCAGATTACTTAAGTACTGGCGGTGCAGTAAATGATCCGTCTGGTGGATTTGGTTATGGTGAAACTGCAATCATGGGCACTAATGTAGTGCTTGGTGGAGGCTCTTTAACATATCAAGGTTATGAAAGTACAGATGGAGAATCCAGAATTGCAGTTTGGGATAATTTAGGTAGGAATCTTATAAAACTGTACAAGACTTCAGGAGGAAGTACTGGTGTTGAAGCAGTGCAAAAAGCATCTCAGAGAGTAAACCCTACTGTTTATGTTGCGAAAATTACTCAATCCAATAATAACACTGGAACTAGGGTGATTGTATTAGAAGGTAGTTCTCTTGCAACTGCATTTGAGATATACAACTTTACTACAGATTCTGGCGATGCGCTTAATTTCGTCGGCACTGGAGGTCATTCAGGTGATTATTTGGATTATGTTTTAGGCGGAAGATTCCCAGAACAGACTAATAGTTCTATCTGGCTAGACTACTTTAACACTAGTTTAGAATTATCTGCAGTAAACCCTAACGGAACAACTAGATTCACAACAGATAAGCAAGTTGTGATTCAAACAATGCATCCGGACATTAACATATTGAACTTCCAGCTTGACTTCCAGTCATTCAATGGTACGTTTGATACTACCTTGGGTACTTGTGTCAATTGTTCTTATGACTTGAGCAATGGTACTTGTCAGGCAGAAGTTGAAAAGGTATGGGGTATGTTCCAGAACTACAGATTAAACATGACTTTGACGTCTGCTTCAGCAATTACTATGACTAACTTGACTCTAGAGTGTAGGACTGCTAATGCAACTGTTACAAAGAACGCTAATTGTGCAGGATTATTCAGCGCATACGGTGTTGGTAGCGATGGTTGTGTAAGTTGGCTTGCAGTTCCTGGTCGTAGTTGGACATTTGCTGCTAATGGCGGTATTGGTATTGATATGACTGGTTTCACAAGTGCAAGCTTTGGTATGGGTAACATCACACCTACTGCAACTTGTGAACAGATTGCTTGTGAAGTTACAGGAGTCTGGAAGCCAGGAGATGACCAAGAATTCGTCATGAACAAGACCATAACAGTAACAGCAATATAAATTTTTTATTTTTTATTTTATTTATTAAACGAGGTGGATAAATGGAAAAAACAATGCTTATAATGATTGTCATCGTGGCTATTGTAGCTATTGGTGGATTGCTTTACATCAACTCAGATAAATCTGATGTCGCACCAGTATTTGTTGAGAGCCCATCTGCTCCTGCAAAAGCACCTGCAGATGTGTTAGGTTCAGCTGGCGGTCAAATCCGGTTCAAAGTCGTTCCAGTAACAGACTCTGCAGGCGGACAGATTAAATTCAGCATGAAATGATGAAAAGTGAAAAAATATATTTTTTTTATAATTCTTTTAATTCTTATTTCAACTAGTGTTTCTGCTATTAAAATCCAGTTAGGTAATTTTGATAACAAAGTTTTTTTTGAACCAGATTTAAAAAAAGATCTTAAGTTTACACTTTCTGAAGCACAAAGACCTGCAAGAGTTCCTATCAGTTTAGAAGGGCCTATGGCTAAGTACACTACTGTCATCCCTTCTGAAGTTGAGATGCGGCCAGGAGAGCAAAAAGAAATAATTTTAAGCCTTGCTTTACCAAGCACTCTTCCTGAAGGTATTCATAATGTTGCAATTTCTGCTAAAGAAATTCCTCTAGAAGCTCAAGCAGGTGCGATTCTAGTCATCCCAGGTGTTGGAGCCACAATAAAAATTGTTAACACTAAAGTTGATACTGCTTGTAAAATTGGTGTTTTTAATACAGTAATTAATAATAATCAAGTTACTGCTGTTCTGAATTTAGTAAATAATGGAATTAAGAACATTAACAATGCATATGCAGATTATGAATTATACGGTCCAGATGGGAAAAAGATACTTTCTTGGCAGTCTGAGAAGTTCTCTGTTCCAGGTATTGATTCCAGGACCATTGAAAGCAGCATCTCACTCAATAATGTTGAGCCAGAGAATTATCGAGTTAAAGGAACAGTGTATTGTGCAGATAAAAAACTGCTTGTAAACAAAGAAATAGTAAATCATGCTACAGATATTAAATTAATTGATTTTCGAGCGTATAAAAAAGCAGACCGGCTTAGGATGGAATTTGAATTAGAAAATGAGTTCAAGGTTCCAATCACAGCATATGGCATGGTTTGGTTTTATGATGAAAATAATAAGAAAGTTGCAAATCACGCAATGTCGCCTCACACTCTTCAGCCTATGAGCAAATCAATATACGGTTTTAGCAAACATTTTAAAGGTCTTAGAGTGCCGGCAGGAACATACACTCTTAAGGGCGAACTTAAGTTTGAGGGTATAATCAAAAGTAAGAATACTGTAATCTCTCTCACAGAAGAAGAGCTTGCAATAGAACCGCAAGAAGGTGGTTTTAATATTGATGCAGATGCAATGCCTAAAAAAGAAAAAGAACAAAAAGTTGTCCTAGAACAGCCATCAGGCATAACAATCAACGGCAAGACCATAATAAGAATCATTGCAGCAGGAATAATAATTGCAGTACTTTTCTTGCTTTTATTCAAAAATATTCACAAGCGTGAATAATTATAAAATGAATTTATCCAAAAAGGTGTTTTTAGTATGTTTAGCTGTAACCTTGTTTCTAGTAGCTTTAAAGATATCCTCTGATTTTCCAACTGGTTTAGGTATATATTACGGAAACACTAGTGCAACTAATCCTGAAGGAACAATTAGATTCTCAGTAGCAACTCAAGTGTTGGTAACGCTCTTAAATCCGCCAGACAACACAATCTTCACTATTCCTGGAGCAACAACAGACGTTAGTTTAACCTGTCGTGCAACAAACCTTAGCGGACCAGTAAATATAACTCAAATAAGATTATATACTGACATCTCTGGAGCGTTCATCATAACAGATGTAATTAATGTAACAGGCTCTTCACCACACACAGTCACATTTAATGTGAGTGCAGTTCCAATAGGAACATATCGCTGGAATTGTGAAGCAGTAACCCCAACTTCCTTGACTAGAGCTCCGAGTGATTGGAGATTCACAATTAGAAAATCCGGCGGTGGAGGCGGCGGAGGTGGAGGCGGCGGAACGCCTTGGTTAGAACCGCCAATTGTAGAACAACCAGAATACAGAGAGTGTGTACTTCCTCCGCATGGTCTTGTGAGTTGGTTTACTTTTGATAATACCACTGATGACTTTTGGAATTACTCCAGAACAGGTAATATGATTGAAGAGCCTAGATTTATTGAGAGAGACTATAAAGACTGGGCAATAGATCTTAATGGTTTTACAGAGCAAGTTATTGTAACACCTGAAAATACATATAACAATCTTATCAACGGAACAATTGATGGATGGGTATTTTACCGTCCAAAGAATAACAAAGAAGTAATATTCAGTTATGCAGATGTTGAAAAATCTGGCGTTGCTGCTAAATACTTATTATTACAAATAAATTCTGCAGGCAATCTGGAATTTGTCTATAAAGATGGTCCGACACATCGCGTTGTTCAGCCAGAATTTTCATTTAATTTCAATAAGCACTCAAATGAATGGGTTCACATCACTTTGACTTATGCTAAAGGCAGGTATGAGTGGTATATCAATGGCCAGCATTATGGCGCTGTAACCACTGGTTCAACAGGTGTTCCTGGTTATTGGTTCCATGATTTGACAAAAGGAACAGAGTTGGTTGCGACCATAGGTGCGATTTCTGAAAAAGGCAGTATCACTGGTCAGTTCAAGGGCGGTTTAGATGAGATAGAAATCTACAACAGAGCCCTCTCTCCAACAGAAATACACGCAATTTACACTAGGTCTAAATGTAAAATACGTCCAGCAACGCCACTTCCGCCGACTATTGCAGAAGTTGTAGAGGATATAGAACAGGCACTAGAAAAACCAGTATTATACTTGCCATTCCCAAGAAAGACTTTGCCACTCTGGATTTTTGCAATCGCTCTAATCGCAATAGCATTGATAATATTCTTCTTGTCTAGATCTTTCTTAAAGAAAGAAAAACCTAAGACAAAAATAAGAACACATTCAGTCAAGAAAAAGAAGCGTAAAAAGAAAAAATAATTTTTATTTTCTTCGACTTCGTCTGCTTTTTGAAAATTTTTTGGTTTTTGCTTTGCTGCGAAGTTTTTTTTGAACTTTTGCCTGAGTGAGCGGACTAGCCCATTTTTGAACTATATTTGATAAGATTAATCTTTGCGGTTCTTTTTTCGACTCTGTTTTTTTGGAAGAGGAAAAAAATCGAGATATTGCGGTTCTTGTTTGTTCAGGGGCGTAACTTTCTCTAAGATTGAGATTCATGAATCCAAGCACATCTGCTTGTAAATCTGCCACTGTTTGGTATCTGTTATCTTGCTCAGTTTGCATGCCCAATTCTATTATGTTTCTGATTCCAGGAATGAATAATTTACTTTTATCAAATTCATGGGCGTCATCGCGCATTCTACGATAGTAATCTGTTGGTTCTGTGGAAAACGGCGGATGGCCTGTCACTGCTTCGTATAATATAGATGTTAATAAATAAACATCTGTTCTCTCGTCGACAGAATTACCTCTTATTATTTCTGGGGGGAAGTTTGTTGGTGTTCCCATGACAATACCTTCTGCAGTCATTACTTGCACATCAATATCTAGCAAAGATACTTCTTCTGGATTTTGAGCATCTTTTGTTTTTCCTAAAGATTTTGCAATTCCCCAGTCGCATACTTTTAAATCGCCGTATTTTCCTAACAAAATATTCTGAGGTTTTAAATCTCTATTTAATATTCCTTTTTCATGAGCTACTCTTATTGGTTCACAAATCTGGTAGAATATCATGAGAAATTCGTCAAGAGAAAATAAATCATTTTGTTTGACATGCGCAAGTGCTTTGTGCAAATCTCTTCCATCAATAAATTCCATGGTTATAAACGGATACCTGTCATTTATTCTGCCGGTTTCATACACTCGCACAGTGTTTGAGTGATTCAATTGTGCAGAAATTTCTGCCTCTAAATCAAATCTTTCAGCAAGTTCCTGCATTATTACTAAATCCTCACCTTTGCCAGGATCAAACATTTTTACAACTACTTTTCTTTTATATTTCATATCTTTAGCTAGAAGTACAGTACTCATTCCACCATGCAAGTCTTTTATTTTTTTGTATCGTTCTTTAAAAACCTGCGCAGGTACATTATACGTTACATGTTCAAAGTTACCAGCCATATTTGGATAAATTTGTTATATATTTAAATTACTTACGCATCTGCACTATATATAATGCCAAAACCGCAACCAACCCTAAATCTTTGATTTTGGGAGGTTCGGGAAAACTTTGGTTTTTCCGAAACCTTTTTAAATGATTAATAGTTCCTGACTTCCAGAGAGAAAAAGGGCAAGGCAAAAAGAGAGCTTTTTTCTCACCAAATAAATGGTGTTATTAATGGCAAAATTAAAACCGGTTTTACCGAGTTTAAGAGAAAAAAAACGGTATTTAGTGTTTGAAATTGTTTCGAAAAAACCTATTAAGGAGTTTTCAAGCGTTTCTAAGGCTATTTGGAAGTCTATACTAGATTTATCTGGCGTTTTAGGCGCTTCTAAGGCAGGTATTTGGCTTTTAGGGGATAAATTTAATAAGGATAAGCAAACCGGAATAATCAAGGTAAATCATAAGAATGTTGATTTGCTAAAATCCGCTTTATGTACCATAAGGCAGATTAATGGTATTGACGTTATTGTACGCTCAGTTGGTGTGAGCGGGATTTTGAAAAAAACAGACAGGTATATGAGAGGGTGATAAAATGCAAGCAATGCCTCATCAATTAATGGGTTATGACAGGGCAATTACAATGTTCAGCCCAGACGGCAGATTACTTCAAGTAGAATATGCTAAGAAAACAGTAAGACAGGGTTCCACAGCAATCGGAATAGTTTGCAAAGATGGCGTTCTATTAGTTGCAGATAAGAGAATTGTTGAAAAATTAATAATTCCAGAATCTGTTGAAAAGATATTCAAGATAGACAACCATATTTGCGCTACTGCTTCAGGAATACTTTCTGATGCAAGAGTTTTGATAGAGCGTGGACAGATAAAAGCTCAACAGCACAGTGTCACATATGACAGTCCGATTGATTCAATAACTGTTGTTAAAGAGATTTGTGCTTTACAGCAAATATGCACGCAATCTGCAGGATTGAGGCCTTTTGGCGTATCCATCCTAGTAGCAGGTATTGATGCAGACGGTCCTAAGTTATTTGAGACAGATCCTACTGGAATCTATTTCCAATATCAGGCAACTGTTATTGGTGAAGGAGAGCCAGAAGTAGAGGAAATCTTGAACAAAGACTATCGTCCAGATATGACTATTGAGGAAGGTTTAAACCTTGCTTTGTCAGCTTTGATGAAGGTTCTTGGAAAAGAATTCAATACACAGAGGATTGATGCAGCGTACATAAAGACTGACGAGAAAAAACTCACTCAGTTGACAAAAGACAAATTAGACAAGATTTGCAAGGTATGTAAGAAAAAATGAGTTCAGACAGTATTAACGTAGCAAGATTGAAGAAAGGATCAGACATTTTTGAGATTGTTGTAGATCCAGATAAAGCAGTTCTTGCAAAGAAAAATCCAGAATTGACGAGTGAAGCTCTGTCATTTCCAAAGATTTTTTCTGATGCAAAAAAAGGACTGCAGGCTTCTGAAGAAAGATTAAAGCATTGGTTTAAGACCGCAGATCCAGTATCTGTTGCAAAGATAATCATTCAAGATGGAACTATTCAATTGACTGCAGAGTATCGGCAGAAAATGGTCGAGCAGAAAAAGAAACAGTTGATTAATTTGATTCACAGGAATGGTGTCGATCCTAGAACAAATGCACCTCATCCTGCAACAAGGATTGAGGCAGCTTTACAGGAAGCTAAAGTTAAAGTTGATGAGTTCAAAAGTGTGGATGCGCAGTTAAAAGATGCGCTGAAAAAACTTCAGCCAATAATTCCCATAAAATTTGTGGTGAAAGAGATTGAAGTGGTTATTCCATCAGCTTACGCAGCAAAGTCTTACCCGACGATAAAAATGTTGGGAAAGATAATGAAAGAATCCTGGAACACTGATGGCTCCTGGTTAGGAGTTGTTGAAATTCCTGGAGGAATGGAGCAGGATTTTTATGATAAGCTGAATAGTATAACGCACGGCGAACTTCAAGCAAAAGTAGTAGCAATAAGGTGAAATAAGATGACAGATAAACTTAACATTAAGAATAAGGAAATTGCAGTACCAGGAGAAGTACTTGCAGAAGGAATGGGATACGTTCCTAGTAGAGGAATAAGACGTGTCCAAGATAAATTGATTGCAGAGCAATTGGGTATGATTAGTGTTGAAGGAAAAGTTATAAAACTGATTCCTTTGACAGGCGTTTACCTCCCAAAAGTCAATGACAAGATCATTTGTAAAGTGATTGATGTCTTAATGACTGGCTGGAGACTAGACACAAGAAGTCCTTACTCAGCTGTTTTGTCAATGAAAGACGCGACAAGCGAATTCATTCAGCGGGGGGCTGACTTGACTCAGTTTTTTGCGATTGGTGATTATGTTTTGACAAAGATTGTCAATATTACCAGTCAGAAGTTGGTCGATGTTTCTATGAAAGGTCCGGGCTTGAGAAAGCTTAGGGGCGGAAGAATCATTAAAGTTAATCCTCATAAAGTGCCAAGAGTTATTGGCAAAGAAGGTTCTATGGTTATCCTGATAAAGCAGGCAACTGGCTGTAATGTTATGGTTGGTCAGAATGGTTTGATTTGGATTGACGGCGAACCTGAAGCAGAAGTTATTGCAGAAAAAGCAATACTAAAGATAAATGCAGAAGCGCATTTACCTGGTTTGACTGACAGAATTAAAGAATTTCTTGACAAGAGCGGGTTAAAATCAAAAGCAGCTCCTGCTGGTGAGAAAAAAAGTACTGCAACAGCAGTCAAGAAAAAGATAGTAACAGGTGGAAAAAAATGAAAAGAAATGACGGTAGAACTCCGGAACAGATGAGGCCTATCAAAGCAGAAGTGGGTGTTATCCCTAATGCAGACGGCAGTGCAATGTTCCAGGCAGGAGATACAATCGCTTATGCTGCGGTCTACGGACCAAGAGAATTATATCCTCGATTCATGCAGAATCCTAAAAAAGGAATACTGAGATGCGTCTATAACATGATGCCGTTCTCAGGTCATGGAGATAGGGTTAGGCCGGGCGGTTCAAGAAGATCAAAAGAGATTTCAGCAGTCACAGAGAATGCATTAAATCCTGTTTTGGATTTGAGTGCTTACCCTAATGCAGTTATTGATGTTTTCGTTGAATTGACGCAGACAGATGGCGGCACAAGATGTGCAGGCATTACAGCAGCAGCAATGGCTCTTGCAGATGCAGGTTTTAAGATGAAAGATCTGGTTTCAGCAATGTCCATGGGTGTGCTTGATGGAGAAATGATTGTAGATATTAACGGCACAGAGGATTGCGTGCTTGGAGCAACTGATGTTCCAATAGCATATATTCCTACAATGAACAAAATATCTTTACTGCAGCTTGATGGAGAGATATCTAGAGATAAATTAAAGAAATTGCTTGAAATAGGCAAACAAAAGTGTCTTGAGATATATAAGGTTCAGCAGGAAGCTTTAAAGAAAAAATATAAGGTTGACTAAAATGGCAGAAAAAGAACATATACTAAAATCCTTGAAAAAAGGAATCCGT
>Ga0180432_10007527_pt1 | contig 13798 bp, 15 predicted proteins | sample SS_ome_10_FD_132414 | JGI IMG/M metagenome (GOLD analysis project Ga0180432, IMG submission 132414) | Hypersaline lake sediment archaeal communities from the Salton Sea, California, USA - SS_1_MS_2 metaG | ecosystem: Environmental > Aquatic > Non-marine Saline and Alkaline > Hypersaline >...
CTCTCCGGCAAGAGGATCGGATACTCACTCGCTCCGCTCGAGCCGATCTTGTGGCAGACGATGCTCGAGTGCTCGGGCGTCTCGGTCGACTCGGTCGACCTCATCAACGTCGGCTACGCAACGGTGGCGTCCTTGCTCAGCCGATCGGTCGACGCGATCGGCGCATTCCGAAACTTCGAGACGATCCAGGTCGAGCTGTGGAACGAGAAGCCGGTCTTCTTCCCACAAGAGGAGTACTGCGTTCCGGAGACCTACGACATCATCCTGGTCGTTCACCCGAGCTTGATCGCCGAGCGACCGGAGGATCTTCGCTCGTTCCTGGCCGCGCTGGCGGAGGCGGTCGCGCAAACGCGGGACGATCCGGACGCGGCTTTCTCGACCTTCCTGGCGGCGCAGCCCGATCTCGACGACGAGCTGAATCGGCGAGGATTCAAGGAGACACTCCCGATGTTCGCCGAGGGACTCCGGCACGACGTGCCAGAGATCTGGTCGCAACTCCAGAGATACTTGTGCAGCAACGGACTGATGTCGGCCGAGCTTCCGCTCGAGGGGCTTTACACGACGGCACTCCTGCCGAAGGAGGGGGACTAGGGGATGGTGGACCCGAAGGCTCGAGGACTCGAAGTGATCACCGGATGCATGTTCTCCGGCAAGACCGAGGAGCTGATCCGCAGGCTCGAGCGCGTCAGGATCGCCAAGCGGAAGCTCCTGCTCTTCAAGCCGACGATCGACACGCGCTACGGGACGAATTCGGTGATGACCCACTACGGCCGGTCGTTCGACGCGTATCGTCTCGAGCCGGGTCGAGAGTCGATCGAGATGCTGGCCGATCTCGTCGGGAGGGAGACCCTCGAGGAGGCGGATGTGGTCGCCTTCGACGAGGGGAACTTCTACTCGGAGCGGCTTCCCGACCTGTGCGAAGCGCTCGTCGCAAGAGGAAAGCGGGTGATCGTCGCCGGCCTCGATCTGACCTTTGCCGAAGAGCCGTTCGGACCGATGCCTCGGCTCCTGGCGCTCGCTGACCGGGTCGACAAGCTGCAAGCAGTCTGCGTGCAATGCGGTGCCCCGGCGACCCGCTCGCAGCGACTCGTCGACGGACGACCGGCCCCGACCGACGGCCCGGTCATCCAGATCGGCGGTTCCGAGAGCTACGAGGCCCGGTGCCGAGACTGCTACGAAGGAAGACGCGAGACACGATTGGTGTAACGCCGCGAACCACGAACTCGGAACTCCGAACCGCGAACCCCGAACTGCGAACCCCGAACCGCGAACCGCGAACCCTGAACCGCGAACCACGCACCCCGAACCGCGAACCCCGAACCGCGAACCGCGAACCGCGAACTGCGAACCACGCACCCTACACGTAATACGTCTCCCCGTCTTCGCAGATCGTGATCCCGTCGATCGGGTCGGGGGTGCTTCCCAAGTGCGTCGCCAGCACCATCGCACGCCGGTCTCGTAGCTCACGGGTGATGCGCTCGACCTCCTCGGTGTCGAGGTGGCCTGGGTCCCTCGAGCGATGTGCGTGGGTCCACTCGACAATCGCGACGTCGGCCCCGTCGAGAAGGCGGTGGACCTGCTCGCAGTCCCCCGTGTCCCCGGTGTAGGCGATCGTTCTGCCTTTGAGTTCGAAGCGATAGCCCAGAGCGTCGAGCCCGAAGTGCTTCATCGGGAACGCGCCGAAGGCCAGATCACCGACGTCGTACGAGCCCTCCGACTCGATCTCCACGTAGTGCACGGGGACGCGCGGATGGAAACCCTTCGCCCGCATGTCCGGCCAAGCAAGCTCGCACGCAATCTCTACGTTCTTCTCCAGACCGCGGGGCCCGACGATGAACAGCGCCTCGGATCTCTCGTACCGCACGCAGTACTCGAGCAACAGGAACGGCAATCCGAAGCTGTGATCCGCGTGGAGGTGACTGATGAAGATGACGTCGATCGCGGTCGTATCGACTCCCAGTCGATGCATCTGCGGGACTGCGGTCGGCGGGAGATCGAGGAGGATCCTCCCGTCGATCAGAAACGAGTTCCAGAGACGCCCGTCGGTCAGCGCAGCCCCGGAGCCGAGGCAGAGGATAGGGACCCGGGCGCTCACGGGCCTAGCTCTTGGTCTGTACGGCGTCCGTCGCGCGAAGGCGTCGCGCGAGCTCTTCGAGCATGGAGAGCGCAATCTCGGGGTGTGCGGAGATGATGCTGCGCATCGCCCACTGAGTGACGACGAGACACGTCGTCTCGGTCTTGGCGACGACGTCGGCCGTTCGCGGAGCGCCGTCGATGACGGCGAGCTCGCCGAAGAAGGCTCCCGGACCGAACTTGGCGAGCGTCTTCCCGTCTGCGATCACCTCGGTCTGACCGTCGAGGATCAAGTAGAATCCCGCTCCCGTCTCCCCTTTCCTGACGAGCTTGTCGCCCGCCGCAACGGTCTTCTCGACCGCCGATTTCAGCATCGCCTTCAGACTCGACGGGCTCGTCTTGGCGAAGATCGGGGTCTTCTGCAGAAGGGGGATCACTTTGCTCTGGTCCATATGCGCGCTCCTTTCGTACGATGAAGGGCAGAGGGCAGGTTGGATAGTATAATACGGCGATTCCCCTTTCCAGTCAGGAGGGCCGTTTCCGTGTCGTGGAGCCGAACGCTCAAGATCCGCCAGATCCTTCGCGCCCAGATCGAATCGGGCGAGCAGATCGCCCTCTTGTTCAGCGATCTGCGAGGATTCTCCACGTTCACGGCGTCCCGGGGGGATCAGGCGGCGTTCCGGCTGACTCAGCTGCACGAGGGGATCCTTCGTGCACGGATCGACGAGTACGGAATCGTCGTGAAGTCCCTCGGGGACGGGCTGATGGCCGCCTTCGAGCGCCCGGACGACGCGATCCGGGCCGCCGTCGCCATCCAGCGTGCGGTCCGCGAGCGGAACCGGGAGAGCCGCGAGGAGACGATCGACGTCGGCATCGGGATCGCCAGCGGCACTCCCGTGATGACGGACATCGACTTCATCGGGCACTCGGTGAACGTCGCACAACGCCTCTCGGGGCTCGCCAAAGGCGGGCAGATCCTGGCGACCGATCTGATCTCCCGGGGCGCCGGACCATCTCCCGGACTGCAGTACATGCCGCTCGGCCGGCGGAGCCTGCGGGGAATCGGCCTGGAGGAGATCGTCGAGGTCGCCTGGCTCGAGGAGCTGGCACGCGTCTCGGACCTGCGCGACCGCATCACCCTGATTCTCACGACGGAGGGCTCGATCGTGATCGAAGTGGCAAAGGACCCGAAGCCGGCGGTCCGCGACGCGGTCGAGGAGCTACGACGAGCGACGGCGGCCGAAGACGGCCTCGTCTCGGCTCTTGCGCAGCGAGCGGCCGCCGCTCTCCTCCGCCGGCTCTTCCGGAGCTCATCCAAAGCCTCGGAGATCGGGCGGGAGTACCCGCTTGAAGCAACGGACCTCCGATATCGGCGGGGAACCTTCTGGATCCGAACGCCGGACGGCGAGATCGAGTTGGTCGGGACAGATCAGGAAGCGACCGAGCAGTTCCTGCAAGAAGCGAAGCGCCTCCGGTCGAGCCGTTCGAAGGAGGATTGAGCGGTGGATTGAGACCGGATAGGAGGGCGGCCGGCGACGTTCACTGGACTCATTGAATATCGCGCTTCATTGTCCTAGAATGTCGGGTAGACGAGATGGAGGGGGCATCAGCAATGGGTAAGCGAGAGGTACTCGAAAACACACTCAAGCAGATCAAAAAGGCGTACGGCGAGGGCTCGATCATGTGGCTCGGCGACGGCGCACAGATCCTCCAGGTGGAGGCGGTACCGACCGGATCGCTCGCGCTCGACATCGCTCTCGGCGTCGGCGGCATTCCGCGAGGGCGAATCGTCGAGGTCTTTGGTTCGGAGTCGAGCGGGAAGACGACGGTCGCGTTGCACATGATTGCCGAGGTGCAACGGCGGGGCGGAACCGCGGCGTTCATCGACGCGGAGCACGCCCTCGACCCGACGTACAGCCGCGCGCTGGGCGTCGATCTCGATCACCTCCTCCTCTCGCAGCCGAACTCAGGAGAGCAGGCGCTCGAGATCACCGAACAGCTGACGCGGAGCGGGGCAATCGACATCATCGTTATCGACTCGGTCGCCGCCCTGGTCCCGACGGCCGAGATCGAAGGGCAGATGGGCGACTCGCAGGTCGGCCTGCAAGCCCGGCTGATGAGCCAGGCGATGCGGAAGCTCTCCGGCGCGATCTCGCAGTCGAAGACGATCGTCGTCTTCACCAACCAGATCCGCTCGATGATCTCCGGTGCCCGGTACGGGGCGACGACGACGACCTCCGGCGGCCGGGCGCTGAAGTTCTACGCCTCGATCCGAATGCAGCTGTGGAACTCGGGACGAATCGAGGACGGGACCGAACGCGTCGGAAACCACATCAACGTTCGCGTGGTGAAGAACAAGGTCGCCCCCCCGTTCCGAGAGGCCGTCTTCGACGTGATCTACGGCAAAGGCATCGTCCGCGAGCGAGATCTCGTCAACACCGGCCACGCCCTCGGCGTCGTCTCCCGAAGCGGCGCCTGGTACTCCTACGGCGACGAACGTCTCGGTCAGGGAATCGGGAACAGCGCGATGGCGCTCGAAGAGAACCCGGATCTCGCGACGCGCCTCGAAGCGGAGATTCGCGCCAAGGCCGGCCTGTCCGCCAACGCAGTTGCCGGGCCGGAGCTCGACGGAGAGGAGACCGAGGAGGCCGCCGACGAGTGACGCCTGGCCGTATCTCGTCCGATTGCTGAAGACCCGCCCGAGAAGCGAGCAAGAGGTCCGGAGCCGCCTCCGCGGACGAGGCGTCATCGAGTCGGAGATCGATCGGGTCGTCAGCGTCGCAAAGGAAGCCGGGCTGATCGACGACCGAGTCTTCGCTCGCCTGTGGATCGAAGATCGCGTGCTCTACCACCCTCTCGCCCGTGACGCCGTGGCCCTCGAGCTGAGCGAAAAGGGCGTCGCGCCGAGCCTCGTCGAGGCGGCTCTGCAGGAGACGTACCCGGAGGGGGAAGAGCGAAAACTCGCTTGGCGACTCGCCCAGGAGCGATACGAGCGACTCGCCGACCTCGACGACGTGAAACGCGAGCGACGAACGCTCGGCTTCCTGACCCGGCGCGGATTCGCGTTCGGCCTAGCCCGCGAGATCGTCAGACGACTTGCGAGAGGAGAGCACAATGAGCAAGAGTGAGTCCCGCGTCGGCCTCGGACTCGACGTCCACCGGCTCGTCTCAGGTCGCCCGCTCGTCCTGGGCGGTGTGACCGTTCCGCACAGCGAAGGTCTTCTCGGCCACTCGGATGCGGACGTCCTGACGCACGCTATCTGTGACGCTCTCCTCGGCGCGGCCGGCCTTGGCGACATCGGAACGCACTTCCCCGACACGGATGAAGCCTATCGGGGGATCTCGAGTCTCGTCCTCCTCGGCCGGGTCCTCGAGATGATCGAGTCCGCCGGCTGGCGGCCCGTGAACGTCGACGTCACCGTCATCGCGCAGCGCCCGAAGCTGACTCCACACTTCCCACAGATGCGCGACCGCCTCTCGGAGGCTCTCGGCGTCGATCCTGAGCAAGTCGGACTGAAGGCGACAACCAGCGAAGGCCTCGGCGCCTTCGGACGCGAGGAGGGAATCGCCGCTCTCGCGGTCGCGCTCATCGAAACAGAGCGACCAAGTCCTTGAAGGTGATCAGGACCATCAGTCCGATCAAGATGAGGAACCCGATCGCGTGGATCAACCCTTCTCGCTCGACCGGGATCGCCCGTCCGCGGATCGCCTCGTAGAGGACGAAGACGACTCGACTCCCGTCCAGGCCGGGGAACGGAATCAAGTTCAGCAACCCGAAGTTGAGACTGAGAAAGGCGAGAACCTGGAAGAAGTACTCGGCGCCGACCCGGACGCTCTCTCCGAGCAACTCGGCCACGCCGACCGGCCCCCGAATCGCCTCCCCCGCCGCAACGCGCCCGGTGATGATCCCTCCGACCAAGTCACCGAGCAGGGTGACGTAGAGCGCGAACTGCCCCGAGCCGAGGGCGAGTCCGCTGACGAAGCCGGGGCGACGCGCCTCGAGTCCGAAGTCGGCGAACTCGACCCCTTCGAGAAGCTCCTCGGCCGACGCATCCTCAGCCGCCAGCGAAAGGGTGAGCACCTCGTCGCCGCGGCGGACGGTCGCCGAGAGGGAGGCGGCCGGCAGGTCCTCCTCGAGCGCGAGAACGAGGTCGACGTACGTCTCCGTCGGGGTCCCCTCCACCGCGATGATCCGATCTCCCGGTCGAAGGTCGGAGCCGGCGAGCCGCGCGCCGGGGTCGATTCCCCGGACCTCCGAGGTGCGGGCGGCCGACGCGAAGTAGGCTCCGATCATGAATCGTCCTGCGTCCTCCTCGTACTCCGGGACGAGGGTGACGATCTGCGCCTCCTCGCTTCCGGCTCGGCGGATTTCGACCGAGAGCGGTTCCCCTTCGGAGCGCTGAATCGCATTCGTGATCTGATCCATCAAGTAGATCGGATCCCCTTCGATCGCGAGGATCCGGTCCCCGAGCTCGAACGCCTCGGCTGCCGGGCTCTCCGAGATGACCTTCGCAACCTGAAAGACGGGAAGCTGGACCGACCAGATGACCGCCACCATCAGGACGAAAGCGAGGAAGAGGTTGACGAGCGGGCCGGCCAAGCTGATGACTGCGCGGACCCAAGGTGGCTTCCCGTAGAGGCACCGATCCGGGGGGATCTCCCGATCGGTCTCGCGACGATCCTCTCCGGCCATCCGAACGTAGCCGCCGAACGGAACCGCCCGGAGGGTGTACCGAGTCTCCCGACCCTTCACGGACGCAAGCTTCGGCCCGAACCCGATCGCGAATTCGATCACGTACACGCCAAGCGCCTTGGCCGCGAAGAAGTGGCCGGCTTCGTGGAAGCCGATCAAGAGAAGGATCGATCCGGCAAAGACGAGCAGCGTGACGATCATGTGGAAGCCTCCGCCCGCATGACGAGAACCCGTCTCGTCTCCTCGGTCAACCGGACGTCGTTCGAGAGACGGAGCCCGACGACCCAGATGATCCTATCGCGATCGCAGAGAAGCGGCACGTCATCCCGATCGGAGAAGGCGACCCGCTCGTTCATCAGGAAGTCCTTCAGCTTGATCGGGTGCTCCATCCCGAGCGGCGTGAACCGATCACCAACGCGCCGGTTCCGGAGCCGAAGCGGGAACGTGACGCGATCGGCGTCGGCCACTTCGGCCATCCGATCGCCCGATTCGATTCGACACGCCGCTCGATCGAGGACCTCGACGTCGAGCAGAAGCCGACAATCGGGAAGAACCGTCCGACCGGTGTCGATCGAGCATTCCCACCCCGTAGAGCTCGGGAACGGAGAGGTCGAGAGCGAGACGATCTTCCGATCGACGCGAACGAAAAGGCCCGGAAGGTGCGCGTCGGCGTGCCCGCCAGACCCGTCGAGCAAATCGCTGACGGCCTCGACGTGGTCGTACTCGATCCCGACGAGATTCCCCCGAGCCCGCCTGAACGCCTCGCGTAGCATGGTCCGTCGGATCGGCTCCGGAAGATCGACAAGGGCCGACCGCGACAGGCGTACGTCGCCCAGCTCCTCGCAGACCGCAACATCCGGCCACAGAAGAGAGGCCAGATGCCCCTCCGCGTGCGCGGCGTCCGACGAGAGATCGGCTGCACGGTTGATCGCCTCGATCGCGCGTGGGTTGATCTCCGAGAGCTCCGGGACGACGCGATGGCGGATCCGATTCCGAGCGAAGGAGACGTCGTCGTTTGTCGCGTCCTCCCGCCACGTCAGGCTGTGCTCGCGCGCGTACGCCTCGACATCGGCCCGCGTCAGGTCGATCAGCGGCCGAACGATCGATCCGGCGACCGGGTCGATCCCGGCGGCGCCGGCCGGGCCGGTTCCCCTGACCAAGTTGAACAGCACCGTCTCGGCGCGGTCGTCCGCCGTGTGGCCCAATGCGATCCTCGCCGCGTCGATCGACGACGATGCCTCCGCAAGGAACGAACGACGGACCGCGCGAGCGGCCCCCTCGCGCCCGAGGGCTCCGTGCGCAGCGACCGCATGCTCGTCGACCTGCTCGCAGAGGACGGGGATCTCCCATTCCTCGGCGAGGGTCTCGACGAAACGCGCGTCGGCCGCCGAGGCCTCGCCCCGCCATCCATGGTCGAGGTGCGCAACGGTCAAGGCGACCCCGAGTTCGTCACTGAGCGCCCGCAGGACGTGGAGGAGAACGACCGAATCGACGCCGCCCGAAACGGCGACGAGGACCCGCTCGCCGGATTCCAACATCCGATGACGCTCGATCGTCTCCCGAACCCGTTCCAGAACCATGAAACGATTGTGTGGTCCCGTCGAACCGAAATCAACGATTGGCCCGCCCCCCTTCGTCGACTACTCTAGGGTTCACCGTGAAGAGAGCCTCGATCCTCCTTCTCCTTCTCGCGTGGGCCGGTTGCGCCTCGGCGGCGCCGCACGTCGCGTTCTTCGACGTTCCCGAGGCGATCGTCCTCGGGGATCCGGGCCGCTCGTCGGTGGCGCTTGCTGTGACGACTGACGGATGGTCCACCTCGATCACCCGCAGTCTCTCCTCGCGACTCGACGTGACCGTGACGACGAACGCTCAAACGCTCTTCGCCCCATCCGCCCGTCTTCTCGTCGTCCGCGACCTACTGCCGCTCAACGTGATGACCGAGATCGGCGTCGAGCGGATCACCCTCGCCTCCACCCTCTTCCTCGGACCGGTGCACGTCGGCTTCGGCCGAAGGTGGGGAACGAGTGCATCCAGATGGGGCATCGTGCAGCACGCGTTCTGTCAGACCGCGACGCTTCTCCTCGGGCTCGATGAGCGATTCGGAAGCCTCGGACCGATCCTGGGCCTTCGCCTGCATCCCGGCTCCACCCGTCTGTGGGGACTCTCGGCGATCGTCACCCGCGACGGCCTTCGCTTGACTCTCGGAGGAACCCTGTGAGGCGGTTGGCGATGCTCGCCGTCGGCTTCATCGTCTCGACAGGGGCGCTTTTCGCGCTCCCGAACGGTGCGACCGGACGAACGCTGACGGTCCTGTACACGAACGATCTGCATCTTCGACGCGCCCGACTCGAGTCGATGGCGGCGCTGATCGAGGCCGAACGGGCCTCAGGGACCCCGGTCTTGCTCGTCGACGCCGGGGACGCGTGGCACGACTTCCGCCGGCCGCTGACCGCCGTCTGGGGGGCCGACGCGATGGTCGACTGGATGAATCGGGTGGGCTACGACGCGATGGCCCTTGGCAATCACGACTTGTACTGGATGTCCGATCGTCTCTTCGAGCTCTCCGATCGCGCTCGATTCCCGCTTCTCTGCGCGAACCTCGAGCCGACCGCCGAGGTCGCGACGCCGTTCGCTCGGTCGGTCGTCCTCACCCTCGATGGGATTCGCGCTCTCCTGCTCGGCGTCGTCACCTCCGAGCACCTTCCGTATCCCGACTACCCCTGGCTCCGGTATCTGGATCCGGCCGAGGCCATCGCGAGAGAGATCGACGCATCGGACGACCCTGTCGATCTCGTCGTCGCGATCGGTCACGTTCCGGTCGACCGCGCGGTTCGCATCGTCGAGGCGGTCCCGACGATCGACCTGTTCGTCAGCGGACACTCTCACGAAGTGACGATCGAGCCGGTCCGCGTCGGAGAGAGTCTTGTGGTTCAGACCGGAGCATTCGGACAGCGCCTCGGCCGACTCGTCTTGGACGTCGACCGAGCGGACGAAGGTCGGATCGCCGCGAGCGAGTTCCTGGAAACAGAGAGAGCCCCGACCGCGTTCGACCGGGGCCTCTTCCAGTTCCTCGCCGTCGCATCTTGCCTGATCGCGACGGTTCTGGTCGTCGTCCGCTAGGAAGGCGCCTCCTCAGAAGGTGTACGAGAACGTGATCCCGTTCTCCACCAGTCCGATCGAAAACCCTTGATCCTTGGCGACGTTGTAGGCGTCGAGGCCGCTGTACAGGGCCCAGCCCAGATGGAGGGCCGGAATCGCGTAGTACGCAAACGGCATCAACGTCCCGACATAGTATCCGACCGCCACGATGGCGATATCGACGCCGAAGTGCAGGATCGCCTTGTCCACCTGGTCGTTCAGGATCTGCCCCAGACCAGGAAGGACGAACGAGGCGAGCCCCGGAATCCACGCGTCGTCCTGCGCACTTGCACCGAATGCGACGAACAGCACGCTCAGCGCGACGACCGCCACCACCATGACCTTCTTCATCTCCCCCTCCTTGCGTTGCGTTGAGTCCGGTCTCAGAGCACGATCTGCAGTCCGACGAGGATCCACGGAAGCCCGAGGACGTCGATCGATGCTCCGAGGTCGATATAGATGGCCCTCCCAAGGCGGAGCATCACTCCGCCACCAATCTCAGGAATGATGATCGAGTTCGTACTGATCTGCAGATAGGGAAGGAGGAACGGCGAGACCTCCTCCGCCACCGCCTCCGTCAGCTCCTCGAGGTCGAGCGATCGATCCTCCGTCGCAAGCTCGCGGGCCGTCTCGTCGACCCGACCGGCCGACGGTCCGAAGTAGCTTCGCCAGACGGGGCCGAGGAGAAGGAAGTTGAACCCGAGCGACCAACGCGGGATGTTCAGACCGTTCTTCGAGGTGAACGCGAGCTGCATCCCCGTATCGAGTCCGATCGCGATGCCGACCTTCCTCGCCTCATACGTCTCGACGACGCCGGCGGCCAACACGTCGATCGAAGCCGCGGGCGCGACGCTCGGCACCGGAGTCGTCGGAGCGGGAGTCGTCGCCGTCGTCGGAGCCGCCGACGGCGGGTCGAACCGAACCTCGACGATGCTACTCAGCCTCACCGATTGCACGTCGCCGCCCGACGTCCGGATGCCGATGACGTCCGGCACGCCCCCGAGGGCGCCGACCAGAATGTTCCCGTCAAACGTTTCGACCGTGTAGTCGCCGCCATCCTCCTCGGGGAAGCGAATCGACTTGAGGTTCGCCCGCTGAACAGTGAACACGTCGCCCGTCGTCGACGTCAGGCTGACGACGGCCGGGATCCCGAACTCGATCACCCCCTGCACCACCGATCCGCCCGCTGTGATGACGGTTTCGGCCTGGACCGCCGTCAGCCCACCAAGCAGCAGGACGCACAGCCCAACGATCGCCACCGCACCATGCCGTCTCATCATCTTCTCCCTTCGTCCCTCTATGCGTTCAGCCGTTCGAGCACATCGTCGTCGATGTCGAAGTTCGCGTAGACCTCCTGAACGTCCTCATTCTCGTCGAGTGCCTCGATCAATCGGAGAACCTTCCCGGCGGAATCCTCTTCGATATGGACGTTCGACTTGGGAAGCATGGTCACTTCGGCTCGGATCGGATCGAGTCCGCGTTCGCGGACGGCGGCACTCAGGTTGGGTAGGTCGGTCGGCTCGCACGTGATCTCGATCGTCTCTCCCTGGTCGTCCAGGTCGACAGCGCCGGCGTCGATCAACGACATCAGAAGCTCCTCCCGATCCGTCTCCTCCGGCAGATCCTCGAGGACCACAACGCCACGCCGTTCGAAGAGCCACGCGACGCTCCCCGCGGCCGCCATGTTCCCACCGTACTTGCTGAAGATGTGGCGTACCCCGGCAGACGCGCGATTCCGATTGTCCGTGACCACACGAACGAGAACGGCGACACCGTCGCTCGCGTATCCCTCGTAGGTCGCCTCCTCGTACGAGACCCCTTCGAGTTCTCCGGTCGCGCGCTTGATCGCACGTTCGATGTTGTCCTTCGGAAGATTCGCCGCCTTCGCCCGTTCCAGCGCCTGCGCCAGCCCGGGGTTGTGATCCGGATTCGGATCGCCCGCGCGCGCCTGCAGCGTGATCTCCTTGATCAACTTGGCGAAGACGGCGGAGCGCTTCTTGTCTTGGCGCTCCTTCCTGTACTTCGTGTTGGCCCACTTGGAATGGCCGGCCATAGCTCGCCCCCCACGACAGAAATCGTACGAATCATAGCATTCGTCGATGGGGTGGGCAAACGGGCCCATCTTCCCCACCCATGAGCGACCCCACGCCCACGGATCGCCGCGAAGAGGCCCGGAGGCGTCTTGACAGGCCGATCCGCTTTCCGGCAGAGTGATTCCGCAAGAAGCCTTTCGGGTGAGGGAGGGACCATGACGAAGCGAGTTCGGGGATTGCTTGTAGTAGGACTCCTGATCGGAGTCCTGCTGACGAGCACAGGCTGTCTTCTCAACGTATTCCAGACAGCGCGCACAATCGGTGCCGGCAATGTTGCATTCACAATCGGGAGCGGGCTGTTCGACTTCAATCTGGATCAAGAAGAGGCGGACTACTACTTGACCCCACAGGCCAGACTGGCGATCGGGCTGGCCGATGGCGTCGATCTCGGCTTTCATACCGGATTCTTGGTTCCGTTGGAGGCTGACGGGGACATTGGTTGGTTCGGAGCGACGGGGGACCTGAAGTTCGCCCTGTTCGACGAGCCGGACTCGTTCGCGTTGGCTCTCGGGTTCGGCGGTGGCTACAGCCTCGAAGCATTGGGTTGGGAAGCCTTCGGTGAGGTCTTCCTCGACAGCAACGTGAGGTTCCTGCCGATCTTCCTCGCGTATCAGCCACACATCGCGTTGGTCGAAGGATTCGGACTCATCCACCACTTCGCAGGAGGACTGAAACTCCGGCTGTCCGACAAAGCGAGGATCTTCGTTCAGATCGACTACAACTCGTACACGTACGTCAGCTACGGCCTGGCGATCGAGATCGAGTTCTAGAAGCCTTTGCAGCGCGTCGCCGACGGCTTGTGGCGCCGGGTCTCCTGCCCGGGGCAGGAGCTGTCATGGTTCGCGGCCCCGCCGGCCTGATTCGTCGAGCAGCGCACGTGCGATCTTCCGATCGGCGACCGAGAGGGCGTAGCGATCGAGCTCGCCGATCGGTGCCCACGCCCAATCGGCGCACTCGATCGCCACGGGGCATCCGCTCACGTGGCGGCAGTGGTAGACGAGAAGCGTCATCCGGAAGTGCGTGTATGCGTGGTCGAGGGTCAGGAACGGGTCGATCACGTCGACGACGATCCCGAGTTCCTCACGTAGCTCGCGAGCGAGCGCCGCTTCCGGCGTCTCCCCGTCCTCGACCCGGCCGCCGGGGAACTCCCACAACCCGCCGAGCATGTCGCCGACACGACGCTTGGCGATCAGGATCCTCGTCCCGGACTCGAAAGGGGCCCCATCCCAGACGATCCCCGCGACGACGGGAAGATGAGGCGTCCTCGCCCTCGCCGCGGTCTGCGGGAAGAGGGCCTCCTCACCGGCTCGATGCGCGTCGCAGAGCTCGACGGCCGGACAGGCGTGACACCGCGGCGACCGGGGCCGGCAGAGCCGGGCCCCCAGGTCCATCAACGCCTGGTTGAGATCTGCCGCATCGCCGCGGCTCGCGAGCAGCCTCCCCTCTCGCAGAAGGAGCTTGCGCGTCTCGCTCCGCGCCGGATCGCCCGGAATCCGAGACAGCCGCGACAAGACGCGAACGACGTTTCCATCGAGGACCGGCTCGTCCGCGCCAAAGGCGATCGATGCGATCGCCGCGGCGGTGTACGGCCCGATTCCGGGGAGGGCACGAAGCTCGCGAACCGTCTCCGGGAGGCCGCCGTCGCCATCGTTGACGACGGCGACGGCGGCCCGATGAAGGTTGTGGGCACGTCGGTAGTAGCCGAGCCCCTCCCAGGCCTTGAGAACCTCGTCGATCGAGGAGCCAGCGAGCGCGTCAATCGTCGGAAAGCGATCGAGGAAGCGCTCGTAGTAGCGGATCA
>Ga0180432_10007528_pt1 | contig 13798 bp, 10 predicted proteins | sample SS_ome_10_FD_132414 | JGI IMG/M metagenome (GOLD analysis project Ga0180432, IMG submission 132414) | Hypersaline lake sediment archaeal communities from the Salton Sea, California, USA - SS_1_MS_2 metaG | ecosystem: Environmental > Aquatic > Non-marine Saline and Alkaline > Hypersaline >...
CTGGCAACGCCCGGTGTCTTCGGCCTGTGGCAAGAGGCTGGCCAGTACCGAGGACTTAGAACCGTTCTCGCAGCCGTAGTCGCCGCAAAAGCCGCAGTAGTTGCACGGCGGCCTGCCCCCGTAGGGCCTTGACAAGATGTTGCGCGGCGTCGGGAAGGGATGGAAGCCCAGGCCGCGAGCCGCCTCGTCGACCAGCGCCGCTGCTGGATGGGCATCCAGCGGCGGCAGGGGGAAAGGGCGGCTGCGGCGCTCGAAGGGGTTTATCCCGGCCTGGCCCGAGGTGCCGATGCGGGCCTCCATCATGTCGTAGTAGGGATCGAGCTCCTCGACGGAAATCGGCCAGTCGGCGATATCGGCGCCCTGTATGCCGCCGGTCATGGTGGCCAGGCGCAAATCGGATTCCTTGAAACGATAGGTGAAGCCGCTCATGTGCACCGTGCCGCCGCCGACGCACACACCGATCCAGCCCTCGTTGGTGACATGCGCCTCTTTCTGGCCCTTCTTGCGGATGGTGTGCGGATCGTGGCCCGGATAAGGGAAAGGCACGAAGAAGTCACGGCGACAAATCGCCACCTCGTCGTGGGTAAAATCGCGTATCGTGTACCACGGCCCGCGCTCGAGGACGATCACGCGAGCGCCGGCCTCGGCCAGCGTCGCCGCCACGGGCGCGCCACCGGCCCCGGAGCCGATCACCACAACGTCGACTTTTTCCCTGTCACTCATCGCGGCGCCTCTTCGCGCCCCCGCGCGGGTCCGTGCGTATCTCGCCGGGAGCCCACCAGCATTCGTCGCGGCCGATGAACTTGAATCCCATGCCGTCCTTGTTGCCACCGTACTTCGGATCGGAAAGAAAACTCTCCACGCTCAGCATGACCAGGCGCATGAAAAACGAGTCGCTCCTGAAGCGCTTGGCGACGACCTCGCCCTTCTGGAAACTGTCCAGCAAGGCATCCTGCTGCTCTGTGTTGCAATCGGCAAAGGACCGCCCGTGCCTTCTGCGCGAAATGCGGTCGAGGTGCACGGCACCAATATTGAGAAGCGGCCGCCAGTCCGACGCATTGGTGTAGGGATACCTAGACAGCCAGTAGTTCATGTACCTGACGAACCCGGCCTCGACCACCCCGGGCAGTATCCGGTCGGCAGCCGCGGCCAGTGCCCTCTGGCGATCGGCCTCGAGCACCGGCGAGAACCATTCCGACATCCCCGCCAGGGCCCTTTGCGGGCGCACACCAGGCAGCCAGCGCAAGGCGGGTACGCCGAGCAAACCGAGGATGACTTGTCTCCTGGTCAACATCACGGTCCTCCGCCGGTTGCGATCTCGTCGTGACACACCCAGCAATTGCGCCTGTGCTCGCTTATCACCGGGCAGCTCTTTTCACCCTCTTGCTCACCTGCCGCGCGGCCGCTGTGACAAGTGGAGCAGCGCAAGTGTTGCGCCTGTTCGAGAAGGTAGATGCACTCGTGCCTGAACAACCCCCCGGCCCTGCCGTCCTCGCCCGCATGGCAGTCGGTGCACGCGGCGCCGACCAGCGAGTCGCTTGCATGGCGCACGCCCTTGCCGGCCTCCGGGCGTGAGAGACTCAGGCTGACGAGGAAGATGAGCATGTCCTCGAGCAGCATTGGCTCGTCTTCGAAGCTCTTGTCGAAAGAAGGCATGGTCGAGCGCGGAAAGTTCGCCGTCGGATCTACCAGGCTGGCCTCCAGGTAGGCCAGGCTCTTTCTGCCCGGCGCGCGCAGATCGGGCCCGAAATCCCAGCCACCGCGACCGCCGCGGGTAAGCGGGTGGCAGAGACGGCAACCCAGTTCCAGGTATAGCTTGGCTCCCGAGAGCAGGCGTTCCATGCCCGGCTTGTCGCCCGGCACGTGACAGCGGGAGCAGCTCGCCTGGATGTAAGGATCGCCGAGCCGGCGATCGCGGTTTGATGTACCTTGCATCGAATGCGCAACCCGCGCGGACAAGGCCCTCCCGGTGCCGCCGTGGCAAACGCTGCAGCCGAACCTGTACTTCAGGTGATGCACGGTACCCAAGGGGTGGCTCCTGTAAGGCAGCGGGACGTCTGGCCCGGCCAGGTCGCTGCGCTCCAGTGCCAGGTGACAGGTGGTACAACGGTCTACCGAGCCAAGGCAAGTCTCGAGCTGCAGGATACCGGGCGGCCTCTCGCCGGGCGCACCCGTGATCTCGCCGAACTGCCTCTGTATGCGACGCCAGCCGCCATCGCTGGCGTAGACCACGGCCCAGATGCCTACCCCGATCAGCACCAGCGACGATACCAGCAGCAACCAGCGCCAGCGGCGGGCCGCGCCTGATAGCTCAGTACCCAATCGGCCACTCCTCCCAGGGCAAGTAGAAAACCCAGTCTGGCCCACGGCACAGTCCCACCAGCATGAAACCGAGCATGGCGACCAGCATGACGAAGAAGCCGCTGAGACAGGCCGCGCGGGTCGAGCCGGTCCACAAGCCCGACACGAAGGCCACCACGATAGCCAGCACGATCATCGCCGCCGAAGGATTGAGCAGATCCGGCCAGCCCGCAGCGCTGGGCAGCGGGGAAGCCTCACTGTGGGCGCCGATGTAGAGCGCCTCGCAGGCAACCAGGGCTCCGATGGCCACGAGCACAGACACGGCCACGGCACGCCTGCACGACCGCCCGGCCAGCCAGCGTCCCACCCCCTCGTCTTCGCGCTCGACGAAGGGCAGCGCCACCAGCCAGGTCATCAGCACACCCGGGAAGACGAAGGCGCCCGTGACCTCGGAATAGGAGACCATCTCCTGGATCCAGATGAAGTACCAGGGCGCCTTCTCGGGGTTGGAGGGCGTGTGCGGATCCACGGGTATCCCCAGCGGCGCCTGGACCAGTGCCGCCCAGACGGCCAGGGCGATCAGCACCCAGAGCACGATCACCCCTTCCCTGAGCACCAGGTGCGGCCAGGCCGGCACGCTGGGGGCCTCGCCGGTGACAGAAGGCGGCCGGGCCAGGCCGCCGTCGCGCCTTATGCGCCAGAGGTGCAGAGCCAGGATGACCAGCATCGACGCCGGCAGCAGGGCAACGTGCAGGGTGTAGAAGCGCAGCAGGGTTGCCTGGCCGATGCGCTCGCCGCCCAGCAGAAGTGACTTGACCGCGCCGCCGATGGCGGGTGTCCCGTCGAGCATCGACGCCGTCACCGACACGGCCCAGAACGAGCGCTGGTCCCAGGGCAGCAGGTAGCCGGTGAAGGCCATGCCGAGCATCAGCAGGCACAGGCCAAGTCCCAGCTGCCAGTTCAGCTCGCGCCCGCGGTAGGCGCCCATCGATATTACCCTGACCAGGTGCAGCAATACGGTGACGACCATGCCGTGCGCCGCCCAGCGGTGCAGCGCCCTGACGAAGCGGCCCAGGGTGACCGCGTACTCTATGTCCTGCATGCTGGAGTATGCCTGCCGCGTGGTGGGCACGTAGTAGATCATCAACAGGATGCCCGTTACGCACAGGACGAAAAACAGGGTCACGGTGATGACACCCAGGCCCAGGGTGGTCAAGGGGTTCAGCGCCCGCCGGGTAACGCTCACCGGGTGCAGGTGGTAGATGAAATTGCGCCGCATGCGCCGGGCGATGTTGTCATCCGCAGAGCCGGCGCGCGGCCGCAGATCCCCGATCAGGTTACCGGGAAGAGAGCGGAGGTTTCGCGCCAGCGATGACAAGAACCTGCTCATGGATCCTCGTCTTGTGCCCCAGGCAAGTTCCTTGTCGTCGGGGCCATCGCTCCGCGCTCGACATTGCTCGAGGTGTCGACCCAGACGCGCCCGTCCGACCCGGTCCAAACCCGGTACCAGGGCAGGTCTTTTCTCGCGGGCCCGGCCGTCACCTTGCCGTCGCCGGCATACTTCGCGCCGTGGCAAGGGCAGAAGAAGCCCTCGGCCGTGCGCCTGACCGTGCAACCCAGGTGAGTGCAGCGCGAAGAGAAAACACCGATACCGCTGTTGTCCCGGGTGACGAAGAGATCCTTGTCGCGTATCCAGGTCAGGGTGCCGATCTTGAAATCCGCAACGCTGCCGACCGGGAACACTTCCGGCGGACCATCCGAGAAGTCGGGCACGGCCACCCGCGTACCGAGCGCCGCGGCCCCGACTGCACACAACCCGATGGTCGCGTTGCCCGCCCGGCTCAGGAAGTCGCGCCTGCTCGTAGCACTGGCCTGTCCCTTATCGCCCTGCGGCCCTGCGGCAGATTCGGTTCCGCCCTCTGTCTTCTTGCTTTCATCTGAATCCATGGCTTGCCTGAGTTTATTCAACGCCCGGGTCACATGCAAGCTGCCAGAGCACTACCGGTCGCCGGGCAGGTGGATCGCGCCTCAGTCGTCGTTCTTGTCTTGCTTCAGGTAAAGCGCGCCCACCGGGCACACGTCGGCGCAGCGGGTGCAATCCAGGCATTCCTGCTCGGCCAGCGGGCTGCCGTCGAAGGTGCCGATGAATGTGCGCATGCCCCGGTTCACGAAGTCCAGGGACCAGTTGCCGGCGTCGCAACGACAGATCCTGACACACTTGCCGCACAGCACGCAGTGATTGGGGTTGAAAGCCAGGCGCGGGTGACTCTCGTCGATCGCGAAATCGGGCTCTATCTTCGGCAGGCGCTTGCTCTTCAGCGGCAGCTTGCGGGCCTTGGCGATGTCCTGCAGGGCACAGTTGCGATTTGCCGGGCAGTCCTTGCAGTCCAGCCGGTGCACGGACATGATCATCTCGAAGGCCGAGCGCACCAGCCTGTCGACCTCCGGCGTGCGGGTCTGCACCACCATCCCCTCGCGCACCTCCTCGGTACAGCTCGTCACCGGCCGCCGGCGGCCCTCGATCTGCACCCAGCACAAGCGGCAGCTCGCCCAGGCCGGGCGCTCGTTGCGCATGGCGCACAGGTTGGGGATGAAGATGCCCGCGTCCAGGGCCGCGAAGAGGACCTTTTCGCCTTCGGCGGCCTCGACCTTCTGCCCGTCGATGGTCAGGCTTACCTGCTTCATGATCCCTCCGCGGGCTTGTCGTCTTCTTTCTTGGGCGGCCGCGGCTCCGAAGGGGGCACCTCGGAGACGGGCGAGATCTTTATCACCGCGTCGTATTCCTCGGGACACGCGCTGCGGCAGGAATCACAATTGGTGCACAGAGTCTGGTCGATTATCTTTATCTTCCGCTTGGGGCTCTCGTAGATGGCCTCGACCGGGCAGCTACCCACGCACGCGTCGCAGCCGCGGGCGCATTTTTCCGGGAGGATGTAGTAGGCGGTGAACTCGTTGCAGACCTTGGCCCGGCAGATGCCCTTCTCGATGTGCTCTATGAATTCTTCGCGGAAGAAGCGCAACGAGGTCAAGACCGGGTTGGGCGCCGTCTTGCCCAGATTGCACAGGGAGCCATCCTTGATGTCGCGGGCCAGTTCCTCGAGGCGATCGAGATCGCTCAGCTCACCCTGGCCACTGACGATCCTGGTCAGGATGTCCAGCATATGCCTTGTGCCGATGCGGCAGAAGGTGCACTTTCCGCAAGACTCGGCCTGGGTGAAGCGCAGGAAAAAGCGCGCCGTCTCGACTATGCAGTTGTCCTCGTCGAGAATTACCATGCCGCCCGATCCCATCATCGATCCGGCATCCTTGAGAGCGTCGAAATCGACCGGCGTGTCGAGCATGGACTCGGGCAGACAACCGCCCGAGGGTCCTCCGATCTGCACGGCCTTGAACTTCTTGCCGTCGGGCACGCCGCCGCCGATGTCGAAGATCAACTGGCGCAGCGTCGTACCCATGGGCACCTCGACCAGACCGGGGGTAGTGATCTTGCCGGCCAGGGCGAAGACCGCCGTGCCCTTGGATTTCTCTGTGCCCTGGCCGGCGAATGACTCGGCCCCCTCGACCATGATATGGCCCACGCTGGCCAGGGTCTTGACATTGTCCAGCACGGTCGGGGCGTCCTGGTAGCCCCGTTCCACGGGAAAGGGTGGGCGTGGATGGGGCATGCCACGCATGCCTTGCAGAGACTGTATCAGCGCCGTCTCCTCGCCGCACACGAAAGCCCCCGCTCCCTCGGCAATCTCGATGTCGAAGGCCAGGTCGCTACCCAGCACTTTTTCGCCCAGCAGGCCCGCCTGCCTGGCCTGTTCGATGGCCGTCTGCATGCGTTCGACGGCCAGCGGGTACTCGGCCCTGACGTAAATCAACCCGCGTGTCGCCCCGACGGCCCAGGCACCGATGAGCATGCCCTCCAGAACGGCGTGCGGATCGCTCTCGAGCAGGCAGCGATCCATGAATGCGCCCGGGTCACCCTCGTCGGCGTTACAGACGATGTACTTTTTATCGCCCGCCTGATCACGACCCAGTTTCCACTTCTTTCCGGTGGGAAATCCGGCACCGCCCATGCCACGCAGGCCGGAGCGTTCGATCTCGGCTATTACCTCCTCGGGATCGAGCTCGAGCGCGCGCACGAGGCCCTTGTATGCCCCCAGGGCCACGGCCTGGTAGATGTCCTGCGGGTCGTGCATCCCGCCCCGGGCCAGCAGGCGACGGTGCTCGAGGCAGAAGCGTGGGTAATCGAATATGGTCGGCAGCAGCATCTCGTTGGACTCGGTGGCCCCCAGCAGTTGCTCCTGCATCGGATCGGAATCGACGACGTAGTTCTTCACCAGGTTGCGGGCGATTATGGGGTTGATGTGCTGGAAAACCAGCGGCACAAATCCCGGCCGCTTGATCACCGCCATCGGCTCCAGGTAGCAGTGACCCATGCATCCCGCTTCGAGCACCTCACCTTCAATCGACGACTCTGCAAACTGCTCCTCGAAGGCCTGCAGCACGTCCAGCGCGCCCGCCGAACGGCCGCATGTCGCGGTGCCGACCAGGACCGTGTTGGCCTCATCGCCGAGCAGCGCCTCGTATCTCTCTTTCGCCCGGCGGCTGATCGCGTCGAATTTTTCCTGGACGGTATTGATATCGGCTGGGCTCATTTGTTGCCTTCGTCCTTTTCTTCTCCTGCAGCCTGATCTTGTTGCTGCTTGCGCTGCAGATCGTGTTGCAGGATCATCCCGTCCACCTTGGTAGGCGACATGTCGCCTACTACTTCATCGCCGACCAGCACTACCGGCGCCAGGGTGCAGCAACCCACGCAGGCAACCCTGTCAAGGCTGTACTCGCGGTCCTCGGTTACCCCGCCCTCCTCGATACCCAGGCGTAACTCGAAATGTTCCATGATCTTCTTGGCCTGCTTGATGTAACAGGCCGTGCCCATGCACACCTTCAGCGGGTACTTTCCAGGGGGCACGAAGCGGAACTGGTTGTAGAAGGTTGCCACGCCGTAGACGTTGGCCGGTGAAAGACCCATCTTCTCGGCCACCCGAAGCATCGCGGGCTTGGCCAGGTAACCGAATTCCTTCTGTAAATCCAGCAAGACGCTGACCAGGCTCTTCTTGTGACGGGGACTTGCGAAATATTCGTCGAGCCACTCGAGAATTTGCTGATCTTCTTCTTCCATCGAAGGCCCTTTTCCCCCTCGATGCCTTACGGCCCACCTCCACCTACACCATCGCCGGCACTCTAGTGCAGCAAAACGGGGTCGTCAAGGGCCATTTTTGGAAGAATTTGGAGTCATTGAGTTGCTCGCCGCAGCCGCGGCGACCAGGTAGCAGGCGAATCCACACAACAAGACGCAGGTGTAACCGGCCGTCATGCCGAGAACCACGGCCGCTATGGAGCCGACCACCGAGGCGAAGCCGTTCACGCCCCAGGCCCAGGGAATGCGCTCCGGGCAGGAACGCTCCATTCGGCGGACGAGCAGTGGAAAGGGCATGCCCATGATGAACCCCAAAGGCGCGAGCAGCACGATCGCCAGGGCCACCCTGGCCACCGTCGGCCAGGCCAGTGTGGCCGAGACCAGCACGGGTGACAGCAGAGCCATGAACAATGCCGTCCCGCCGGCCAGAAGCGCTGCGCGCCGCGCCGCCCGCTCTGCCGCGAAGCGGCGCGCGTACCCGCTGCCCAGGCCCGAGAGGACCAGCAGGGTTCCCAACACGGTGGAAAAGACAATCACCGGTCGGCCCAGGTAGAGCGAAAAGCGCTGGATGAAGCCCACCTCGACGACGATATAGGCCAGGCCCAGTGCCCCGAAGGCCAGCAGGGTCAGCAGGCGACCCTCGCCGGCCAGGGCGCGGCGCTTGAAGACAAACAGCGGCACAACGATAAAAAGCCCGGCGACCAGCAGAGTCTGGATCAGCAGCACCACCAGGGCCGCTTCGGCCACCGGCCTGTCCTCCAGGGCCATGCGCCCGGCTCTCTGCCTGCTGAAGACGCCAAGGAGATCGGACCAGCCGATCTCGGAAAAAGGCACGCGGCGGTTGAAAAAGGGTTTGTCGTCCGTGGCCGGTTCGAGGATGGCCGGGTACGGCAGTTCGACCCCTAGCGGATCCGCGGCCCGCAGTAATGCGGCAAAGGGCTCTTTTTCGACACGACCGGGCAGATAGAGCGGTTCGAGTCCACGCGCGCGCAGTGTGTTTTCGAAGGCCTGTACCTCGTACGCCTCGAAGGGCTCCCTGCACACGGCCAGCCCGCCATAGAAACTCAGCTTTTGAGAAGGCTTGCGCCAAATCATGATGCAGCGGGGCAGGTCCGCTATGGAGTGGGTCTCGAAGGCCGCCCGTACCGTGGTGACCAGGCGCGGCAGGTGTGCCTCGGGCCGCGTGATCAGCAACACGCCGTCGCGCGACAGGTGCGCTAAGTAATCGTCGAAGGCCTCGCTGGTCATCAGGTGGTTTTCCGCCAGGCTCAGCGAACCGGAAGACAGGGCGGCATTGGAAATCGTGTGGGGACAGTGAATAAGGTCGAACTCCAGCTCCGATCTCCTGAGGTAGCTGCGGGCCTCGTCGGTCTCTGCTTTCACTCGAGAATCCGAGTACAGGTGTCCGGTGAAGTCGGCCATCTCTTCACGCACCACGTGGTTGATGGCCGGGTTTATCTCGACGGCAAAAACGCTGGCGGCGCCATTGCGAAGCGCCATCAGCACCTCCCGGCCCCCGCCGGAACCCACGATCAGCACCCGCGCCGCCGAGTGCATCAGGTAAAAGAAGTCCTCGTCCCCGCCTCCCGGCGCAAGGCTCCGCAGGCCCGAACGCGGCCGCGCCAGACGGGTCAGGGCCGTACCTGCGTCGATGAGTATAGAGCGTCGCTCTCGCCCGCGCTCGTAGTACTTGACGACATCGATGCGCGAGATGGTATTCCATGTCGAGAAAATGTTGCGCTGCGGATCGGCCAGCACCTTGCCGAACACCTTGTTCGACGATATGCGCACCGGCAGCAGCCCTTCTGAAAAAGGCGTGATGATCGCCAGGGCAACCCCGATGGCACAGGCGGCCGCCGTCCAGCGCAGATTATGCTCCCTGGCGACCAGGGCAGCTCCCGCCGCAGCCAGGCTTGCCGCCGCGAATACCGCTCCCGAGCCGCCGAGAGCAGGCAGGGCCAGAATCACCAGTCCCGAACCGCAGCCGGCACCCAGCAGATCGAAAAGATACAAGCGGTGGATACGGCGGGCGTGCCTGGTCAACAAGGCCGCGATGGTCAAACCCGAAAAGAAGAAGGGCAGCGTGACCGCCAGGTAGCAAAGCGGCAGGTAAAACCACTGGGCGAAATCCACTCCCAGTGAGAACGGCTCGAAAGGCACCAGGTTGTAGAGCAGGTAGCCGAGTACGAAGGCGATCGGCATACCCAGCGCACCGGCAGCCAGCAGGCGTGTGGATACTTCCTCGGGCCGTTTGCGCAGGGCCAGGACGACGCCGGCGAAACCGAGGCCGAAGAGCGCCGTGCTGATGACCATGAAGGCGAAATGGTACCAGAGGCTGACCGACAGAACCCGGGTGAGGGTCACCTCCAAAAGCAGCGTTGCCGCAGACAGCAGTAACAGGCCAAAAAAGGAACTCTTGGGAGTCCGTTCTGGCTGCGGGGGCATCAGGTGGGTCAGTTCATGGGGGTCTTGAGTTCGACCCTGGCGAAATAGTGTGTACGGGCATCACAGAAGATCTCGATCAGGTGATCTCCTTCCCTCTGGACCATGTGCTCCTGGGCAAAGACACGATCACCGCCGGCCTTGGCAAAGATGTCGTCGCCCTTGCTTTCATAATTGAAGGAGTCGAAACAGCCCGGCTCGTACCAGATGATCTCGGTATCCTCGCCCGGGTGCTGCCTGGTCTTGAAGAACAGCTTTACGACTATGGTCGTATCGGCCGGCGTGGTGACCAGGAAATTGGCGTAACCCGGGAAGTCACCCTCGATGTACTTGTTCTCGCCCATCGCGCAACCCGCGGTCTGCCGGCAGATGGGAATGTTGGACTCGCAGGGATCGTAGTCGGCACCGGCGATGAAGTCGCCCTCGGAAACACCGCAAGCCACCGAAAGCGCTGCCAGCAACAGAGCCAATCCAAGTCGTCGCGCCTTCACCTTCAGGCCTCCTCTTAACACTCCGGATTGATCACCTCAAGACGGTTCCCTCGAGGGTGGAGCTCACGTCGATCAATGCCGCCGCCTTTGTCTGCCCTTCTTCCTTGATAGAAACCAACTCGAAGTTGTGCCGCTCGGCCTTGAGCTGGAAGTTGGTCGCCTTGTCGACAACCAGGTACACGATGGCTTCGGCCGGCACGGACAGGCACCCGTCGTCGTAAGTGATGCACCTGAGCTTGGCATGCTTGGTATCCGATCCGGATCCGGGCACGAGCTTGAACTCGAAGTAGTCCCCGTTCCCGGGCTGCCACTTGACCAGCAAGGGATCCACGCGATCGACGCTAATGTTGACCGACGGCCCGGCGCCCAGGTCCGGGTCGGGCCGGTCACCCAGGCGGGTCAGGACAACCGGATCGGGGGCCGGGAGCTGTGCCGTGAAGGAAGGGAACTCGCCGTCGCCTTCGCCGGAGGTAACGTCGAAGGTTACATCCTGGTCGGTGAAGGCCCGCCCTTCCAGGATCTCGGGGCTGATCGTCGGCGGGTCGCCCTCGGGAACCAGGTTCAGGTCGCCGTTCACCAGCCCGCCCACCGCAACGCCGTCGACTGCCAGGGGCAAGGGCTCACCGGTAGTCACTTGGCGGCTGGTGTACACCCAGCAGGCATCGGAGAAGTACAAGCGGTCGGCGAGCTGTACCTGATACTCGGAGAAGTCGTTGAAAAATGCCTGCACCAGGCTGCTGTGACCCTCGTCGGGGCCTCTCAGCTGATTGAGCTCGCCGACACCCAGCCTGGCCACCCGGAAGGTATCCAGGTCGGCGTCTTCATCGATGATGCTGGGCACACCGTCGTTGCCCTCGCCGCAGTTGCCTCCTTGTCCCGATCCGCAGGCGTTTATGAGCACGAAACACATCGAGAGCGACAGCGCGGCAATGAAAGGATAATGGCTGGTTTTTTTCATGTGCGAGATCCTAGCATTGCAATGCAGGTGGTACAACTACAATCATTCAAAAGCATTGGAGATTCTGGTGATGGCCATTTCACGATTTGTAATCACCAGCATTACCAGATGCTCTTATCTTTTCGCTCACAACCTATTTAAAACCGAAAGAAACAAATGCTTTTCTTCTTTGTCAAACCTTCAAACAATACGTCTACTTTTCCTCGATGGCGTAGAAATCCCCGTCGCCCAGTGGAATCTCCGCCCAGTCGGGATCCTTCTGCCCGTCCAGAAACCGGATCTGTACCAGAGAAGCCCTGAAGATCGAGTAGGCGTAGGGGTTGTCGAGCGGTGTCTGGGCGAAGTAGGCAAAGATGTTGTTGATCCCCCCGCCGTAGCCAACCTGTGTCTCCAGGGTTTCGACCAGTTTCACGTTCTTGACCTTGAAGGAAATGCAGTTCTTGTTGGCCATACCGACCACGACTGTCTCGCTGATACGACAGTAGATGTCGGCCGGGCAATCGGCATCGGTCTCGCAGGCGGTGTTCTCGGGTGTCCCGTCGCACCAGAAGCCAGAGAGCGGCAGTTGGCTCTCGTCCACGCGCAGGGTGACCCAGGGCGGCTTGAGATCCTCGTTCAGGCGCATGCCCTCGGGGCAGTTCCATCCCTGGCAGGGCGGTCCGCTGCACACGCCCGCCTCCGTGTCGCACTGCTGGCCGGAGGGACAATCGATGTTAATGCAACGATCCGTCAGGCAGGTGCCCAGCAACGGATCGCAACGCTGGCCGAGATCGCAGTCGGTCAGCGTGCAGTCGGCGTGGCACCTGCCGGAAGACGGATCGCAGACCTCGGTCGAGGGGCAATTGATCAGCTCGCACTGGTCCGGAACGCAGGTGCCCGAGGTCGGGTTGCACCAGTCGCCCGGGCCGCAGGGTGGATCACACTCCTTGACGCAGGCGCATCCCGCGTAGGCCAGGAAATCTCCGCTGCCCGTGATCTCGACCTCGATCCCCGGCGCCCCTCCGGCCGGGTCGGTCCAGGCAACGGCGGGATAATCACGCACGCTTCCGTCGGGTCTGCGTGTGCCGACCGGGTAGTAGTAGATCGTCCAGGCCCCGGGGGTGGAGCGCCCGGACACGTCTGTCAGTTCGACACCCGAAATGAGGTGCGGCTGGGAAACATAGGGCACGGTCTTCATGCCTTCGTCTATGACCTTGTAGCGGTATGCCTCGCCCGAACGCGCCTTTATGTCATTGGACTGCGGATCGAGGTGGATCTCCAGCTCCTCTCCGTTGCTCATGCCGTCCATGTCCGCGTCTTTGAGATGATCGGGCTGCATGTAGTTGGTGCCGGCCTTGAATTCCACCAGATCCGGGTAGCCGTCGCGATCCGAGTCGAATAAGGACAGGTCCGTGCCGATCAGTTTTTCCTCGCAGTCGTTCAGACCGTCACCGTCGCGATCGAGGTAGGGGAATTCCAGCCCGAAGCAGGCCTGCGGCAAGTCCATGCGCAGCGGATCCAGGTTGACCGTGGCGAACTGCATCTCCAGCATGTCGCCGAGGCCGTCGCCGTCGGTGTCTCTCTTGGCGGGATCGGTGTCGGTTCCCAGGGGGTTGTCCTTGCTCCAGACATCGATCTCGCACTTGCACCTGTCGAGTTCCTTGCACTCGCCGGACAACCGTTCGCCGTAGCACTCTTCCTCGAAATCGCTCATGCCGTCGCCGTCGCTGTCCGGGTAGGTCTCGCCGTTGAGCACCTTGGCGTTGGAATTGGTCACGAAGAAGGCCTTCTTGACGAAAACACTTTCGGTGGTATCGAAGTCGAGGGCCAGGAAATTGAGCTTTGCATAGATCGAATACCGTATGAACTCACCCTGGCCCTTGAAGGCCAGGGCGCTCATCAGATCAGCGGTGTAATCGTTCTCGGCCCCGGCCGGATCGTCGCACGGATAGGTGGGGCAGCAATCGTCGTCGCGCACGCAATCGACATTGATGTCGTTGTTGCAGACCTGGACGAAATCGCACCGCCCCGCGCCGCTGGCGGAGCAGATCGAGTCCCCGTCACAACCGGTGGCGTAGTCCCCGTCGCAAAGATACTCGCTCGTGCATGAGCCGAGCCCCTGCGAGGCACAGAAAGCGTCCCCGTCGGAGCAGGAGACATTGCGGTCGTCGGTGCAAAGACGCTGGGGAAGCAGGCATTCCTCGTCGCCTACACACTGTGTCGGGCACGGCGTGGTGGAATTGCAGAAATAGTCGACCGGTGGATCGGGCGGCGGATCGATTATGCACCGTCCGGGGATGCTGTCCACCTGTATGGTGTGAAAGGCCACCTCGGCCGCGCCCTGCTCCTCGCCGTACTCCACCATCTCTTCCACCGCCCGCAGCAGGCGACATTTCTCGTCGCAGCCCTCCACGGTCGTCAACTGCGGATCGGGCGGGC
>Ga0180432_10007529_pt1 | contig 13797 bp, 12 predicted proteins | sample SS_ome_10_FD_132414 | JGI IMG/M metagenome (GOLD analysis project Ga0180432, IMG submission 132414) | Hypersaline lake sediment archaeal communities from the Salton Sea, California, USA - SS_1_MS_2 metaG | ecosystem: Environmental > Aquatic > Non-marine Saline and Alkaline > Hypersaline >...
CGAGGGATTCAAACGCAGGAATATATGTAATATTTCGAGTATTGAATCCCTCGCTCCAACACAGGAATTGGGCCTGAGGGGAGGTTTTGAAACCACTTCTAGTCAATCTTCTTTAACCGCCCAACCAAATATCCATCCATTAAAAGATGCACCAAATGATGCAGCACACAGACCACGAGAGCCATTCCGTATTGCGGAAAAAGGGAAACCTGCAAAATGACCGAAAGGGGCAAAGTTTTCTGGCTGCCCATAAAGATCACACTTTCTTTCCTACCTCTGCCCAGTTTTAATATTTTGCTGAAAAGTCCTGAGGAACTCAAAAGTATTCCATGGAATCCGAATACCAGTAAAAAAATGATGCCGACCGACCCTCGGGTGTCGATGATCGCACCTCTCGCAGATGACATGGCCATCCATACGATTCCCAGAACCAAGCACTGATTCAACACTTGCAGTTTCATAACAAATCGATTGATTAAAGATTTTGTGTAAAACTTGATCATCAAACCAGTGAAAAGGGGTAAGAGGACATAACATCCGAGCTTCATAACAATCGCCGCCTTATCAATGGAAACAACAGCGTTTCCGCCAACCAGATTCAAAAGGAGCGATAACGCAACCGGGATGGTAAAAACCGCAAGCCCGTTGGCCAGAATGGTTATCACCAGTGCATGCGCCATATTTCCACCGGCAGCCCCGGTCATGACCACACCGCTGCTCAATGTTGTAGGCATCACCGCCACCAGAAAAATCCCGATTTTGATCCCGGTTTCCAAAGACGCCATGCCGAATAATGCCCCGGTAATCGGCGAAACCAGAAAAATTATGACCAGGGCAATTGAAATACCTTTGATATCCATCAGCCCTGACCGTATCTGCCGGGCATTTAATATCAAACCGGAAAAAAAGAATATCAGAACAATAACGGCATCGGGCCCCCGATGCATTTTAAGCCATCTGCCAATACCGGAAACCGTCCCGGTCGTATCGGCAACAGTAATCATAAAAACAAAAACAAGTCCTGCGATGAACCAGTATTTTTTTATTAAATCGTACAATGGGTACCTACCCTCTTGCGATTTGCTATTTTATGACTATAATTATCCTCTGAGAAGTCAGAAATTTTTTCTTTTAGCACCCCACATTAAGCGGAATGAATGATCCGCAACGACATCGTACACTGTTTGAATACATTAGGGATCGTTTCGAAAAAATAGCGCTTTTATGAATTCGCAATGTAAAAATAAAAAATGTTATCTACCTAAGCTATTTATTTAAATATTGATACACTGTTTTTTCGTTACGGGCCCTTATGAATGAGTTTGTACGGTGTCGTTGCGGATTATTTATGGAGCGGTTAGATTAAAAAACTCCTCGACTCCTCAATTATCCTCTAAACTCGTCAGGCTGCCCGGGCCGGGCCGGAAACGCCGAGGTTGGCGATCAAACAGAAAAAATGCCTTGCACATATAGCAGCTTGCAATTATTAATTCCATAAAGAATAGTATTTTTTTTCGGGACCCAATGACAAATTCGCATATTCCACCACATATTGTACTCAGATAGCTAAAATTATACCGCCTGTTGTGTTTTTCCCTTTAAGAGCCTATAAATTCCTGTTATTTATAACAGTTAAATCTAATCTGGAAAAAACCGGAATGGAAAACACTTACACCAATGGCACAAAGACACAGAGGATAAATTAGTTGGTGTCCATCCATAAATGAGGTATTGATGTTTTGCATATCCGGCCGATACGAGGCTTGCAGAATTTTGGTAAAATAGGAGATTTAATCGCATGAAGCTAAAAAAACTGGAACTCAACGGATTTAAATCCTTTGTTGAAAAAAACAGTATTGAATTTCCTCCAGGTATTTCTGCGGTTGTGGGTCCGAACGGTTGCGGCAAAAGCAATGTCGTAGATGCAATAAAATGGGTGATGGGAGAACAGAGCGTCAAACAGCTCCGTGGGAAATCCATGGAAGACGTGATATTTTCAGGTACAAACGGAAAACCGGCAGTGAATATGGCAGAAGTCTCCTTAACCCTAGCAAACGACAACGGCCATGCTCCCGAAGAATTCAAGGACTTTACCGAAATCATGTTAACCCGGCGCCTTTACCGGTCCGGAGAAAGCGCCTACTTCATCAATAAACAACAATGCCGGCTTAAGGATATACATAATATATTTATGGGAAGCGGCATGGGGACCAAATCCTATTCCGTAATACAACAGGGGAATATCGGCATAATTACGGATGCCGGACCCGAGGAAAGAAGAATTTTTATTGAAGAAGCAGCAGGAATTACACGGTTCAAGAGCCGTAAAAAGGAAGCGCTCCGTAAAATCCAGGCCACAAACCAGAACCTTTTGCGGGTTACAGACATCATTTCGGAAATAAAGCGGCAGATAGCCAGCCTTAAACGCCAAGCCAAAAAGGCCGAACGGTACAAAAAGCATCAAAAGCGAATCAGGGAACTCGATATCGGCATTGCCCTGCATTACTATGATGACTACACACTTAAAATTGATGAAACCGACAGGGTATTAACAAATTTAAAGGACACAGACGTTGAAAATACATCCAGATTGAAAAAGCTCGACGCGGAAGTTGAAAAGATCAAGTTTCAACGCTCGGAGAAGAATCAGGAGATCTCGAACCAAAAATCCTGCATATTCGAAACTCAGCGCAATATCGACCGTATGGAAAATGATATAGACCACTTTCGTAAAGATGTGGAACGGTTGAAGAGCGAATGTGAAGAACTTGAATCCGCTCATCGTAACCTTGAAGAAAAAAACCGCGACTTAACGTCCGAAGTGGCTCAGGTTGAAAGCCAAAATATAGACATTCATGGTAAAATAGAGACCGTAAGGTCGACCATCGACCAGGAGCGATCCGCCTCGCAAAACATTAAAGATCGCATCTCCGTGTTGAATCAAGAGCTTGAAACATGTAAGGCGGATCTCATGGATCTGGTGGCCCGGGAAGCCCAATACAAAAATATCTATCAAAACGCTACGAGCAACAAAGAAAGTCTTAAAAGACAACTTAAAATCAAAGATGAAGAAGAAGCCTTAACCCATCGGAAAGTGGAAAAACTCCGGGAGAAAAAAGGAACGGTCCAACAAAAATTTGATTCATATAAAAAAGAGATCCATGATTTGAACGATCGTCTTAACAGGATCAAAAAAAAGCTCGAAGAAAAAAACAAATCTCTTGCAGAGCAGGTGAAGCGGGTTCAAACCGTTGATCTTGAGAAAAACCAGGCCAGGTCATCCCATACGGCGTTAAAGAAAATGGAAGACAATTTCGAGTGGTACAAAGACGGCGTTCGAGCCATAATGAAAAAAAACAGGCGCGATAAAGACGGTGTGTCGCCCGAAGAATTAGAAATCCATGACCGTAATGGTATTTTAGGACTGATGGCGGACATCGTGGAACCGAAACCTTCCTATGAAACTGCAGTGGAAGCGGTTCTTGGAGAATCATTGCAGTACATTATTGTCAAGGATCAAAAAGCAGGCCTGGGATCCATCGACTATCTCCAAACGACCGGCGAGGGGCGCGGAGGCTTTATCCCTGTTTCGTCTGTCAAAGCCATAGGGTATGACGACACGGGAAAACCCGACGATCAAAAAAGGCTGTTGAACCATGTTTCCGTTAAAGAGGGTTTTGAAACGGTCACAGAAGCACTTTTAGGGCATGTGGTGGTTACGGCTGATATTGAAGAGGCCATAAAAATATTCAACAGCAATGGCGTATGGCAGACCATTGTAACCAAGGACGGCGATCTGATTTCCCATCAGGGCGTCATGGTCGGCGGCAGTAAAGAAAAATTATCACAAATCCTTGCAAAAAAGCAGGAGATTAAAAACATAGAACTTGAGATCCAAAGATTAAATCAGGTATATGAAACCGCCTGTCAGGATCAAAAAGAGCTGGAATCTCAAGTTTGGGGCATTGAAAGCAACCTGCAAAAACTTCAGGCGTTGAAGAAAAAAGCCGAGCACCACGAAGTGGAAGCGGAAAAAGACCTTTACAAAGCAACCGAGGACCTTAAACACGCCCAAAGACATCTTGAAATCGTCCGTCTGGAGCAAGAACGTCTTCTGGGGGAAGAGAGCGATATTGATGAAGAAATGGCCAGATACAACGAGGCGGTTGAAAACATCGAAAATCAAGTTAAAAATGCTCAGGAAAGGGTCTCCGAAAAACTGGAACACATCGCCGCCGTCTCATCTGAAATGGAAACCTTTGATCAAAAAATCATGGATTTGAAGCTTAAACTGACCTCGTTAACCGCCAAACTGGAAAACCATAATCACACCTTAAGGCGGCTTAAAGAATATCATAATGATGGGATAAAACGGCTCGAACAGCTTTCCCGGGATATTACCCGGAAAAAACAAAAAAGGATTTCTCTTAAACAAAAAACAGAAGAATATGAACAGATGCTTTATGGCAGGTATGAAGATATGAAGCGCTTTGAGCAAGCACTGGAAAAAAATGAGGAAGTATACACGGCCATCGACACAAAGCTGAAAGAGAGTGACAGTATCATATCGGACATACAGACCCGGCGGGAAAAAACCGTGCAAAAAATTCGCTTACTCGAGCTGGAACAATCAGAGCGGCGTATTAAAAGGGATAACATCGCAAACCGCCTGGAAGAAACTTATCACAGTCCGTTATCGGTGTTTAAATCGGAATTTGACCATACGGCAAATTCCCCGGACATATCCATAGATGATATGGAAGACAAACTTCTTCGGCTCAGAAAAAAAATTGCAAATATCGAAGATGTCAATCTCGGAGCCATAAAGGAATATGAACAACTCAAAGACCGTTTTGAGTTTCTGAATGAACAGCGCGACGATCTTGTAAAAGCCATCGACGACCTTCATAAAGTGGTCAAGAAGATAAACCGGATCACACAAAAACGATTTATCAAGACCTTCGATGAGATCAATATCAAATTGAATGAGGTGTTTCCCCGTCTTTTCGAAGGCGGCTCCGCCAAACTCATCATGACGGAACCGGACAATCCCCTTGAAACCGGTGTAGAGTTCATGATTCATCCTCCGGGGAAAAAACTAACAAGAATGAGCCTTCTTTCCGGGGGAGAAAAAGCACTCTCAGCCATCGCATTGATCTTTTCCATCTTTTTAATTAAACCGGCATATTTCTGTCTCATGGACGAAATTGATGCGTCTCTCGATGATACGAATGTTTTTCGCTTCAATGATCTGCTTCAGATCATTGGAGATAAATCTCAAATAATTATGATCACCCATAATAAAAGGACCATGGAATTTGCCGATACTCTATTCGGAATCACTATGGAAAAAAAGGGGGTCTCCAAGATTGTTTCGGTAAACCTGCAGAAGGCGGAAGGATAAATTGGGTTATGGCATTCACCTGGTTTAAAAAGAACAAAGATGCAACGCATACGGAAACGGTTCCTGCCCGGGAAGCATCTCAAGCCGAAACCAAGACTCAAGACCATACCATTCCGCCTTCCTCAATGGAGGAAGGTAAAGAAAAATCAACCGGTTTTTTAAACCGCCTGAAAAAGGGCCTTTCAAAAACCCGTACAGTTCTTACAACAGATATTAACGAACTGCTTGCAGGCAACCGGAAAATTGACGATGAACTGATGGAAGAACTTGAAGAACTTCTTATCACTTCGGACATTGGTGTCAAGACTGCCATGGATCTTATACAAAGTATTTCAAAAAGATCTTCAGAAATATCCGGCGCGGATCAGCTCAAAACCGCGCTTAAAGAAAAAATACTTGCAGTACTGAATTCGGAAAAACCTTCCCCACAAAAAATCACCACCAGCCCACATGTCATAATGGTCATCGGCGTAAACGGCGTGGGTAAAACAACGACCATCGGGAAGCTGGCGGCAAAATTTGCGGCTTCGGGGAAAAGCGTTATCATCGCCGCCGCCGACACGTTTCGGGCGGCGGCCATCGAACAGCTTGGGATATGGGCTCAAAGAGCAGGTGCAGAATTTGTAAAACATCAGGAAATGTCGGATCCCGCTGCCGTTGCTTATGACGGAATTGAAGCGGCCATGGCAAGAGGTGCGGATGTGGTGCTTATAGATACTGCAGGGAGGATTCACACCAGAAAAAATCTGATGGAAGAACTTAAAAAAATAAAGCGCACCCTTTCAAAGAAACTTCCTGAAGCCCCTCATGAAATCCTTTTGGTTCTCGATGCCACAACCGGCCAGAACGCCATTTCACAGGCCGAGCTGTTTAATGATGCCCTTGACGTCACAGGAATCGCCCTTACAAAACTCGATGGAACCGCCAAGGGCGGAATCGTTGTCAGCATATGCCGTATGCTTGAAATCCCCTTAAAATATATCGGCATCGGTGAAGCCCTTGAGGATTTGCAGGAATTTGATGCCGTCCGGTTTGTTAACGCACTATTTTAGGAAAACGGTTGCACCGAATCTCTCATATAGGATTTATCCCCTTAAATAGAACATTTTCAGCGATCACTCTACCCAAATGCAGCAATAAAGACCGATAACGGCATTAAATTTAAAAAAAGTCTTGTTATGTGCTGTTTTATGTTGACACGGGAAATCTGCTAATGTATGGATTTTTTAATGTTGCCGCTTAGCAAAGCATTAATCAACAAAAAAAAGGGGGGTAGGATTATGACAAAAGTAGAATTAGTAGAAATGATGGCAAAGGATGCAAAAATTTCCAAAGTTGCCGCCTCAGCCGCACTCGACTCTTTCATGACAAATGTTACCAAGGCCTTGAAAAAAAAGGACGGTAAAGTAACGTTGGTCGGGTTTGGCACTTTTGCAAAAGTCCGTCGAAAAGCTCGAAAAGGACGGAATCCTCAAACCGGTGATCCCATTAAAATTAAAGCTTGTAATGTCGTAAAGTTTAGACCCGGCAAGAAACTTAAAGATGCTATATAATTAATCCATTGAAGCGGTTTATTTATATGCACCCGAATAGATAAGCCGCTTCAATATGCTACCTCAAAACCATTAAACTCGCCTTTATATTCTTCCCATGTTACATCCACATCAAGGACTTTTGCATAGGGAGGTCCCTGTTTGCACCACGCAAGGATTGAGTCGACATTTTTTTTAGTGCCTTCAAAAACGGCGGCAACGGTTCCATCCCGTTGATTTTTCACCCACCCGAAAACACCGTATCTGGCTGCGGCTTTCTTTGTCTCCAACCTGAAAAAGACGCCTTGAACTCTGCCACTAATCACGGCACGAGCTCTGACTTTGTTTTCCATGCACACCCCCCTTTTTGATTGGCGATTGATGATTGATGATTGACGATTTTTAATTGTGGATCATCATTGGTCAATGATCAATTGCTTCAGGGTTTTCTCGTCAATGATATCCACACCCAAATCGTTTGCCCGTTTGAGTTTTGATCCGGGTGATGCGCCCGCCACAAGATAATCCGTGTTCCGGCTCACGGAGCCGGTGACCTTTCCTCCCGCCGTCTCGATAATCTCTTTGGCCTGGCTTCTTGTCAGGGTTTCAAGGGTGCCGGTAAGAACAAATACCTTGCCTTCCAGTCCGCCTGGTTTTCGAGGTGTTTCTCCCGAAATTCGAACCCCGCCGGCCACAATATCGTTTACCAAATTCCGGTTTTCATCCTGTTCAAAAAAGTCTGCGATACTTTCGGCAACAACAGGTCCCACCCCTTGAATCGCTGTAAGATCATCTCGTGTCGCATGAATAAGTTCTTCCAGGCTTCCAAAGGCTGTTGCAAGAATGCCGGCCACATGTTCCCCCACATGCCGGATTCCCAGAGAATAAATAAAACGGGCCAGAGTGATCCGCTTGCTTTTTTCGATAGCGTCTACAATATTTGCGGCAGATTTTTGTCCCATGCGTTCCAGGTTTTTTAGCGTATCTTCATTCAACCCAAAGATATCCGCATATGAAAAAAGCAATCCCCTATCTACCAGTTGTTCGACCAGTTTATCTCCCAGCCCGTCTATGTCAAAAGCGCCTTTTGATGCGAAATGTTTGATTCGTTCTTTGACCTGCGCGGAGCAGGTCGTGTTAATACACCGTAGCGCCGACTCATCTTCAGCACGAACCACAGAAGAATTGCATACCGGACAATGTTGCGGCATTTTAAACCGTATTTCTTGTCCCGTCCTCTTGGAATCGATCACCTTAACCACTTCGGGGATAACGTCTCCCGCCCGCTGGACCAGAACCGTATCGCCGATTCTTATATCTTTTCTTTTTATTTCATCTTCGTTGTGAAGGGTTGCACGCCTGACCTGGGCGCCCCCGATAGTAACGGGAACCAGATGCGCCACAGGCGTTAACATGCCGGTTCTTCCGACCTGAACTTCTATGCCGGTTATCCGGGTCGTCTCTTGAATCGCTTTAAATTTATAGGCGATGGCCCATCGCGGGCTCCGGGAGGTTGCTCCGAGAGTCTGCTGCAATCCAATACCGTCGACTTTAACTACCACACCGTCAATATCGTAGGGCAAAAGACGACGCTTTTCAGAAAGTTCCCGGTAATAATCAAGGACCTCATTGAGAGTGATTTTACATCTAATATGCGGATTAACCCTGAACCCAAGCGCCTTCAAGGCATACAGAATGTCCCCGTGCGATTCCATATCAAAATCCGATACCTCACCGATACCGTAGAAAAATATTTCCAAAGGACGGTTGGCCGTAATTCTGGAATCGAGCTGCCTCAAAGATCCGGCCGCTGCATTTCTGGGATTGGCGAACGGCGGTAAATTTTGTTGGAGACGTTCATCGTTTAAGCGCTTGAACCCTTCTTTTCGGATAAAAACCTCTCCCCTTACCTCGAGGTGCGAGGGAATGTTTTTATTTTCTTTGCTTTCAAGGAGCATGGGTACCGATCTTATGGTTCGGGCGTTTGATGTAATCAACTCACCGTTGAAACCATCACCTCGGGTGGACGCAGTGACCAGCCGGCCGTTTTCGTAGACAAGCTCAATAGCAACACCGTCCAACTTGGGTTCGGCCGTGTAGATAATGTCACCGTCCGTATCGAGATTTCTTTTTACGCGAAGATCAAACTCAATGATATCCGAATTTTTAAACCCGTTATCCAGGCTCAGCATGGGAATGGAATGCGCCACAGTTTCAAACTTATCAAGGGGTGGGGCGCCAACCCGCAACGTGGGAGAATCCGGACTCGAAAGATCCGGATAGTCGGTCTCCAGCTTTATCAACTCCTGCATCATGCGGTCGTATTCGGAATCCGATATTTCCGGATCATCCATCACGTAATACCGGTAATTATGCCGGTGAAGCGCTTTCCTTAAATCCTCAACTTTTTTTATTACCAAAGGATCGATACCTTCTTGCATGATTTATTTGCCCTGATCATAAGGGTTTTGCCAGGCTTGACAGTGTATCTTTTACCTCATCAATAATCTCGTAAAACCACAACAAATCCTCTATGCTGAGACGACCCGCCCTTCGTTGGGACTCTCCTCCGTCTTTTCTCGTAAACATCCGGGGTCCGATCTGGACTTTGGGTTCCCCTTCGCCATACTGATTGATCGAAACAACAAGACCAGTTTCTTCACATTTCCATTTGTTTAAAATTTTATCTTTTTCAGGGTCGAATGCCATGTTTTCCTCCGTATTATAAAATTTGCTCCATCAATTTATAATTTTAGACCATAATTATGTCAAACCTTAATTAGTTTCCATCCAGAAATGGCCCTTTTATCATCGACAGGTTGAGTATTTGCACAGAAAAATGTGTATGTATGAACATTTTTCTGTGCATTATTCTTTCCGGCTCCTTTCTCCTTCATATGATTCTTAAATAAAATTTCTTACCCATAAAAAATAATAATGTTCTCAAATGCCCATGGGATAAGGGTATTCCAACATATTGCGCTTAAAAAATCCCCTTAATATTCTAATGGGTGTAACACATTTGCGGATTTGGCACGAAAATTGATGAAAAAATCCTGATCAAGCCTAAGGGCCGGTGGGAGGGACAGGTTTTGATTTCACCACGGAACGCTAACCTCACCCTTTATGTCATATAAAATAATGGCATAACAGGAACAACAAAAGCGGGAAATATCAAATGAGAAAACTACTTTTTATCGATGATGAAGAAGGAATTCGTCGTGCTGTGGTTCGTGCACTCAAGAGCGAACCCTATAGAACCTATACTGCAGAAAACGGCGAAGCAGGTATATCTTTCGTCAAAGACAACATCCTCGATATGGAAACGGTGATCTCGGACTACAAAATGCCGGGATTGAACGGTCTTGAAACACTTGGCGCCATCGGGTCCATGAATCCCGAAATTACGCGAATCATTCTTACCGGATATGCAACCATGGAAGCAGCCATTCAGGCCACAAACCAGGGAATCGACGGTTTCCTGACCAAACCCTTTGATAATATTGAACTCAGGGCCAAGCTCCATACCATTAATGTGCGAAAGCGACTGAAGCAGTTTGTTTCAGAACCGGTTTATCAAAAGATTGAAAAATCACCCGGAGTTCTGAAACCCACATCCCAGGAAGTATCGATCCTTTTTTCAGATATTCGAAATTTTACCCGGATGTCCCAGCAGGTTCCCGCGGATAAAGTTGCGGCCTTTTTGAACAACGACTATTTTACCCCCCTGGGTGAAATCGCCTACCAAAACAACGGAACCGTGGACAAGCATATCGGTGACAGTATTATGGTGGTTTTCGGCTCTCCGGTTGAATGCAAAGACAATGCGATCAGAGCGGTAAAAACCGGCATTAAAATGCAAAAAAGAGCAAAAAAGATCGACGATAAACTTTATGAAAAAAATGGGTTACGGCTGAAAATCGGCATAGGCATTTCAACCGGAAAAGTCTTTTCCGGAATTTTGGGATCATTGAGGATCAAGGAGTTTACCTCCATCGGAATGCCGGTCAATATCGCCGCACGGCTACAAGGCATGGCAAGAGGCGGTGAAATACTTATCAGTGAATCCACGTATAAACAACTTCCCGGGGACATAGAAGTTGAAACCCTGCCTTCAGCAACGGTCAAGGGGGTCAATGAACCGATTGCTGTGTATCGGGTGAAAACATAGATTCAATCCTTGGGGCGAATGGAACAGCCCGGCGCTATATTTTGGCCTGAAAAACGAACCCCTTCGGAACGATCCGGATAAACTTTTGTTATTTTAATCTCGCCGGTCTTAAGACCGGGTACAAAGAACTGATGCTTTTCTACACCCGTGAATACGCCGTTACAGTTATAAACTTCAAATATATCACCCGGCGCTATCCCCACTTTTTCCCCGGAAGAAATGACAACCTTTTCGGCAAAGGCTGACGTAATGTATCCTTTCCAGGGCTGTAGAACGATCGCATCACAGATTTGTTCTCCCATATCGGCAGCAATAAATCTCAACGCATCATTTATTATATGGGTACTGATTTCACCGGTCTTGTCGGTTGAGTAATAATATGATACATCATCATATAATATATCCTCGTCCTGGATTTGGTGCGTATAACTCTTATCAAGTAGTTTTGCACCGGTCAGAGTATCGTATACCTCGGTCATTACCTGGACCTGGACATAATTGTAAATTTCTTTGAACCACAGGATTCCCCGAGCCTTTTTATGATTTGAGATATCTATTAATGCTCCGGTTACCACCGCATTCAAACCGAGCTGTCTGCCCGTTTTAGCCAGATCAAAGTTTTCGATCAAGCCGGATGCCTGCCTGGGCAGGTTTACAAGATCATCAGGATAGTCGGGATCGTCCGGCGCCAACACAAGTATGTCCTGGCAGGAAGTCTTAATGGTTTCCACCAGATCTTTAAGGAAGTTTTCCTCTAATCCTTTACCCACGAAAGTTGTTTTGTTTTCAAAAAACGCAATGGAAACTCTTTTTTTCAAATCTTCATCCGGTGCCTTATAATCCCGGATAATCCTTTTCGTCTTTTTTTTCACGTCGCTATAAGTAGAACATCCGGTCATCAGAGGGATACAAAGCGATAAAAACGAAACCCATGCAAGCATATGAGTCTTTATATAAAGAGCTCTCATTTTTCTATTCATTATTTTTCCCTTGAAATACAGCGGTAACCGTGGTGGTGATTCCGCCTCTTGCAGTAAAATCACCGGTAACCTCCATGAACTTGGGTGCCAGTAAGGAAACCAGGTCATTTAAAATTCGGTTGACCAGACTCTCATAAAAAATCCCCACGTTTCTATATTGTAACAGGTAATATTTTAAAGATTTTAATTCAACGATTTGAGTATCCGGCCGGTATTTGATGATGATACAGCCCACATCGGGAAGTCCGGAAATGGGACATAGCGAGGTATACTCCGGCTGTTTAATGACAATATCAATGTCTCTTCGGGACTTAAATTCATATTCTATGCACTCCAGCATGTCGGTCTTAATGGTATCCGGACTTTCAATGTTATGTTTTATATTCTTTTCATTTACCGATGACATTGTTGGTTTTCTCCGCTTCACAGAATGTAACACTCGAAAAACAATTTCTGTATTTACATCTTGTAATAATTGATAATTCGCCCTGTGTCAAATAGACCGTCAGAATTTTTAATCTCCCCTGACCCTAAAGCGGCGGACGGGAATCTTGACACCTGCAAATTTATCTGCTAACAGATCAAAATAATTAATAAAACTAATATAAAAAAGGAGTTTCAGATGAGCTCAATCGACGAATTGATTCTTAGAGCCACCAAAGAAATTGTCGTTAAATTTATAGAGACCGGACGGGTGGGCCCCACCGGTTTCCATGAAACCTTCAAAACCGTTTATAATACGGTCGAAGAGATCGCCAAGGGTCCGAAACAAAAACCCGAAGAAGATACGGAAACAACCGACTTATAACACACTTTAATTTATGACTCTGTTGAAGTATAAGAGGTGATTAGATGAAAAAGATGCCGAATCCTCTGCTAACCGAACTTTTGGACAAAAATATTGATATGCCGGAAATCAGTTGGGAAACCGTGCCTCCGGATGTGAACCCGTCGGATGCGTGGGACATGTACGATGAGACCGTGGAAGGCTGGGTCCCCATCTGGTTTCCGACTTTCGGTCCCGGAGGCAGCAGGTCTTACGGCGAGTTTGAACGAGCCCATCTGTTTAATGAGAACCTAGAAAGAATCTTAAAGGCCATGAAGCGATGGCCCCTGTGGGGCTCGCCAACCCAGAAAAAGCATGCGGTTGCCGTTGCCCTGCTCCAACTATATTGTGAAACCAGGGGACGCTGTCCAAAAGTCTAACCCGATTTTTTCATATTATTTTACCACACAGCAAACGCAGAAAAAAATATTTTTTTTATCCAATCGGTGGTTATGGATACCGATATAATGGTGAGATAACCGAAAATTGACCCCTGTTAACTCCGAATAAGCCCTAACAAAGGAGCACCTACTAAACATCATCTTCCGATTCACATATCCAGTATTACAAAATCTAGTACTAAAGTATTAGAAATTTTCTAGTACCTTCGCCCTTTATCTAGTACTTTCTACCTAGAAAACCCGACATTAAAAATACGAATAAAATCATACTATACGGATATTGACATAGTTATATATTAATTGTAAAATATTTTTAAAATAAAAGATTTAAAAAATTAAACAAACCGGTTTTCGCAGGAAATCCGACTCCTCCAGCTGGCCCGGTCCCTCCAATTTCCTGCGCCTTTTTCAAAACGGGGTTTTGTAAAGTTTTGCCAAGTGGGGGGCGTCAAGGGCGAAGTCCCGCTTTTAGCGGGACCAACC
>Ga0180432_10007531_pt1 | contig 13794 bp, 11 predicted proteins | sample SS_ome_10_FD_132414 | JGI IMG/M metagenome (GOLD analysis project Ga0180432, IMG submission 132414) | Hypersaline lake sediment archaeal communities from the Salton Sea, California, USA - SS_1_MS_2 metaG | ecosystem: Environmental > Aquatic > Non-marine Saline and Alkaline > Hypersaline >...
ACCGGCCCAGTTGTCTGTCCAATATTCAAGTTCATACACTGAAATCGGTCTGAGCGGTATGGGAGGCAAATGCGGCATTAGAAACCAACCGCCGAGTATGAAGACAATTACGAAGACAATTATAAATGATATAGCTACTGATAGCCATTTCATAAGATGTCTCCCAATATAGTCGAAACTGCCAAGGGCAATAGAAGTATCGTCTCGGTGGTGCGATTTACAATTATACTGATTCCGGATAGCGGTGCAAGGGTCTATTTTGATTGGTTTGCTGCCGGCGTAGGCCGGAATGAGGACGAAGGGGGAACCCCAAAGTCGTGGCTTTGGGGGCTAAACACTAACCAACGCATTCTGGCGAGGCAGCGGAAGTAAGACCAAAGCCACAAGACATAAGAGGCGAGCAGCTGTTTTCACACGGGACATGCAAAAAGCGCCCTTGTGCTTATAAAAGGTGGTTTTTAGCCAGTCAAACCCAAAATAATACAAGAAATCAGCGATTTTAAGAGTTCTCCTATACGCAGGGGTACCTTGAAGGTCCCTCTTAACCAAAAGCATTATGGCCGGACAAACTTATCAAATTTACTTCTATTATGTAAAACTTACAGTTTTAGCGGGAAAATGCCGAAAATTAAAGATATATGCCAATTATACAGCTATAACAAGTGTGTTCGATTAAACAAAAGTTATTGAAAACAAGATGGGAAAAATAAGTATATTTCCAAAACCAAGATAAGCCCGTCTTAGTAAATTGTAATGTCCGAAACGAGAGCCAAATCCCGATCAAAAGAACTGCTGGCAAAAGCCATAGCCCAAATTCAGGCTGAACAAAAGGCCAGAGTTGAAGCTGAGGAAAAATCAAAAGCTTATATTGATGAGATAGCCTGGAGAGAGGCTGAATCTGCCGAGAGAGTAGTTCAGTTTAGAGAGCATGCTTCAGAGCGGATAACAAATGAACGAAAAAAGGTTGCAGCTGAATCTGCAGAGGCAATAGCCAAAGTCAGGGCCAGAGCAACAGATACTGTTGACAGGATTAGGGCCGAATCAGGGAAAAGGTTGAAATCCTACAGTGAGGAACTAAAGAAAGCTAAATCGGCACTCAAGACGAAGACAAAATTGTACAATGATGCGATAGCTAAAATCAAAGCTGAAACCCAAGAAACGATAGCCCGGGTCAAGTCTGAAACTGATGAGATATTAGCCGATGTAAGGGGCGAGTTTGAAGAAAAGGCCGGCCGTTATGCCAAAGCCATAGAATGGGCCAATGCAAAAGCCCGAGCTGAGGCACAATCAAGGGGTGAGACCGAAGAGCAGTTAAAGTCTTATAAAGAGTCATTGGCGCAGGTTGAAGAGAAGCTCAAGGCCGCGACTGGAGCGAGATTCAGGGCCGAAGCCCAGGCAGAGTCTTACGGCGATGCAATAACTGAGATTCAGGTTGATGCCACAGAACAAGTAAATAAGCTGCAAGCAAAGTTAGCTGAGTCTGCAGAGGCAATAGGCAAAGTCAAGGCCAGGGCAACAGGTACTGTTACCAGGATTAGAGCCAAATCCGGCAAAAGGTTGAAATTCTACAGTGAGGAACTAAACAAAGCTAAAACGGAACTCAAGACGAAGACAAAATTGTACAATGATGCGGTAGCTAAAATCAAAGCAGAAACCCAAGAGACGATAGCCCGGGTCAAGTCTGAAACTGATGAGATATTAGCCGATGTAAGGGCCGAGTTTGAAGAAAAGGCCGGCAGTTATGTCAAAGCCATAGAATGGGCCAATGCAAAAGCCCGAGCTGAGGCACAATCAAAAGCCGAAGCCCAAGAGCAGTTAAAGTCTTATAAAGAGTCATTGGCACAGTTTGAAGACAAGCTCAAGGCTGAGACTGAAGCGAGATTCAGGGCCGAAGCCCAGGTAAATGGTTACGCCGATACAATGAGCAAGGTTCAGGCCGAAGCTGCAGAGCAGATGAACCTTCAACAAGCAAAGGCTGCCGAGGCAGTTGCTAATGTCGAGGTTGAATTCGAAGAGAAAGCTAAGTTTTATACTAAAACCATAGAATGGGCGAAGGCAAAAGCCCGGGCTGAGGCACAATCAAAAACCGAAGCCCAAGAGCAGCTAAAGTCTTGTAAAGAGTCATTGGCGCAGGTTGAAGCCAAGCTCAAGACAGAGACTGAAGCGAGATTGAGAGCAGATGCCCGTGTAAAGGCAGAAGCTGAAGCAAGAGCAATGGCTGAAAAGGAAGTAAAAGCTCAGGCAGAAGAAAAAGAGAATGCCTTTGCCGGAAAGATAGCCAAGGTTAAGTCGGAGATTTCTGAGAAGATAGCCGAAGTGAAAGCTGAAGCTGAGCGAAGAGAAAGAACATATGCTGATGAGGTAATCAGAATTCAGGCCAAAGCTGCAGAGCGGATATCCATAGCAAAGGATGAAATTCGTGAGAAAGAGAAATTGCATAACGAACAAATAGAAAAGCTAAAGACTGAAGCCAGTGAAAAGTTGAATGCTTACAGAAACGAGCTGGATAAAGCTAATGCCGAAATTGAATTGGCGAGAAAATTTTACAAAGTGGAGATTGCCAAAATCAAGTCTGATGCTGAAAAGACGATAGCAAGTAACAAAATCAGAATTAAAGAGATGGATGCAAGATTAGTTGACTGGCAAGCAAGAGCTAAAGCTGAAGCGGAAGAAAGAACAAGAGCTTATGCTGATGAGATAGCAAAGATTCAGAGTGAAACTGCGGAGGTGTTGGTTAAAGGCAAAACCGAGGCGACAGAGCAGATAAAAAGTCAGCGGGCAAAGTTGGAAGCTAAAGCTGCAGAGATGATAGCTAAAATAAAGGCAGAGGCATCTGAGGCGATAGCCAGGGTCGATGCCGAAGCACAGGAAAAAGAAGAATTCTATAAGAACACAATATCTAAGCTCAAGGCCGAATCCGGTGAAAAGTTAAAGTCCTACATCGATGCGCTGAGTAAAGCTAACGCCGAAATCGAAACAAGGACGAAACTTTATAATGATGAAATCAGCAAAGTCAAGTCTGAATCTTCAAAGAAGATAGCTAAGGTCGAATCTGCAGCCAAGGAAAAGTTAAAGTCCTACAGCGAGGCCGTAGTTGAAGCCAGGAAGAAAGCTCAGGAAAAGTCAAAGGCTTATTCTGAAATGATAGCCAAAGCCAAGGAAGAAGCTAAAGCCGGTGCTGATGAGACGGCATCCAGGCCGATACTAAACAGTGCCGGGGGTCTCCTGACGATATGCGCAAAAGACATTATGCAACAAGATATTATCTGGGGCAGTCCTGACCTGAGCGTACAACAGGTCCTTGCGAAGATGCGACAGCACGACACAGACCATATTATCATAGGTCAAGATGGAGTATTGGAAGGCGTTCTTTCAAAGGATGATTTAACAGGAGCAATTAGTCCTTATCTGCGACCTGAATTTTCAAAGTGGCGTCGCCCACTGGATGAAGCTACACTTCAAATAAAGGTCAAATGGATAACAGCCAAACCTTCCTGTTACATCAAGCCGACAACGTCACTTGCAGGTATAATTAACAGGATGCGACAGTTTGGTGAGAATTCCCTGGCCGTGCTTGACCGAAAGGGCAAAGTACAAGGATTAGTAACGGTATTTGACGTCTTCAAAGCATTACCGAAATCCGACCCGAATATTTTTCCTCAGGATGAGTCACTTATGGAGCAAGTGCTGGATTCTGGTTTCCAAAACTATGAGTCTTTTATTGCGGCTGAGCCTCACGAAAGCAGCAGTGTTTGTCTTCAGTAAGAATAAATATTTTTTCCAATCCTAATCTTTTCTGATTATAATCTTAGTTGTGTTTGTTAAGTAGATTTGGTATTTTAACGGAAGAAAATCAGCAGCACAGCCGTACGATTGTCAGGTGTAAGATTCCAGGTTGTCCTATTTTTTGCGCAGTCTTTGAGAGATATCGAACGTTATTGCAGGCAGAAAGCAATAAAGGGGAATAGCATATGGCATTGGAGTATTTGTTATATCCTGAGTCCGTAGCAGTAATAGGTGCTTCACGAACATCCGGCAAAGTAGGTCATGAGATATTAGTCAATTTGTTGGAGGGCGGATTTGAGGGGCAAATTATACCGGTGAATCCCTCTGCTGACGAGGTATTAGGCCTTAAGTGTTATAGCGAACTGGATGCATATAAAGGTGCACTTGACCTGAGTGTTATCGCAGTGGCTGCCCAGTCTGTACGAGATGCTGTTGAAAGCTCGATTAAAGCCCGAGCAAAGGCGGTAGTAGTAATCACAGCGGGTTTTAGCGAAGTTGGGCCGGAAGGTGCCCGGATGCAATCGGAAATTATGCAGCTTTGTGCCAAAAGTGGGGTTCGTCTGTTAGGGCCTAATTGTCTCGGGTTGATTAATACTCACCACCATATGAATGCTTCTTTTTCAAAACAAATACCGAAAACCGACGGCATATCGGTTCTGTCTCAGTCCGGAGCGGTTTGTACTGCAATGCTGGACTGGGCTGCTGCCCGACATCTTGGTTTGGCAAAACTTGTTAGTATAGGCAATAAGGCGGATTTGGATGAGACAGATTTTTTGCTGGAATTTACAGCTGACGAACAGACAAAAGTTATTGTTGCCTACCTTGAGAACATTACCTGCGGCGACAAGTTTATTGCAGCCGCCAGCTCGGCCACCTCAGCTAAGCCGGTGGTCCTTTTAAGAGCTGGAGTTACTCAAGCAGGTACAAGGGCGGCATCGGCACATACCGGCAACATCAGCGGTGACGATATTGCTTATGCCGCAGCATTTAAGCGCTCCGGCGTGATACGTGCAGAGAGTTTTGATTCGCTTTTCGACTATGCTGCGGCACTATCTATGCAGCCGCTTCCCAAGGGCGAGCACGTGGCAATAATTACCAATGCAGGCGGGCCGGGCGTTATTGCCGCTGATGCGGTCGAACGGTCGGGTATGAAGGTTGCTGCTCTGGATGATTATAGCACCACGGCCCTGAAACAAAAGCTTCCTTATGCGGCCATTGTTGACAATCCGATTGATGTGCTGGGTGATGCCGACCCGCAGCGGTATTCTGCCGCTGTTAATACCGCCCAAAAAGACGATTCGGTTGACGCTATCATTGTGATACTAACCCCGCACGCTATGACAAAGCCCATTGAAACAGCTCGGGCCATCGCCGCCTGCAATCCGAATGAAAAACCGATACTGGTGGTTTTATTGGGCAGCGCCGATGCGATGCCGGAACGGGAAGAATTGGCCGAATGTAATTTACCTGATTACCCTTCGCCTGAGCGGGCTGTTGCAGCTTTGCGGGCAATGTATGAATATTCTACCTGGCGCAGCCGGCCGGCACGTGTTGTTACCCGTTTTCCAGTTAACCGGCATAGAGTCGAGCGGATTATCTTACGGCATTTAAAAACAAACCATACTCAGATAGGAGAGGTTGAAGCCAAAAAAATTCTGCGAGCTTATGATTTTAATGTTCCGGATGGTCAAGTGGCAAACACGCCTGAAGAAGCCGCTGAAATCGCTGAAAGAATTGGATTTCCCATTGCGATGAAAATCGTTTCGGCCGATATTGTGCATAAGTCTGATGTTGGGGGTATCAAGCTGCAAATATCCAGCCCTGAGCAGGTTCGTGACACTTTCGACCTTTTGACATTACGTGTCGGTCGACGCGCACCTGAGGCGCGGCTGAATGGTGTTTATATAGAAAGAATGTGTGCACAGGGACTGGAAGTTATCCTTGGTATGACCTGCGATGCACAGTTCGGACCGATGCTTATGTTCGGGCTCGGAGGTACATTTGTCGATGTTCTCAAAGATGTTTCGTGTTATCTTGCTCCCATCACCGCTGACGAAGCAATGCAAATGTTGAAGGAAACCAGGTCTTATGCATTGCTGAGAGGTACCCGCGGCCAGGCTGATATAGACCTCTCGGCGATTGTGGGTGGTCTTCAGCGGATAAGCCAATTGGCAATGGATTTTCCTCAGATAATCGAATTAAACATTAATCCGTTCATAGTCGGAGATGCAGGAAGCAGGCCCGTTGTCGTAGATGCGCGGATAACCCTTTCTCAGAAACCCGAAATGCAAAAAAACCCGTTTGGCAGTCCCTCTCAAGTGTAGATGACAGGTAAAATGACCGAGTCCGGCCCTGAATATGACAAGGGCTCTCAATTTGCAAAGAATCGCAAAATTGAACCCGAGGATTGGCAGAATAAGTACCTGGGTATACTTACGTCAGCCCGGATAGCTGTTTCTCGCATTCAGCCCGGTCAGCGCGTCTTTATTGGTACAGGTTGTGGTCAGCCTCAACTCCTGGTCAAAGCGCTTCTTGACCGCGCTGCCGAACTGGGGGAAAATACTGAAATTGTACATTTGCTGACGCTGGGCGAGCCGTATTATGAACACCATGAGCTGGCTAAACATTTTCGTCTCGACAGTTTTTTCATCGCTGAAAATATCCCTGAGAGCATACAGGATGAGTTAAGCGACTACACAGCAATATTTTTTTCTGACATTCCAAGACTGTTCCGCTCAGGTCGGCTCCCTCTCGATGCTGCTCTGATACAGGTAACACCGCCTAATGAGCAGGGGATGTGTTCTCTTGGAATTTCTGTTGATATTGTTAAAAGTGCCGCTGAGAACGCCGGATTGGTTATTGCCCAGGTAAACCCGCAGATGCCCTGGACTACTGGTGACAGCCTCCTCGATATTCATGATATCGACATTCTTGTGCCCTCGAATATGCCTCTTCTTGAAGCCAAGCTGCCGCAGCCCACGGCGGTCTCCCGCGGCATAGCTGAGTATGTAGCGGCTCTTATCGAGGATGGTTCCACAGTAGAGCTGGGCATCAGGCGTATTCCACTTGCTGTGCTGGAGTTTCTCAAAAACAAGCAAGATCTGGGTATTCACACCGAAGTGCTCTGCAACGCCATCATTGACCTTGTGGAGTCGGGAGTGATAACAGGAGTGCGAAAAAATATCGACCGTGGTAAGATAGTAACCAGTTTTTGTATGGGCACCCGCAAGATTTATGACTACATTAACAACAATCCTCTTTTTTCCTTTCGTCCCGCTGAGTATGTCAGCGACCCCCACCTTATCAGTAAGCAACATAAGATGGTTGCCATCAGCGTTGGACTTGAGATTGACCTGGCCGGACAGGTCTGTGCTAATTCTATGGAAGCGAAGTTATTCTCTGGTATGGGCAATCATATGGACTTTACTCACGGTGCTGCCAGGGCAGAAGGGGGCAAGTCAATAGTTGTCCTGGAGTCGAGTCGAAGCGAAGGTACTGTTTCTCGAATAGTGCCCTATCTCAGTCACGGCGCCATTGTGGCTGCCACCTGCTGCGAAGTGCATTATGTCGTTACAGAGCACGGCGTTGCCTACCTTCATGGGAAAAGCCTGCAGGAACGTGCTTTAGCCCTTATCAGCATTGCCCATCCCAAATTCAGGGCCGAATTGCTTCGAGAGGCAATCAACTTGAATTACGTCAGTTCCGATTTGGCTGCCGTGGAAGGCAAAATTCTTGTGGGGCCACAGGAATTGAAAACGACGTTTTTGCTGGAGGATGGGACGCAGATAAACATCCGCCCGATGCACCCGACCGACGAGAAGCGGATGCGCTCTCTCTTCCACTCACTCTCAGTAAAGACTCTTTACTATCGCTTTATGTCGAATATGACTCGAATTCCACAGAAGCAAATACAGAACTTCGTGTATATCGATTATCGCAGTGAGATGGCGATTGTTGCGAGTATCCCTGAAGCGCACGGTGAAGACATCATTGCTACCGGGCGATACTATCTGAATCCACGAACTAATCGCGCCGAAGTTGCTTTCCTTGTTCGAGATGAATGGCAAAACCGCGATATCGGAACCTTCCTGCTGAAATATCTAATCACCATTGCCAGGCGCAGCGGCATTGCCGGTTTCACCGCCGAGGTACTGCCGGACAATAAAGCGATGCTGGCAGTGTTCCAAAAGAGCGGCTGTAACATTCGCAGCCATCTGGAAGATGACGTTTACATCTTCGAATTGGATTTTGCATAAGAGCGGATGGGGAAATTTATATTGACTTAATTGTGATTGGATGTTTTAATTTCTTACTCTCGATATGTCAGAGTATGCATAACCATACATATATTTGTAGAGAAGCACAAATGGACAAGGAAAAAGATTTGATTGATGCTGTTCTAAAACGGGCCCAAGAGGTCGATGGCATAAAAAGACTGGCCTGTGCCGAGGCTTTTGAACTGGCTCAGGAGTATGAATTCCGGGTAATTATGATTGGGCGTATTTGTAATCAGCACGATATAAAAATCTGTAAATGTCAACTTGGCTGTTTTAAGTGATAACGACAGGGAGGCAGAGATGAAAAAATTAAGGGCAAGGTTTAAGCTTTGGCTGAGCGCGAAAGATGTTGAGGGAGTTTTCGGCGATGGCAAATGGCGGCTACTTAAGGCAATTGAATCCGAAGGTTCATTGTCTGCGGCCAGTCACAATCTTGGCATAAGCTATCGAAAAGCCTGGGGCGACTTGAAGAAAGCGCAGGAGGCCTTAAATATCACTCTGGTCGAGAAACAGCGTGGAGGCCGTTCAGGCGGCAAGACAAGCCTGACAGCCAAAGGTAAAAAATGGGTCGAAGCTTATGCAAAATTTCGCAGTGATATCGAAAAAGCAGTAGTAAAAGCTTATCAAAAACACATCAATGGATTGCCAGAATGAAAAAAGCGGCTATTAACAGGATTAGATGTGATTTAGCTGGTGCCTTCAGCCTTTTGGAGCTTATGGTTGTCATTTCTGTTACTTCTTTACTGCTCAGTATTTTGATACCAACGCTTAATAGGTGTAGGTCTTTAGCCGGGAAAACGGTCTGTCAGAGCCGACTTAGACAATGGGGCTTGGCATTTGAAGCTTATTCATCAGGAAATAACGGTTTTTACCCACATATTGACGGACTTGACCGCGATGCCAGCCGTGCAGACCGGTTTGGATGGGTTGATATGCTGCCGCAATTGATGGGTGAAAAGAAATGGCGGGATTATCCAAGATGGCATAAACCAAGCATAAAAACAATATTTCAATGTCCTAACGCAAGATTAGGCAATCTTGATAGTTATAAGTACTATCCCCAGAAGGATGGATATTTTTCTTATGCAATGAATTCCTGTCTTGAGCTTGACAGAAACTGCTGGCCGCCCTACCACCCGGATATAGACCCAACAGGCGGGACAAATAATATGCCAAGTTTTTTGAATACCGTTCTGATAAGGCATCCCTCAAGAGTAATCCTGCTATATGACCAGCTTCTTGACCCGCGAAAAGGTTATGGTGGAGAAAAATATAATGGCTCAGCGGGCCAATATTGCGGCAGTTATCCAAAGGCCTTTGCCGCCCGCCACGCCAGAAAGAGAAAATCACTTGGAGGAAATATCCTCTATTGTGATTATCACGTGGAATGGATTCAAACGGTATGGAAATCGGAATGGCCGGATGACCTGGAAGTGCCACCAAGAAGTGATAAAGAATGGTTCCCCTATTGATAACACTAAATATCAAAAAGTGTGATAGATGGTTAAAAAAGTATGTATGGTCGTTTTCGTTGCAACAGTGTTTATAACAGCCAAAAGCAGTTACGCAGATATTCCAACGCTGTCAATTTATACGATTCAGTACACGGATAATCCGGACGGCAGCAGCTATTATGACCAGCAGGATGTCAACTGCAACGGGGGTATTGTAATTCATAAATATTTAGGTTCTCGTCACAAGCTGGTGTTGTACGACCCGAACAATTGGGATGCTTGGGGCGGTATTAGCGTTAAAGGTGATTATGACACTAATCCAACGCCATTTAACTATGTTCAACTGGGCGACTGGATCTTCCTCGAGAACGTTTTTGTCGATGAGAGTGGTAAGGCTCGAGGCAATACCGATCTGATTTTCAAAGATATTTCATCCTATTCAACACTTAGCATAGAAAATTTTCAGCCGGAACCTCTGGTGGTGGAGGTTAATGATATAGCGGTACTCTATGACCAGGATTTAATCACCTGCCTTGTTACAGACCATAGGGCTGAAAAATACGAGGCGATGTATATAAAGGTAAGAAACGTTACAGTTGGTGACTACAATGATGCCGGTTCACACAGGGACAATTATTCAATCGAAGCTAATAATGACCCCAATATTTACTGCTGGGCATCGGATTATATGAATATCGATAATCCCGATTACACAACGCCTCATCCGATTGTTCAGGCCGGCCTGAATTTGTGTGGTGTCGCTGGAATACTTGAGCAATATACGAAGCTGCCCGACTGGGATTATTATCAGCTTTTAACAATTTCCTCAGACTCCTTTGTTAAAACTGATATAGACGGGGACTGCGACTTTGACTTTTGTGATTTCGGTGTGTTTGCTCAGCACTGGCTCACTAAGGAACTATGCACAGCCCCCGACTGGTGCGGTGGAACAGACTTGACGCAGAATGGTACTGTGAATATATTTGACTTGAAGGAATTTTCAGAACGCTGGCTGGAAGGAAAATAAGTGTTTTTTAGGAGACAGAAAAATGAAGAAAGAATATGTCTTTGGGATACTGCTTTTTAGCGGCCTGTGGGGTATTTCGGAGGCGGTACTGGGCGGGGTGCTGTATCGTTTTGCAATACCTCGTGCATCCGTGTATTTAACAATAATTGGTTTTAGTATATTGACCATTGCAAAAGTCTATCTGCCGGGAAGGGGTAGTGCAACTACCATTGCCGCCTTTGCAATGCTATACAAGTTTATGAACTTACCATTTTTTGCGTGTCACCTTTTGGGCATATTCCTGTTGGGAGTTTGTTATGATTTGTTTTTCAATGTTTTAAAGTTAAAAAACCGGTCTATCAGTGCGGTACTGGCAACATACGCAGGTTACAGCTCATTTGCTTTGATGATAACCTATGTATTTAGATATCACCATTGGGTTGAAGCAGGGTTAGCTAAAGTTATGGACCATATCGTTATAGGCGGAACATTAGCAGCTTTGGGGTGTGCCGTTTTTGTACCGTTAAGTTTCTGTCTTGGCCAGCGGCTTAAGGCAAAGCTTGACAATCCATTCAAATTTCGACTACAGTTAGCCTCGAGCGGTGTGTCTGTGATTACCGTCGGATTGTGGGTCTTCAGCATAGCTGTATATTTGTTTTCTTGAATTACTAATCGGCTGATGGTGATGATGGAGAACATACTTGTTTTGTGGACGGGCAAGAAACACTCCGGCAAAACTACTGCCGCCGCCAAACTCGCTCAGACCGCCTGTGTCGAGGGCTTTGTAGTTGCCGGTCTGTTGGCCCCATCCACACAACGTAACGGCAAGTTGAGTGGATATGACATCATTGACCTGCGAAGTAAAAGCCGAGCTTCGCTGGCACAGCGCAAAACTGACGGCAATAAAACCGAAGGGTTTACTTTTATCGCCGACGGACTAAAACTTGGCAGAGAAGCCCTGAGTCCGGCTGCGACGGAATCCGCTGATATTATCATTATTGATGAGTTCGGACCACTGGAGCTTCGCGGCAATGGATGGCGTAGAGATGTGGATTCATTGTTGGCCTTGTCCAATGCCCTCATATTGCTTGTTGTTCGAAGCGAATTGGCCGACAGAGTGCAAGAATTATACGCTGGTTCACCCAGCCGGATACTTGGCGCAATTGAACCGGAGTCTATCGAAAAAATTATCACCAGCCTTACAAACCGACGTCATTACCGGTATCTTGAGGGATAAAATGATAAAGCTTGATGGTATGTTGATGATAGGCTCTGCGGGAAGAAACACCGGCAAGACTGAGCTTGCCTGTGCAGTGATAAAGAAATTCTGCAAAAGCACAAATATCACAGGTATAAAAGTTACCGCGATAAAGGCTAAAGACGGTACGTGTCCTCGCGGCGGGCGCGGATGCGGAGTATGTTCGTCGCTGGAAGGGAATTTCTGCATTACCGAAGAGCTCAGAAGAAATTCAACCAAAGATACTTCGAGACTTTTGGCTGCCGGAGCAAGCAGAGTTCTTTGGCTTAGAGTGCTCAGGTCCCATCTGGAGCAGGGACTGACCGCCCTGGTGAGTATTGTGGGCTCCGATACAACCTTGATTTGTGAATCTAATTCACTGCGGCACGTAGTAAAGCCGGGATTGTTTCTTATGATAGCAGCACCGAATCTTAAACAATGGAAAGGCTCTGCCGGAGAGGTTAGAAGATACATTGATAAAGTTGTCGTCTCGGATGGGGCCGGTTTTGATTTCGATATTGACCGGATAAAGCTGACCGGAGGAAAATGGACGATAATGGAAAAAGCAACGGCGATAATCTTAGCAGGGGGTTCAAGCGGGCGAATGGGCGTCGATAAAAGTATGCTGCCAATTAAAAGTAAACCAATAGTAGAGCATATCTGCGAACAACTATGCGATTCGTTTGAGCAGATACTCATAAGTGCCAATGAAGCGGATAAATTTGCCTTTCTTAGTTTCGAGGTTGTCCCAGACAGACAGAGTAGGCAGGGACCTTTGATGGGTATAGCTTCGGCACTGGAAGCTTCGGAAAACGAGTTGAATTTTGTAGTGGCCTGCGATATTCCCAATATTGACTTAACTTTTGTTAGAAGGCTTCTTGTAGAAGCCAAAGAAGCGGACATAGTTATCCCGAGGAGTGAGGGTAAAGAAAAGCTAGAACCGCTTTTTGCAGTATATAGAAAAAGTACGCTTGGAGTAATAAATGAGGTGCTCTCATCGGGGGGCCGTAAAATAAGTGATGTTTTTTCCAAGTGCAAGGTCAAATATATCAAGGCCGAAGCAGGACAAATTACAAACTTAAATACGATGGATGAATATGAACAATTTCGGAAAAAATACGATGCTGAAGTTTGATGATAGCTTTGATAGGGGTGAATAGGCCCTTCGGCTTTGCTCAGGACAGGCAGTATGGGCAAGAAGAAAGACGCGAAAAATTGGGTTTGATTGGGTTTGTTTTGCATAAAATAGTTCATAGTTCGTTGTTCATAGTTAATTGTATTAACTGAAGTTACGTTCATTTGGGTATTCGGGGAATTGGGTTTGTTTTGCATAACTTTAGTACGTTGCTCGTGGGTCGTATATCGCATCTCGTATCTCGTGAATCGTATCTCAAATATCGTGGTTTGGTGGTCATTTCAACTTATCCTAATTTAGTATTTACTTTTCAGGGGGGGTAAAAAACATGCCTCCCATAATTAGATGAACCTGCGCGTTTGGTGCGAAAATTCGGGCGATTCTAGGGTCGTTAAAATATGTAAGTTGTTGTGTGGAAAGAGATAAAAAAAATTTGAAAAAATTCAATTTAACTAATTAATACCTGCGCAAATGATACGAAAAACATGAAGAAATCAATTATTCACCACGAAAATCACGAAGGACACGAAAAAAAGAAGATTAAATATTAAAAATGAAAAGTCAAAATTAAGGTTTATTTACCGCGAAGAAAAGAAGATTTAAGATTAAAAGTTAAAAGACAAAATTAAGGTTTATTCACCGCGAAGGTCACGAAAGACACGAAAAAGCACGAATATTTTGTCAGCTTTGGTGTACTTGACAAGCAAGTCTCTTAAAGCGAGCTTTATCATCTTGGCTTGCCAGCGTCCACCGTTGCATTATTATAAATGCAACTCTTTATTCTTCCGATTTTAATACCACCAGTAAGGCTGGTGGATGGAAATAGCCGCTGTCTTCTGGTATAACCAGAAGTATGGATTACAGAAAACAGGGACATTGCGTTTACTATACTCGCTATC